>R18__coassemble_1163_pt1 | contig 211788 bp, 190 predicted proteins | sample R18__metabat2_low_PE_054 | metagenome-assembled genome bin R18
TCTCTTTTTTTACACTTTATTGTTTTTTTTTACATCATACCGCCCATTCCGCCACCCATTGGCATTGCTGGAGCTGGGTTTTCCTCTTTTTTATCTACTATCACACACTCTGTAGTAAGGAACATTCCTGCAATAGAAGCAGCATTCTCTAATGCTACGCGAGTTACCTTAGCTGGGTCTACTACACCTGCAGCGAGTAGGTTTTCATAACGGTCTTGACGGGCATTATATCCAAAATCATCTTTACCGTCCATTACCTTTTGTACTACTACGGCACCCTCTTTACCTGCATTTGTTACTATCTGGCGAAGTGGCTCCTCTATAGCACGGAGGATAATCTCGATACCTGTCTTCTCGTCAGCATTAGCAGCCTCCATATTTTCTACAGATTGAATAGCACGGATATAAGCCACACCACCACCGGGAACTATACCCTCCTCAATAGCAGCACGAGTAGCAGAGAGAGCATCATCTACACGGTCTTTTTTCTCTTTCATCTCTACCTCAGAGCCTGCACCTACATAGAGTACAGCTACGCCACCAGCAAGTTTAGCCAATCTCTCTTGGAGTTTCTCACGGTCGTAATCGGAAGTAGTTGCAGCAATTTGAGCTTTTATTTGACCAATACGCTCTGCGATTTTATCTTTGCTACCAGAGCCGTTTACGATAGTTGTGTTATCTTTATTCAACACCACTTTTTCTGCAGTACCCAGCATCTCCAATGTAGCAGACTCAAGCTTCAAGCCTCGCTCTTCAGAAATTACCATACCACCAGTAAGGATAGCAATATCCTCCAGCATCTCTTTTCTACGGTCGCCGAAACCAGGTGCCTTTACAGCGGCAATCTTTAGGTTAGAGCGAAGACGGTTTACTACCAGAGTAGTAAGAGCCTCTGAATCAACATCCTCTGCTATAAGTAATAAAGGACGACCGCTCTGTACTGCTGGTTCGAGTATTGGAAGCAACTCTTTGAGAGAAGATATTTTCTTATCGTGGATAAGGATATATGGATTCTCCATTTCACACTCCATTTTCTCTGTGTTTGTTACAAAATATGGAGAGATATATCCGCGGTCAAACTGCATTCCCTCTACTACCTCTATAGTAGTGTCAGTTCCCTTTGCCTCCTCTATAGTTATAACTCCATCTTTTGACACTTTTTTCATAGCGTCAGCGATAAGTTTTCCTATCTCTTGGTCATTATTAGCAGAGATTGTAGCTACCTGCTCTATTTTATCATAGTCGTCTCCTACTATTTTACTTTGCGACTTGATAGACTTTACCACCTGAGCGACAGCCTTGTCAATACCGCGTTTCAAATCCATTGGATTAGCTCCTGATGTTACATTTTTCAGACCTACATTGATAATAGCCTGAGCCAATACAGTAGCAGTAGTAGTACCGTCTCCAGCAGCATCGCCAGTCTTAGTAGCTACCTCTTTTACGAGTTGTGCCCCGAGATTTTGCTGAGCATCTTCCAACTCTACCTCTTTAGCTACAGTTACACCATCTTTTGTGATATGAGGTGCTCCATATTTTTTTTCTATGATTACATTTCTTCCTTTAGGTCCAAGTGTTACTTTTACTGCATTTGCCAAAGCATCAACTCCCTGTTTGAGTTGTTCGCGTGCTTCGATATTAAATGTTATCTCTTTTGCCATAATTTCTTTAATTTTTTGTAAGTTAAAAAACAATAGAATGAATTAAATGATTGCCAAAATGTCAGATTGACGCATAATAAGGTACTTTTCGCCTTCAAGGTCAAGCTCAGTACCAGCATATTTACCGTAGAGAACAGTATCATTTGGCTTTACTACCATCTCTTCGTCTTTAGTACCACCGCCTACGGCAACTACTACGCCACGCTGTGGTTTCTCCTTTGCTGTATCTGGGATTATAATTCCACTTGCAGTCTTTTCCTCTGCTTGTGCTGGCTTTACCAACACTCTGTCTGATAATGGTCTGATATTCATATCTAAAAATCTTTTTTGATTAAATTCAATTTTAATATAAGTTTTTCGCCCTAAAATAAATCATTTTTTGTGCCAAAAAACACACTCTGACATTTTGTCAGCAATATTATCGTTTCCTTATCCTAGGAAACATCTTCCTAAGACGAACAAGGTACCCCCCCACTCTACCTCCACCAACTACGAAAGTTACCGACAGTATGATAAGTACTAACCCGAAGACCTCTCTCAACGACAATGTCTCTCCAAATAACAGTAACCCAAAGAAAAGCGCCGTCACTGGCTCCAATGCACCGAGTATAGCAGTAGGCGTAGCTCCTACATACTGTATAGCACGCGTAGTAGCCAGAAACGATATTGCTGTAGGAAATAGAGCCAAAGCCACAACATTGGCCCACATATACCAACGACTTGGTAGCGTCAGCGGCTCAAAAAACATCAACCTGAAAGCAAAAAGCCAAATACCAAAAAGCAACACATAAAAGGTAACTTTAAGCGTAGGCATAGCCTGCAATGCTCCTCTATTTATCCCTGCTATATAAACAGCGTATGTAAGAGCCGATATAAATACAAGTATCGACCCCCAGAGACTCAAAGTATCTCCATCTCCATTTTTATACAAAAGTCCTATACCTACTATCGAAACAGCTATACACAAAGCAATAGCAAGACTTATCTTTTCTTTGAAAAACAGAGCCATTATCAGAGCCACCATTATAGGATACATAAAAAGCAAGGTAGAGGCAATACCCGCAGCCATGTGGTTATAACTACTAAAAAGCGTCAGAGACGACACCGAAATCAATACACCAAACAGTACCAACGACCCGAGTTCCTGTTTTTTGACCTTTAGGCTACGCCCACGAAGTTTTATCATAACAGCTAACATAGGTATGGCAGCTAAATATCGTAAAAGCAAGACAGAGTCTGGATTCATACCGTCAGCATATAGAGGAAGAGCAAAAAGTGGATTCATACCATAGGAAGCCGCTGCTACTATGCCAAGCAGGTAACCTTTTGTTTTTTGTGTCATAAGAAAATTCAACGGATTTTAATCTTGCAAAGTTACGGAAAAACCGCTATGCTTGTATTCAAGTAATTGTCATTTACTATTTAATTCGTAACTTTGCACTTCAAAATAAAAAATTATAGAGAAAAAGATATGTCACTTCAATGCGGAATTGTTGGTTTGCCAAATGTAGGCAAATCCACGCTTTTCAACTGTTTGTCGAACGCCAAGGCTCAGTCGGCCAACTTCCCTTTTTGTACGATAGAACCCAATGTAGGAGTTATCACAGTGCCTGACGAGAGGCTTTCTAAACTTGCAGAACTCTGTAAGCCTGAGCGAATAGTGCCTACTACGGTAGAGATAGTAGATATTGCAGGATTGGTAAAAGGGGCAAGCAAAGGCGAGGGACTTGGCAATAAGTTCTTATCAAACATAAGAGAGACAGATGCTATAATACATGTGCTTCGTTGCTTCGACGATGACAACATAACACATGTAGACGGCACAGTAAATCCAGTAAGAGACAAGGAGATAATAGACGCTGAACTACAGATACGAGATTTAGAGACGGTAGAAAGCCGCATTGCTAAGGTACAAAAGCAGGCACAAACAGGTGGCGACAAGCAAGCAAAACTTGCATACGATGTACTTATGAAGTTCAAAGAGGCTTTAGAGAAAGGGCTTTCGGCTCGCACCGTTTCATTCGATACAAAAGACGAACAACAGATAGCACGCGAACTTTTTCTACTCACAGCCAAACCCGTAATGTATGTCTGCAATGTAGATGAAAAGTCGGCAGTAGATGGCAACAGCTATGTAGAGGAGGTAAAGCAAGCTGTAGCATCGGAAAACGCTCAAGTATTAGTATTGGCTGCGAAGACAGAGGCAGAGATAGCCGAACTCGAGACTTACGAGGAACGACAAATGTTCCTTGAGGAGGCTGGATTGCAAGAATCTGGTGTAAATCGCCTTATAAAATCGGCCTACGCACTACTAAACCTCAAAACATTTCTTACAGCAGGCTCAGATGAGGTTCGCGCCTGGACATTCCACGACGGATACAAGGCTCCACAGTGTGCAGGAGTTATCCATACAGATTTTGAAAAAGGATTCATCCGTGCCGAAGTAATAAAGTATGACGACTTTGTAAAATATGGATCTGAAGTTGCTGTAAAAGAGGCAGGAAAACTTTCTGTGGAAGGCAAAGAGTATATAGTACAAGATGGTGATATTATGCACTTTAGATTTAATGTATAAAAACAACATCAAACAGACACAAAAAGGCAGTCTCGTATGTAGATTGCCTTTTTTATATCAACTCATTTAAAAAATCAATCGACTTTATATAGCGAAATTCAGGCAAATGACACTCTAAAAAACGCGATATAACGCCCGAAATCTCAACGATATCCGATTTAGAATAAGTTGCCTCCTCTATTGAATAAAAATCTTCTTTCAGAAATCTAAAAAACATAAGACTATTTTTTAATTCAATATCAGATGATTGCCCAAGAAAATCCACAACAAAGATACCATTCTGCGTATCAAATACAGCACCATCAGAGTAACTATCTAAATTAGGATATACGCCCATATTTTTAGCGTATTCTAATAAAAACAGTTGAACAAAACATTGAGCATTACCCGAAAATTGATTAAGACGACATATAGCGAATTCCAAAAAGTCAAACAAAGCCTCATCTTTATGCGACTCCTTAAGCGTACGATATACTACCTCTGCCATAGCCATCGCCACCAACCTTTTCTCTGCTCCTGTAGCAATACCATTCAAAAACCTCAAGGGAGATATTTCTCGGATAAAATAGAGCGAGCCTTGTCCTCGTTTTAATGTCAATTCCACTAAAGAAAAAGGTTCGAGTAGCGACCGCTTACTCGACCGCTTACCCACCTGATACATCGCAGCCAACAGTCCATCTTCCAAAGTAAAAAGTGTAACTATCAATTTAGAATCCGAATACTGTACAGAACGCAATACAATGGCTTTAGTACTGACAAACATATATTTTCAAATGGCTTGAAATCTGGATAATATACCGATAAAATATGCATTATCTGGTAAACGATAGCGATGAGACAAATCGCCTGACAAATTATTTTTACCCTCAAAATCAGGTATCCAACACTCTGAATACCGCCCTATCAAGTACCTATGGATACGATACAAAAGATAATTTAGAAGACTATCTCTTTTAGTTATTTTTACAGAAATTTGATGAGTGATATATATAGACTTGACTCTCTTAGTCCAAAGACCAAAACGATTGTCAGAAATCACTGTGTCTATATTATATCTATCAATAATATGTGGCAAACGGATATGTTCTCTGCATATAGCAACTATAAATTTAGGCAATTGGCACAGCATAGATAAAACCTGACAATTTCTCTTACTATAAACTACTTGGCACCAAGGGAACTCTACAAACTCAACCTTTCCACTAAATTCTTGCTGAAGAAACTCCATCGAATATCCGTCTGATGCTATTACAACTCGTTTTCCAGCCTCAAGCAATGCCCTAACAATAGGTACGCAACGAGTAGCATGCCCCAACCCCCACGATAGCGGAGCTACAAGCACTCTCTGCCCGTATATACAAGCAATCCTTTTACTCAATGGCTCTTCAACCATTGACCTGGGCCTTTATACCAAGACGCTCTACCAAAGCCGCAATCTCATTCATACGCTCTACACTCGCTTTTCTAAGGTTAGATGCAGGCGTAGGACGGTCGAGCGTATAAATCATTACCATCTTAGGACGAAGTGTCGCTACTACCTTAAGCCACTCTGCCACCTCCTCTTCCGTAGTATTATCTACTATTTCTCCCTTATACTCACCACTAAAAAACAGAGTCTGAAGCGTAAAATCTCCGTCAAATTGCCTTAAACTTTCTATCACTTTCTCTACAGAATAGACTCCCTCTGGCTGATTTATAAGTCGTGCCATACGGTCGAAAGCAGAATCAAGTTTTAGGATATTATTATCCACACGCCTCAAAGCATCAAACACTTTTGGGCGAGATACAAGAGTAGCATTTGATAGTACAGAGATTTTTGCTTCTGGAAAAATCTCATTTCTCAAACGGATAGTATCATCTATTATTTCCGAAAACTGTGGGTGAATAGTAGGTTCTCCATTGCCTGCAAAGGTAATGGTATCTATCTTTTCTCCTCTAGTATGATAGTCTATCAGTTTAGCCTCTAATGCTTCGGCTACCTCTTCGCGTTTAGGCAGGTTTGTAGACGGGTGCTTAGGATTGAACCCACATTCGCAATATATGCAATTAAAATTACACACCTTGCTACCTACAGGCATTAGATTGACGCCAAGAGATGTACCAAGTCGGCGACTATGAATAGGACCGAATATAATATCTTCAAAAATCATTGTATATTTCTCCTTTCAAAAAAACTTTCAGCAAAGTTAATGCTTTTTACTATCATATTTGCATAAAAACTCCTAATTTTGTCATGCTCAAAAACAACAGATAAAACAAAAGCAATGGTTAGAATAGAAAAGACATTAGACGGCACAGATACTATTTTTAGCGACAAAATAGGCGAGACATTTCACTCGATAAAAGGAGCACTCAGCGAGTCTGAACATATTTTCATAAAAAACGGGTTAGCTCATTGCAATAAGGCAAATATAAATGTATTAGAAATAGGCTTTGGCACGGGACTAAACGCCCTATGCTCATTATCGTGGGCTATAAATAACAATAAAAAGATATTCTTTTCTACAATCGAACTTTTCCCACTAAAAGAGGAGATATACAGCAAACTAAACTATTGCGATACGATTGGCTACAAAGCCGAATTTAGAGCAATACACCAAATAGAATGGGACAAAGCAACTGAAATAAACCAACATTTTTCTATTCAAAAACTCAAACAAGACTTTCATACAATAACAGAACTACCTGATTTCGATGTATGCTTTTTCGATGCCTTTTCGCCAGAACGCCAACCAGAGATGTGGACAGAGGAACGATTCTACTTACTATACAAATCTGCAAGAAAAGGAGCAATACTTACCACCTACTGCTCCAAAGGCGAAGTACGCCGAAGAATGCAGCGGGCTGGTTTCTGCGTGGAGAGGCTTGAGGGACCTATAGGAGGCAAGCGAGAAATCTTAAGAGCCACAAAGTTGTAAAAAAAGATTACCTTTGTAGGTTAGTTTTATTCGATTTTATGAAATTTCGCAAATTACAGACAGAGGAGATAATAAGGCAAAACATAGAGGAGTTCCGTCATAGCAGAAAAACTCCTTTAGTAGTAGTGCTTGACGATATACGCAGTATGCACAATATCGGGTCTGTATTTCGCACTGCCGACGCCTTTTGCCTCGAAAAACTAATACTTTGTGGCATTACCGCTACACCACCACACTCCGAAATACACAAATCTGCCTTAGGAGCAGAGTTTTCTGTAGAGTGGGAATACAACCAAAATATATGCCAAGCATTAGAAAGTTTACGAATAGAGGGATATACAATCTGTGCTTTAGAGCAGACTGAGGATAGCCAAAGCCTACACAAACTTAAAATTGACAACTCTAAAAAATACGCATTAGTATTCGGCAACGAGGTATCTGGTGTAACCCAAGAGGCAATAGACCTATGCCACTATTCGATAGAGATACCTCAGTTTGGCACAAAACATTCACTAAATGTAAGTGTAGCGGCAGGAATAGCTATATGGGATTTTTTCAAAGCATTACATTAAACAACAGAAGTTAATACAATTAGTTTATTATGAATAGATTTATTTTAACCGCATTTTTCGCTTTGTCTGTTATAGGATTATACTCTCAGACAAACATTATAGAGGACTTGCAAGTACCCGATAGCCAGACAAACGCCGCCATCACCATACATCAATCTCAGAGTATCACTGATGTAGTAAATGAAAAACTCGAAGGTTTTGAGCCGACAAGTATGATGTCTCAAGGCTGGAGTGTACAAGTATTTTCCGACAATTCACAGAGAGGCAAAGAGCAAGCTTTTCGCATAGAAAATAGGATAAAAGAGAGAATGCCACACGAATATGTTCGCTCGGAAAGGAAGGCTCCTTTCTGGAAAGTACGCGTAGGACAGTTCAATAACATAGAAGAAGCCAGAGAACTAAAGGAAAAACTCATACACGAATTTCCAGACCTCAAAGGTGGCATATATGTAGTTCGTTTTTCTAACAATTAAAACATCTATTTTCCTCAACGATGAAGATATTTTGTATTGGTTGGAACTACCGTCATCACAACGCCGAAATGCACAGACAAGACGAGCCACAGTCGCCAGTCGTATTTATGAAGCCCGACACTGCATTACTTAGAGAGAATAAACCATTTTTCCTACCAGACTTCGCTGAAAGATTTGAGTACGAGTGTGAATTGGTATTTAGAATAAATCGCATTGGCAAACATATTTCCGAGAAATTCGCCCCAAGATACTACTCTGAAGTTGCCTTAGGAGTAGATTTTACAGCACGAGACTTGCAGGACAAATGCAAAGCAGAAGGTTCTCCGTGGGAGATATGCAAGGCGTTTGACCAATCGGCAGCCATCGGCAATTTTATTCCATTAGAAGAAGCCGAAAAAGACGGAGCAATAGACTTCTCTATGAAACTCAATGGAGAAATCGTACAATCTAGTACATCTGCAGATATGATATTTTCTATTGACCAAATCATATCGCACATAAGCAAGTACTTTACGCTAAAAATCGGCGACCTTATATACACAGGCACTCCAGCAGGAGTAGGTAAAATCGCCATAGGCGACCACCTACAAGGCTATATTGGCGAACAAGAGATATTTAATTTTTATATACGATGAAAAAACTTAGCATACTGGTACTTTTTATATTGTCGTTTATCTACAGTTTAGCTCAGACAAATGACCCTAATCGGTATGCTTCAAATTCGCAACTATATAAAGGAAAGTGGATAAAAATCGCTATAAAAGAGAGTGGTATATACAAACTAACATACGAAGACATTTCTTCTCTTGGGATTGAACCGCAAGGCATTAGAGTCCATGGATACGGAGGAGAAATGATAGAAGAAGATTTCACAAAACCGTATATTGACGACCTACCAGAAGTGCCTATATTTATGGAAAAAGGCTCTGACGGAAATTTCTCCTCTGGCGATTATATCCTATTCTATGCAAAAGCAAACATCGGTTGGCAATACGATAAAAACAGCGGATTCAGCCACTTTTGCAATCCATATTCAGACAAAGGATACTATTTCATCACCTCGAAGACAGGAGAAGGAAGGAGGATAGAACTTCAAACTCCTACTTCGCTTGATGCCGATAGTACCCAGAATACTTTTCTGAGCAAACACCTACACGAGATAGACATAATTAATTTGGCAAATGGAGGAAGAGAATTTTATGGAGAACTACTATCGCAGACAAAGCCCACATTAGAGATTGACTTTAACCAGCCAAATACACTTCCACAGGAGATAAGAGGAAAAATATCCATAGCTACAAACTTTATGAGCAATTCCGCTATCAAAATAGAAGCCGAAGGCAGAGAGATAGCCAATATAGCCATAAAACCCAAAACAAGCAACAACTACTCAAAAGGCGAAGAGACAAACGCAACATTTGCGTTCTCTCCTACTTCTCTTACTCACTCTATCAAACTAAAACTCACACTAATAAACGCTGGACAAGAGACATATCTAAACTACATAGAACTTTTCGCTAAAAGACAACTAAAAATGAGCGAAGGCAAACTATTTTTCAGCCAAATCGCCACCGACTTTCCCACACAACAAAACATAAAGATAGAGGTTTCAGGCACTACCGAACAAACTCAAATATGGAATATAACAGACCAGCACAATATAACAAGCCAGCAACTCACACATCTACCATCTGGCAAAGCTTCTTTTATATCTGAAAACAAAAAAGAGATAAAAGAGTTTGTAGCTATAGAGCCAAACGCTAATTTTCCTAAACCGAAAATTATAGGCATCATAGCCAACCAAAATCTACACTCATTGCCACAGGCAGATATGCTTATAATCACCCACTCCGATTTTTTGCCTCAAGCAGAAAGATTGGCTGAATTTCATAGAGCAACAGACGGTATATCTGTAAATGTAGTAGATGACGGAAAAATCTTCAACGAATTTTCGAGCGGCACACCCGATGCGTCTGCCTACAGACGGTTTGCTAAAATGTTTTACGACAGAGGAATTTATAGCAAAACTACGCCTCGATGGTTGTTACTGTTTGGCGACGGACATTTCGACAATCGTGGACTACAAAACACCAATCCATCTCAACGCCGACTTCTTACTTATCAAGCCAAAAACTCGCTAAATACTATCTACGCCTACACCTCAGACGACTACTTTACCTACTTAGACGACACAGACAAGGCGATGACATCATCAGCCGAGACAGACATCGCTATGGGAAGGATTCCTGCTATGACTATAGAGCAAGCTCGTACTGCCGTAGATAAAATTATAGGCTATACACAAAATTCCATACACGGAGAGTGGAAAAACCGTATGCTATTCATTGCCGACGATGGCGACAATAACATTCACATATCAGACTGCAACAAAGTAGCAGACCTTACTGCATCAAAGAATCCAGATATGCTTATCAAAAAATTATACTTAGATGCATATAAGCAAGAGACCTACTCTTCTACCGAAAGTTATCCTATGGTAGAAAGGATGTTAGATAATTATATCAAACAAGGAGTCTTGTTGATAAACTATATGGGACACGGGTCACACATGAGTTGGGCAAACGAGAAGATTATGACCATAAGCAAAATCAATTCTATGACAAACGACAAGTTACCTATATTCGTTACCGCGACATGCGACTTCTCTGCCTTCGACCAAAACGAAAACTCTGGTGGCGAACTCCTTCTATGGAATCCTCTCGGAGGTGCAGTAGCCCTTATTACAACTACACGCGTAGTATACACTACAGGTAATGTAGAGTTAAATACCAATCTATCGGAAAATATTTTCTTGCGAGACTCTTTAAGCAACCTACCGCTTACACTTGGAGAAATACTACAGAAAGCAAAAAACAGACAAAAAAACACCGACAACAAGTTCGCATTCACGCTATTAGGAGACCCCGCCATAAGGCTCGCCTATCCTTACGAAGCAAAAGTATCTACAGACTCTATCAATGGAAAAATCATTGTAGCAGAAAAAATGGATACGATATCCTCCCTTAGCGAAGTTCGTATAAGCGGACATATTGAAGATAACAAAGGAGATATTTTAGAGGACTTTAATGGATTAGTCTTCATAAATGTATTTGACAAAATAGAAAATATCAGAACATTAGGCAACGATGCCGACAATCCACCATTCGACTATACAGACCGTACAAATCCGATTTTCAGAGGTTCGACAGAGGTAAAAAACGGCAAATGGTCATTTACATTTTTGGTTCCCAAAGACATAAAATACAATTTCGGAGAGGGAAAAATCGTCTATTACGCTTACGAGGACCATATAAGTGGAAGAGAGGCAAACGGAAGTTTTCAGCATTTTATAATAGGAGGCGAGAATCCAAATCCTAAACAAGACTCTGAAGGTCCTAAAATCAGGCTGTATCTCAACTCACAAAATTTTTCACAAGGCGACCGCGTCAATTCCTCTCCTCTTCTGATAGCTGAACTTTTCGACGAAAGCGGTATCAATACCTCTGGCAACGGCATTGGACACGATATTATATTACAGACAGAAGATGAAGATATAGTACTAAACGAATACTATACATCAAGCTTCGGCGACTATCGTTCAGGGAAAGTTGAGTACCAACTTCAAAATTTAGATGACGGCGACTACTCTCTTATTTTGAGGGCTTGGGATTTACAAAACAACTCTTCTACCTCAGAGATTTATTTCACAGTAGGTGGAGATATAAAAATATCAGCACAAATAGATATTTTCCCAAATCCAGCCACAGACCAAGTAACCTTCCGTATCAATCACGACAGACCATATCAGACACTATACTCTCAAATCAGAGTGTTTGACATAACTGGTAGAAAACTCTGGACATCAGACAAAAGGACACCTACAGACTCGCAATACACAGAAATACAATGGAATTTCTCATCTGATGGACTACCACTAAGCAAAGGATTGTATTTAGTACAAATAGAGGTAGGAGTAGATGCGGAGAAATCGGAGATTTTCACTACAAAATTATTCATAAAATAGAACATATATTATTTTTCTATCGAATATCAAACAAGTTTTTCTGTAGGATTTTGAATAATTTTATTAACTTTGCAGGCAATTATTTTTTAGTCACATAAAAATAAGTAACAAAATTAAACAGTATAAATATGAAGAAATTCTTTTTATTAGGACTTATCTCTTTGGCTACAGGCGTTTTATTTGCGCAAGATAAGCCAACAGATGTTTACAATCCACTCCTTACAGGCGTACCATCGCTCGGAATTGCCCCTGACGCTGTAGGTGGCGGTATGGGAGATGTAGGTATAGCATCTGAGCCTACTATGGCTTCTCAGTATTGGAACTCGTCTAAATATGCGATGATGAATGGTGCTGGTGGTTTTACATTAAGCTACACACCTTGGTTGAGAAAAATCGTTAGCGATGTAGATTTAGCTTATTTGGCTGGATACTACAACATAAGCGAACAGGCTGGTACTCTTAGTGCTTCGCTTCGCTACTTCTCACTGGGACAAATTAATTTGACAGATGTAAACGGACAAGGTATAGGTCAGGCAAAGCCATACGAATTGGCATTTGACCTCGGATACTCTCGCAAATTGGCAGAAAACTTCTCTATGGGTGTGGTACTTCGCATGGTAGCATCAGACCTCAGCGCTAAACAAGAGGGATATTATACAGGTATGGGCTTTGCTGCCGACATCAACGGCTACTACTCTCTACCTATTGAGATGTCTGCAGGAACATCTAAATTTGGATTTGGTTTCAATATCTCAAATATAGGCACAAAGATTTCATACGATAAGGGACAGACAAGCAACTTTATGCCTACAAACCTCGGACTTGGTGTATCTTACCTGCTTCCTTTCAATCAATATAACCGCATCTCTTTCAACTTAGATGTAAATAAACTCCTTGTACCTTCTCGTAAATCCAAAAATACAGAAGGTTTCGACCCTAACGACCCAAACACTTGGACAATGAGCGAACAGCAATATAACGACATATCTGTAGTAAAGGGTATATTCTCTTCGTTTAACGACGCTCCTGGCGGTTTCTCAGAGGAATTGAAAGAGGTAAATTTCTCTTTAGGTGCTGAATATGCTTACAATGAACAATTCTTTGCTCGTGCAGGTTATCACCACGAGAGTGCTTTGAAAGGCAATCGTAAGTTCTTCGGCGTAGGAGCTGGCTTCCGTTGGACAGCATTCCGTCTTGATGTAGGTTATATCATTGGACTTTCTGCTCAAAACCCGTTAGACCAGACTCTTAGATTCACACTTTCATTTGATGTTGATGGACTCAAAGAGTTGACTGACAAATAAGTATAACACAAAAAAATCAAAAACACATAGACACACCGTGCCTGTGTGTTTTTTTTATCAATATAATTTAGTTGCACAGACTCATTCAATAGGATATTTAGACTATTGGCAAATAAGACAAGTATCAACAAAGAGTTTAAAGCCAACTAAAATCAAACAAAAACATATAGCAAAAAAACTCTACCATTGAAAAATGATAGAGTTTACATTTTATATATTAGAAAAGTTATATAAATATCAATATAAGCAATTGGGCTATCAGTATACGCATAAACATTGTAAGTGGATATACGGTAGAATAAGCAACTGCTTGCTCGTCATTTGGAGATATTGAATTGGCGTATGCTAAAGCAGGCGGATTGGTAGTCGCCCCAGCCATAAGTCCTATAATAGAGTAATAGTTAAGTCTAAGTCTTTTACGAGCGAATACTCCTACTATCATCATAGGAATAAATGTAATCAGTATGCCAAAGCCTACCCATAGAAGTCCATCAGAAGAAAGGACAGTCGCCGCAAAATTTTCACCTGCTTCTATACCTACACTTGCGAGGAATAGAGATATGCCGAGTTCGCGGAGCATAAGATTAGCACTCTGAGTAGTGTATGTAATGAGATTGAACTTATACCCAAACCTACCAATAAGAATAGCAATAATCAATGGACCTCCCGCCAAACCAAGTTTTACAGGCATAGGCATTCCTGGGAAAGCCACTGGAATAGACCCCAAAAGAATTCCCATCACTATTCCGATAAAAATAGTTGCAATTGGAGGCTCGTTAAGTTTCTTCAAAGCATTGCCAAGTAGGGCTTCTACTCTATTTATATCCGATAGTTCGCCTACTACCATTACCCTATCGCCTACCTGAAGCGTAAGATTTGGATTAGCCATAAGGTCGATACCAGAACGATTGACTCTAGTAACATTGACATTATATATTGTATGCAGGCGAAGTTTAGCCAATGTTTTGCCATTGATAGAACCTTTTGTTACTACAATACGCCTCGATACAAGAAGCCTTTCAGACTCTTTCCAGTCAATATCTGTAAATTCTCCGAGGAATGAAACAATTGGCTCTTCATCGGCTACTAAAGATACTATTTTCAACACATCTCCCAACTGTAACTCTGTATATGAATGAGGCGTAATATACTCTTCGTCTCTTTTGATACGAGAAATAACAAATTGTCTTCCTATAAGTTTCCTTACTGTTTCTATAGACTTACCCTGAGTAGAGGGATTCTTAAGCAACACAGAATATGGTTCTGGCTTCTCTAAATCGCTTGTATGCGACGATATCTCCTTATGCTCCTCCTCTGTATTTATCCTAAAAATCACACGAATCAATATCATTGCGGCAATCACGCCAATAACTCCAAACGGATAGGCTACAGCATACCCAAGAGCAATTTGTGGCATTTCGAATATTTTTCCACCTACAAAAAGTTGCTTCAGAGCCTCCTGCGCAGCTCCTAAGCCGGGAGTATTAGTGACAGCCCCCGACATTATTCCCACTAAATCACTTATATTTATCTTGTTTGAAAATATAAACAGCAGGGCAATAACGACAATTGCATTAAGAGATATAAGGCTGATGGCTAAAAGATTGAGCCTCATACCTCCCTTTTTGAAAGACGAAAAAAACGAAGGACCTACCTGCAGACCGATAGCAAATACAAATAATATCAGTCCAAAATCCTTTACAAAATGGGCTAAAGCAGGCGTTAACCCGAAACCAAAATGCCCCGCCAAAATACCTGTAAAAAGCACAAATGTAACTCCTATGGAGACTCCAAATACTTTTACCTTACCAAGCATTATGCCAAGGGCAATGACAGCCGCATAGAGTAGTACCGAGTAAGCTACACTCTCTGGCGGAAATTGAGCGATGTATTGTTCCATTCTTTGTTATTTAGTTTTTTTATTGTGAAATTTCACTGTTTATGAGTGAGTTGATAGCCGAAACTACGCACTTTGCTCTCTCTATTACGCCAATCTTTCTCTACTTTTACATAAAGCTGCAAAAAGATTTTTTTCATAAAGAACTTCTCTATATCTTTACGAGCCTCCGAACCGACTTTTTTCAAAGCCAATCCCTTCTTGCCTATAATAATTCCCTTTTGGCTATCGCGTTCGCAATAGATTACAGCAGAGATATTGATTATCTCCTCCTCTTCCTTAAACTCCTCTACGGCTACCTCTACGCTATAAGGCACCTCTTTATCATAGTTAAGGAGTATCTTTTCGCGTATAATCTCATTTACGAAGAATCGTTCGGGCTTGTCAGTCAGAGCATCTGTAGGAAAGTATGGTGGAGACTCTGGCAAAAGTTCTATAATACGCCTCAGCAGTGGTTCTACTCCGAAATTTTCTTGAGCAGATATGGGCAAAATCTCAGCCTGAGGTATCCTCTGCTTCCACTCCTCTACCATAGTCTGAAGTTTATTCTGGTCTATTAAATCTATTTTATTTATAAGCAAAATGATTTTATTGCGAAAATGCTTTACATTCTCTAAAAAATCAGCATTTTTATTTACATTCTCCACTACATCGGTAACATAAATAAGCACATCAGCATCAGTCAGGGCAGAGTCTGAAAACTCTCTCATACTCTCTTGCAACTTATAATTTGGCTTCAATACACCCGGAGTATCTGAATATACAATTTGGAAATCCTCGCCATTTACTATTCCCATAATCCTATGACGCGTAGTCTGCGATTTAGATGTCACAATCGAGATTCTCTCTCCTACTAAAGCATTCATCAATGTAGATTTTCCCACATTTGGATTACCTACTATATTTACAAAACCTGCTTTGAACATATCAAAAAAAACTGTTTTTATTTTGTTTATCCTACCAAATGGCTATTCGGCCTCTACATTTAGATTCTCCACTATAAACTCCTGACGCTCCCTGCTATTCTTACCCATATAGAAACGAAGCATATCAGACAAAGCATCTTCTTTACGAAGTGGTACTCTATCAAGCCTCATATCTTTACCAATAAATGTTTTGAATTCATCGGGGTCAATCTCTCCAAGCCCCTTAAATCTTGTAATTTCAGGCGAAGCTCCCAGATGCTTGATAGCCTCCTCCTTCTCCTCCTCGCTATAACAATACAGTGTCTCTTTCTTATTACGGACACGAAATAGCGGAGTCTGCAAAATATACACATGTCCTTTCTTTACCAACTCTGGAAAGAACTGCAAAAAGAATGTCATAAGCAGTAACCTTATATGCATTCCATCAACATCTGCATCTGTGGCTATTATTACCTTATTATACCGCAATCCCTCCAGACCATCTTCTATATTTAGAGCTGCCTGAAGCAGATTGAATTCTTCGTTTTTATAGACAATTTGTTTAGTCTCTCCAAACGAATTTAGAGGCTTACCACGAAGCGAAAACACAGCTTGATAATTAGGATTGCGAGTCTTCGTAATAGATCCCGAAGCCGAATCTCCCTCTGTAATAAAGATACAAGTATCAGATTTCAAATCGCTTTTAGTATCATTGAAATGTACACGGCAGTCACGCAATTTCTTATTATGAAGGCTTACTTTTTGAGCATTCTTTCTCGAAGCCTTAGTAACATCGGCTATCGCTTTTCTCTCTTTTTCAGATTCTTGTATCTTTTTCAATAACACCTCCGACACATCAGAGTTTATATGCAGATACTTATCTACCTCTTTAGCGATAAAGTCGCCGACAAACTTCTGTATAGTCAAACTATTTTGATTGGTAGAATCTACTCTTGTAGAGCCAAGTTTTATCTTAGTTTGACTCTCAAACACAGGGTCTTGCACAGCGATAGAGATAGCTGCTACCAGCCCCATTCTTATGTCGGAGAACTCCATATTTTTTCCATAAAACTCTCTGACACAGCGCCCAAAATGTTCCTTAAAAGCACTTTGATGAGTTCCTCCCTGAATCGTATGCTGTCCATTGACAAACGAATAATACTCCTCGCCATACTGATTTGTATGAGTAAATGCTATCTCTATATCATCTCCTTTGAGGTGAACTATGGGATACAACGGCTCTGTAGTGATATTCTCTTCGAGCAAATCGAGTAGTCCATTTTTCGAAACGAATTTTTCGGAGTTAAATATAATCGTTAGCCCCGTATTTAGGTATGTATAGTTACGAAGCATTGACACAACAGTCTCCAGATTATAGGCATAATTTTCAAAAACAGTATTATCAGGCTTGAAAATTATCTCTGTACCATTGCGTTTGACGGTAGCTGTAGGCTGAGTTTCCTCCTGCAAGACTCCTTTAGAGAAAACTGCTTTCTTCTCCATTCCCTCGCGATAGGAAGTTACAGAAAAATAGTCAGACAAAGCATTGACAGCCTTAGAGCCAACACCATTTAGCCCTACAGATTTTTTATAACCGCCGTCAGAAGAGTACTTTCCGCCTGTATTCATTACTGACACCACATCTACTAACTTTCCTTGAGGAATACCACGCCCATAGTCTCGAACAGAGACCTGCCCATCGCGTATCTCTATTTCTATCTGTTTGCCAAATCCTCCACGAAACTCATCAATAGAGTTGTCTATAATCTCTTTGAGCAATACATAGATACCGTCATCTGGCGAAGAGCCATCACCAAGCTTTCCGATATACATTCCAGGACGAAGCCTTACATGCTCCAAATCCTCCAAATGGATAATATCATCATCTGAATAATTATTTTTCTTAGATTCAAATATATCGCTTGCCTCTGACATCTCTACTTTTATTTTTTATGATTATAACCTGCAAAATTACAAAAAAAGTGTAACTTTGCCGAAACAATCTAATCAACAAATCACTAAAAATCCAAATTACATTTTATGAAAAAAAATCTACTTATCTCGCTCTCGGCAATGATACTAATAGCTTGTGGAGCAAAGAAAAACAGCACGGAACAGTCAATACCTTCGCTTAGCATAGGCGTAATGTCGTCTATGGACTATCTACCGTTAGCAATAGCCTCAGAGCAAGGATACTTCACAGAAGAGGGTGTGGAGGTAAAATTACAAAAGTTTTTTTCAGCAAACGACCGCGATGCAGCCATACAAGGCAAACAACTCGACGGTTCAATCCTTGACTATACTGGAGCAGTATTGCAAAATGCTGGCGGAATAGAGATTGTGCTGACATCGCAATGCGAAGGCACATTCGAACTTATAGCAAGCAAGGCAAGCAAAATCTCATCTACAAAAGACCTCAAAGGCAAAGAATTTGCCGTATCAAACCTTACAGTAGTAGATTTCTGTACAGATATGTTTCTAAAAAATGAAAGCGTTACAGACTTCAGCAAATCAGAGATACAAAAAATTCCTTTGAGACTCGAAATGCTTAGAAATGACAAAATAGATGCTTCTGTATTGCCAGACCCATTTGCTACTATAGCCAAAGCCGATGGGCTGAAAGCAATATCTTCACTTGACGACCTCGACTTGCATGTTACAGGCATTGTATTTACAAGAACTGCTATCCGCGAGAAGTCTGACGCTATTGCGGCCTTCTACCGTGCATACAATAAAGGCGTAGAATACATAGTGTCCGCTACTAAAGAACAAATAGCCGAGACTCTCACAAAGGAGATAGGATTTCCTTCCTCAGAACTTGCTATGCAGGTAGTATTGCCATCATATACAGAGGCAAAGCTTCCATCTGCAGAGGATATGAAAATCGTATGCGATTGGCTTGTGGAAAAAGGTGCTTTAACTGCAGACTTCAACTTCAATGCTATGATTTGCACTGATTTTACCAAATAAAAAAAATGTTATTCATAAGCCTCTCTATAATCACTATCTATATGGTAAGCCTGATATATAGCGAGGCTTATTGGCTTTTACATAGAAAAAAAAAGACCAATAACACTACTTTTATACAAAAAGAGTATTCCTTAACTCTAATCGTTGCCTGCAGAAATGAAGAGCATAGATTGCCTCAACTACTCTCCTCTATCACAAAACAAATAGACGACATAGATCAAATTATAATAGTCTCCGACCATTCACACGATAGCACATACGAATTGCTATTACAGTTTGCCCAAACAAATACAAAAGCCATTGTTTTCGAGTCGCTGGCTGAAGGGAAAAAAAATGCTCTAAAAGAGGCTGTCACCAAAGCCTCATCGGAGTATATCATATTTACAGACGGAGACTGTATCCTACCGCCTAAGTATTTCAAAGCTACCAAAGAGTTTATCGCCAACAATCCTATAGACTTAGCAATAGGCTCAGTACGATACACAGAGTGCCATTCTTTTTTCGAACAACTCCAAGCTCTTGAATTTGCTTCTCTACAAGCCACTACGGCATATTTTACTATGTGTAATCATCCTATTATGTGCAACGGCGCTAATCTCCTATGCAGAAAATCTATATGGGAAGCAGCTAAAGAGCATTTACATACAGAACAACCCTCTGGTGACGACATATTCCTACTACATTTTGTAAAAAAGATTGGTGGTAAAATAGGGTATTTACAATCCAAGGAGTGTATTGTAGAGACATTTCCCAAGACAACGATAAAAGAGTTTTTTGAACAACGCAAACGCTGGGCTTCAAAAAGTGGTAGCTACAGCGACCGCCTTACTATCTTTATCGCGTGTTTAGTATTGGCAGTAAATATATGTGTAGCGATATGCATATTACTCAGCCCTATTATTTACAGCCTACAGATAATTCCTGCTATAAAAATCCTCATAGATACGCTGATAATACTACCATTTCTATACCACATAGGACAAATAAAATTGGCGCGGCATATCATTGTACTATCAGTAGCATACCCTTTCTACATAATATACTCTGCCTTAGGTGGAATGTTGGGCGTAGCAAAGTGGAAAAAACGATAGAAGTACAAAAATTATACTTTTTTTTCGTAACTTTGCGGTAGTTTTTGCAGTAAAATCTATCGATGAAAATCCTTAAACTATTGCCTATTTTATTAATTTTTATAGCATGTGAGGGAGAAAGCCTTATCCCAAACTATCCTGTAAATCTGAAGTTCAATATCACAACAGACGCTCCTCAACTATCTGCTTTCGGCGGATTCAGTGAATTTACAGTTCCACAAAACGCCACGGAACGGCTTGGTTTTGGAGGCGTCTTGGTATATCACTCTATAGAAGACAAATTCTACGCATTCGATATGGCTTGTCCATACGAACACACACAAGACATTAGGGTACATTGCAACAATTTAGGCATAGCTACTTGCGACAGTTGCCTATCTACATTCTATATATCAGACGGAAATGGATTTGTCAATAGTGGCAAAGCTAAGCATGCCCTAAAAAAATACAGTGTCTATTACGACGCCTCTATAGGCAATATAATAGTTGTCAATTAAAAATACAAAATCGCTATGACATCAGCAGACTACATACTTTTACTACCTATTGCATTCGGGCTACTTATTGGATTCTATAGAGGCTTTTTGAAAGAGTTAGCCTCGATAGTTTGTGTATTCGTAGCTCTTTTTGTAGCGAGGTATTTAGGCGAAAGCGTAGCTCTTTTTGTAGCTGATATGTTAAATATCAATACACACATATCCAAGTCCATTGCTATGGCACTTCTGTTTGTCGCTACTATTTTCTTAGTAAAACTCGTGGCTGACATACTTACAAGGCTTTCAGAAACACTAATGATAGGTTGGCTTAATAGAATTTTAGGAATGGCATTAGGCGGACTAAAATGGCTTATAATAGTCAGCGTTATAGTAAACTGCATTGCTTTCTTCTCCTACAGAAGAGATATGAAGGAGCAAAATCTATTTACAGAATCAAAATTTTACAAACCGATAAAACAAGTACTATCAGATATAATACCCTTGCTACATTTTAGGGACTTTATAGAGATAGACATAGAAAATCAAAGTTTAGAACAATGAGTGTTTCCACAAAAAAAATAGCAGTATTTGCATCAGGAAATGGTAGTAACTTCGAGGCTATAGCCCAATCTGCAGCAGAGAAAAAAATAGAAGCAGAGGTAAAACTATTGATATGCGACAAGCCCCAAGCTTTTGTTATAGAAAGAGCCAAAAAGTTTGGCATAGAAACCCATATTTTAGAGCCCAAAAACTTTTCGTCTAAATCAGAATATGAACAAAAGATAGTAGAACTTTTAGAGCAAAATGAAATAGACCTCATCTGTCTGGCTGGATATATGCGTATCGTCGGCGTTACTATTTTAGAAAAATATGAAGGAAAAATCATCAACATACACCCTGCTCTACTTCCAGCATTCAAGGGAGCTACTGCTATAGAAGATGCGTTCAGATTTGGAGTAAAAGTATTTGGAGTAACTGTCCACTTAATAGATAGTACCATAGATGGAGGCACAATTGTGGCGCAAAGAGCATTTGAATATCATGGACAAGATATAGATGAAGTAGAGAAAAAAATTCATACTATTGAGCACGAACTCTTTCCAGAAGCCATAAACTACATATTATCAAATAAATAAAAGTAATCAAACATAAAGAAATAAAACATTATGACAATTTTCGATAAAGTATCAGAAGACATAAAGCAAGCAATGCTTGCAAAAGACAAAGTAGCATTGTCTGCATTGCGTAACATAAAAAAGGAGTTGCTTGAGGCAAAAACATCAAAAGAGGCTTCTGGCGAACTGACTGACGAAATCTCGATAAAAGTTATCTCCAAGATAGTAAAACAGAATAAAGATGCTGCCGTAGTATTCAAAGAGCAGGGACGCACAGACCTCGCCGATGAGTACGAAGCACAGGCTGAAGTAAGTCAGCAGTATCTACCAAAGCAGATGACAGAAGAGGAGATAGTAGCCACCCTTAAAGAGATTGCCACCGAGGTAGGAGCCTCCTCTATTAAAGAGCTTGGAAAACTGATGGGAGTAGCATCTAAAAGACTTGCTGGCAAGGCTGAAGGCAGACTCATAGCAGACAAAGCCAAAGAAATTTTATCTTAACCCAAGTACGATTTTAGACATAGAGTATGGCAAAAAAATTGTAACTTTGCCAATATAATTTATATACTACAAATAACAACTTAAATAACACAAAAATGGAATTACCTTTTGCAGAATCTTGGAAAATTAAGATGGTAGAGCCTATTAGAAAATCTACCCGCGAGGAGCGTGAAGCGTGGCTAAAAGCAGCTGACTACAATGTATTCAAATTAAATGCCGAAGAGGTTTATATCGACCTTCTGACAGACTCTGGTACAGGAGCTATGTCAGACCGCCAATGGGCTGGAGTAATGATGGGCGACGAGAGCTACGCAGGAGCCACTTCTTTCAGAAATATGAAAAATACGATTGAAAACATTACAGGTTTCAAGTTTGTATTGCCTACACACCAAGGGCGTGCAGCAGAGAATGTACTATTTTCAGCATTGCTGAAAGAGGGAGAATATATACCTGGCAACTCACAATTTGATACCACAAAGGGACATATAGAATCTCGCAAAGCATTTGCCGTAGATTTGACGATAGACGATGCAAAAGACACTCAAAAAGAGGTACCTTTCAAAGGAAATATAGATATTGAAAAACTTGAAAAGTTTTTGGCTGAAAAGGCAGATAAAGTGCCATTCATCCTTATGACTATTACAAACAATACATCAGGTGGACAGCCTGTATCTATGGCAAACTTACGCGAAGTACGCCAGATAGCAAAAAAATACAATAAGCCTGTAGTATTTGATTCGGCTCGTTTTGCAGAAAACGCCTACTTTATAAAGGTAAGAGAAAATGGTTATGCAGACAAAAGCATAAAAGAGATATGTCGCGAGATGTTCTCATACGCCGACGCTATGACTATGAGTGCGAAAAAAGATGCCATAGTAAATATGGGTGGATTTATCGCTACAAACCTCGAAGAGTGGTACGACAAAGCTAAAGTATTAGGTATTATCTACGAAGGATATATCACATACGGAGGTATGAATGGACGCGATATGAATGCTTTGGCTATTGGGTTGGACGAAAATACTGAGTTTGAAAACCTCGAAACGCGTATCAAACAGGTAGAATACTTAGCAAAACGCCTTGACGAGTTTGGCATTCCTTACCAACGCCCTGCAGGCGGACATGCTATATTTGTAGATGCATCAAAGGTGCTTACACATGTACCAAAAGAGGAGTTTCCTGCACAAACACTTACAGTTGAATTGTACCTCGAGGCTGGTATCCGCGGCTGCGAGATAGGATATATCTTAGCCGACCGTGACCCTATCACTCGCGAAAACCGTTTTGGAGGTCTCGACCTACTTCGTTTGGCTATTCCTCGCCGTGTATATACAAACAACCACATGGATGTAATAGCTGTAGCACTTAAGAATGTTTTCGACCGTAGAGAAGAGATTACTCGTGGAGTAGAAATCACTTGGGAAGCCGAGATTATGAGACACTTTACAGTAAAACTTAGAAGACTGCAATAATAGCATATTACTTACTAAACAAAAAAGGTTGTGGCTCTATTACCATAACCTTTTTTATTTATATAGCCATTATTCATCAAATACCCTATATAATAACAAACACTCTTTGTAATAATAGAATAAACGGATTACTTGTCTATTCTATTATATAAAAAAAGCAATCGCCATATTTGCGATTGCTTTTTTTATATAAACAATCAAACATTATTTCTTATTACCAGAAGCATATACCTTAGCAAACTTACCTTTTCTCTCTGCACCTACAGATACGATATATGAAGTAGATTTAGGCAAGCCCTTAAGCACAATAGACGAACTACCTTGATAAGTATCTTTAGAATAAGACTGTACCAATCTGCCATCTAAAGCATACACATAAATATCTTTATCCATATCATCTTTAGTAAGTGATACTACAATATCACCATCAGCGTTTACGCTTACACTCAAGGCACGAGGGTCGTCAGATGAACTACCCAAGGTCTTCAACTCCACTTCGTTTGAAAAATTCGTGATATTATTTCTCTGTTCTTCTTTATCTGTAGCCTGTACAGCACCGTAGAACAAAGTACCAGATGACAATCCATTGACCTCTGTCGAAGTAGTAGATTTACCAGATACAAATTTGCGATCAACTGCCATAGAAGCTGCGAACGACACCTCAATATCATCTATAGACACCTGTCCTTCAAGGTCTTGGGTATAAAATCTCAACCATCTATAATCTTTAGATGCATCTACGGTTTGTTTTACATTCTTCTTATCAAGCGTAATATCCACGGTAAGAGTAACGATATTCTCCCATTTACCGTCGGCTGTCTGTCCGTCTACTAAGAATTTAGCATTCTGTGTAGGATTATCGTTTCTAACCCAAAAGTTTAATTGAGTTACAGGTGCTGGATAGTAGGCAGACCACAAAGTATCGCGTGTTGTAGTAAACAGAGCAGCCAAAGGCATTGAAGGAATTGCACTATTGGTAGTAGTATAGAAGTTCTGCTTCCAACAGCCGTCTATTTGAGTATCGAAAGAGTCAAACGACTGCTTCTCTGTAGTAGAGCCACTCTTTTGATATACAGACAGATAGTATCCAGTAGCATCTTCTACTTCATTCCAGTGAGCTATAGCAGAGTTTGAAGTAGTATCCGTAAATGGGAGCATTACTGGAGGAACTATGGTTACCTTAGGAGTAGAAGAACCTATAAGTTGTACCGATTTCTTAGGAGTTCCTGTAGCGTATTGTGCTATAAATACAGTCTGATGTGTCTCTTGGTAAGAAGGAATAGAAGGGTCGTAAGCAACCTCTATTACTTGATACAAACTATCATTTGGCACACCAGCTGCCGAAGTCATATTTGGAGAAAGTGTAAGAGTACTTACCCAATTCTGTTGGCCAGGTTTACGCATCTTGAAATAATTTGCGTCACCTGTAGAAAAACTCAACTTAGTATCTTTACCAGCAAGCAATCTACCTATAATAGTAAAAGTAGTACGATCTGGGGTACCCCCCACTTCAGTGAAAAACTGTGTCTTTGTAGGATTGATAGCAAGGCTTGTAGACTCTATACAATCGCGGAAACAGAAAGTAACAGAACCGTCTGGATTTTGAGTAATGTTTTCCAAATTTCCATCATAAGGGGAGCCATCTGATTGCGATGGGCTAAATACATTCTTATTTGTAGCACCAGGATAGGTATCGCCTGTATATGAATACCTTGTACCATCGGCCTCTATAATATCTACACGAAGATTATTTTGGTCATTATTCGGAGTATTATTAGACCAAGCAGTTGCATTGTAATTTATCCTTGTAATAAGTAATCCTTTTCCCAAAGCCCCACCATTAGAGTAATTGCTCTGAGTAGAGGGAATATCCCACCCAAGTGGCTGACGATTTTCTATCATATAATACCAGTTAGGATTAGGATTATCTCCATCTAAATTATGAGTATCATTAGAAGGAGATAGCAAATATGCTTTATTACTTGTCTGGATAGGTTCTAATAGTTTTTCGCCCGGAGTATTTAGCAACTCTGGCTTAAGATATCCTAAAAAGAATCTACTATAAGAAGCCCAAGTAGGAGGGGTACGACCTTCGTTATTATAGTTACCCGAACACATTATATCCCAGTCGCCTATAGTAAAATTACCTGATACTTGTGTATCATAATAGTCTGGCAAGCCAAGAACATGCCCATATTCGTGGCAGAAAGTACCTACACCACACATTACGCTACCACCACCTTTTAACTCTGAAGTACAAGCATATACTCGAATTTTTTTTCCGTTATAAGTAGGCAAATTACCAAATAACTCGTGCTTATGAGGCCAAATAGTATTAGCAGGACCTCCTTCAGCCTCATTTACTCCAGCATAGTAGATAAATACCATATCTACTTCGTTATCATTATCTGTATCATATTGCGAGAAATCTACACCATCAGCGAAAGCCAAAGAGCAGGCTTCCTCTACCATTTTGTTAGCATTTTTATCAGATCCTCTATTATTACCAGTGCCTGTATTTTCACCATAATACGCAAGATTCTGTGGCAAAGTATAAGGACCCTTTACATCAAAATGCGGAGTATATTGACTATCGGTAGAAGCAATAAAAAAGTCGCGTGCAGAGCCAGTACCACCGTTTTTATTATATCCAATTTCATTCAGTAAGTTTGTAAAATCTTGGTTGGCTGTTTGAGATCTAAAACTTTTATCCTTGAAGTTAACCAAAATCACCAAACCTTTCTTTTCGCCAAATATAGGATTTGGGCGGAGATTTCGTCTATTTACAGGCAATTGAGCCATACGAGCCTTTTTATTTTTACCTATAAGTTTCAAAGCCACCTCTGATGTTATAGGATTTCTACCTATCCTTACTAAGAGTTCTTTCTCCTCAGCAGTGCGTTTATCAACAGGGCTTACCTTTACAGATGTTCTTTTTATTTGCTCGCCATCATATTCAGCATAAAAAAACCAGCCATCCTTATCCTGCTCTATGAGGTAATTATCTGCAGTAGTAGTGTAGTTGAACCACTCATCACCGTGTTTTTGGATAGTAATTACCGTACCGTCTGGCTGAGTTACCTGTATCGGATACGGATACGCTGGCACAGCAATAGCCCCTACCGATATAAGTAGCATAGCTACTAATAAATAAATGCTCTTTTTCATTGTCTGAAATGTAATTATTTTATCAAATTATACTTATTATTATTTTTAGAACGCCAAAGATAGTGTTTTTTTGCGATACAGCAAAATTTTATTGTACCAGACACTTTCATTTCTTAAATATAAAATATACAGCACCTATTAGAAACAAAAAACCTACGAGATGATTCCACCGCAGAGCCTCGCCTTTGAAAAACACTACAGTAAAGATTGTAAATACAGTAAGAGTAATAAACTCTTGAATTACTTTCAGCTGCCATAGATTAAATGGTCCTCCATTCTCTACAAAGCCTATCCTATTGGCTGGCACCATAAAACAGTATTCAAACAAAGCTATGCCCCAACTGATAAGCACTACTCCCCAAAGTCCTAAATTCGATAGTAAGCCCATCTCTTTGAATCTCAGATGACCATACCACGCAAATGTCATAAAAGTATTAGATACTACTAAAAGCAATATCGTAAGAACTCCTTTTCCCATATATTTTACATTGTATTATTAGTTTATAAAAACACCAAGCCAAACACTCCGCCTATACATATAAGCAGTAAAGGATTTATTTTGAAATACCTTATGGCAATAAAAGATACCACAAGCGTAGCCCAAGCTACATAATCTGTGTAACCCTCACCAAAGGTATCTTCATTTACAAGCAATACTACGGAAGCAGCCAACATTCCTATTACTACATACTGCATTACCTGCATTATAGTTTTGGTGTAAACAGTATCCGAATATCTATTAAATACCTTTATAAGTATAAACATCAGTATAAACGACGGTAGTACTACAGCAAAAGTAGCCAATAAAGCTCCTCCAACACCCGCCACAGAGTATCCTACAAAGGTAGCTGAATTGATACCTATAGGTCCGGGTGTAGCCTGAGAAATCGCTATAATATCGGAGAGTGCCTGCATAGATAGCCAGCCGTGAGACTCTACTATCTCAAACTGTATGAGCGAAATCATACCATATCCACCACCAAATCCAAGTATCCCTATCTTAAAAAAGACAATAAATAACTGTAGATAAACCACAACCCGTTATGCTATATACTTATAATTTATCGGCGAGTATATTCTTAGCTCTCTCTAAGGCGATATTGATATGCGAACAGATATTTTCCTCAGATATAATTTTATCGAAGTGAGCCTTCATAAGGTCGTGGCGTACTTGGTCGCGTACTCCAGAAAGGATTACGATAGTACCTCTCTTCAAAGAGTCCTTACAAAGCACCTCAAGATTATGTAGCCCCGTAGAATCCATAAAAGGCACTCTACGCATACGGATAATGCGTATCTTTGGAATATCGCTTGTACGGTTCATTATATCATCAAACTTATTAGCTACGCCGAAAAAATATGGTCCATCTATTTCATAGACGCTTACGCCTTTAGGAATAGTAAGTTTATCTTCGTGAAGTAAGTGATCACTCTCTATATTAGGGTCTATCTCAGTACCGAAGATTTTGATAGAGGTAGCCTCTGATGTGCGTTTAATGAAAAGCACTACGGAAAGCAGAAGCCCTACTTCGATGGCTACTGTAAGGTCAAACAAGACCGTTAGTATCATCGTTACCCACATAACTATATTATCACTCAAAGGCATTCCTTGCATTGCTATAATACTACGCAGTCCACTCATATTATAAGAAACTACAACCAATACACCGGCAAGGCAAGCCATTGGGATATAACCGACCAGCTGCCCGAGTACGAGAAGCACTAAAAGCAGAGTTAGTGCGTGTACTACACCAGCGATAGGCGAACGCCCTCCGTTATTTATATTTGTCATAGTACGAGCTATGGCACCAGTCGCTGGTATACCGCCAAATAGTGGCGAGAAGATATTGGCTACACCCTGCCCTATCAATTCGGTATTGGAGTCGTGTTTGCCACCTATTACACCATCAGCCACCATTGCAGACAGCAAACTCTCTATGGCTCCAAGCATAGCAATAGTAAAGGCAGCAGGGAAAAGTTTAGTCAGAGTATCCACCAAACTTGCACCTCCGAAATCGAAATCAGGAAGTTTTGGCATAGGTAACCCCGTAGGGAGTTCGTATATATCACCTATAGTCTGAATACCAGCTACTAAATCGAACTTATCTAAAAGCCATACTATAAGAGTTACTATGACTATAGCAACAAGGCTACCCGGTATCTTCTTAGATATTTTCGGTGTAAAAACTATTATAAGTACACTTAGCACACCGAGACCTAATACCATCAAATTCGTATGATTGAAATTCTGAAAATATACAATCCATTTATCTACAAACCCTGCTGGAACCTCCTCTATACCGAGCCCAAATAAATCATTTATTTGCGTAGAAAAAATCGTAATAGCAATACCAGCCGTAAAACCGATTATAACAGGATAAGGCACAAACTTTATAATGCTTCCAAGCTTAAATAGTCCCATCAATACAAGCATTATTCCCGCCATAATAGTAGCTATCATCAGCCCACCTAAACCGTGAGTCTGGATAATACCATAGATAATAACTATAAAAGCACCTGTAGGCCCGCCTATCTGCACACGACTTCCGCCCAATACAGAAATAAGAAAACCAGCAATAATAGCCGTTACAAGCCCCTCGGTAGGCCCCACACCACTTGCTATACCAAAAGCAATAGCCAAAGGTATGGCTACTATGCCTACTATAATACCTGCCATAATATCGGCTGACAATTTCTCTTTAGAATAGTCCTTTAGGGTATCTAAAATTTTAGGTCTGAATACTCTTGTAAAACTCATTTGAAACAATTATATAAGTTTATCCGAAAAAAGATTGCAAATTTAGCACATTTTTCTTTTCAAAACGGACTAAAAGATATTATCAATCCTGTTAAAAAAGCCAATATACATCTCTAAAAAACGATTTTCCACACTTTTTTTAAGTTAAAACAGAAAAAATCTGCTCACTTTTTATATTAAAATCAAAAAAATGGTTAATTTTGCAGTCAGATGAGGAAAAAGATATTGGCTTTGCTTACTATTTGTGGCACTATCAGCTTGATAGGGCTTGTTATCTTTCAGTATTTTATGATAACTAACACTATGGCTTTCTACGACAAATCGTTTGAGAATACCATAGAGAATGTCATAACCAACGCAGAACAAGAGACTAAGGAGGAGGAGATACATCGCATTATAAGCGAACTATCACCGATAGAGCAAGATAGCATATTCTCTGCCGAAAAGTTTTGCCTGAAGCCTAACGAGGACCTTTTTGACCGACCTACCTCAAAGCGTTCGTCTATTATGTCTATAAACCTGTCATATATGGAACGCTATCGTCAACGATACGAGGAGAATAGAAAACTCGTAGAAAGAGTGCTGACAAAAATGATGATAAACAGCGAAGAACAGACGCTTTTTACGAATATAAACTACAACATATTTTACCAAAAAGTATTAGATGGATTGCTTTCGCACAATATAAACGACAAATTTTCCATACGAATTACCAGCCCTAAAGGCAGCGTACTATTCAAAACTACAGACATAGAGCCAGACAAAAGGAATAGAATAATCCGCCACGAAGCATTCAGGTCCCCAGATGGTCTAAAGTCTCTAATAGTAGAAATGACCTTTACTCGAAAAAACTCCTATAGAAGCCAGTTTATACAGACCGTAACTCCTACGATAGTACTATCTGGCATACTATTTCTACTTATCATAGGAGCATTATTTATCTTTATGATACAAAAACGAGATGCAGAGGTAAAGGCAGACTTTATGAACAATATGACACACGAACTCAAAACACCTCTGGCTTCTATTTCGCTGGCTTCGCAGATGCTCAACGACCAGAGTGTAAAGAAATCGCCTGAGAGAATGACTATGATTTCAAACATCATAAGAGACGAAACACAAAGACTTGGGGCATTGATAGACAAAGTATTACAAGCCTCTATATTCAAAAACGAACACTCAAGCCTGAACCTAAAGGAATACAACACACACGACATAATAGAGCAGGTAATCAAAAACTTCTCTATACGCGTCAGTCAAAATAACGGCAATATCAATGCAGACCTCGCAGCAGACAACCCATTTGCAATGGTAGATTTTACACACTTTACCAATGTAATATATAATCTATGCGAAAACGCCATAAAGTATACGCCAAAAGATTTAGTCCTAAATATAAATACTTGGAACGAAAAAAACAAATTATACATATCCGTATCCGATAACGGTATTGGTATAAAAAAAGAAGACCAAAAACGCATATTCAACCAATTTTTTAGAGTGTCTACAGGCAATGTACATAATGTAAAAGGATTTGGACTTGGACTTGCGTATGTAAAAAAGATTGTGAAGGATCATCAAGGTAAGATATGGGTAGAGAGTGAATTCGGTATAGGCTCAAAGTTCATTATCGAAATACCTTGCATTGATTTTTAGAAATAAAGTGTCAAAAAAGTAAAAAAGTAAATTAGTATGACAAAGATTTTATTGTGTGAAGACGATACCAATTTAGCAGTAGTGCTAAAAGAGTATCTGGAAGCAAATGACTACTCAGTAGATTTATATCCAGACGGAGAGCAAGGATACCAAGCTTTCCAAGAGAAAGAGTATGATATGTGTATTCTCGATGTAATGATGCCTCATAAAGATGGTTTCTCTTTAGCAAGAGATATAAGGAAGAAAAACCTAAGAATTCCTATCATCTTCCTTACTGTAAAATCTCTGAAAGAGGATATACTCGAAGGGTTCCAAATAGGAGCGGACGACTATATGACCAAACCATTCTCTCAGGCAGAGCTCAAGTTTAGAATCGAGGCAATACTCAGACGCGTCAATTCGCAGAAATTATATTCAAACATAAGCGAACACAAATTTGGAGGCTACTCTTTCGACTACCAGAAACACACTCTTACCTACAATGGCGAAGAGATGAAGCTTACTACTAAGGAGTCGGAAATGTTACAAATTTTGCTACAAAACAAAAACCAACTCCTCGAGCGTAACAATGCTCTGAAGTCTATCTGGGGCGAAGTAAATTACTTCAACGCTCGTAGTATGGATGTGTATATTACTAAACTTCGTAAAATCCTCTCAAAAGACCCAGAGGTAGATATTATCAACATTCACGGAAAAGGTTATAAACTAGTAGCTCCCAAAGAGGATAAAAATTGATTTTTGAAAGATGAATAGATACTACTTCCTTGGAATCGGAGGTATCGGTATGAGTGCTATTGCTCGCTATTTTCACAGCAAAGGGCACGCAGTGGCTGGCTACGACAAAGTTCGTAGCCAACTCTGCATAGAGTTGGAGCAGGAGGGCATAGAAATCCATTATGAAGATTTAGGAGAAAATATCGATGATAGGTTTAGCAATCCAAACACTACTTTAGTAATCTACACTCCTGCGATTCCTACAGAGCATAGAGAACTGAACTTCTTTCAGAGAAATGGATTTAGAGTACTAAAACGCTCTGAAATACTCGGCGAGATAACTAAACAAGCCAGAGGACTCTGTGTAGCTGGAACGCATGGCAAAACCACTACCTCTACAATGATAGCACATCTACTAAAACAGAGCCATATAGATTGCAACGCGTTTTTAGGAGGTATCTCACTAAACTATTCAAGTAATCTACTGCTTTCAACCCAAAGCGACTTAGTAGCTATAGAAGCAGACGAATACGACAGGTCTTTTCATCGCCTTTCTCCATATATGGCAGTCATTACTTCTACTGATGCCGACCATTTAGATATATACAATACACACGAATCCTACATAGAGGCGTTCGAGTTTTTTACATCACTTATAGTAGAAGGTGGTTGCTTGATTCACAAAAAAGGAATTTTCCTCAATCCAAAGGTAAAAGAGAGCGTAAAGACATTTACATACGCCATAGAAGAAGTGGCTGATTTCTATGCAGAAAACATAAGCATTGGAGAAGGAAAATTACTATTTGACTTTCGTTCAAAACAGTATAATATCAGCGATTTAGAACTTGGAGTACCTATATTTGTAAATGTAGAAAATGCAGTGGCAGCCATAGCTGTAGCTATACTAAACGGAGTAACAGAGGAGGAGATACGCTCGGCTTTAGCCTCATATCGTGGGATACGCCGCAGGTTTGAGCAACATCTAAAAGAGCCTAAAGTATTTATAGACGACTACGCCCACCACCCAGAGGAGTTACAAGCCTCTGTCAAGTCGCTAAAATTATTGTATTCAGATAAAAAAGTTTTAGGCGTATTCCAGCCTCATCTTTACAGCCGTACAAAAGACTTCTATAAAGAGTTTGCCGATGCTTTGTCTGGACTCGACGAAGTAGTATTGGTAGAGATTTATCCTGCACGCGAAGAGCCTATAGAAGGTGTTACATCAAAATTGATTTTCGACGAAATCAAAAATCAAAATAAATCATTGACGACAAAACAAAAGTTGATAGACTTACTAAAAACTAAAGACTTTGATGTGCTTGTAACTCTCGGGGCTGGTGATATTGACACATACATTCCACAGATAAAACAATGGCTTATGACAAAATAATTTTCCAACTAATAGTGTAAGCATAAATAGAAAAACGCCTTTGACTGAGGCGTTTTCTATTTTTATTATAGGAACAAGTTTATTTCTGATGTTGCGGACGAAGTAAATCATTGACAGTCTTTACAGGCGTGAAAGTCTCTAAAGGCACCTCTACGAATACAGTCAACCAGTCAGACATTGCACCATTCCAAAGCCCCGGCAGCTCTAAAGCCTTCAATTCCTTACCATTCTTAGATTTAGATGATATAAAATATGTATTCTTATCCACAAACTTTTGCAAATCAAACTTTTCTCCTCGATAATCCTTAATTCCACATACTAAATCCACTGGATTGAAATGCGTAGCCGTATTCATTAAATCCCGTTGCGTAGCATCACTCACATCTATCTGCGATGATTCAAGTATTTGTAGAGAAAGCGAACCATCATCATTCATTACCCAGAAAGGACCACCACCAGGCTCGCCTTCGTTGCGTACCATACCGCAGACACGAATAGGACGATTAAGTTTGCATATCAGATATTTTCTCAGTTCTTTTCTATCAAACATCGCTATATCAGGCATACAAAAACTAAGCCTCGACTGCAAAAATTTAACTATCACCTGCAATTTAGCTTCCGAAATATCCTCGTTTTCCAATTCACGCAAAAAACTAAATACCTGCTCTTGTAGACTCACCAAAATTCCTGCCAATAATTTTTTATATTCTACAGTCTCTGCCTTATAACTATCTGTAGCTACATTATCTATGTTTTTGACAAAAACTACATCTGCTTTCAAGTCATTCAAATTTTCTATCAACGCACCGTGGCCTCCGGGACGCAATACTAAAGAGCCGTCAGCCTCTCTAAAAGGCTCGTTTTGAGAATCTACAGCAATAGTATCCGTAGAACTTTTTTGTTCAGAGAAATCCACATAGAACTTTACTCCATATCGTTGCGAATATCTCTCTATATTTTCTTGTAAATGTTTAGTAAATAACTCCTTATGAGCAGGAGAAACAGTAAAGTGTAGATTCACCTCTCCTTCTGAATTTTTAGCATACTCTACTCCTTCTACTAAATGCTCTAAAAATGGGGTACGACACTCTGAATAATAACGATGAAAAAGCAATAAACCTTTTGGCAAATTAACATAATTCAATCCCTCCTCTTTCAGTAAAAATTCAAGTACTTTGGCAAAATCGCCGTCGAGCATCATAGCCTCTACACTCTTATTATATAGTTTTTGGCAGGTCTCGTCAAGTTTTTCATAGAAAGCAAAAGCCTCTATTTGGTGAAAAAACTCACCTACACTTCGCAATCTAGTTTCATTATCCATAAATTCAAACAGATCTTTAAACATTCGAGATGCAGCACCAGAAGCTGGGACAAATTTTACAATCTTATACCCACTTTTCGAAAGATAAGCTTCCCAAGCTTCCGTAAATTTCGCCTTATCCTCACTTGAAAGAGAAAGAATACCATCGCCTATAGATGCTGTTCTATCTACTTTTAAAAACGGGATACCTCGCTTAAAGACCTCTATCTGCTCTTCGATAGCCTGCTCTGAAATACCCTTAGAGACTATCTGCCTTAAATCATCTGAACTAAACATATTTAGGAATAGTTTTTATATTATTTTATGGTACAAAGTTAAACAATTATTTCAACATAAACTACAAGAGAGACTGATAAATCTATATCAGCCTCTCCTCTATCTTTTAGAATATAACCTTAAAGAATACTACTCTTCTGTAGGGTCAATATCTGTTACTACCATACTCAGATTATGTATCTTATCATACTCGTCTTTAGGCATAACGATAATCTTCTCATAGTCGCGAAGACCTGTACCAGCAGGAATTCTATTACCTACGATAACATTCTCTTTCATACCCTCAAGCCTATCCATTTTACCGTTGATAGCCGCTTCATTCAATACCTTAGTAGTCTCTTGGAAAGAAGCTGCTGACATAAAGCTACGAGTCTGAAGTGCAGCGCGAGTAATACCTTGAAGCACAGGAGAAGATGTAGCAGGGATAGCGTCTCTTGTCTCTACCAACCTCATATCTCTACGCTTCAACATCGAATTTTCTTCGCGAAGGTGTCGAGCAGTTACCATCTGACCTTTTTGGAATGAAGTAGAATCTCCCTCGTCAGTTACTACCTTAGTACCCCAGATTTTATCATTCGCCTCCATAAACATATGTTTATCAACCAATTGCCCCTCAAGGAAGTGAGTATCTCCTGGCTCGTTTATCTGCACCTTACTCATCATCTGACGAACAATAATCTCAAAGTGTTTATCGTTGATTTTCACGCCCTGAAGACGATATACATCTTGTATCTCATTTACGATATACTCCTGTACAGCAGTAGGTCCTTTGATAGCCAAAATATCGGCAGGCGTGATAACACCATCAGACAGAGCAGTACCTGCACGCACAAAGTCGCCCTCCTGTACCAATATTTGTTTAGATAGTGGTACCAAATACTTCTTCTCTTCACCAGAACGAGAAGTCACAGCAATTTCACGACTACCACGCTTGATTTTTCCAAAAGAAATCTCACCATCAATTTCCGCCACAATAGCAGGATTACTTGGATTACGAGCCTCAAACAACTCTGTAACGCGAGGCAGACCACCAGTAATATCACCAGCTTTACCTTGCGAACGAGGTATTTTTACCAAAATATCACCGGCCTTAATCTCTTGTCCGTCCTCCACTACGAGGTGGGCAGATACAGGCAAGTTATAGGTCTTCAATATATTTTTTGATTTATCTAAGATATGTACTGAAGGAGTCTTTGTCTTATCCTTTGTTTCTGTGATAATTATCTCCTTCATACCTGTAGATTCATCAGACTCAGTCTTAAATGTTACGCCCTCTATTACAGATTCAAAATCTACCTTACCAGATACCTCAGATACAATAACTGAATTAAATGGGTCCCATTCGCAAATAACATCACCTTTAGTGACAGTAGAACCTACAGGCTTAAAGAGTTTAGCTCCATAAGGGATAGGCTGAATAGTCATCGCTATCTTAGTATTAGGGTCTACAATTCTCATCTCTGCTTGGCGCGCTACTACTACTTGAAACTCCTTACCTGCAGCGTCTTTAGCCTCTACAGTACGAATTTCGTCAATCTCAAGCAAACCGTCATAGCGAGAGATAATCTTAGATTCAGTAGCAATGTTTGATGCAATACCACCAGAGTGGAAAGTACGAAGAGTAAGCTGAGTACCCGGCTCACCAATAGATTGAGCAGCAATAACTCCAACTGCTTCTCCTTTGCCTACCAACATACCATTTGACAGGTTGCGACCATAACACTTAGCACAAACACCTAAGCGTTGTTCGCAAGTAAGCACAGAACGCACCTCTACTCGTTCTATAGAAGCCTTCTCTATCTCTGCTACAGCCTTTTCGTCAATCAATTCACCCGCAGGAACAATAATCTCATTTGTCTTAGGGTTTCTGACATCGTGTACAGTAACACGACCAAGTATTCTTTCTCCCAAAGAAGATATTACCTCCTCTTTGTTTTTCAACTCAGTTACAGTCAATCCACGCAATGTACCACAATCTTCGGAAGTAATGATAACATCATGCGATACATCAACCAAACGACGAGTAAGATAACCCGCATCGGCTGTTTTCAATGCAGTATCAGCCAAACCTTTACGCGCACCGTGAGTAGAAATAAAGTATTCCAAAACGCTCAAACCCTCTTTGAAGTTAGCCAAGATAGGGTTTTCGATAATTTGTCCGCCTTCAGCACCAGCCTTTTGAGGCTTAGCCATCAGACCACGCATACCAGAAAGCTGACGAATCTGCTCTTTAGAACCACGGGCACCAGAGTCAAGCATCATATATACAGAGTTGAATCCTTGCTTATCAGCAACAAATTTTTTCATCAAAATATCAGCTAACTGCTTATTGACACGCGTCCAAACATCGATAATTTGATTATAACGCTCATTGTTGGTAATGAAACCCATATTATAGTTAGACACAATTTGGTCTACCTCTTCATAACCAGCTTTTATCAAATCACCTTTCTCTTCTGGGATAATCACATCAAATAGATTGAACGACAAGCCGCCTTTGAAAGCCATGTGATAACCGAGATTTTTAATATCGTCAAGAAATTGTGCAGTCTTTGCTACACCAGCATTCTCGATAACATTACCTATAATATCACGAAGAGATTTTTTAGTAAATATCTGGTTGATAAACGACACCTCTTTTGGTCGGTATTTATTTACGATTACGCGTCCTACAGTAGTATTTTTTATCATAACAGTCTGCTTATCACCCTCTGCTGTTTCCTCTTGGATACGCACATTTATACGAGCGTGAATATCTATTTTACCCTCATTGAGGGCAATTTCTACCTCAGCAGGCGAAGAGAATGTCATACCCTCACCTTTGGCTCCGGGTAACTCTTTAGTAATATAATACAAACCCAGCACCATATCCTGCGAAGGGATAGTAATAGGAGCACCATTTGCTGGATTCAAGATATTATGCGAACCTAGCATAAGAAGTTGAGCCTCAAGGACAGCCTCATTACCAAGAGGCAAATGAACAGCCATCTGGTCTCCGTCGAAGTCAGCATTAAAAGCAGTACAAGCTAAAGGGTGGAGCTGAATAGCGCGTCCTTCTATCATCTTAGGCTGAAACGCCTGAATACCAAGACGGTGAAGCGTAGGAGCACGGTTGAGCAACACTGGATGCCCCTTCATTACATGCTCCAATATATCATATACTACAGGGTCTTTTCTATCAATAAACTTTTTAGCAGATTTTACAGTCTTTACAATTCCACGCTCTATAAGTTTTCTGATAATAAATGGCTTATAAAGCTCTGCTGCCATCTCTTTTGGCAATCCGCATTCAGACATTTTAAGTTCTGGTCCTACGACAATTACCGAACGAGCAGAGTAATCAACACGCTTACCAAGCAAATTCTGACGGAAACGACCTTGCTTACCTTTCAGACTCTCAGATAGAGACTTCAAAGGACGAGTAGCATCAGATTTAGAAGCGTTGGCCTTACGAGAATTATCAAGCAGACTATCTACAGCCTCCTGTAGCATACGCTTCTCGTTACGAAGAATTACATCTGGTGCCTTAATTTCAATCAATCGTTTTAGACGATTATTTCTTATTATAACTCGGCGATATAGGTCATTTAAGTCTGATGTAGCAAATCTACCTCCGTCAAGTGGAACCAAAGGACGAAGCTCTGGAGGTATTACAGGCAATACCGTCAGAATCATCCACTCGGGTTTATTCAAATGTTTAGAAGCACGGAAAGACTCTATGACATGTAGTCTTTTCAGCGCCTCTGCCTTACGCTGTTGCGATGTATCAGTATCCGCTCTATTACGAAGTTCGTATGAGAGAGAGTCCAAGTCAAGACGACAAAGCATCTCGCGTATAGCCTCTGCTCCCATTTTTATGATACATTTATTAGGATCGCTATCGTCGAGCAGATAGTTATCCTTTGGAATATAGTTAAGAAGTTCTGTGTATTGGTCTTCGTCTATCAAATCACCTTGAGCAATCCCCAAATCATTTTCGAGCAATGCCCCAAGCTGAATTACCACATACTTCTCGTAATAAACGATAGAGTCGAGTTTCTTGGTAGACATTCCGAGCAAATAACCAATTTTGTTTGGCAACGAATGGAAGTACCAAATATGAGCTACTGGTACAGCTAACTGTATATGACCAGAACGCTCGCGACGAACTTTTTTTTCAGTAACCTCTACACCACATCTATCGCAGACGATACCTTTGTAACGAATACGCTTATACTTTCCGCAATGGCACTCATAGTCGCGTACAGGACCAAAGATACGCTCACAGAACAAACCGTCTCGCTCTGGCTTATATGTACGATAGTTTACGGTTTCTGGCTTGGTTACCTCACCAAATGAATTCTCCAGTATCTCCTCTGGAGAAGCCAGACTAATGGTAATTTTCTTAAGATTACCTTTTAGTTTATTATCTTTTTTCAACGCCATATATAAATATGTAGTTTATATCAATGATTTATTTTTCTCTTATTTTACTATCAGAATACTCTTACTTCAATCTAACTTCACGCTAAGACCTAAACCACGAAGTTCATGAAGCAATACATTGAAAGACTCAGGCAATCCAGGAGTAGGCATATTATCTCCCTTCACGATAGCCTCATAGGTTTTAGCACGACCAACTACATCGTCAGACTTCACAGTCAATATCTCTTGCAAGATATTTGAAGCACCAAAAGCCTCCAATGCCCAAACCTCCATCTCTCCGAAGCGCTGACCACCAAACTGTGCCTTACCTCCAAGAGGTTGCTGAGTAATCAGCGAGTATGGACCGATAGAACGAGCATGCATTTTATCATCTACCATGTGTCCAAGCTTCAACATATAAATAACTCCTACTGTAGCAGGCTGGTCGAAGCGTTCTCCTGTACCGCCATCGTAAAGATATGTCTTACCATACTCAGGCACGCCTGCTTTCTCTGTCCATTTACTAAGGTCTTCGAGCGAAGCACCATCAAAGATAGGAGTAGCAAACTTCACACCAAGTTCCTTACCTGCCCAGCCAAGCACAGTTTCAAAAATCTGTCCAAGATTCATACGAGAAGGCACACCGAGAGGATTCAACACTATATCTACAGGTGTTCCATCAGCAAGATATGGCATATCCTCTTGTTTTACAATTTTAGACACAATACCTTTATTACCGTGACGACCTGCCATTTTATCTCCCACACGAATCTTACGCTTTTTAGCAATATAAACTTTAGCAAGTTGAATAATACCTGCAGGGAGTTCATCTCCGATAGAGCAGTTGAACTGTTTGCGTTTGTACTCTGCATCAAACTCTTTGTATTGGCGTAGATAGTTAGTCACAATAGCACGAATTTGAGCATTGCGTTTCTCGTCTGTAGTCCATTTATTTAACTGAACTACTGTATAATCCATATCAGATAAATTCTTTGCTGTAAACTTCTCACCTTTAGCAATTATCTCTGTACCAAGAATATCTTTTATACCACTTGAAGATTTACCTTCAGTTACCTTCAGAAGTTTTTCTATAAGTATTTTTCTCAAAGACTCTGTCTTCTTATTAAATTCTGTCTTCAAAGCCTCCATTTCGGCTTTTTCCTCTGCCTTAGTCTTCTTTCCTTTGATAACTCTCGAGTAGAGGTCTCGTCCGATTACGATACCTTTAAGAGATGGCGAAGCCTTAAGCGAAGCGTCTTTTACATCACCAGCCTTATCACCAAAAATAGCTCTAAGTAGTTTTTCCTCTGGTGTTGGGTCAGTTTCTCCTTTTGGAGTGATTTTACCAATCATTATATCTCCTGGGATAATAGGAGCACCAAGACGAACAATACCATTTGAATCAAGATTTTTAGTAGCATCTTCAGAGATATTTGGAATATCAGATGTCAATTCCTCCATACCTCGTTTAGTCTCACGCACCTCTAAAGAGTATTCAGAAACATGAACCGATGTAAAAATATCCTCACGCACTACTTTTTCGTTGATAACAATAGCATCCTCATAGTTGTAACCTTTCCATGGCATAAACGCTACCTTGAGGTTTCTACCGATAGCCAATTCGCCATTCTGAGTAGAATATCCCTCTGTCAACACCTCTCCTTTTGTAACTCTCTGACCTTTTTTTACTAAAGGACGAAGGTCTATTACAGTATCTTGGTTTGTACGCTGGAATTTAGGCAACTTATATGTTTTTACAGAATCTACAAAGTTTACAAAATCTTCCTCTGGAGTTCTGTCATATTTTATTACTATTTTTGTAGCATCTACATAGTCGATTACTCCGTCTCCTTCAGCCATTACCTGAGTACGAGAGTCAGAAACCAAACGGCGTTCTATACCAGTACCTACAATAGGAGCCTCTGGGCGAAGCAACGGCACAGCCTGACGCATCATATTCGACCCCATCAAAGCACGGTTTGCATCGTCATGTTCAAGGAATGGAATAAGAGCAGCGGCAATAGACGCAATCTGTTGAGGAGCGACATCCATAAGTTCTACCTGCTCTGGCGCTATCACTGGATAATCTGCATCTTGACGAGACTTCACACGACTAAGTTTGAAATTTCCTTCATCATCAAGAGGAGCGTTACCTTGAGCAATAAATTTGCCCTCTTCCTCTTCTGCTGTCAAGTATACTATATCCTCCTCTTTAGTATTTACCACACTATTTTCTACCTTACGATAAGGAGTTTCGATAAACCCAAGTTCATCTATTTTAGCAAAAATACATAGCGAAGAGATAAGACCGATATTTGGTCCCTCAGGCGTTTCGATAGGACAAAGTCTGCCGTAGTGAGTATAGTGTACATCTCGCACCTCAAATCCTGCTCTATCACGACTCAAACCACCAGGTCCGAGAGCAGATAGACGGCGTTTGTGTGTTATCTCCGCTAAAGGATTCTGCTGGTCCATAAACTGCGACAAAGCATTTGTACCAAAATATGTATTTATTACCGAAGAAATTGTTTTTGCATTAATAAGATCAATAGGCGTAAAAACCTCATTATCACGCACATTCATACGCTCACGAATAGTTCTTGCCATACGAGCCAGACCTACTCCAAACTGAGCATAAAGTTGCTCACCTACGGTACGCACCCTACGATTGCTCAAGTGGTCAATATCGTCAACAATTACTTTACCGTTGATAAGTTCAATCAGATATTTTATGATTTCAATTATGTCTTCTTTTGTCAGAACCCTAAGTTTTGGGTCTGTTTTTAGTCCAAGTTTTCTATTGATTCTAAAGCGCCCAACCTCTCCCAAGTCATAACGCTTTTCTGAGAAAAACAGACCGTTCACCAACTCTCGTGCCGATGCCTCGTCTGCTGGCTCAGCATTACGCAACTGTCTGTATATATGCAGAATAGCCTCTTTTTCTGTATTAGAAGGGTCTTTCTGCAAAGAATTATATATTATAGTATAGTCAGTCTTTGAAGCACTCTCTTTATGTATCAAAATAGACTCGCAACCTGCATCTACAATCATTTGAATATGTTTGTTTTCCAATACAGTCTCACGCTCTATTATCACCTCGGTACGCTCTACTGTCACTACTTCGCCAGTAGCATCATCCACAAAGTCTTCTACCCAAGTCTTTACTACTCTTGCGGCAAGTGCCTGACCAATATATTTTTTTAGGTTTGCTTTAGTAGCCTTTACCTCTTCGGCTAATCCAAAGCTCTCCAGTATATCTTTATCTGTTTCAAAGCCTATTGCTCTCAAAAGAGTTGTTACAGGCAACTTCTTTTTACGGTCAATATAGGCATACATCACATTATTAATGTCTGTAGCAAATTCAATCCACGACCCACGGAAAGGAATAATACGAGCAGAATACAAAACAGTATTGTTTGTATGCACAGAAGAGCCGAAGAATACACCCGGCGAACGATGAAGCTGTGATACAATTACGCGTTCTGCACCATTGATTACAAATGTTCCTTTCTCCGTCATATAAGGAATTGTACCCAAATACACATCTTGGATTACAGTTTCAAAATCCTCGTGGTCTGGGTCGTTACACTCAAGTTTCAATTTAGCCTTAAGTGGAACACTGTATGTCAAACCTCTTTTTACACACTCATCAACAGTGTACCTTGGAGGGTCAACGAAATAATCAAGAAAATACAATGTAAAATTGTTTCTTGTGTCAGAAATAGGAAAATTCTCCGAGAAAACCTTATACATTCCCTCGTTTTTTCTCTTTTCTGTCTGTGTATCGAGTTGGAAGAAATCTCGAAACGATTTTAGTTGGACTTCCAGAAAATCTGGATATGGAAATTGATTTTTTGTAGTAGCGAAACTAACTCTTTGATTATCTGATTGTTGCAACATCTTTATTTCTCAATTATTGAACATATTATTCTAAACGGTAAAAGGTTTAGGGCATAAAAACAGCCCTAAACCATATCCTGCACTTGACAGGCAAGCATTATTTGAGTTCAACCTCAGCGCCAGCCTCTGTAAGTTGCTTTTGGAGTTGTTCAGCCTCCTCTTTAGATACGCCCTCTTTTACTTTTGAAGGAGCAGCATCTACGATATCTTTAGCCTCTTTCAAGCCAAGACCAGTAAGCTCTTTTACCAATTTAACAACAGCGAGTTTGTTAGCGCCAGCTGATTTCAACATTACGTCGAAAGAAGTTTTTTCCTCAGCAGCAGGAGCACCAGCAGCAGGACCAGCAGCAACCGCAACAGCTGCAGCTGCAGGCTCAATGCCATACTCGTTTTTCAAAATTTCGGCTAACTCGTTTACCTCTTTTACTGTAAGATTAACCAATTGTTCTGCAAAAGCTTTTAAATCTGCCATAATTATTTTAATATGTTTTTTTTAATGTTAAAAAATGATTGTGATAGTCGGTTAGTACAAACTATACCAACAAAAATTCAATAAATAATAATTATCTCTCTGACAAAGTCTTAACAATACCAGAAAGCTTATTGCCCCCACTTTGAAGGGCAGAAATAACATTCTTAGCAGGCGATTGCAACAATCCGATAACATCGCCGATAAGTTCGTTTTTGCTCTTTATAGCAACAAGTGTATCGAGTTGGTCTGCTCCTACATAGAAACTCTCCTCTACATAAGCCGCTTTCAATACAGGTTTTGATACAGTCTTACCATTTCCCACAAAATCCTTAATCAACTTAGCAGGTGCATTACCTGTGTTTGACAAGAAAAGTGCAGTATTTAGTTTCAACGCACCACCGAACTGAGCGACATCTACTCCAAGATTTTCTAATGCCTTACGAAGCAAAGTATTCTTTACGACCATCATCTTTATATCTTCCTTAGAGCATTTTCTGCGGAGATCGCTTACTTGCTCTGCGTTTAGACCCTGTGCGTCTGTAAGATAATAAGCCGAATAAGACTTAATAGCCTCCTCGATTTTTGCAATTAATAACGCTTTATCTTCTCTTTTCATACAATTAAATCCTCCTTATAAAAAATTATTCCTCAATAGAGCGAGTATCAATCTTAATACCCGGACTCATTGTTGAAGAGAGATAAACGCTTTTCACATAAGTTCCCTTAGCCGTATTTGGCTTAAGCTTCATAATTGTAGCCATAAATTCGCGAGCATTATCAGCGATTTTATCTTCACTAAACGAAACTTTACCAATAGAGGTATGAACTATACCGTATTTATCAACCTTGAAATCGATTTTACCTTGCTTAACCTCAGCAACAGCCTTACCAACTTCCATTGTAACTGTACCTGATTTTGGATTAGGCATAAGTCCACGAGGACCAAGTACACGACCCAAAGCACCTATTTTACCCATAATAGCAGGCATAGTGATGATAACATCAACATCTGTCCAGCCACCTTTGATTTTTTCGATATACTCATCTAAACCAACATAGTCAGCCCCAGCAGCTTTTGCCTCAGCCTCCTTATCTGGTGTACACAATGCTAAAACTCTGATTTGCTTTCCTGTTCCGTGAGGAAGAGATACCACTCCACGAACCATTTGATTCGCTTTGCGTGGGTCTACCCCAAGACGTACATCAATATCTACAGAAGAGTCAAACTTAGTAAAAGTAATCTCTTTTACAAGCTTAGCAGCCTCTTTGAGCGTGTATGCCTTCCCCTCTTCAATCTTTGCGAAAGCCAACTTCTGATTTTTTGTAAGTTTTCCCATTTTTACCTAATTGAAGTTAAAATTAAACATTTTGAGGAAATTCACCTTTTACAGTGATACCCATACTTCTCGCAGTGCCTGCCACCATCTTCATAGCAGCCTCCACTGTAAAACAATTGAGGTCAGACATTTTATCAGTAGCAATAGCCTTTACCTGTTCCCAAGTAATCTCCGCTACCTTTTTACGATTTGGCTCTGCAGAACCACTCTTTACCTTTGTCAAGTCCAACAACTGAACTGCTACAGGAGGGTTCTTTACGACAAATGTAAAACTTTTGTCTGAATAGTACGTAATAACAACAGGCAATACCTTACCAGCCTTCTCTTGAGTACGACCATTGAATTGCTTACAGAAGTCCATAATATTCAACCCCTTAGAACCCAACGCAGGACCTACTGGAGGTGAAGGATTAGCGGCTCCTCCCTTAATCTGTAATTTAATAAAACCAGCAATTTCTTTTGCCATAACTTCTCTTTTTGTTATTAAGTATGAAATAATCGGGGCTAATCCCAGAAGCGTAACCTTCGAAAGACATGTCCCACAAAATTAATCTGCAGACGCAAAAGCAAACATAAATTGGAAGCTACATTTACCCTTCGCCACTTTACTCCAAGAAATCTCCATTTCCACAGTATGCAGATTGCTCCAAATCAAAAAGCCTGCAAAGTTAATACTTTTTTTTTACACCACAAAAAAAAATCACACAAATACCGCAAACATCTTTCACCACAAACATCAACATACACTATCACATAAGAACCCCACATACCAACAAAAAAGCACTCAAAAACAAAGAAACCTTGATTTTTTTTTGTCAATTAAAAAAAATGTATTACTTTTGCAGTTCAAAGACTACGCATAGAGCGATATTCGCTGAGCGAGCGTATTTTTTATAAAGAATTCAATGCTGTTGTAGCTCAGTGGTAGAGCACTTCCTTGGTAAGGAAGAGGTCACGAGTTCAATCCTCGTCAACAGCTCTAAGTCAGAAAAGAAATTATAAATAGTAATCGTAATTATAATTATAATAAAAATTAATTTTAAGCTATGGCTAAAGAAAAATTTGACAGGTCGAAACCGCACGTGAACATCGGTACTATTGGTCACGTTGACCACGGTAAGACTACACTAACAGCTGCTATCACAGTTGTTCTTGGTAAGAAGGGTCTTTCTGAGGTTCGCTCATTTGACTCTATCGACAACGCTCCAGAGGAAAAAGAGCGTGGTATAACTATCAATACTGCACACGTAGAATATCAAACTGCATCTCGTCACTACGCACACGTTGACTGTCCAGGTCACGCCGACTATGTAAAGAACATGGTAACTGGTGCTGCTCAGATGGATGGTGCTATTATCGTAGTAGCTGCTACTGACGGTCCTATGCCTCAGACTCGCGAGCACATCTTGCTTGCTCGTCAGGTAAATGTTCCTCGCCTTGTTGTATTTATGAACAAATGCGATATGGTTGACGATGCTGAGATGCTTGACCTTGTAGAGATGGAAATGCGTGAATTGCTTTCTTTCTATGAGTTCGACGGCGACAACACTCCTGTTATCCGTGGTTCTGCTCTTGGTGCTTTGAACGGAGTTGCTGAGTGGGAAGATAAAGTAATGGAACTTATGGAAGCTGTTGACACTTGGATTGAACTTCCTCCTCGTGCAGTAGATAAACCATTCCTTATGCCAGTAGAAGATGTATTCTCTATCACTGGTCGTGGTACTGTTGCTACAGGTCGTATCGAAACTGGTATCATCAAAGTAGGTGAAGAGGTTCAAATCATCGGTCTTGGTGCAGAGGGTAAGAAATCTGTTGTAACAGGCGTTGAGATGTTCCGCAAGTTGCTTGATGAAGGTGAAGCTGGTGATAATGTTGGTCTTTTGCTTCGTGGTATCGACAAAGATGAAGTAAAACGCGGTATGGTTATCACTCACCCAGGAAAAGTTACTCCTCACACTGCATTCAAGGCTTCTGTTTATATCTTGAAAAAAGAGGAAGGTGGTCGTCACACTCCATTCCACAACAAATATCGTCCTCAATTCTATATCCGTACATTGGATGTTACTGGTGAGATTACTTTGCCAGAGGGAACTGAGATGGTAATGCCAGGTGATAACTTGGAAATTGAGGTTAAGTTGATTTACCCAGTTGCTTGCTCTGAAGGTCTTCGTTTCGCTATCCGCGAAGGTGGTCGCACAGTAGGTTCTGGTCAGATTACAAAACTTCTTGACTAATCTTTAAGCGATTAGTTTTAAGATAAAACACCAAGAGTTACGGTGTTTTGAAAAATAGGTGCCGTAACTCTTTTATAAAAAATACGGAAGTAGTTCAGTTGGTAGAACGTCGGTCTCCAAAACCGAAAGTCGTGAGTTCGAGCCTTACCTTCCGTGCAAAGTAAAAACTAATAAGATATATGAGGTTTATTAATTACTTAAAAGATTGCTATCACGAGTTGGTTCACAAGACTTCTTGGCCTACAAGAAAGGAACTAACAAGCAGTGCTGTAATTGTATTGGTAGCAACTGTAATCATAGCTGCAGTAGTGTGGGTTATGGACTTCTCTTTCGAAAAGTTGATGACTCTCATCTATACTATTTAATTTTCATAGTCAAAAATAAGGAAAATGTCGGAGACAAATCAGAAATGGTATGTTTTGAAAGCCATAAGTGGCAAGGAAAAACAAGTCAAAGAGTATATTGATATAGAACTAGAAAAGGGTGGCGAACTCTCAAAATATGTTTCGCAGGTAGTAATACCTACGGAGCGTGTTTATGTAGTCCGTAACGGGAAAAAGGTAATCAAAGAGAAAATCTTTTTGCCGGGATATGTATTGATAGAGGTAGCACTTACTCGAGAGATTTCTGGTTGGCTTCGTAATGTACCTAATGTACTTGGATTCCTCGGAGTTAATGAATCTCCTGGCAACTACCAGCCTATACCACTTCGTCCTAACGAAGTAATGCGTCTGCTCGGCACAGTAGATAGTATGGAGGAGAGTGAAGAAGAGTTGCTGGTACCTTATGTAGTAGGCGAAACAGTAAAAGTAATAACAGGTCCTTTCGCTGGGTTCTCAGGCGTTATAGAAGAGTTGAACCAAGACAAACGCAGAATGAAGGTAAATGTAAAAATCTTTGGTCGTAGCACACCGCTCGAACTCGGATTTATGCAAGTAGAAAAAGAAGAGTAATAGAATTTTAATTAGAACATAAATGGAAAATCTACCCAACGAGGTAGATTTTTTTATAATAAACGCAGAGAATTATAAAAAAATGATTACATTTGCAAACAGAATGTAGAGAGTATAAATACACTCAATACTCCTATATTATCCTGTTAGTCATAGAGTTTTACAATAAAAAAGATACGGATATGAACTTATTTTTCAAAAAACTGTTTGGTGTATTAGCAAGCACTGAAAAAATGGAAGCAAGAGACCAGCAACTTTTTGCAGAGCTTATCAATTACAAAAAATTCGAGGGTTCGGCGGAGTATGAGGAGTATAAGAGGTTATATCCGATAATAAATTCATACGCTTTCCGCGAGAAGAAAAAACGCCTTTCGCCAGAGGAGTATCAGGCTACGCCAGAGTACCAGCAAGAGGCGCGTTTCAATGAGATAGCGAGTTCGGAGGATTGCAAATTTTTCCTCAATACGGATTTCAAAAAATTTAAGCGTATAGAGGGACTGGTAGTCTATAAGAAAGATACTTTCAACTATCAGAGTTTAGACCAAAGCAAGTGGAAGGCAGGCTTCTATTACAATAAGCCTAATGCTGTCAGCATACATTCTCGCTATGAGGAGCAGCAGGCTAATATGGGAGGTAAAAACATTATCGTAGGCGGAGGTCTTTCGATTCATACGAAATATCAGAGCGCTACGGCTATGGCTTGGGCAGACGGGAAAGGTTTTGTAGAGAAAAACTTCCAATTTACCTCCGATACACTACACGGACACGATATGATAGACGGAGAGTATTGTGGCATAAGAGTAAAAATGCGTTGTAGAGGAAATGTCTCTCACGCCTTTTGGCTATCGTCTGGCGAGCAGATACCTCATATCAATGTAGCCCTGATAAAGGGCAAGAAGATAGAGGTAGGAGTATACGACGCTCGTGGCGACTACTACTATACTACGGTAAAGGGCATAAACCCAGCGGACTACTATATATATTCTATCTACCAGAAAGATGGATACCTTATTTGGAAGATAAATAATATAGAGGTGTATCGTACTCGCAATGTAATAGCAGAGCGTAGATTTTTCCCCGCTTTCAGCTCTTTCATATCTAAATCGCAGAAAAATCCTTCGGAGGGTAGCCTCGACATCGCTTGGGTAGAGATTTATAGATAGATACATTCATAAAATAATTTTTTATAAAGCGGAAGTAGGTATTTCTAGAGATACCTACTTTTTTGTGCATAATAACCTACAAATACTATTTACACAAAAGGCAGATATGTAAAAAAATAATAAAAAAAACAGCCTTAGCACACCCCACAAAAACACCATAAACACCTAATTTACACCTATTTAATACAAAACAATAGGTATTTCTACCTATTGCACAGAGAAAATATCGGTATTATCTTTGCAATCGAAAACTATATCTACCTCTGTATATAGCCACAGACTATAGCGATAGCAGGGCAAACAGAGTTGAGAAGACTGGAAACAAACATTTTAAACATTATATAATTATGAAACTCAAGAACAACAAATTGCTTGTGGCATTGGTTGCATTATGCATGTTACCTTTAGCTACAATGGCTCAGGTCGTTAGGCCTTTTACCCAAAGGACAGCGGCAGAGACTCCGAGCCGAAAAATCTACAACCTTAAGGGTGATTTCCAGATGATAGGAAACTCTAACCTTACCAGTAGCACCTACGGCGATACTGGCAATGCAGCTAATAATGGAGGTCGTATGGTCTATGTAGATATTGATAACGATAACGCTACTAAAAACTCCAGCTCGGCTACACTGCAGTTTCCTACAGAGGCAGGCGTAGACCACAACTGCTCTAAGATAGTATATGCAGGTCTGTACTGGACAGGTAGGTCGGTTGATGGAATGAATGTATATATCGGAGGTAATTCATCATCTATGACTAACAATTCTACCTTCAATGGATATAGACTTACTATTACTACACAGTACACATCAATTAGCAATAGGCAAAATTATAGTGTAACAACATACACCTTTACACCTATTGCAGGTGGAGAAGCTATAGTATTTACATACCGCAGTGAAATGAATGGTAGTGATGCTGCAAGAAACTATACCCATACATTAACCGTTCGTAAAGGTAATGGCACTGCGACTACACTACCAGGTAATGCAAGGTGGGATAGTGGAACTTCACATAATGCGACATTTACTTTGAATAATCCATATATGCTAAAAGACGGAGTATATGTTAATGCAGTGAAGAAAAAGCATAATTCTACATATGTAAATAACAATTTTTACGCTACTATACAAGAAGGTAATTCGTTGGCGAAAAATTCAGTAAAATTCAAACACTCATCAGAGAGTAGTTATACTACACTTACTGCTAATACTGCAGATATATACTACCCTTCTAACCAGCAGTATGATGGTATATTCTCCGGCTACATAGAGGTTACAGACTATGTAAGAGCGCATGGAGTAGGAGAATACAGCGTAGCTGATATAGCCTTAATAGAAGGCGATGGCGGTAACACTGGATATTACGGTGGCTGGGGATTGATAGTAATCTACGAAAACCCAAAGATGAAATGGAGAGACATCACCATATTCGACGGATATGCTTATATAGAGACTGAAACGAACAGAGAAAAATACTACGATTTAGATGTAGAAGGATTCCGCACAGCAGAGAGTGGCGATATTCGCATAAAGATGGGTATAATAGCAGGCGAAGGCGATAGAGGTATACAAGGCGACTTTTTCCGCATAAAAAACAGAGCAGGACAGTTTGTAGCCCTTAGCCACTCAGGTAACTCTACGACCAACTTCTTCAATAGCTCTATACCTGCTACTACTCCTCGCTCTCCAAGATATACAAACAACTATGGACTGGATGTGGCTATGTTTGAAGTACCAAACTCAGGCAATAGCATTATAGGTAACGACCAGCGAAGCACTACCTTCCGCTACGGCACCAGCCAAGATACCTATGTAATCCCAATGATAGCCTTAGCAGTAGATGCCTATGTGCCAGATGTACGAGGATTTATCACTACTACATCTACAGCACAAGACCTCAGCGATATCAAACCGGGCGATATAATAGACTACAAACTCGAACTATCAAACTCAAGTAACGAGATAATAGAGGCCGTAGGGCTTACTATGCCTATCCCTTATACAGCAGAGTTGGTAGAGGGTTCGCTACAATATACCGCTCACTCCTCTATGAACGGACAAGTACAGGCTCCTCAGCATATTACTACGCCAGCAGACCATATAAACTGGGAAGTAGGCGATATGCCAATGCCTGCAGACCCTAATAACGCTCCTATACTTGCTACTATATCATTCAAGCTAAAGGTAACAGAGAATTGCGACCTACTCGTAATGGACGAATGTATGCCTAAGGTATCTGTAAACGGACAAATACGCGGTAGAGGAGCCTCCTCTCACCAGTCTTTCGAAGATATAGAGTTTATCACAGGCTACGACGAGACCGATGGTTGCGACCGCATACCTCTCTACGGACCTCTATCGGTAGATATAAATATAGCAGACCACTGCCCAGTAGTAGCAGCAGAATCCAAACTCGACGGTAAAGCATTTGCCTACTGCGAATCATACGAGCAGAGTATCTACGAAGCCGTAAAAGCTATATACCCTAAAGGCACCCGCTTCTACGACCATATAGTATATTCATCCTCAGGCAATGGAGTACAGTTGGCTACTCCTGCTGTAGGGGCTATAGAGTTTACCGCAGATAATGATTTCCCAGATGCTTTTGCAAACATAGGTACTACTACCTACTACGCTATACCTTATGGGTCTTCTACATGTTCTTGGTATTTTACCCTGAAGATAGAGCCTTGCTCATACTGGGTAGGAAGCCAATCTACAGACTGGGGAACAGAGGCTAACTGGTCGAAAAATCGTGTACCAGAAGACGGCGAACGCATTGAGTTTGCTACAGCAGAAAACAACCCTGGGCATCCTGCTCAAAACGACCTACAACTCGACCAAGACCGTAGGGCTGGAGGTTTGGTAAACACTACCAACTTTAAGGTAATAATACCTGCAGGCAAGTCTTTGGTAGTAGACGGAGATGTAAAGGGATATGAGACAACCCCTGAGAAACTTATAATAAAGGCAGACTATACAAATCCAAATGGTTCGTTTATAGTAACAGGAACGCCAGACCAAACTATCTACGCAAGCGTAGAGATGTACTCCCGAGCAAAAAAACAAGAAGGACAATTTACAGACAACGATCCAAATAGCCCAGACTTTGGTGCTACAGAATCCCTTACTCATACATGGCAATACTTCGGCGTTCCTGTAGAGCGTATAGAGTTAGCGGAAAGAGGAACTACTATGCAATATCCAGCAAGGTTCTGGCTAAGACAACGCAAAGAGGAGTGGAACGATCCATCTCACTTCTATCGCAAATGGTATTATATGAAAGAAGAAGAGACATTAGAGTCTTTCTGCGGATATGAGATATCGCAAGATGACCCATATATCTATACTTTCAAAGGCAAATTAAATACAGGCGATAAAATCGTATATCCTACTCGTCAGGCCTCTAAGGTATATGCAGTAACTACTACAGACGACGAGAAGATAGTGCGCCACGAACTTGGACAAAATGTATTAGCAAATTCATACACAGCAGCTATCAATGTAAGAAGACTTGACTTTTCTCCAGAGCTTGACCAAACAGTATATGTATTCAATACAGGAAACATAGCCCAATGGCAGGACCACAAAGGCACTCTTGTAGGCCAAGATATAGTAGCAGGCGCATACTATGCTATCGCTAAAAACCCAGAGACTCCTCTATGGACAAACCAAATACCATCAATGCAGGGCTTTATGGTAAAATACACAGATGATGAGACTGTATATAGCACCGATAGCAAATCATTAAGATTCCGCTACGCAGCCACAGAGAAAAACTCAATGACGCAAAGAGCTCCTATGGCAGACGAAATGCGTGGAGGTTATCTCCGTGCTATCGTATCAAGCGACAACTCTTCTGACGCTGTACTTATGATAGAGACACCAGAGGCTACAGAAGGCTTCGACAACGGTTGGGACGGAATGAAACAACTAACACCTCAAAGCAATCTATTCATAGAGACTTCGGCAGGAAATATGCAAATATCAGCCGACGAAACTATAATAGGAAAATACATTACATTCGTAGCAGGTAAAGACTATAAATACACTCTAAACATCGCCAAAGACAATCTTGGAAGATACGATGACCTAAAACTCGTGGATTTAGCCACAAGGCGTGTAGTGGATTTATCAGCAGAGGAGACAGTATATGAGTTTACCGCTATGGCAGAGGGCAAACAAGAAAAGCGTTTCCTTATCACCCGCGGAGCTGAGGTAAATAGCGATAACCTTACAGAGCAAGACTACGAAATGCTTGATGCTTATATATCAAATAAAACTCTTACAGTAAGCAACTTTACTAACGAATCAGGCGTAGCTACTATCTACGATATGGCAGGCAAGACTCTACTACAGACTGCTATCAACAGTGGATTCATCGAGATAGGGACAAGCCTTCCTCAAGGAGTTTATATGGTTACACTTCGTGCTGGCAACCAAATAGAAACAGTGAAATTTGTTGTTGAATAATCTATATTAAATTATGGTGGAAGAGGTGAATCAAGATAAAGATTCGCCTCTTTTATTTATCGAGATATTTTCGGCAAAAAAAACAAAATTATCTCATCAAAAACTTTTCCACACAGAGATTTTTTTTGTATCTTTGCCAAATTGTTGTAAGCATTATTTTCGGACAAAAATTAAATTTTCAAATATATGGAAAAAAGAGAAATCAAATTGAGTTTGGTCTACCGCGACATGTGGCAGTCATCTGGTAAATATGTGCCTCGCAAAGACCAATTAGAGCAGGTTGCTCCTTACATTATCGAAATGGGCTGTTTCGCTCGCGTAGAGACAAACGGCGGTGCCTCAGAGCAGGTAAATCTACTTTATGGAGAGAATCCTAACCCATCGGTTCGTGCCTTCTGTAGCTACTTTAATAAGGCTGGCATTCAGACTCACATGCTCGACCGTGGATTGAACGGACTTCGTATGAATCCTGTTCCTGCTGATGTGCGTCGCCTTATGTATAAAGTAAAAAAGGCTCAAGGAGTGGATATCACTCGTATCTTCTGCGGATTGAATGACGATAGAAACATCATTCCTTCTATCAAATGGGCTAAAGAGGCTGGTATGATAGCACAAGCTACTCTATGTATCACCTACTCTCCAATACACACTGCAGAGTACTACATCGCTTTAGCTGAAAGACTTATAGCTGCTGGCGCAGACGAAATCTGTTTGAAAGATATGGCTGGCATAGGTCGCCCAGAGACCAACGGAAAAATCGTAAGGGCTATCAAAGAGAAACATCCTAATATCCCTGTTCAGTATCATGGACATACAGGTCCAGGATTCTCAGTAGCCTCTATGCTTGAAGTTGCTAAGGCTGGTGCCGACTACCTCGATGTAGCAATGGAGCCACTATCTTGGGGTATGGTACACCCAGATGTTATCACTATCGTAGAGATGCTTAAGGATGCTGGCTTCAAGGTCCCAGAAATCAATATGAATGCCTATATGAAGGTGCGCGAGCTCACACAAAGCTTTGTAGACGACTTCCTCGGCTATTTCATAGACGATAGAAATAAATTTATGAACTCTCTACTTATCTCTTGCGGATTGCCTGGAGGTATGATGGGTTCGCTTATGGCAGACCTCAAAGGAGTTCACGCCGCTATCAACGCTAACTTGAAGAAAGACGGCAAAGCTGAATTATCAGAAGACGAACTTTTAGTTCAACTATTCAACGAAGTAAAATATGTATGGCCTAAACTTGGAAATCCACCATTGGTAACCCCATTTAGCCAATATGTAAAGAATGTTGCTTTGATGAACATATTTTCTATGAGCAAAGGTGGCAAGAGATACGAGATGATGGACCAAGCTACTTGGAATATGATACTCGGCAAGGCAGGAAGACTCCCTGGCACACTCGACCCAGAGATTATAGAGTTAGCAAAGGCTAAAGGTTTAGAGTTCTCTGACACAAATCCTCAAGACAACTACCCAGACGAATTGCCTCGCTTTATCGAAGAGATGGAGAAAAACGGCTGGGATAGAGGCCAAGACGATGAGGAGTTGTTTGAGTTTGCAATGCACGAAAAGCAGTATCGCGAATATAAATCAGGCGATGCTAAAAAGAACTTCTACAAAGAGCTTGAGGCAGCAATGAACAAGAAGAATGCTGCTACTCCTGCTGCAGCTCCTGTAAAACTCGACCTTACAGAGATGGCAATCAAACGCCACCCAGAAGCAGAGCCTATCAATGCCACCGCTCAAGGTATAGTAATGTGGGAACTTGACTTTGAGGGCATTTCATTGAAGCCAGAAAATGGCAAAATCTACAAAGAGGGAGAACTTTTGGCTGCAATACAAACTCCTGCCAATGGCATTGAATTCATCTACGCTAACTACGAAGGTAAAGTAGTAGATGCAGTAAACCAAGGCAAATTGGTAAAGAAAGGAGATATTATTTGCTTCTTAGAGAAAAAATAACATCTAGGTATCCCATAAAAAAGAAACATATAGTCAATATACTTCGACTATATGTTTCTTTTTTAATAGTTTGTTATTACAACAACATCTATCAGTTTCCCCTTTTGCCATTTCTCTATTTTTTTGTACCTTTGCAAGTATTTAACTTCTCTCACAGAGGAAAACTAATAAAAAAAATAGTATTGACTATCAACTTATTAAAAATGGATTCACAAAAGATAAGAGCAGCCATTACAGGCGTTGAAGCCTACATTCCATCATACATACTTACGAATGACGAACTCAGCGATATGGTCGACACCACCGATGAGTGGATTATGACACGCGTAGGTATCCGCGAAAGACACCTGCTTAAGGAGCCGGGCGAAGGTATGAGTTATATGGCTGAAAGAGCTGTAAAGCAACTGCTCGAAAAGACAAATACAGACCCTTCGGAGATAGGAGCCTTGATATGCTCTACAGTAACCCCAGATATGGTTTTTCCAGCAGCAGCATCTATCATTGCCGACAAATGTGGCATTGTAAATGCTATGACATTCGATATGAATGTAGGCTGTGCAGGATTTATACACGCCTTCAAAACTATTTCGCTATACATAGAGAGCGGATTTTGCAAAAAAGCCATAGTAGTAAGTGGCGAAAAGATGTCTGCCATTATAGACTATACTGATCGTAATACTTGTCCTCTATTTGGAGACGGAGCAGCAGCCGTATTAGTAGAGCCACGCCAAGACGGCACAGGACTACAAGACGCAATACTCCGCTCAGACGGTGCTGGTCGCCAATACCTGAAGATGGTAGGAGGTGGCAGCCAGATGCCAGCCTCACTCGAGAGCGTAAAGCAACGACTCCACTATGTATATCAAGACGGAAAAAATGTATTCAAATGGGCAGTATCAAAAATGGCTGATGTATCGTGCGAGATAATGGAACGCAACGGACTCAAACCAGAAGATGTAGCGTATCTACTTCCACACCAAGCCAATATGCGTATTATCGACGCAGTGGCTAATCGTATGGGTATCAATAAAGAAGATAAAGTTTTGGTAAATATCGAAAACTTCGGTAATACCTCATCGGCTACAATTCCTATCCTGATGTGGGACAAAAAAGATATGTTCAAAAAGGGCGACAACTTAATTCTCTCTTCTTTCGGAGCTGGATTTGCTTGGGGTAGCCTATGGATAAAATGGGCTATTTAATAGAAAAGTCATATAATGATAACATACACATTAAATCAAGGAACGAGTAACCCGGGAGTGGCTGGTTTTCGTGGCAATACACACCAGAAACTACCCGTAGTCAATTGGCTTGCAGACTTGCCAGAGACTCAGCAGGAGAGCGACTTGGTAGAGGTACAGTTCAAAAATACCAGAAAAGGCTATTTTCTCAATTCAAATAAAATCCTATTGGAGAAAGGCGACTGGGTAGCAGTAGAAGCAAATCCAGGGCACGATGTAGGAGTAGTAACAGTAACAGGACGATTGGTACTGCTACAGATAAAAAAACACAATATCAATATGGAGCGTTATGAGATACGCCGTCTGTATCGCAAAGTTCGCCCAATAGATATGGAGAAATACGATGAATTTAAGGCAAAAGAGTATGAAACAATGATACAAGCTCGCCAGATTACAAAGGAGCTCGGACTCGAGATGAAAATAGGCGATGTAGAGTATCAAGCTGACGGCAATAAGGCAATTTTCTACTATATAGCAGATGGTCGTGTAGACTTTCGCCAGCTTATAAAGGTATTAGCTGATAGATTTAAGACTCGTATCGAAATGAAGCAAATAGGTGCCAGACAAGAGGCGGGGCGTATAGGAGGAATCGGACCATGTGGCAGGGAACTATGTTGTGCTGCATGGCATACAAACTTCGTTACGGTATCTACAAGTGCTGCTCGACTTCAAGACATATCTACCAATCCACTGAAACTCGCTGGACAATGTGCAAAAATCAAATGCTGTGTAAACTACGAAGTTCCTATATATAAAGACGCTGCAAAAGAGTTTCCTCCTCACGAAACTATCTTGTACACATTAGAAGGAGAGTATTATCACATCAAAAATGATTTGCTAAAAGGAGAAACTATTTATGCCACTGCTCCAAATTCATTCGCAAACGCCATATCGCTAACAGCAAAAAGGGCTTGTGAAATAATAGCAATGAACGAAAGAGGAGAAAAACCATCTATTGCTACTAAAGATGGCAAAAATAGCGTATCAAAGAGTCAAATTGACTATCAGAATGTGGTAGGACAGGATAGCCTAACTCGTTTTGACAAACCTAAAAAAAGCAAAGGCAAAAAACGCTCTAACGGTAAGCCTACTAAGCCAACTACACAGACAGAAAGCCAAGATTCGCCAAAAAAGCCTATAGCGGATAGAAAACCAATGCATAAACCACGCCCTGATAGAAAGAGAGAGATAAATTCATAAGAGATATTTTTCTCCTCAACACAAATAAAAAAGGTTATTCTAAAAACAGAATAACCTTTTTCTTATATCTTCTATTAACTTATTATTCAGAAACGATTACTAAGTTGATAGTAGGCTTTACCTCTTTGTGAAGATTGATAGTAGCAGTATACGAACCAACCTCTTTGATAGCCTCTTTGATAACGATAATCTTACGGTCTATTTCAAAGCCTTCTTTAGCCAAAGCCTCTGCTACCTGAATGTTATTTACAGAACCAAAGATAGTACCTGTAGTGCTGGTTTTAGCACCGATTGTAAGTGTCAAACCATTGATTTTCTCACCAAGAGCCTCAGCATCTTGCTTGATTTTAGCAATCTTATGAGCGCGTTGTTTGAGGTTTTCTGCCAAAACTTTCCTTGCAGACTCGCTTGCTATAACCGCCTTGCCAGTAGGAATAAGGAAGTTGCGACCATAGCCGTCTTTTACCTTTACTATTTCATCTTTATATCCAAGATTCAATACATCTTCTTTCAATATAATTTCCATAAAAACTCCTCCTACTCTTAAATTATTTCAACATATCTGTTACATAAGGAAGCAAAGCCAAATGGCGTGCTCTCTTTACTGCTTGAGCTACCTTGCGTTGGTATTTCAAAGAAGTACCAGTCAGACGGCGAGGGAGGATTTTTCCCTGCTCGTTGAGGAACTTTTTCAAAAACTCTGGATCTTTGTAGTCAATATATTTAATACCGCTCTTTTTGAAGCGACAGTATTTCTTTCTATTCTTATCTACAGCCACTGGTTGCAAGAAACGAATATCTGAATTTGGTGTTGGATTTACTTGTGCCATACTTTATGCCTCCACATTTTCTTGGTTAGACTTAGGTTCACTCTGTTTTTTAATTCTCTTTTGAGCATACTCTTGAGCATCTTTATCCAAGCGGAAAACAAGGAAACGGATTACACGCTCATCGCGGCGGAAATTTACCTCGAGCTTCTCTACCAAAGTAGGAGCGCCACTAAACTGCAAAAGAACATAGAAACCTGTTGATTTCTTGTCGATAGTATAGGCTAATTTCTTCAAGCCCCACAACTCCTCGTTTTCGATAGTCGCTCCCTCTGCGATGAGCAACTCTTTGAATTTCTCCACTGCCTCCTTCATCTGAGCGTCAGACAAAACGGGAGTTAAAATGAAGGCAGCTTCATAATGATTTGCCATAAATTCTTTACTTGTTATTTTTTTATTTTACAATCAAAATTTCAATGAACTGCAAAGGTAATACTTTTTTTTGAATTGACCAAAAGCATTTTACACTCTACTTTTTAGCTACTAAGACAAGTGTTTCTACCGCCAATTGATAGTCGCCTACAATGATAGTATCGCCATTGGCTCTTATCTCGGCAGTTGTCTCTGCTACAAATCCTTTAGGGTCTTTAGAATGAGAGTGGCGATTTTTGATAAGCATAGTCCCCTTACCGTTGCCAGTCTCGGTTACTACCCAGCCTTCGTCAGAGAAACTTGTAGCTGACAGACCATAAAAACTACTTTCAGGGTCGATGATGGTTGCAATAAACATCATTGTTTTATCAGTAAAAAACGCTTGAAAGTCGGTATAATTATCTACGCCACTACCCTCATAATATCCATTTGCAATAATCCTCTCTCTGAGGCTCAATTCTCTCGTTTGCTCCTCTTGTTTTTCATCTTTACTTGGTTCGCACGCAGATAAAATAAACGCAGAAAAGAGAAAAGAGAGAAAATATAAAAATACTTTTTTCATACTACAATTATTATTTTTTAGATTGCAAAGGTAATACTTTTTTTAAGATAATTAAGAATTTTTACCAACATTTACCTTCCCGACACCTTTTGCAATTCCAATAATTTAGGAGAATCAGCATTGCCACAAAAAAGAAGCAACTGCCTGATAGAGTGTCGCTTTATATTATTGCCGATAAAAGTAATTACAGAAGGACTTTTATCTGTATCCTCGGGCAACAACATACCTGTCAGAGCCCATTCTCTACCTACGAGGTCGAACTTCAACCACTCCTGCGGAGTGCCACACGGCATATAACCTTTAGAGCGAACAATATGTCCGAATTCCCCAGAAACCAACATATTTAGAAATGAAATCAAATGAGTAGGAGTAGGTAGAGAGATATTTTTCAGAGTAAAACTTACCATTTCTGCGTCAGAGACAGTAGCCTGTATATCTTCTATCTTATCAGTCGGGTCTATAGGCGTATTTAGAAGAGATAGGAAAAACTCTTTCGGCAGGCTATCAAATGGCTGAGTATAGATACGAGCCGATGGGTTGAGTGAAGATATATCTTTTTTCAGCAAACCTAACTCTTCGGAGGAGACTCTGTTTGTTTTAGACAAAACGACTGTGGAGGCTTCTATAATCTGGTCTTGCCACAAATCAGGCGACGAGGCTATTTGATGTTTATAATTGACAGAGTCTACTATCACCACAGGAGCAAGAAGCGAGATATTACCATACTTATATCTATTGATATTTTGCAGAATAGCACTAAGCCGAGCTACTCCCGTAGGTTCTACAATGAGAAATTCAGGGTCGAGCAAACTGGATATAGTAAGTATAGCAGAGGCAAAATCCTGCTTACCAGAACAACACACACAGTTTTCTATAGACTCCCATACAGATAGAGATTCATTTTCTAAAAGAGTAGTATCGATACCAGCCCCTCCATACTCATTTTCATAGATTACAAAATCCTTACCTGTAGTCCTCGACATCTCTTTTATAAAAGTAGTCTTTCCTGCACCTAAAAAGCCAGAGACTATTAGTATCTTCATTATCTATACTTTGTTTTAGGCAAAATAGAGGAGTGAAAAAATCCATACATCTTCCACTCCTCTATATTTTTTACAATAAATTACATTTAGCAATTAATCTTTATAACAGGCTTAATAAGGTCTGCAGGTTTATCTCTCATCAGTTCGAGTTGAGGAATTACAGTATCCCAACCAGAAGTAACATGGGTAGCCATCAGAGAGACATCGAGGCGACCAGAAGCCACAAGCGAACCAAGTTTCTCCATACGCAGACGACCTCCCGGCATAAGTCCGCCATTTATCTGTTTATGTCCCATACCAACACCCCACTCTACACGAGGGATATTGACATAATCGCCACTACCGAGATAATTTACATTACCTATAATTCCACCAGCACGGAGCGATTTTACAGCCTCATCGAATGTAGTAACATCGCCACCAGCCATACATATACGGTCTACGCCTCGTCCTGAGGTCATAGCCATTACTTGGTCAGAAATAGAGCCATCTTTGTAGTTTATAAAGTCTGTAGCACCATATTTTTTAGCTGCTTCTACACAAACCTTACGAGAGCCTACCGCGATAATACGAGAAGCACCACGAAGAGCAGCACCAGCCACCGACATCAACCCAACAGGACCAATGCCTATTACCAATACAGTATCACCGAACTGCACATCGGCCAATTCTACCGCATGGAAGCCAGTAGGCACCATATCAGATAGCATACAAGCATCTACTGGATTGATATTTTCAGGAAGTTTGGCAAGATTTCCGTCTGCATCATTTACATTAAATATCTCAGAGAACACACCGTCTCCCCAGTTAGAGAACTTCCAACCACGGAGCATTCCTCCACTATGCATAGAGTACCCAGCCTGAGCCTCCAGCGAGTTCCACTCTGGGGTAATAGCAGGCACAAGCACCTTATCACCCGGCTTGAAGTCTTTTACCATCGACCCCACCTCTACTATTTCTGCACAACACTCGTGTCCGAGGGTCATATTATGGCGTTCGCCTATTGCTCCCTCCCATACAGTATGCACATCAGATGTACAAATAGCCACTGCCAAAGGCTTACAAAGAGCATCCATAGGACCGCAAGCAGGAATATCTTTTTCTATCATTCCTACCTCGCCAATTCTTTTCATTACTACCGCTTTCATTACTATAAAATCTTTTTTTGCGTTACAAAAAATAAACATATTGTATTGTCCTGCAAATGTAGTATTTTTCCCCTATATGTACAAGATAATATACATATAAGAATTCTAAAAAAACAGATTTTTACTATTACAAAATAAGTGTTATCGCTTAATAATATAAGTAAGAAATGCACTTATTACCAACGAAACAATAAGAGTATCTCGCAACAAGATTTTATCTATCTCCGTGCCTTTTATTAGATTTAGCAACAAATATGCAATAACACAGACAAAAAAGCAATAAAAAAAATATTTTATTTTTTCTTTCATTTATCCGTTATATTTTTTTCACAATGATTATTGACTTACAAAAATAGTTAATTTTCCATAAAAATAAAAGAAGACAAAAACACAGCAATTATGTTCTCACTCAAAAACTCACAGAAATTGCCTTAATATCTCATTATAAAGATTATTTTTCACTTCCTCTATATCCACCTCGCGCTCTAGCTCTCGCCTCATAGATGTTACTCCGCGGTCCGTAAATCCACAAGGATTGATACGCTTGAAGTAAGACAAGTCGGTATTTACATTAAGAGCAAACCCATGCATAGTAATAAACCTACTGCTACGAACTCCTATAGCACATATTTTACGGGCTTTTTGCGGATTATCTGTATCTATCCACACACCAGTCCCTTCTGGATAATGCTCTGCCTTTATACCATATCCTGCCAAAACATTTATAATAGAACTTTCTATCCTAAAAATATACTCCTTCAGCCCTACACCAAGACTTTCGAGGTCAAATATAGGATACCCTACTATCTGCCCGTATCCATGATATGTAATATCGCCTCCTCTATTGGTACGATAAATAGGAACAGAACCATCATCTAAAAGCATATTTTGCTCCTTACCACTCTTGCCGATAGTATAAACATTAGGATGAAAACAAAAAATCAGTGTATTTTCAGTCTTTTCACCTCTACTTTTTCTATCTATCTGAGATTGAAACAATTGCTCTTGCCTATCCCACGCATCCTTATAATCTATAGTTCGCCAATCTATTAACTCTATTTTACTCATACTTTATCATTTATCAAATATCTAACAATCCCTCAGGCAACGAGCAACGAATAACTTTATTCTCTACTTCTATAGAAATCAGAAACTCCTCGCTAGCAGGTATCAACTTATCTCCGACTACAAAAAGCGTATTTAGCGTAGATGTATCTATATCTGTAATTACCCCTATTTCGCCACAATGCTCATCTATCATCACAAAACCTATCAAAGCCTCTATTTGAGCATCTTCCGTCAGATCATCCATAGTAATATCACAGTCTGTAAATATCTCTTTTTTAGTGAACTCCTTCGCCTGCTTTTCTGTATCAATGCCCTCAAGTTTTAGAAACGAAGTATGGCTACTTTTTCCTCGCAAATTTTCTATAAAAAACGGCACCATAATTCCTTCATCTTCCATTATAATATATTCAGGCATAGCACATTCATCTATATCAACAGACAACTCACACAACATCTCGCCAGATATACCATGTGGCTTAATAACTTCACCAATCTTTGTCAAACTACCTTTTTCTATCATATAAAAAGCATTATGATTATCTCAGCAAAGATAGTCAAAAAAAAGGAGATACTACAATTATTTACAACAAAAAAACTCTCTGCCCTAAAAATAAGCAAGAGAGTTTTTTTATAGACAATTGATTAATTATTCGAAACGAATCGCTGCTTGAGCTGCAGATAGACGAGCGATTGGCACACGGAATGGAGAGCAAGAAACATAATCCAAACCTATTGTATGACAATACTCTACAGAAGAAGGCTCACCACCGTGTTCTCCACAAATACCACATTTTAGTTCTGGGCGGATTTCGCGTCCTTTCTTCACAGCCATATCTACCAACTGTCCTACTCCCTTACGGTCAAGTACTTGGAATGGGTCAGCCTTCAGAATCTTCTTCTCCAAATAGATTGGCAAGAAAGAAGCAATATCATCACGGCTATATCCAAATGTCATCTGAGTAAGGTCGTTTGTACCGAATGAGAAGAACTCAGCTGCAGAAGCAATACGATTAGCAGTAAGAGCAGCACGAGGTATCTCTATCATAGTACCTACCTTAAAGTCAATACTATCACCCACCTCCTCAAAGAGTTTAGCAGCAGTCTGGCGGATTACCTTCTCTTGGAATAGGAACTCGTAGAGAATACCTGTAAGTGGCACCATAATCTCAGGAATAGCTACAATACCTCTCTTTTTTAGATTCAAGCAAGCGCCAAGTATAGCTCTTGTCTGCATCTCTGTAATCTCTGGGAATGTATTACCCAAACGGCAACCACGGTGACCAAGCATTGGGTTTTGCTCGTGGAGTTTATCTACACGGAATTTGATGTAACTCAACTCTACTCCCATAGCCTCAGCCATCTCTTGCTGACCTTTCTCATCGTGAGGAACAAACTCGTGCAATGGTGGGTCGAGCAGACGAACTGTCACTGGCAGGTCGTGCATTGCTTCGAAAATACCCTCGAAGTCTGCTTGCTGATAAGGAAGAATTTTAGCCAACGCCTTTCTACGACCTTCTTCGTTTTCAGCCAAAATCATCTCACGCATAGCCTTAATCTTCTCGCCCTCGAAGAACATGTGTTCTGTACGGCACAGACCAATACCCATAGCACCAAACTTACGAGCTACTGTAGCATCGTTTGGAGTATCAGCATTTGTACGAACTTTCATACGAGAGTATTTGTCAGCGAGTTTCATAAGTTCGTTGAAGTCGCCAGAGAGTTCAGCATCTTTTGTAGCCACTCTACCCTCGTAAATATCTCCTGTAGAACCGTTGATAGAGATAAAGTCACCCTCACGGAAAAGTTTGCCGTCCACCTCCATTGTCTTCTGAGCGTAATCAATCTTCAAAGAGCCAGCACCAGACACACAGCATTTACCCATACCGCGAGCTACAACAGCAGCGTGAGAAGTCATACCACCACGAGCAGTAAGGATACCTTGAGCAGCAGCCATACCTGCAAGGTCTTCAGGCGATGTTTCGATACGAACCATAATTACCTTTTCTCCCTTAGAAGCCCAAAGAGCTGCATCATCTGCATTGAATACAATCTTACCAGAGGCAGCACCAGGCGAAGCAGCCAAACCTTTTGCTACGATTTTAGCCTCTTTGAGAGCATTTTTATCAAATACAGGGTGAAGCAATTCATCGAGTTTGTTTGGCTCAACACGAAGTACTGCTGTCTTCTCATCAATCATTCCCTGACGGAGCATCTCCATTGCTATACGCACCATAGCAGCACCAGTACGCTTACCATTACGAGTCTGAAGAAACCAGAGCTTACCCTCTTGTACAGTAAACTCCATATCCTGCATATCTTTGTAGTGATTTTCCAACTTAGTCTGAAGCGTGTCTAACTCTTTATAAATCTCTGGCATAGACTCCTCCATTGAAGGATATTTAGCCACACGCTCCTCCTCAGACACGCCAGCCAATACAGCCCAGCGTTGAGAACCCTCTTTTGTAATCTGTTGTGGAGTACGGATACCTGCTACCACATCTTCTCCTTGTGCGTTGATAAGGTATTCTCCGACAAAGAGGTCTTCGCCAGTAGCAGCGTCGCGAGAGAAGCATACGCCGGTAGCTGAAGTATCGCCCATATTGCCGAATACCATCGCTTGAACATTTACGGCAGTTCCCCACTCTGCAGGGATTCCCTCCATTTTGCGATAAAGGATAGCACGGTCGTTCATCCAAGAGTCAAATACAGCACAAATAGCACCCCAAAGCTGCTCATAAGAGTCTTCTGGGAAATCTTTTCCTGTCTGTTGTTTTACAGCAGCCTTAAACTTTGCAACCAACTCTTTTAGATCATCAACAGTAAGTTCAGTATCAAGTTTTACACCCTTATGCTCTTTTACCTCCTCAATAATAGCCTCAAATGGGTCAATATCATTTTTATTTACAGGCTTCATACCAAGAACTACATCACCATACATCTGTACGAAACGACGATAAGAATCCCACACGAAGCGTGGATTTCCAGTCTTTTTGGTAAGACCCTCTACTACCTTGTCATTCAAACCAAGGTTTAGGATAGTATCCATCATACCCGGCATAGAGGCTCTCGCACCAGAGCGAACAGACACTAAAAGTGGATTTTCTATATCGCCAAATTTAGAGTTCATCAACTCCTCAATGTGTTTTACAGCAGCCTCTACTTCAGGACGAAGCATCTCTACTACTTTATCTTTTCCTACCTCATAATACTCATTGCAAGTATCGGTAGTGATAGTGAAACCCGGAGGCACAGGCACCCCGATAATGTTCATTTCGGCAAGGTTTGCACCCTTACCTCCAAGCAGATTTTTCATATCTGCCTTACCCTCGGCCTTACCGTTACCGAAAGTATAAATTCGTTTTACATTACTCATACGCGTTTTGAAAATGTTTTTATTTCTAACAAACTTTTTATTTCAAATAAATTAACCTGCAAAGTTACAAAAAATATTCGTTTTTATTAACAAGAACATTTATAAACGGAATAATCAAAATTTGTAGACACAGCCTCTACCTCTCATTATATGCATATTATTTTCTCATAAAAATTATTACCTTTGCAGATTGATTGTTTTAATAAATATCGAAAAAATAGTCATACAAGATGACCACAGAAGAGCAATACGATAGAGCTATAGCCACTTGCAGAGAAGTGTTTAGAGATAAATTAGCAGACTATGGCACAGCGTGGAGGATAATGCGTCCAGAGTCGCTGACAGACCAGATTTTCATCAAAGCCTGCCGCATACGAGGAATAGAGCAGGGATTAGCCTCACAGGTAGACGAAAGTATTATGGCAGGACTTGTAGCTATAGTAAACTACTCAATAATCGCTTTGATACAACTAAAGCAAGGATTTAGCGAGAAAGCAGATATGCCTCTACAAAGAGCAATAAGCCTATACGAAGAATATGCCGAGGAGGCAAAACAACTAATGATAGCAAAAAACCACGACTATCAGGAGGCTTGGAGGCTGATGAGAGTCAAAGCCTATACCGATATTATCTTACAAAAAATCAATCGCACAAAGATGATTGAAGACCACGAAGGCATTACCAAAGTATCAGAAGGTATAGACGCAAACTATTTTGATATGCTTAACTACGCCATTTTTTATATAATAAAACTTACCGAAGAGAATGATAAAGACTAAAATAAACGATATCAATCAAGAGTTACAAAACAAACTCGTCAATCAAGAGAGAGCAAAAGCATTTCGCGTAATAGGCTGGATACTGCGTATTCTATTTGGAGTGGTATTCTTGTATTCGGGATTCGTAAAGGCAATCGACCCTCTGGGACACACCTACAAAATGCTTGATTACCTACAAGCGATGAACTTACCACAGCCATATAACCTTACGCTGATAATGGCTATTGCTATGATAGCCTTAGAGTTTGTAGTAGGGCTTGGATTAATGGTAGGCATAAAAGTAAAATTCCTATCGTGGATAGGGCTACTTCTAATGCTATTTATGACTCCGCTTACGCTGTGGCTTGCATTGACCAATGCTGTCTCTGACTGTGGTTGCTTCGGAGAGGCTTTGAAGATAAGCAATTGGGCTACTTTCTGGAAAAATGTGGTATTATTGATAATGATTATCGCTATTCTCATCTTAGAAAAATATAGAAAGCCATATCTAAAAATGCTACCAAGTTGGATTGTTACGATAGCGTTTTTTGCGATACCCATAGCGATTTCTGCGCATTGCCTATATCATCTCCCTATAATTGACTTTATGCCGTATGCTATAGGCAAAAACATTCCCCAGCAAATGGAGATACCCGAAGACGCTCCAATGGACGAATTCGAGACCTCTTTCACATATAAAAACAGACAGACAGGAGAGGAAAAACTTTTCGAATCGCTCGCTGATGCACCTTGGAACGACACTATCAACTGGGAATATGTATCACAAAATACAAAGCTAATAAAAAAGGGCTATGAGCCTCCAATTCACGATTTGGCTATAATCTCGCCAGAGTTTGGTGATATTACGGAAGAGATACTATCAGACACAAACTATGTTTTTCTTTTCGTAATGTACAACCTCGACTTAACTAATGACCGACACATTGTAGAGTTAAACAAAATCTATGCACAAATGAGCGAAAAGGGTTGCCAAGTAGCTGGACTTACTGCCTCATCTCCTGCCGAGATAGAGCGCTTTACCCAAACAAACGGAGTTTTATTCCCATTTTACATCGTAGATGCTATTCCGCTGAAAACTATGGTAAGAGCTAATCCCGGCATAGTAATACTAAAAAATGGCACAATAATAGACAAATGGAACGCCAACGACAACTCAAAACGATTTGCAGACTTTAGAGCAAAAACTGAAATAAAATTTGACAATAAGATACTAAACAATTAAAAAAAGATTGAATTATGAGAAAAAATATAGTTGCAGGAAACTGGAAAATGAATAAAACCCTACAGGAGGGAGTCGCTTTAGTAGCAGAAATAAAAGAACTCCTAAAGGATAAAAAAGCCGAATGTGACATAGTAATAGGCACTCCTTTTATACATTTAGCCACCGTAGCTGATATGCTTAAAGAGACTTCTATATGTGTGGCAGCCGAAAACTGTGCCGACAAACCATCTGGGGCTTTTACAGGAGAGGTATCGGCAGAGATGGTAGCCTCTACTGGCGCTAAATACTGTATATTAGGACACTCAGAACGCAGATCCTACTATGCAGAAAACTATAAAACATTAAAAGAAAAGCTTCAATTAGCCCTATCGGCTGGATTGCGTCCTATATTTTGCATAGGCGAAACAAAAGGCGAACGCGAGGCTGGCAACCAAAATAACATAGTAAAGGCACAACTTGAAGGTTCTGTATTCGACCTACCAGAAGAGGATTTTAGAAAAGTAGTAATAGCTTACGAGCCTGTATGGGCTATCGGCACAGGGCTTACAGCCACCTCCGACCAAGCACAAGAGATACATTCTTTTATTCGTTCGTTGGTGGAAAATCGTTATGGCAAGGCAGTAGCAGAAGACACAACAATACTCTACGGAGGCAGTTGCAACGCAGGAAATGCCAAAGAGTTATTTTCAAAACCAGATGTAGATGGTGGGTTGATAGGCGGAGCTTCGCTTAAATCGGCAGATTTTGTGGCTATCATAAGTGCGTTTGACAAATAATCGTAAAAAAGAATAGAGAGAAGAATGACAAAATTAAGTGTAAATGTCAATAAAATAGCCACGCTTCGGAATGCTCGCGGAGGTGATGTCCCTAATGTACTACAAGTAGCCCTTGACTGCGAACGCTTCGGTGCCGACGGCATAACAGTACATCCTCGACCAGACGAACGGCATATTCGCTACTCAGATGTAGAGATACTAAAATCTCACCTGACTACGGAGTTCAACATAGAGGGTAATCCAGAGGGCAGGTTCATTGATTTGATAGAAAAAGTCAAACCCAATCAAGTAACTCTTGTGCCTGACGCTCCAGACGCACTTACATCAAACGCGGGCTGGGATTGCATCACACACCAGTCCCATTTGAGTGATTTAGTAAGCCACTTCAAAGATTATGGAGTAAGAGTCTCTATTTTTGTGGGAACAGCCCCTAAAAACATAGAAGCAGCTGCAAAAACGAACACAGATCGCATAGAACTCTATACAGAACCATACGCTCGCATGTTTAAGCAAAATCCAGAGGAAGCAATCAGAGATTTTATATTAGCTACCGAGATAGCTCAGAAGAATGGTCTGAAGATAAATGCAGGACACGACCTAAGCCTCGAGAATCTTAAATTTTTCTCCACAAAGATACCTTCTCTTTCGGAGGTAAGCATAGGACACGCTCTAATAGCAGATGCTCTATATCTTGGATTAGACAAAACTATAGAGGCTTATCAGAGATGTTTAGGCAAATAAGGATAAAATAAATTTCAGACAAAAGGCTGACAAAAATAAGTCAGCCTTTTTTATTACCTTTGCGAAAAACATATAAAATGAGCGACTTCAGACTACACTCAAAATATCAGCCTTCTGGCGACCAGCCACAAGCCATCAAAGAGTTGGTAGAGGGCATAAAACGAGGAGCAAACTACCAGACACTACTCGGAGTAACAGGCAGTGGCAAGACTTTTACTATGGCTAATGTAATAGAAAAAATCAACAAACCCACACTTATCATAAGCCACAATAAGACTCTTGCTGCTCAATTATACGGAGAGTTCAAAAACTTTTTCCCAGACAACGCCGTAGAATACTTTGTCTCGTATTACGACTACTACCAGCCTGAAGCCTATATACCTTCTACCGACACATATATAGAGAAAGATTTAGCAATAAACTCCGAGATAGAAAAACTGCGTCTGTCAGCAACCTCGCAACTGCTATCGGGAAGAAATGACATAGTAATCGTCTCATCAGTATCTTGCCTATACGGAATAGGCAATCCAGAGGACTTCAAAAACAACACGATACACATCTCGGCAGGACAGACTATCATAAGAGACGACCTACTAAGACTGCTCAATTCAGCCCACTACAACCGCAACGAAATAGACCTTACGCGAGGTAACTATAGGGTAAAAGGAGACACGGTAGATATTTTTCCAGCATACGCCGACTATATCCTGCGAGTAATCTTTTGGGATAACGAGATAGACTCTATAGAGACGCTTGATGTTTTCTCTGGCACTACATTAGAGCGTTTCCGAGACATATCCATATACCCTGCTACTATCTTCACTACCTCGCAAGAGCGAACTAACGAGGCGTTAGATAGAATAGCGGTAGATTTAGGCTACCGAGTAGAGTACTTCAAAGATATAGGCAAGCCGTACGAAGCTCGTAGGCTATACGAACGCGTATCGTATGATATAGAGATGATACGAGAAGTAGGATACTGTTCGGGTATTGAGAACTATTCGAGGTATTTCGACAATCGTCCGCCGGGTAGCCGTCCATTCTGTCTTTTCGACTATTTTCCCAAAGACTTTCTTGTATTTATAGACGAAAGTCATGTTACACTACCTCAAATACACGGTATGTATGGAGGTGACTATTCTCGCAAAAAGAATCTCGTAGAGTATGGGTTTCGCCTACCTGCTTCTATCGACAATAGACCTCTGAAGTTTGAGGAATGGGAGAAGCTGGTAAGTAGAGCCATATTTGTATCGGCTACGCCAGCAGAATACGAACTAAAAAAATCGAGCGGAGTGGTGGTAGAGCAGGTAGTTCGCCCGACAGGACTACTAGACCCCGATATAGAGATTCGCCCAACAAGTTACCAGATAGACAACCTGCTGGAAGAGATACGACAAAGGATAGATAGAGACGAAAGAACTCTGGTAGTTACTCTTACTAAAAGAATGGCTGAAGAGTTAGATAAATATTTAAGAGAAAACGGGGTACGATGTACATATATCCACTCAGATGTGGATACACTCGACCGTGTGGCAATAATGGACAACCTAAGAAAAGGTGAATACGATGTGTTAGTAGGAGTAAATCTCCTAAGAGAAGGACTTGACCTACCACAAGTATCACTTGTGGCCATACTCGACGCCGACAAAGAGGGATTTCTACGAAACCATAGGAGCCTAACACAGACGGCAGGAAGAGCCGCTCGCCATGTAAATGGGCATGTAATTTTCTATGCAGATAAAATCACAAAATCTATGCAACAGACTATTGATGAATCTCGCCGACGACGCGAGAAGCAGATGGCATACAATAAACTTCACGGTATTACTCCACAGCAGGTGCAGTCGCACTCTACATCATCGCTTTCACGCCATACACAATATGCCGAGTTTGACCACAATCCACTCTCTACTCCCGACATTGTAGTAGAAAAAGAGTTTACCACGCTCCACAACATAGAGGAGAAGAGTCTTTCGAAAGCCATTGCCTTTGCCAAAAAGCAGATGCAAGAGGCAGCTAAAAGAATGGAGTTCCTCGAAGCAGCCCAATGGCGAGACGAATTGCTACGATTAGAGAAACAAAAACACGCATAATTTTTACCAAAACTGTAGTTGTACAAACTATAAAAAAAGCCCCTATCATACACTAATTTTAGTCTATATGATAGAGGCTTTTTTATCTTATGTTATTAATTAATTTGCTTTTATCACTTCATTCTATTGTTTTTTTATTACCGTCTGCAAAATTACTATTTTTTCGTATGTTTCAAATAAATTTAACACAAACACTATACCATATAAGTTGCTAAAAACCGTGCATTGGGTTTAGGAGTTATCATTATTTTGTCTGCAGAAGCTGGAATAAGGATAGTATCGTAGAGACGAGCCTGTGTCAATTCGCCATTCATATCTATCAAGGCTTCGCCCTCTACTACCGAGAGTAGTATAAACGAGTCTATCTCCGTCATATCAAGCTCTTGCTTAGCATCTACAGCATAGGAAAACATTCTAAAATCCTTATTTTCCACTATCTTTATCAGTTCATTAGGCTGAAAGTCTGTATGTCTTATTATATTACGCCACTCCTTAAAGTCGATAGATATAAAAGCCTGCTCCTTATGTAGAGGACGAAGTTTACCATCACTTCCAGGACGATTATAGTCGAATATACGGTATGTTATATCTGACGATTGTTGTATCTCCAGCAGTGTACATCCAGCACCAATAGCATGTACACACCCCGCAGGAATATATATATAGTCGCCTTTTTTGACATTATATTTTTGTAGATATTTAGTAATAGTACCATCTTCTACCGCCCGTTTATACTCGTCGGGCGTAATATGGCAACAAAAACCTGCATATACAAAAGCCTCTGCATCTGCCTCAAGAATATACCACACCTCGTTTTTACCAAGACCTCCATGATATTTTTTTGCAATATCATCATTGGGATGGACTTGAATAGAGAGGTCGTCTTTAGCATCAATGATTTTTACCAAAAGAGGAAACTCCTCTCCATAGAGACGATATATATGGTCGCCCACCAACTCATTTAGATATACCTCAACGAGTTCTCCGAGAGTATTTTCGGCTAAAAAACCATTTTGTACTTGGCTCTGTTGCTCGCCCAGAGAGGCTACAAGCCAGCTTTCACCTACATTTTCCAATCCAGAAGAATACTCCGAGTACCAACCTTTTAGTTTCTCACCACCCCATACCTTAGGTAGAAGTATTGGGTTAAATTTCAATGGATAAAGCATATTTTTCTATCTTTTTTTCTTAAAAATCAACTCCAAACAATCACTAATAACCTTAGATCCAAGCATATAGGAAACACCCACATAGAATCCAAATCCTATGAGAATTTGCAATAACAGAGCGGTAATAAGCCTGATTTTTATAGGCAATACCGTCAATTCAACTTTGCCTACAAACAGGCAGACTATTGCCATAGCTAAGGATATAGCGAGGTATGGAAAAATATCTTTTATATGGTCAAACAAACTATATCGCAACCTGCTGCCTACCACAATCATATTTACCACATACGAAACAAACATCGCCAAGGAGAACCCCCAAAGCATTTGGTATATAGTAGCAGAAAATACAAAAAACAGCAATAGGGTCAAGAGGTTGCGACCTATTTCAAGCCACATATTAAGGCTTGATTTGCCCATAGCATTGAGTGTAGTGAGGCATAGGGTCTGAAATGGAGTAAAAATTGCAGCAAGACATAGAATTTGAAAATATGGTATCATTGGAAGCCACTTCGCCGTAAGTACTACTACCGTCAAGTTGTCTATTACGCTTATCAGACCTATCATCATAGGAAAAATAAGAAAAGCATTTACCCTTACTATCTTACGAAAAAATGCAAGTTGTGCCTTGGAGTCTGAATTTAATTTAGAGAGTATAGGATATGCTACGGAACCCACGGCACCTGTTACTACTGCCGAAGGTATCTCTTGGAACTTACGCGAACGGTCGTAATATCCAAGCTGCTCTTGCGGATATATTTTAGGTATTTTGAAGTTATAAATATATTTTACAATGATATTCAAAGTGCTTGTAAGAAGTAGGAATATGGAGAATGAGAAGATTTTTCGTATCACAGAAAAATCAGGACGACTACTTGGCAACCAACCGCCCATTATCCAAAGCATAACAACGCGTATTGCTACCAGACTAACTTGTTGCCACGCTATAGCCCAATAGGTATATCCTCGAAGAACCAGAAAAATAGTAAGCATAGCTGAACCTACAGCCGACACCAAATTGGCAATAGACATCTCTTTGAAACGCATTTCTCGTGTCAGTCTTACAGTCTGAATTATGCCAAAAGAGTTAATAACAATCGCTAAAAACACAAATTTCGATAGCGGATTTATCTCCTCCATTTCATAGTAAGATGCAATAGAGCCTGACGCTCCCCACAGAGCAAAGTATAAAACTATACTCAATCCCAAATTGAACAAGAAAGCAGCCGCATACTCCTCCTCTGTATTACTCTCTCGCCGTATCAAAGCAGCAGAGACTCCGCTATCTACCAACACATTACTAAGTGCTGTAAAGATAGCCAAAGCCGCTATAACTCCAAAGTCGTCAGGGGAAAGCATTCTCGTAGTAAATATACCTACTATGAGAGCAAAAACTTGCACTCCAAACTTATCTAAACTACTCCAAAGCAATGATTTCGAGGTACTTCTATCCATTCTCACAAATTCAGTAGGCAAAATTACTGTTTTTTTTATACTTTTGTCGCCTCAAAAAATACTTAACCTAAAAAAAAATGATAGAAACACTCGCCACAATATCTGGTTGGTTGGCCCCAACATTCGTTGTACTAAGTTTTTTACTAAAACGACTGACTCAAATTCGTATGGTCAATCTCGTAGGTTGCCTATTTTTCGTAATCTACGGTGTTACAATGGGTTGGCTATGGCCAGTAATAATTCCCAACGGAATTTTAGCCCTCATACAAATATACTTTCTACTATTCAAGCGAGAGAGTAAAGCTTAGGGGCGCCTAAAGAATAAAGATGTAGCAAATAGGATAGATAGCATTGCTACTCCTACATCTGCAAAAATAGCAAGCCAAAGCGACGCTACTCCAAGAATAGCGAGCAACATAATAGAGACCTTAGATAGCAATATAAACCACACATTTGCTAGTATTAGCCTATTTGTAAGTTTGGCTATACGAATAGCCTTAGGGATAGATGACAGAGAGTCGTTTTGAATGACAATATCTGATATCTCTATGGCAGACTGCGAGGAGACTCCACCCAGCGTAATAGACAAGTCGCTGGCAGCTAAAGCAGGCGAATCGTTGATACCGTCTCCTACAAAGGCTACTATAGAGTATCGTTTCTCTGTATTTACGATTTTGAGTTTGTCCTCAGGTAGCAATCCACCGTAATATACACCTATACCCAACTCTTCAGAAACACTTTGCACTATATTCTTACTATCACCAGACAGCACAACACAATTTATTTTTTGCTTTCCAAGCAATTCACCGACAACCTTCTTAGCCTCATCTCTCAGCTCGTCAGCAACTTTTAGATAACCCAATAGTTCTCCGTTTCTTGCTAAAAATATCGTAGTATTATCCTCCACATCCAGCGATTCAGGATAAGAGATATTGCGTTCATTGAGCAATTTGCCACTTCCTACCAATATCGAAGCATTTGTATTGGTAGCAACCAACCCTTTTCCAGCAACCTCCTGTATTGCAAAAACTTCTTCAGAGACCCTAACATTATTTTTCTCTACAAAACGCAAAATAGCTTTGGCTATTGGATGAGTCGAATGAGACTCTATATTCGCCAATAATGAAAGAAATTCATCTTGAGGAATTTTAGATTCCAACTCTACCACCTCGAAACTTGCCTTAGTAAGTGTGCCTGTTTTGTCAAAGAAAATGGTTTTTATCTGAAGCAAAGTATCTAAGAAACTTGCTCCTTTAAGCAAAATACCATTTTTAGCAGCCAGACCTATACCACTAAAATATCCCAAAGGAACAGATATTACCAATGCACACGGACAAGATATTACCAAAAAGATTAAGCCTCTATATAGCCATTCTGAAAAAACATATTCTTTTAGAAAAATTACAGGCAAAAAGGTTATCGCTATAGCTAATAAAAATACTATCGGCGTATATACCTTAGCAAATCGGCGTATGAAGAGTTCCGACTTAGATTTACGCTCCAACGCCACCTCTGTCATCTGCAGGATACGCGATAGCGAACTATCTTCAGCTCGCCTTATTGCTTTTATATTGCAAGCAAACTCCATATTTACCATTCCTGCTAAAACCTCTTGCCCTGCTACTATAGTGCGAGGCTGGCTCTCTCCCGTCAGTGCCGATGTATCAAAAGAACTCTTAACGCTCTCCATTATACCATCTATTGCTACTCGATCACCTACTTTTACTAACACTAAATCTCCTACTTCTACATCTTCTGGCTTCTCCTGTATCCACTCTTCACCTCGCTTTACCCATGCCAACTGCGGACGCATATCCAAAAGAGACTTTATACTCCTCCGACTTCTACCTACAGCCATTGCCTGAAGTATCTCTCCTAAAGTATAAAGCACCAATACCGCTACGCCCTCAGAGTACTCTCCTATAAAGAACGCTCCAAGCGAGGCTATAGTCATAAGCGAAAACTCATTAAAAAAACTACCATTTTTAGCCTCTTCTATCAACTCCTTTACGATAGGGAAGGCGACCAACACCCAAGACAGAAAATACCAAGCAACCTTAGAAAATCCGCTGAACCATTTAATATCAAAGTATTCAAAGCCCAAACCTAAAAAAAGCAACAACGAACTTACTGCAAGCAAAATAGTTTGCCTATGTCCCTCGTGATGGTGTTCTTCCGTATGTGAGCAACTATGACAGCTACAATGATGATTATCGCACATAACAATATCTCTTATTTATTTTTTGCAAAAATAAACAGAGTTTCTCGCAAACAAGTTGCAAATATTATTTATCGTGTAGAAGAGATTCTTTTGGTAAAAAACGACTTAACCCGCCAAAACATCTTGCGATATGTATCAGCCTCGAACAGCATAGCGTCTTTTACCGCACGATAGGTAATAAATAGCGAAATTGGCAAAAGGATAGCAGAGGAAAACCACATTCCTTGCCATACCTCCCAGATAGCCTCGCGAGCCATCTTTTGCCCCATCGTATTGATAATATAATACACCACAAAAAGTACTACAGAGATAACGGCAGGAAGCCCCAAGCCTCCCTTGCCGATAATAGCACCAAGTGGAGCACCAATAAAGAAAAATATAAGGCACGCAAACGACAGAGTGAATTTAAGATGCCATTCTATATTGTGGCGGATAAAGAAATCGTCAGCATCGCCCATAAGCATCGAATTATAGCGAACATCTGAGAGTTTATTGTTTATAGCGCTACAAGCTTTGTCGGCAATGCTCTTCATCTTGTCCTGCGTAGATGAGAAAAACAGGCTTTCAGCACTCTTATCCTCTATCATCGAACTGAACGATATACCACGATTTGCCTGCTTCTCTTCAAACTGCCTTACTGCACTTTTGGCGTATGTAGTCCGAAGCGAATCGCGAAGATGGTTGATAGAGTCTATATCGTGATTCAGTATGGCGATGTTTTTACTTATATGTTGGTTCGACATAGTATTCTCGTCCAGCTCCTTGAAGCTCGTATCAAATTCAAAAAGCAGTGTTTTTCTTTTGAATGTCTCTCGCCGATATGGTACATTTTGGCTACCGCTCTGCTCAAGTTTTTTTACATTCTCAAACGACTCTCCACCTATCATATCTATTTTTACGAATTTCTTATCCTCCGTAGTAGAGATTCTTACGGTATCAGCAGCTGTAATAGATGCGTTTTGAAATCCTTTTGAAAAATCATAAATCATCACATCAAGCAAAGCCTTCTTGTCTCTATCCTTGCCGCGAGCATATATATTTTTACCATTGATGCCAGAATAAAACTCTCCTACCGGAATTTCTAATTCGAGCGAAGCTTGTTTGAAAGAAAACATCAGAGTCCACATCCTCTTCTGAGCAATAGGAATTACATAGTTTGAGTAGAAAAAAGCTCCTATTACCACAAAAGAGATAAAGACTATCAGAGGCTTCATAATGCGAAAAAGCGATATTCCTGAAGTCTTCATCGCTATCAGTTCGAGTCGCTCACCCATATTTCCAAATGTCATCAGCGAAGCCAACAGTATGGCTAGCGGTAAAGCCATTGGGGTAGATGTAAGGCAAGCATAAAAAAAGAATTTTGCCATTACATCCATAGGAATCCCCTTGCCTATCATATCGTCAATCCTAAGCCATATAAACTGCATAACGATAATAAACAAGCATATAAAAAATGTAGCCAAAAGCAGTACAAGAAACTGCTTAAGTATATACCAATCAAGCTTTTTAATCTTCAAACCAAGTCCTTTTTATAAAAAACAGCTTGCAAAGTTAGTATTTTTAGGAGAATACTAAAAGGCAAAACCCTTCTTTTTCAGAAGAGTTTTGCCTTTTATATATACAATTCTTATTTATGATAAAAATCCGGGTAATCTTGTAACAAAGTAGGTGCATATATCAATAGATATTTAGTAAAATCATCGTCTATAGTAAGCGTTTTATAAACACAACCATCTTTAAATTCTACCACATTTCTATCATTATACAAATACATCATATCGTATATAGGCATAAAATTGTCTTCCAATTTAAAAAGATTAAGTGCTGTATCATTCAGACAAATAATTTTTTCTTTGTACATTTTAGGACATTTTTCTTGTGTTATATCCCCATTATCTACTTTATTAGAAAAAAGAAAAACTGCACTTTCTCCTGCATTAAGCCATTTAGAGTCCTTTTCTCCATTATCTGCCTGTACCTTCAGTATGAGAGTTTTACCTGTTTTATTGATATACTTACTTTCTAATTTAGCCACAGACTCTTTAGGTTCCGTAGGAGAAGGTGGATTACAAGAGAAGAATACAAAAGCCACAACTACTATAAGTGGCAGGTTAAATAATAATCTTGTTACCATAATACTGTTTTGTTTTAATTATTTATAATATTCAGAAAATCTATCCAATAAAGAATAATCTTTTTGAAATAAGTTCAATAAACTATCTGTAATGTAAGTGCGATAACGCACTTCATTGTTTCCAATTATCTTTCGAAGTTCTTTATTTTCTATAGCATTAAAATCAGGAAAATTTTCCATTTTATTCCAATCATAACAAGTTGTGTCTGATAGATTATAGATTACTTCCTTTTCTATTATCGGCATCTCTATATCTACTCTATATGGACCAATAGGAGGCAGACTAATGTTTTGTTTATAAACAAACATCATATTAGCAGTATCTAAATAACCAAACATAATAGAATCTGTGCCACAGTTTGTCTGAGTAACAACATATAACCGCTTATCTGTCTGATTTACAAACTGACGCATTAACAAAGAATCAACTTCTCTTGATATTTCGCATGAAACGAATACCGTAGACAATAATATCAAAAACAAAATTTTACTGTTCATAATAAGCCTCCTATGTTATTAAATAAAACAATTTATTTTGCAAAGGCATACAAAATAAAAACAATAAACAAAAAAAATATTACATTTTTCTTAAATAACATACAAAAATATAATCCTACTCATAATCTTTAGATGTATTATTAAATAATACACTTTCTTTCGCAAAAATAGACAAAAAAAATACACAAAAAAAGTGCCACAATATTAAAAAAATATGACACTTTTTTGAATTATAAAAAACAACCCTTACATTATCAATCCATCAGCAAGAGTATTAGCGGTAGGCTCTCCACATAAAGTCTCTACTATCTTCAGAGCAAACTCCATCGTACAACCAGGTCCTTTTCCTGTAATTATATTATCGGAAACTACCACTCGTTTGTTTGATACCATAGCCCCTGTGAGGTTCTCCTCAAAACCCGGATAAGCAGTCGCTTCTCTACCGTCAAGTAATCCTATACGCCCCAATATAGAAGGAGCAGCACATATAGCAGCAATCCACCCCTGACAAGCATTCTGGTTTCTTAACAAATCTATGAGTTTAGGAAACTCTCCTAAACGCAATGTACCACCCGGAAGTATCAATATCTCTGCCTCCGAAAAATCCCCTTCAGATAGCAGCATATCAGCTTTTATTACAACTCCGTGAGCTGCCTCTACCTCCAGTGTCTCCTCTACAGATACTGTTTTCAAATCAAGCCCTGCGCGGCGTAAAATATCAATTGTAGCAACAGCCTCTATCTCTTCAAATCCTTTTGTAAGGAATAAATAACACGGTTTCATACTATAAATATTATATTTTTCTTTTTCTAATTCAACTTAAACAAATACACTATCCTGCCATATACAGTGCCGTCTCCCTTTGAGAATTTTGTGCGTAGAGCGGACTCTAATGTAGATTTTCTCAAAGCCTCATCGGCAATAGTAGTAGGCGAACCTATCGAAGCATTTATCACATTACCCGAAGCATCTACACGAATATCTACGGTAATCTTCCCCTCTACATTCTGCCTATACGCAGGCTTAGAGATATTCCCACTAAGGCTCCTACCCTTTAGCGACCAAGTATTGCCATTGGAGGAACCACTACCAAGAGGATTGCCTCGAGTGCCACTCCCTGTGCCGTCGCCAATACCAGTACCAGAGCCATTTCCACTACCAGCTCCTGTACCTGCTCCAAGCCCGAAACCTCCTTTACCGCTACCTCCAGCCTTACCGAATGCATTCACACCAAGACTTCTGGCTTTATCAGTAGCAGCTTGTTTAGCAGAATTTGTTTGCGAAGACGAAGTGACATTACCAGCAACAACAGTAGAATTAGTTGTAGCCTGCGACACATTGCCTTGCTTTACGCTCACAACCTCTTCCTCTGATTGTGCAAGTATATCTTCTCCAGTGGAGTTCTCTACCTTTGTCTCTATACTTGTAGTAGCCTTTGATGTCCTCACCGCAGGAGCCTCAGAGAAAGTAGGCACAACGATATTTTGCTCAGCATAAAAATCGCCGTCAAGCGAACCACCATAGTCGCCCTGCAATCCGCCCTGCGAACCGCCAAACTCTCCTTCTAAATCCACTCCATAGCCTACCTCAATACCTTGCTCTTCTGGTAGCGGAGCGGGTATGATAAGTTTAAGCCACAACAAAAGCAACAGCATCAACCCACATATTGCTACTGTGCCTAATGAGGCATAAACATCTTTTTTTTGCATAACTGAAACTATCTTTTGTTAGTATCAAATAATTAGATTTTATAGACAAAACACACTAACCACTATTTTGTTTTTTGGGTAAATAGTATCATTTTGACTTTCAAATTATTACCTATATCAAAAAGGCTTACTACATCTTGTAGATTTAGCGAACGGTCTGCGTGTAGCAATACTATTGTCTCCTGTCCCTGTTTTTTTGCCACTTCGCTGGCTATCGCAGGCTCTATCTGGTCAAACGCTACCTCTTGCTTATCAATATAGTATTTCAAATCTGATGTTACCGTCAGATTTATTTGGTTGCGAATAGCCGCGTCTGAAGAAGTTTTGCTACTCGGCAATACTACCTTCATAGTAGCAGGGGCTATCATAGTAGCGATAATGAGGAAAAATAGCATCAAAAAGAACATAATATCATTCAATGACGCTGTATAAACCTCAGCCTGTCGCTGTTTTTTGCGTGTTATTTTCATCTTGTTTAGCCCTGTGATTATTTTTTATTACCGCCACGAAGCATATTTACAAAATCGTTAGCATACTTATCCATACGGCTTGTAATACGGTCGAGCCTACCGTTGAATAGATAGAAAGCAGCATAAGCCACAATACCTACAAACAGACCTACACCCGAACAAATCATCTTTTGATATAGACCATCGGCTATGGTAGCTATCTCAAATTCATTAGTTTGGGCTATATTGAAAAAGATTTTTATAACTCCGAAAATTGTACCCAAGAAGCCAAGCATTGGTGCTACAGAAGCAGTAATTCCTAACCAATTTAGATGATTTTCCATAGTAGAAATCTGCTGAGAAGCCTCGCTCTGCATAGCCTGCTCTACTGCTTCAATATCGTTATTCACTTGGCTCAAACCTGCCTCTATTACCTTGCAGTAAGCCGACGGATTGGCTTGACAAAACTTTTCAGCACTCTCAAATTTGTATTCATACACAAGGTCTTTTACACGAGCGAACCACACGCTATCTGTCTTACTCAACTTTTTAAAAACAATAATCCTTTCTATAATCACATAAATAGAGATGGCGAGAAGCAAAAATATAGGTAAAAGTATCCAGCCTCCTTTCATTAGGAGCGAGAAGTAACTCTCTGGTTCTACCACTGTAGTAGCTTGCGACATTGCTTGTGTCGCCTGATTTAGCGTGTCTGATACGGTTGTTTGAATTTGCAATAACATATTAGTTTGAATGTTTTTTGTTTATTTCAAAAAATTAATAACACATCGCGAGCCTATTGCCCACAAAACAAAATGCAAATATACAATTTTTAATTTTTATAGGCCACAAAAAGGGAGACTACGATAGGCAAATAGATTACAAAAATAATGTAATACATTCAAAGTTTTTTAGTAACTTTGCAAAACAGAATTTTAATCAAAAATAAGCATTGATTTTAGTATGAAAATAAGCATATCAAGAAACGAGTTATACAACAAACTTTCTGTACTTCAAAAGATTATAAACTCAAAATGTCCTTTAGAAATCACGCAAAACTTTCTATTCTTAGTAGAAAACAGCGAACTAAAGATGATGACAACAGACCTCGAGACTACGCTTTCTACATCTATAAAATTGGAAAACTCAGAGGGCGAAATGGCTTGTGCTATGCCAACAAAATTAATGGATGTACTGAAAGAGTTGCCTGAACAGATTATCACTCTAAACATCACAGAGTCTGACGACAAGGTGCAGGTAAAACTAACCAACGAAAGCAATTCTTACCACAGCGACTTCTACGCTTTCCCAGCGGGCAATAGAGGAGAAGAGTTTCCACAACCCAAGGAGTTTGAAGGAGAGGTACATTCGCTCAACCTCTCAAACGAAATACTATTCAACGGAGTAAATCATACAATCTTTGCAACTGCAGAAGACGCTGCGCGTCCTACTATGACAGGTATATTCTTCGACATCAAACCAGATAATATCACTATAGTAGGCACAGACGCTCACAAACTTGTAAAATACGAAGTATCTGCCCAAAACTTTGGATTCGAGGGTTCTTTCATACTACCTAAAAAGCCAGCGCTTACGCTCAAAGCTATACTGACTCGTTCGAGCGATATGGTAGGAGTTCAGTACAATGACAAAAACATAGTCTTCAAGATGGAGGATTTCGAGCTGAATAGTCGTACTATAGAAGGGCGTTTCCCAAACTATAACGCTGTAATTCCAAATAATCAGTTTAAGGCTATCATAGACCGTTCTTCTATTCTCGGCGCTATCCGCAGGGTAAAGGTATTCTCAAACCAAGGAACTGGTTTGATAAAATTTGTATTTGCCAATAACAACTTAGAAGTATCTACACAAGACATAGACTTCTCTACTTCAGCAAAGGAAGACATTGTATGTCAATATGGTAGCGAACCTATTTCTATAGGATTTAAGGCGGTATTGTTCGAAGAGATACTCTCTAACATAACAGATGACCAAATATCTATCGAACTAGAAGACTCCTCAAAACCAGGCATCGTAGTACCTTTCGAGCAGGGAGAAAACGAAGAGTTAGTAATGCTACTTATGCCAATGTTTTTGCAGTAACTTAATCTGCTTATATGAAACATTTGGCTCAAAAAATAAAGCAAGAACTTTCTGCCTTTTACGAACCTCGTGAGGCAGAAAGTTTTTTATCAATCATATTTGAATCAAAACTTGGGATTTCAAAAACCCAACGCCTCATTGGCGACCCAATAGATATTTCAGAAGAGCAAAAGGCAGAAATAGAGCATATAGTATCTCGTCTAAAAAACTACGAACCGATACAATATATCATAGGAGAAACGGAGTTCCTAGGAATGCGACTCAAGGTAAATCCCTCGGTATTGATACCACGCCCAGAGACTGAAGAACTCGTAGAAATCATAGCCAACAGTTGCCCACAAGCAAAAGACATTCTCGATATAGGAACAGGAAGTGGCTGTATAGCCATTGGGCTAAAACACCTTCTTCCATCAAGCCAAGTATATGCTATCGACATATCGCAACAAGCACTTAAAATAGCAAGACAAAACGCCAAAGATAATGAGTTGTTTGTAGCCTTTGTGGAGCAAGATATCCTAAAAACAGACAATTTAGATGGAGAGTTTGACATAATAGTATCCAACCCTCCATATATAAAGCATAGCGAAAAGGCTGATATGAAGCCCAATGTTCTTAATTACGAACCACACACAGCTCTATTTGTAGAAGACGACAATCCTTTAATTTTCTATAAAAAGATAGCCTTTCTCGCCTACGAAAGACTAAGAAAAAATGGATATTTGTATTTTGAAATAAATAGAGAAGAGGCTAATAACATTAGGGATATGCTTCTACAGACGGGATTTATAGATGTAGAGATAAAAAAAGATATTTTCGGAAATAACAGATTTGCTGTGTGTAGCAAACAATAATCAATTTATCAGAATAAAATGGATATAAATTTGGCTTTATCAAAAATGCAGAGTCTGTGTGTTTCATCAGAGCGTTCAGAGCGATACATAAGAGAAAAGCTTCAAAAAACAGAGGCAAAACTTCCAGAAATAGAAGATATTATAAAAAATCTAAAAGAAGATGGATACCTAAACGAACAGAGATACGCAAAGGCTTTTGCACGCGACAAATATAGATTCAACAAATGGGGACTAACAAAAATAGCCTACCATCTACGCTCCGAAGGCATATCTACAGAAGCCATAGACACTGCGTTAGAATCGATAAACGAAAATGATTACATACAGACATTGAGCAAACTACTATCATCTAAATTGCGACACATAAAAGATAGCGACACATACCAGCAACGAGCAAAGCTTTACAGATACGCTCTATCCAAAGGATTTAGCCAGAGAGATATACATAAGGCTTTAAACGAGATACTCGAAAAAGACTAAATAGTCGCGATATTCACACCTCATCTTGTATAATACATTTGAAGCCTCTTCTCTGAAGGTATTCTGCCAGATACTCCTGCTCTGTCTGCCCAGGCGTAGGAATCAGTACAGCATAATTTATACCCAAAGCATATAAATCCATTATAGTAGAGTACCCACTACGACAGTATATATTTTCAGCAGTCAATAAGGCTTCTCTAAGCATAGGGTCTGAAAGATGAGATACTATAGTAACATTTCTATCGTAGCGAACAGCAATCTCTGCTTGTGGCTTTCCCTCTACTATCAAGCTACGAGAGCCACTATGCAAAAAACGCCTATATAGACGCTCTTGCAGAATAGTTCTATGAGGCTCCACCCCAGATAGTATCGCAAGGTTTGTATAGTTGAGAAACTCCATAGGAAGAGTTACTTCATTGAAAAAATGGATTATATTGTTTTTCTCGTCCTATTGAAGTCTCTGGTCCGTGACCAGAATACACTACGGTAGAGTCTGGCAGAGGAAATAGTTTTTCTTTTATACCAGAAATAAGCTGCTCAAAATTACCACCCGGTAGGTCAGTACGCCCTATAGAGCCAGCAAAAAGCACATCGCCTACAAATACGATTTTAGACTCTTCACTATAAAAACAAAGACTACCCTGAGAGTGTCCCGGAATATGGATAGCACACAGTTTGGAGTTGCCAAATAGAACCTCATCGCCATCTTCGATATACCCACCGAGAGGTTGAGACTCTACCTCTTGTGGAATACCAAAAAGCATTGATTGTTGCACCAGATTATCTATCAGTTTTTCATCTAAGCGATGAGCCTTAGGAGCAATAGAGAAAGTATGCGAAATAAAGGCATTGCCAAACTGGTGGTCTAGATGAAGGTGAGTATTTATAATATGCTTTACCTTCAAACCTTTTTCAGAGAGATATCCAATCAACTGTTTCTGTTCTTTTTCATACAAGCAACCACAATCTATAACAACAGCCTCTCCAGTATCGTCAGAAACAACAAAAGTATTTTCCATAAAAGGGTTGAATACAAACTTTTTTACATCAAGCATATTATATTTATTATTTTAAGATTAAAGACTTTTCATAAGTCGATTTTACACATATTTTTAGCGAAATTACGCAAATATACGTATCTACCTAATCTTACTTTGACGCTAAGCAAAATAATCTTTGGAAGATAAAATCAAATATATCTATCCCAACAAATCGGGACGCAACCTTTTAGTTCTATCTAATGCCTGCTCATACTCCCAGTCTCTTATCTTTGCTTCATTGCCAGAGAGCAAAATATCAGGCACACTCCAGCCATTATATTCAGCAGGACGAGTATATACAGGAGGGGCAAGCAATCCGTCTTGAAAAGAATCTGAGAGGGCAGATTGCTCGTCGCCCAAGGCTCCGGGCAATAGTCGTATTATAGCATCGGCTACAATAGCAGCAGGTAGTTCGCCCCCCGTCAACACATAGTCGCCAATAGAAATCTCTCTCGTGATAAGGTGTTCTCTCACTCGATAGTCTATACCCTTGTAATGCCCACAAAGTATTATGATATTTCCTTTCATGGAGAGAGCATTAGCCATAGGCTGAGAAAACCTCTCTCCGTCAGGCGACATAAAAATCACCTCATCATATTCTCGCTCCGACTTCAACTCCTCTATGGCTTTGAAAATTGGGTCGATCTGCATTACCATTCCAGCCGAGAAACCAAAAGCATAGTCATCGACACGAAAGTGTCGCTTATCAGCCGACCACTTTCTGAGGTTATGAACCTCTATCTCTACTAAACCTTTAGTTTTGGCTCGCTTTATTATAGAATTATTAAGCGGGCTATCAAGTAGTTCGGGCAAAAGGGTGATTATATCTATTCGCATTTCGGATTTTTTGGCAAAGTTAGCAAAAATATCATTACCGCTCACAACATAAAAAAAGAGAACCTAAAGGTTCTCTTCCATATTTATCACTTTACTATAATCTTTTCTCCGCGAGAATGACTTGTAAATTCAGGAGCATATTGACATTGGACTTCAGCAAGTCCACTACTATAAGAACCAGAATTATTCACCCACACATCATACTCAAAAACATAAGTTCCCTTAGGCAAGAAATCAAAGAACATCTGTATAGAAGAGTCTTTTGTAGATAAATAATAGCCTACACCTTCGCGGTACACATAGCGAGATATCTGCTCTACAGGCTCTAAACAAGCAGCTCGAAGATCGCGTACAGTAACAAATTCCATATCTCTATCGGTACGGACTACCATACGACATACAATGCGGTCTCCTATATGCAATTCTCTCTGTGAGATAGGCTTCAATGTGCGTTTTCCTCCCACGCGTTCCTCGCGATAGAGGTCTTTTGTAATGCTCAAAACTCCATCACCCTGCCCTACATGGCTTATATCATCATAATACTGCCAATATACAGCCCCCCAAGACATACCAACACTTTGATCGGAAGATACACTGATTTTACCCATATCGGCAGATAGGTTGCTCACATCAAACTCTTCAGAAAAATACCCTACACCTGCCGTCTTATCTGTATCGTCTATCTTTACATTTCCTACAGAAATATCCACTCGAGGCTCTTCCATTATAGGATTTTTTCCATAATTAAGCAATGCATATACAGCATCTGCCGTACTAATAGGACTATCCCAGCTCTGTGTCTGTTTCTGCTTCAAGAGCCATATCCTCATCTCATCTACCGCCGCACACTCTCCATATACAGTCCTAAAGGCCTCTATCAAAGCAGACTGTACCTTTATCTTGTGTTCTTGCCATAAATATCCACCTATATTTTCCTGCCAATACATTCCCATCTCTTCTGTTTGAAGAGAAAATTCCTTAAGCGACTCTGTAATAGAGAGAGCTACATCTCCTCTACCCTCTTTGACAGATAGCATAGTAATGAGAGCCTTATCTAAAAGAGAGTGCTTATCCCAATGTTTATAGGCGATATTTGAATAAAACTTCCAAGCCTCATCAGTAGATTTGGGGCGAATATAATCAGAATACGAGGCTCGCAAATACATATACAGAATAGTAGACGACCCTACAGAAGCAATATCTTCATAGTTTTCATTATGCTTTCTAAGCCAATCGAAGTCAGATACAAACTTCTGGTCGAGCCATTGCAACGCCCGCCTTTCTACATCGTTTATAGATGGCGATAATTGACTGCCTGTCAGAGCACAAAGCCTATGAAGTTTATCTAAAACCTCTACAGTAACATACCAACTTTCTTGCATTCCATCGAACCAGCAGAAACCGCCATTTGAGGTCTGAAATTTGAGAAGCTTTGCTAACAACTTACTATTTTCCATAGACGCTTTTTTTTCGTCGAGCAATAAAGAAAGTTGCCTTTTACGATAAGACTCATCTTTTGCTGTTTTCGACCACGGCGACTCATCTATAGAGATATTTTTAAGTTCAGATTGTTTCTGCAAAGGAGACAATAATTCTGCAGTATCAACCGACAACCATTTATCAAAGTTTTGCTTTATTTTCGGATTATTTTCCACAATAAATCCACCAAGACGGTTGGCATAAAGAGCTGCCAGAATAGATATTGCATTATCGCTATCAACATCAACTAAAGAGGATAATGCTTGGATAGCATACCAAACTGGATTGGAAGAATACTCTAACTTATATCTAACGGTCTGCACATCTGAGTTTTTGCGAATAAAGGTATCAAACAAGAATGATTTTTCCTTACCGCCTCTACCTGTACGAATTGGCATAGATTCGGTTAATATAACTTTATCTGGCAATATAGGCAAATATCGCTGTTCGCCGTCTTGGAAATTATCTGTAAAGGCTACTGCTCTAATTACCACAATTTCGCAATCCGCAAAAGGGGACAAACTCCACTTTATACTCTTAGTAGAATTAGGCTCTATTGCAATAGATTTAACTGGCAAGCGATAAATAACTTGCTCGGTTTTAGGTTCTATTATCTCTAAATAAACCTGTGGCATCAATAGAGAATCTGTCATATTTGTTATATTTGCCATAAGGCACAGAGAATCAGACCTCCGCACGAATCTCGGGAGATTCATCTCTATCATCAAATCTTGTTGCGTATAGACAAACTCCTCTATTTGCCCTGAATATAGGTCTTTTGTATGAGACAATGCTTTGAAATGCCATTTAGTAAGGCTCTCTGGCATTGTAAAACTAAAAGAAGCCTTGCCATTTTTATCTACTAAAATATGAGGATAGAAGAATGCAGTCTCTTGGAAGTTAGAGCGAATTTTCAAATCTTCTGGTTGATGAGTTTTGGTTTGCCCTGCAATATTCAAATCAGAGACATCGTAAGACACTTTTTCTTCCACAGAAGCAACATTGCTTTCAGCGACAGCATAATTGCTTCTATCCACTGAAGAATTTTCAAACTTCATATTAGCACTGCGTTGGGTAGCATACCTAATAGGTCTACTATAAGAATAGCCATAAAAATCCAAACCGAAATCCAAGGAATAAATATCAAAATCTCTAACCATACGGCTCTGGAAGTCTTGGTAGTAACCATCAGACATCGTCTTAGAAAAATACCCATTAAATAGAAGCGGAGTAAATGGTTGATGTCGATAGTTAGGAGTAAAAATCCAAGAATGTGGCTGAAGTTGGTCTATAGATGAATCGTACATTGTAGCAAGTAACTCGGCAGGATACTTTATTTTAGATAATTCAGGTATCTCTATAGTCCATTGCACATTATCACCTGGGCGAAGTTTATCTCGAAATGTAGAGATACGAGGCTTCAGGGTTTTATCTTGATATTTTTTAGGTATACAGATAGTCTTTCTAAAAATCTGTTGGTCTCGAACAATAGTAAATATAGCATACAAGTCCACAGGATATGATTGCAAAGAGGTAATAGAAAATGCTTTCACCTCGTCTGACATTTCCACCCAACGACTCTCAATGACGACATCTCCAAGCATTAGTTCGTATAATACATAAGCCTTATCAAGCGATGTGCCGAAGTAAACTTTTGTATTATTATCTCCGACCTCCTCCTTATAAGCCCAAGCACGAGCCTTCATAGGCGTTTTTTTATCAGACGGCGCGACTATTTGAATTTGTCGCTCTATACGCACCGTATCTCCCCAAGCGTCTGTAGCCGAAAATGATATAGAATACAACCCAGATTTTAGAGATTTAAGATTTAGTATTAGAGGATTTTCTGAGGCATACTCTCCTTGCATTACAAGTTTTTTCTTGGTATACTCGAGCGTATCTCCTCTATCTTCATAGTAAAAATCGCCCGACAGTTGATGTATTTCGTATCTGCCTTTTACCACTATACTCTGACCATTGACATTTGTAGCATCTACCTGTATCGCAAGGCTATTATTCTTTTGCCACAACTCTGGGATAGAAGCGTTTAGCATAATCGACTTATCTCCTACGCAAAACTGACTATATGTCTCCTGCGTTTCACCTTTAGTGTCTGTGACCAATGCCTCTATTTGATAAACATAAAACGAACCTATATCATGGCATTTTGGTTGATAATTATTGTTCTTCTCTTTCTTCGGCACAAAAGAGATAGAAAACAAACCTTGCTCGTCAGTAGTTGTTTCGCCGCCTAACACCTCAATTTTATCAGGTTTTATCCACCAACAGAATGGGTGAGGAGTGCGAAATATGCGATATCTCACCTTAGCATTTTGCATAGGATAGCCAGCCATAGCCGAAGCCTTACCAGAGATTTTCACTTCATTACCAAAGCGTATTTCGTCTTGTATTTTGTAAAATTCAGCCATAAATGACGGCAACTTATATTCTTCTACTCTAATAGAGGCTCCCTGATATTTCCCATTTGCCCTAATGAAGAAAGTACCACTCATACAACTTTCTGGCAATAGAAACTCACCAGAAAAAGAACCAAACTCATTAGTCGTAAATTCCTGTTCGGACACTGCTTCGTATTGAGGATTTACAAGTGTTACCCTTACCTTTGTATTGGCATTGGCTACCTGCTCATAGCCTTGAAAAGACTTATAGGCAATACCTTTCAATAGGACTTTCTGCCCGGGGCGATAAAGGCTGCGGTCTGTAAACAATGCCACTCTAAGCGAGGAATCTTGCCTCAAACTAAAATCGTACCATCCAAACGCATTACCCGCCACAAAAAACCTATCATTATCTTTCTCTAAACTAATTATTTGCGCATCTTTTAGCGAACGATATTTGAGGGTTTTATCACCAGAGGCAGAAGCCATAAATGTAAATTTACGCTGTCCATTGCCCGACCAATTCTCTTTATAAAACTTAGCCAAAACATCGCCGTATGGCTTTCCGCTCTGTCTATCTACTACATAAAATTCAGTATTTTTCTCGTTGTAGTTTGTATTCCAATTTTGAGGCAACTCTTTGCGAGCCTCTGCACGATAAATAATACCTATATTAGTAGTAAAAAAACTCGTAAGAGAACAATAGTCGACATCCTGTTTTTTCTCCTCATCATCTACCACTACATAATACTTACCAAAATCAAAGGTAGGGATATCTATTTTTGTATGTACATTATCAAATCGACTTTTGTAATCAACTTTATGAGTAGCTTCATATACAAGTTTAGAGCGTTTTATATCAAAACCCTCATAGCTATCAAATCCATTGCTACGCAAAATCTCTTCCTGCCTAATGCCCTGAAGTAAATATACTTTTACATTAAGATTCTCTATATTTTCAGACACTATTTCCAAACTAATAGTCGAAAATGGCAAAGCATAGTTTTGATGATAGGTCTGAATACTCTTCTTATCCAATCTATCCTTTATGTTCTGCAAATAAGCCGTTCGTCCGTACTTAGGGAACATTCGGATAACTCGCTGTGCTATTTCATACACTTTTCTGCGACTATCATTATTCATTTCTGCTCTCATTATTTCGTCTGCTTGTGCTATCATTACCTCTACCCAAGCCTCAGTTCCATCATATTTTTTCTCTAAAACACACAACTCTTTTTGTCGTTCATCAGCACTTAAAGAGCGTAAAAAGAGCATTTGCAAATCAGTGTATACCGCCATCAAATTGTCTTTTCTTTGGACATAAAACCTCTTCAACTCCGATAAGGTTTGTAATTGAATGGATAGCAAATCATTCTTTTCTACTCCAACCGAACTATCACTATACAACGATGTAATTTCTCGTTGAAGCATATCCGAATTAGACACAAACTTACCCAAGCACTCATTTTTGAGCCATAAAGCAAGGTCGTAAAGCGTAGGATACGACATAGCAAAAGGCTTATCATTGGTCCTTTCAAGTAATTTATCAAAATCTTCAAATGGGACTTTTTGCAAAATCTCTGGTTGATTCAAAGCGGAGGAGAATAAGCCAACGACATGCTCCACAAAAACATTTTTCGTCCATTCGTTTATATCCTTAGGCACATACCCTTGCAAAAGACTCCGCTTGTCTATCAAATAACTATCTTTGAGGTATACAACAGTATATATTTTAGCCAAAAGCATATATGTAAGCGACCTCTCTACAGGGTCTTTTATAGAAGGCAACTCCCGCTCTATATCTTGTATCATACTCTGCAAAGAGTCCTCTACATACGACATCTTTGTTGAAAAATAATATGATTTTGCCTTTAATATCTGCTGTGTATTTTTCTCTTTGCGAGCTATATTTAGCACCTCCAATATCTTTTTTTCCGAACTCTTAGGCTTCGACTTATCGATAGAAGTCCAAAATTGCTCATAACTAAACCGTTGCGAAAACATATCTTCAGAACATAGAAAAATTGCCATAAAAAAAGCAATCATAATAATAAGCCGTCTATTCATTTTTATAGTATTTTGATTTACAACTCTTATTTTGACAAAAATAAAGACATAAGGTTAAAGTTTCGATGAAAAATTATAAGATACTTAATACAAAAAAGCATCCGCCTCATCAGCGAATGCTCCCAATCACTATATTTACCAACAAATCATTTGTTTTCCTTTGAATAAATTTTATAAACTATACCAGCTAATGCTGCCCCTAAAAGTGGAGCTACAATAAATAGCCACAAATCACCCCAAGCAGACCATCCTTCTGTATTAGCGAATAGACACTGGCTGAAAGAACGGGCTGGGTTTACACTCGTATTTGTAAGTGGAATACTAATAAGGTGAATAAGGGTAAGACACAAACCTATAGCCAATCCAGCAAATTTACTATTTGCTCTCTCGTCTGTAGCACCAAGTATTACAAGCAAGAAAATAAAAGTCAGAACTGTCTCTATCACAAATGCACCTCCCATACTTACAGCGTAGTAACTATCTCCTGCTAATTCCTTAAAGTTCTCTCCAAATCCATTAGCCGCAAACACTCCTGCATCATTTCCTGTAGATGACCATACTATATAAATAATCAATGCAGCTACTGAAGCACCTATAAATTGTGCGATCCAATATAGAATCATATCTTTAGCAGACATCCTTCCATTAACAAAACATCCAAACGACACAGCGGGATTTAAGTGAGCTCCAGATATATGACCTATACCATAAGCCATAGTAAGAACTGTCAATCCGAAAGCCAATGAAACACCTAAGAAACCAACTGCATGACCTGCGAATATAGCTGTACCACAGCCACCAAGAACTAACCATAAAGTGCCAAAAAACTCGGCAATCATTTTGTTTTGAATTTTCATAACCATAATCTTTTAAAATTTGACCCACAAAGTTAGTAAATATTTTTTAATCGCAAGTTTTTTTTAGAAATCTCCACCTTCTATCATAGTATCTTCCATACCTGACGGCTCCATAGAGTCTCCTGCCTCCATAGGGCGTTCACGCATGTTATTTTTCTTCAAGTTGCCGAAAGCGTATGTAACAGAGAAATTCACATTGAGTCTACTACCCCAGAATGATGATTTCTGACGGAAATTATCTCCAAAAGTCTCTGACACACGATGTTGGGCAGCAAGCAAGTTGCGTGCATTTATATTGAAAGTCCAATTGCCCAGAGTCTTTTTCAGTCCGCCACCAAATCTAAACTGCCCTTGACGCGTACCCTGAGCCATTACTCGTGGTGCTTGATAGCCACCAGAGAGCTGAAGCGACATATCCCAAGGCAACATTACTTGAGCATTCATCCTTATATTCCACGAAAAATTGCTATTACCCTGCCCTGTAACCACATAAGAAGTCTGAGGAACAGTATATTCAAAACCTTCAAGTTGATAATAAAATAGATTAAGCGTTGTCGTTAGATTGACGTATTTTGTAATTTTATTTTTTGCAACCAACTCACTTCCTGCAGATATATTTTTAGCGATATTCTCTGGCGTAGTATACATTACTCCACCATCGAGATACGAAATCCTCTGTATTACATTATCTGTATTGCGGAAATACCCAGAGAAAGAGAGCATATGGTTAGCCCAAGTCTTTATATAGTTCAACTCTAATGCATTAGCATACTCTGGAGTAAGCAATGGATTACCAAAACTGATATTTTTAGAGTCTTCTATCCTTTTGAACGGATTCAAGTGCCAACCTCCCGGACGCATTATTCTACGAGTATAGTTGAGTTGAAGCTGATTATCCTTTGGCAACTCATAGTTAAGAAATAGAGAAGGGAATAAATCAAAATAGTCTGCAGTAGTGGTAGGATACCCAGACGAGGTCATAGATGTATGCGTGTGTTCTCCCCTAAGACCTGCTTGGAAGTTAAACCTCCCAAATTTAGCAGCATAGGTAGCATATATAGCATTCACATAAATGTCATAAATGTAGGAATTACTAAGGTCTGTATTCAAGAGCATATTGTCTTCCGAAAATCCGTCGTATGTATTTGTAGGAGCATTCTCTCTATTAAATCGTCCTTGATAACCCGCTTCAATCCTGTGATTATCATTGAATTTATTTACATAATCAGCCTTTAAGTTAAATGAATTGTATTGCATAAGCGAAGTCTGATTCTGAAAAACAGAGCCAATACTATCGGGAGATATATAAAACTCTCTTTCTTCATACCAAGTATCGCCATTGCGATTCCATAGATTGTAGTCGAGGCTCAAATCAAGCGTATGGTCTGTAGAAAACTTATGTTTGTAGCCAAGCGAAATATTGCCTCCAAGCATAATACCATTATCTATACTATTACGCGTACTGTGATCAAAAGCATCGAGATTCGATCTCTGCAATACATTTGATATACCTTTATTACCACCAAACATACCAAAACCAGATATCGAAATATCGTCTTTTTTTGTAGCATGAAAAGTAGCTCCCAAACGAGCAAATATATTATGTCCTCTATTATCATTACTCTCCTCAGAATGAGAAAAACCTATACTATCCTGCATATTATCAAGCATTACGCGGTCTCTAAGACTACTGTTATTGCGGGTACGACTACTATATCCAAGGGAAGCAAACACATCTACTTTCCCACTCGTATAGTTGATATTTCCACTTACATTGTATCCAAGATTGGTATTTACGCCTGCCTGCACGCTACCATAATATCCCGCATGCATATTCTCTTTCAATACGATATTAATAATACCTGCTGTACCCTCTGGGCTATATTTTGCAGAAGGATTGGTGATAAGTTCTACACTCTGGATAGCGTCAGCAGGGAATTGCTCAAGCACTTCAGCTTGATTTGACGCTGTAAGCCCCGACTCTTTACCGTTTATCCATATTACTACGCTTTCGGAGCCACGAAGAGAAATAGTACCATCTGTCTCTACATCTATCGAAGGTATTTCTGCCAAAATATCAGAAGCAGAGGCTCCCTCTGTAATAGAACTTGCTGTGACATCAAACACCTTTTTATCAAGTTCGAACCTCATCTGCGACTTCATAGCCGATACAGACACCTCCTGTAGATTTGTCATTTCATTCGACAAAGCAAAGTTCATAGTCAATACCGATTTCTTACCATCATTATAGATAGTCTTTACCTCGTCAATATATCCTGTAAAAGATGCTGTTATCTCTAAAGAATCTACAGGCAATTCGTCTACTGAATAGTGTCCATCATAGTCAGTAGGCGAACCATCAAAAAACTCTACACTTTTTGCCTTTACAGACACAGAAGCAAAACCCAAAGGTTGCTTAGTCTTTTGGTCTATAACAACTCCTTTGATAGTAGTAGTCTGAGCAAACGCCATTGCACTAATAAAAAAAGCCAATATGGCTAATAACAAAAATCTATTTTTCATACAATACTTTTTTGTTTTTCATTAAAACTTTACACGGAGAATTTGACATCAAAAAACTCATCAAGTTTAATAGACAAATGCCTATTATTTGAGAAAAATTCAATAATTTTGCCGAGATAAACTATTCATGAGAGATATTGTATGTTAAATCCCATAATACTTACCCTGTGCCAATCTCTATTACTTGCCTTAGGACAAGTATGCTTCAAACTTGCAATAGAACGACTCGATAAATTTAATCTATCGTGGCAATACTTATGGAACATAGCCACTAACTTTTGGTTATTCACAAGTGGTATATTTATGGTATCTTCGGTAGTGTTATGGGCTTACATTTTGAAGCGATTCGACTTCTCTTTAGCTTACCCACTGACTGCCACTGCATATATATTCGGCACGATATCCGCCGTGATTATCTTTGGCGAGACACTTAACCTTTCACGCATTATCGGCATACTATTGATAATATGCGGTGTGGCTTTTTTAGCAAAATAATCTAAACTCTTTCAGTACCCTCGATAAAAATTGCTTAGTATACCCACTGCCTTTGCATACATAGGTCTTGTAACCTCATAAAAAAACTCTTGTGGCATAGGCGACATCTCCGGTATACGCCTACACATATTCAATTGAGTTTGGCTCAAGGCTCTTTCGTCTCCCTGATAAGTAGCCCACCTCGTCTGCCACACATAATAGCTGGATATTTTCTGCTGTTTCAATACTCTTTTTGTAGCGTTATCTACTATTTTTACGACAAGAGAACCTTGTGCTAGTATCGTACGAGTATATTCCGTAAGCGTAGCCCTTACCGTACTATATACTGGATATTGAGCGCCTCTTACATTTGTATATCCAGTAAGAACACTATCTCTTCTGCATTGAACTATTCGGCGAGTATCTTTGGGTTCTTGTACAAAAAAATTCGAAAAATCTATGGTAACAGACTGATGTATAAATACATTTTTCGTCATTTGTGGAGTATAAAACTCAACATCTCTATAAACATTTTTATCATTTAACTCCGCTATCAAATCTTCATAGAAGAAATCGGCTGACAATTCGTAAGCCTGATGCACAAACGGGCGAGTTACCTCAACCCTCAACACCGACTTATATTTAGCTTCCGCTATCAAAGCATTCATATCTTTGTAGCCGACTACGAAATTATTCGCGTTTTTAAGATAATCAAAAGCGAGACGAGCATCTGCAATACTATTCGTAGCAAGCAGAGCCTCCGCTTTAGAGTAATAAGCCTCTGCCCCAGCATTTTTTGCAGCAGCAAGTTCGGCAGAAAAATCTATAGGAGTAGTAATAATTTCATTGGCTTTCGGAGAGGAATAGATTTTTTGAGCCATATCGCAAAGATTCTCATACTGTTTGACGATAGAATAATACTTAAGAGGGTCTGATTGGTATTGCATCGAATTAATACTCCTTTGTGCATTCTCTATTGCCAAACGATACGAATCCCGTAGTATTTGCTGAGTCTCTATATCGTCAGGCTTCGACCTCAGTTTTTTAGCCGCAGCTACAGTTGCCGCATAATACTTGCCTTGTTTGTAAAACCTCGCTGGCGAAGCACACGATACAGATATAAATATAACTACCAACGATAAAGATAAATATCTAACCACCAATTTCATTTCTTGCCTATTTTTCCAAATAATTTTTGGCAAAGATAATGAAAGTTTTAGAAAAATAAGTAGAAAAACTATCAGACTACAAAACCTTGTCTTATCGCAAGTTTTTATTAACTTTGCAAGTTGATTTTAATATAAAAACGAAAAACAAAATTTTAATTTATATGAGTGGCGGATTGTATTCTATGGAGGGCAAAGATTTCGATAAAACCCTCGACTTAACAAAGATTAAGCCTTATGGCGACACTATGAATGACGGTAAAACACAGTTAAGTTTTACCCTGCCAGTACCTTGCGGCGACGAGGCTGTAGAGGCAGCAAAGCAGTTGATGAAGAAAATGGGATTTGAGAATCCTTCAGTAGTATTTTTCAAGGAGTTGAAAGAGGGCTTTACTTTTGTAAATTGCTACGGCACTTGCACTCACACTGTGGACTACACCTCTATTCATGTACCTAAGGTAGAAAGTAGCGTAATGGATATGCACGAATGCGACGAATACATCAAGGAGCATATCGGCAGAAAAATCGTCATCATTGGTGCCTCGACTGGCACAGATGCACATACCGTAGGTATCGATGCTATTATGAATATGAAAGGCTATGCTGGACACTATGGGTTGGAACGATACGAAATGATAGAAGCACATAACCTCGGCAGCCAAGTAGAAAATGAAGAGTTTATAGCAAAGGCTATTGAATTAAAAGCTGATGCTCTATTGGTTTCGCAAACAGTAACACAGAAAGATGTCCATATACACAACATGGTAAATCTCGTAGAACTACTTGAAGCCGAAGGACTTAGAGATAAGGTAATACTCGTAGGAGGTGGTCCTCGTATTACCCACGAACTCGCTAAAGAGCTTGGCTATGATGCAGGTTTCGGGGCTAACACCTATGCTGATGATGTCTCTTCGTATATCGCACAAGAATTAGCAAAAAGATTAAACAAATAACACTTTCACTTATTGAAAAAACAGATTATATAGCGTATTATGGATAAAAATCAAATTAGAGAAGTAATAGCAAAACGCTGTGCTTTAGAACTTAAAGACGGCGATGTAGTAAATTTAGGTATAGGATTACCTACGCTGATACCTAACTATTTGCCAGAAGGAGTAAATGTAATACTCCAATCAGAGAATGGGCTACTCGGATTAGGTCCAACGCCAGAGGCTGGCAAAGAAAACAAGTATCTAACAAATGCTGGTGGCGGATTTATATCTTGTGTAGAGGGCGGTTCTATATTCGATACTGCTACATCTTTTGGTATTATTCGTGGAGGTCATGTAGATGTAACTATTCTTGGAGCATTGCAGGTAGACGAAAAAGGTAATCTGGCAAACTGGGCTATACCCGGCGGAAAAACACCAGGTATGGGCGGAGCAATGGATTTGCTTGTAGGTGCAAAATATGTAATCTTGGCTATGGAACATACTGCCAAAGGCAAACACAAGATAATGAAACAATGCACCCTACCTCTTACTGCCGCTGGAGAAGTAGATAAGATAATTACTGAAATGGGAGTTATGGAAATTACACCAGAGGGAATTGTACTTACAGAAATCAATCCAGAGTTTACAGTAGAGCAAGTGCAAGAGGCTACAGAAGCTATGCTAATAGTATCTAAAGACCTAAAACCAATGTTCTAACTATGCTAAAAGTAGGTGATAAGTACACGCACAAATTCTCTTACACACAAGAGCAAGTAGTAGCATTTGCAGAGATTACAGGCGACAATAATCCCATTCATATAGACTCTGAGTTTGCAAAAACCACTCCATTTGGGCGTCCAATAATGCATGGATTTCTATCTTCTGCCGTATTTTCTAAAGTATTTGGCACACTATTTCCCGGCGAAGGAACCATCTATATGTCTCAGTCTATGAAGTTTCGCTCGGCAATGTTTGTTGATACAGAATACACTGCCATATTTGAGGTAACGAGCCACAACGAGGAGAAACATTCAGGCACAATCTCTTGCCTTATAGTAGACTCTGAAGGTAAAGAATGTATCGTAGGCGAAGCGTTGCTAAAACACTTCACTCAATTTTAATTTTATCAATTCATTTGAATAATAATATGTTTGATTTAGCAATTATAGGAGGCGGACCTGCTGGATACACTTCGGCTGAAAGAGCTGCCCACAAAGGACTCTCTGTAGTAATCTTTGAAAAACAAGCATTCGGAGGAGTATGCCTCAACGAGGGTTGTATTCCTACTAAGACACTTCTATATAGTGCCAAGCAATATCATTACGCCAAAGATGGCTCTAAATACGGTATTTCTGCAGAAAATGTAAGTTTCGACTACGCAAAAATCGTATCACGCAAGAATAAAGTAGTAAGAAAGCTCAACGCAGGTATCCGTGCTAAAATGACTGAAAACAGCATAAAAATGGTAGTTGGCGAGGCCTTAGTAAAGAGTTATGACAAAAATAAGATATTAATTGCTTGTGGCGAAGAGGAGTTTGAGGCAAAAAATCTACTATTGTGTACAGGCTCTGAAGTATCTATACCACCTATCAAAGGAGTTGACACAACAGAATATATCACCTCAAAAGAGGCATTGGAGTTGAAAGAAGTACCTCAATCTATTGTCATTGTAGGAGGTGGTGTAATCGGAATGGAGTTTGCAGGACTATTCAATACATTTGGAGCAAAAGTAAGCGTAGTAGAGATGGCTGGCGAAATACTTCCTCCTGTAGATAGTGAGATTTCTGCAATGCTTAGAGCAGAATACACTAAAGCAGGCATCGACTTTTTCGTGGGAGCAAAAGTAACAGAACTGCAAAATGGCAAAGTATTTTTCACCGACAATCAGGGCGAAGAAAAAACTATAGAGACAGAGAAAATACTTCTTTGCGTAGGCCGAAAACCTGTACTGAAAGGCTTGGAGGCTTTGGACTTAGCTCGTTTTAGAAACGGGATTGAGGTAAATGAACAGATGCAAACATCTAAAAAGAATGTCTATGCAGCTGGTGATATTACAGCATTCTCTATGCTTGCCCACACTGCCGAACGCGAAGGTATGGTAGCAGTAAATACTATTGCAGGCGAAGAGGATAGAATGACTTACAACGCTGTTCCATCTGTAGTATATACAAATCCAGAGATTGCAGGAGTAGGTATAACTGAAGACGAAGCGAAAGCACAAGGCATTACATATTCTATAAAAAAACTACCTATGACCTTCTCGGGTCGATTCGTAGCAGAAAACGAAGGGAAAAACGGACTTTGCAAGTTGGTATTTGACTCTAATGACATAATAATAGGCTGCCACATGATAGGCAATCCTTGTTCGGAGATATTGCCGGTAGCCACTCTGGCTATAGAGCAGAAATTAACATCTGAGCAATTCAAACGCATGATATTCCCTCACCCTTCTGTAAGCGAGATTATAAAAGAGACTCTTTTAGCTTAGACGTCAGCAATAAGATACAAAAAATAATCAACCTGTATCAAGGTTGATTATTTTTTTTAAGAGGTTCCTAGCAGATTCGAACTGCTGTACACGGTTTTGCAGACCGCTACCTAGCCTCTCGGTCAAGGAACCATTATTAGATTTTAGGACTGCAAAGGTAGTTATTTTTTTCTACTCCACCAAATCTTTTTCTACTTTTTCAGCCGTGTTACCTTTGGATTGGCAGGTAATTTAAGTCTATTAAGTAGTTTAGACTGAAACTCCTTTGTAGCCTCGTAATACCTAAACATCTGCTCTGGGGTTAGGAATTTTGCGATATTTTCAAAAAACTTTTCTTGCAACTCCTGCCTATCTTCCTCTATATCAAGCAATCCTTCTACTATATCACTATACTGTTCTGCAGATAGCCCGCCTACTTTACCTTTCCTTACCAAAGTCATTTCTAACTTACGCAAAGCTTTCTCTTGCTCTCTATATTCATTATAGAGCGACCAAAACTTAGGCGACTGTGCCTGAGTAAGACTGATTTTTTCTGTAAAAAAAGAAGTCTTTTCCTGGTCAATTCTCTCCTTTATCTCTGTTTTCGAATCTTTAGCGTCTTGCGCATTAGCCACCAATGCAAAAAACACCAAACCCAACGCTATCAAATATCTTTTCATATCTATATTATAAATTTTACAAATTATTCTGCTTCTGCTAAAATATAATCAATTACCATATCCTCATTTGTCTCCTCTAAAAGGATATCGTGAAGCATATCATTATACTCAACTAATGCTTGCGACTCTACATGGGGGAAGTTAGCATCTTTCTTATCTGAAAGTAATACAAACGACCCAACTGATATAACCAACAGAACAACAGCCGCAACAGTATATATGTACGACCGATAGCGTTGGTAGAAAGATATTTTTTTAGTAGCCGTCAATGCCTCCATCCTAAGAGAAAAATCCTCGAAATACCCATCTGGCACAGAAAATGGATTGACTTGGCTCGGAGTATCAAAATCGAAATTATGAGTCATATTTATTATCTTTTCGTATAAAAAACTTTAATAAATATGCTCTTTTGACTAAAAAAAGCATAAAGGTTTAATCCTCGTTGCGAAAAACAGCCTCTATCTTTTTGGCTGCGTGGTGATACGAAGCCTTCAAGGCTCCTACAGAGGTATCGCATATCTTTGCCATCTCCTCGTATGGCATATTGTCGTAATAACGCATATTAAACACCATCCTTTGCTTTTCGGGTAGCGAGAGGATAGCCTCCTGAAGCCTCCGCTGAAGCTCATCTCCATCGAAATAGGTATCAGCCTTTAAGTTTGCTAAAAGAAGCTCTTCCATCTCCAACGAAGAAGTAACATTTTTTAACCTCTGTTGCGACATAAAAGTAAGAGTTTCGTTTGAGGCAATACGGTAGAGCCAAGTGTGTATTTGACTATCACCACGAAAAGAATCAAGTGCCTGCCAAGCCTTCATAAAGGTATTCTGAAGCAAGTCGTCAGCATCTTCATGAGATAGGACCATCTTACGGATATGCCAATATATCGGACGCGAAAGCATCTTTACTATCTCTGCAAAAGCCCGACCACGAGTCTTAGAGTCAGAGAGTTGTTGTGTAAGACTATCCAATTTTTTACGGTCGATATCCATTGAAACTCTTTTTATACGAGGAGCAAAGGTACAAAATTATCTGCAATATAACGGAAAAATTTTAGTTTTCTACTGCTCTTGAGTATTTTTACTAACGCTGCTAAAAGTCTAAAATAAATACTACAATACAATGTTTATAGAATTAACAGAAAAAGATAAAGACACAATATACAACGCTATGACACAAATAATATAGTGGACAAACGAAAGTTTCTCTGACGAACAACTACAAACAGCAAAAACCATAATAACTACGAAATAAATAAAAAATCATTTTAAAAAAAACACAATATATTAAAAAAAATCAGTATCTTTGCAAAAATTCAACAACAAAAAAAAATATTATCATGAAAAGAAGATTGTTTATATTTGCTTGCTCTCTACTTATTATAAGTAGTAATAGCACTATTTTTGCACAAAAAGGGTCATTTGATTTTTACTTAATGGGCGGTTGGTCTAAGTCATGTTTAGAGTCGTACTCATATCCATATAAAGGAGGAGGAAACTCTGGGATTGGCATAAAATATCACCTTAAAGACAAGCTTTATTTTACTTCCGAACTTGCAATGTCAATGTCTTCAAAAACAACGATTATAGGCGAAGGCAATAGAGCTTGTACATACCAAAGACAAGATTACAGAGGTACAATGGGTATAGGATATGATATTATAAATCGAACTTTCAATAATACAGGTATATCTGTGTATATACAGGGGGCTTTAGGCATAGGTAATATACATTCAACTCAACCATACCAATGGTGGATGGATGGTGATAATATGCCTTGGTATAACACAGAAAAAAAAGATTTTTCTACCTTAGCAGTATCTCCTGCTGTCGGCTTTGACTATAAAATAAAAGATATGTTCAAAATAGGTGTTACTTATGTAGGACACTATTTATGGGGTATGGATTACAACAATTCTGTTAATCTCAAAATATCCTTCGTTTTCGATTGAAAAATCATATCATAAAACAAACAAGCATTAAGTAATAGAAGAAAAACTGGATAGCTTATATCTATCCAGTTTTTTTCATATCAAAGAATAATACACAAGGCTTAGTATATTATTATAAAAGTTTAGAAAATACCATACTACCAGAAACATTTGCAAAATATACAGTAAACAATCCACATTTTGCATTGTAGCAAGTAACTACCCCACTACCGCACAGCCCTGCGATACGCCTAACTCTCGCAAGCGTTTTTCGAGTTTATGCACAAACTCGAAGTTTTTTATCTGCCATTTAGGTGCTATAAGGTATTCAGCCGGCGACTGCGAAACAAATCTATCTAAAGCAACCCTCGGAGACATACGCGAGATAAAATCCACCAGCAAGTCGATATACTCATCAAGCGAAAAAAGGGGATACTTGTGTGGCTCAGCCTGGTATAGCGAAGCCAGCCGAGTACCGCGAATTATCTGCAGTTGGTGAGTCTTGAGCATATCAATCGGTAGGGCAGAAATCCTATCAGCGTGCATTAGTATCTGCTCGCGACTCTCTGTAGGCAACCCTAAAATAAGGTGCGCTCCTACCTCTATACCTCGCGTGGCAGTCTGCTCTATAGCCCATACAGAGTCAGCCCAAGAGTGTCCGCGATTGATAATATCTAAAGTACTATCGAGTGTGCTTTCCACACCATACTCTATAGATATGTAATAATTTCGAGATAGTACAGCCAAATAGTCGAGTAACGGCTCCGAGACACAATCAGGGCGAGTTCCTATAGCTAAGCCGACAACTCCATCTACAGCCAATGCCTCTTCGTATAGTTTTTGTAGCCTCAAAAGAGCATCATCTCCTTTTAGATATGTATTAGTATAACTCTGAAAATAGGCGATATATGCCTGAGATTGATATTTTTCAAAAAATTTCATCCCCTCTCGAAGTTGTTGCGTTATAGATTTTTTAGAACTACAATACGGAGGTATAAAACTATCATTATTGCAATAGATACAACCACCTACACCCTTAGAGCCATCTCTATTGGGACAAGTAAAACCAGCATTAACAGATATTTTCTGTACTCTACGGCCAAACTTTTCAGAGAGAGTATCGGCAAATTTACGATAAAGCATTAAAAAGTAGATTTTCTTATTATTTTTTCCAAAAAGCAGGAGTAAATATCAGCAAAACGGTAAAAAACTCAAGCCTACCTACCAGCATTGCAAAAGACATAAACCATTTAGCAAATACAGGAATAGCCTGATAACTTTCAATAGGACCGAGACGACCAAGCCCAGGCCCCACATTTCCTAAACACGAAACCATACCAGAAATCGCCTCCTCAAAACCCAGACCAGCAAAACAAAGCACGCCCGACCCCAGCAACGACAATATCACATAGAGCAATAAAAACGCCAACATTTTAGTAATAACGCTCTCCTTGATAGCCACTCCGTTGTAACGAACAGGGAAAACTGCATTTGGATGAATCATTCGCTTAAACTCATAGTAGCAGTATTTGAATACCAGCAAGACTCTTATCACCTTTACACCACCAGAGGTAGAACCAGCTGAGCCACCTATAAAGGTAAGAAGCAGTAGTATGTAGGCTACCTCTTTCCAGCCAGAGTAGTCGATAGAATAAAAACCCGTAGTAGAGATAAGAGCCGTGACGGTAAAAAGAACTCCACGAAAGCCCTCCCATAAATCCTCCAACTCAAACTCTCGAATATAAATCTGTCGCGAAAGAATTATAACGGTAGATACTACTATCAACCAAAAGAATGTACGCATCTCTTCGTCTCTGAAGAACTTACGAAATTTACCTTTTATAAGAAAAAAGTATAGCGATAGATTGATACTAGAGAAAGTCATTATAGCAATAGTAACCCATTCTATTGCAGGAGATTGCCAATATGCAATACTCGTATTACGAGTAGAGAAGCCGCCGGTAGAGACAGTAGATAGAGAGTGATTTACAGCATCAAACCAATTCATTCCTGCAAAATGAAGAGAAAAGACTCCTACAAAAGTAATAAAAAGATATATTCCCAATAAAATTTTGGCTGTACCACTTACCTTAGGGTGCAATTTCTCCTTGCTTAGCCCTGTCACCTCAGCCGTATAAATCTGCGAACCTTGGAAGCCAAAGATAGGTAATACAGCCATAGTAATCACTATAATACCCAAGCCTCCAATCCAGTGAGTAAGACTCCTCCAAAGCAATAGACTACGAGGCATTGCCTCTATATCTACCAAAATAGAGGCTCCTGTAGTAGTAAAGCCAGATATGGTTTCAAAAAAAGCATCGGTAAAATCAGGTATAGCTCCGCTAAGGAAATATGGCAAAAGTCCTATGAAGGAGAATATAATCCAAGTAACCGTCACTATCACCGACCCCTCTCGCTTGCCTATCAGCGTAGAAGAACCTCTACCTATCCACAACGCTAAAAAGCCTAAAACAAGAGATATAAAAAAAGACAGAAGAAAATATATTGATGTATTCTCTCCAAAATATAGTGCAGCTACAGCACACAACAGGAAAAACAGGCTCTCTATTACCAATAGAGAACCCTGTATTTTCGCTACAAGGCGATGATTGAAACCAGTATTAAACCTACTATTCATTATTTACCTTACCTGTGGCTCTATACCTCGCGATATACTCTTCTATTTTTTGTTAACACAAAGAATCTGATGTAAGGTAGATATTGGAGTCATCCATATTCTGCCTTACAAAGTCAATGGACCTTCTCGCTTCTGGTAAAAAAATCTCTCTATCTACTATCAGAAAATTAATATATATACTATTCTTTTTAGATAATTCCACCAATATAGGCAATTTCTCTCTACAAGGAGAACACCAAGCAGTAAAAGTATAAAAAAGCGATATATCCTTATCTGACTTTTGGGCTATACATATAACATCGCTTACACCTACTGCCGGGACTCCCGCTACACTTTCGTATGAATAACAATTGCTTTGAGCATATATATTTATGCTAATTGTAGATAATAAGATCACATATATGTACTTCATATTAAACCCACCTCTCAATTTATGTTTATAGGCAACTAATCTTTAGTTTACAATATTCTTTTTATTTTGTAATATATCAATTGATAGATTAGTTAGATGTGCAAAGTTAAAAAAAACTCCAACAATAACCAAATTTTACTTGAACAATGCTTCTAATTTTCTCGTAGAATCGCTTTTGCAAAATACTATTACATGGTCATCAGGCAGTATCTGTGTATCACCATTTACTACATATCCCTTACCTTTACGAATTACGCCACCTATATTGACATTATGAGGAAGGCGAAGATTTTTAACTATATTTTTTGTTACCTTCGACCCTTCTTTTGCAATAAGCTCTATCACCTCCGCATCGATATATGGAAGTGTTCTGATATTGAGCACATCAAATTCGAGTGTAAGTTGGTGGATATAACTCGCGGCAATAGTCTTTTTATTTATTATAGTACCTATATCCATAGTCTCTGCGAGATTGAAATAGTCGATATTCTCTACCTCTGCAATAGTCTTCAGGACTCCGTGCTGTTTGGCCAGCATACAAGTAAGCAGATTTGCCTCCGCACTATGCGATACAGCCACAAAAGCGTCTGTCTCCTCCAGTCCTTCGGAAAGAAGCACATCTACATCCCTACCGTCAGCGTTGATTATCAGCGTCTGAGGAAGTTTATCGGATAGAGAAATACAGAGTTCTCGGTCAGGCTCTATTACTTTTACACGATAATGGGTCGGAAGTTTTTGAATTATCTTTTGTGCCATCTTAGTACCGCCCATTATCATTATATCTTTTATCTCAAAGTCTTCTTTACCAGCCTGTTCGCGGACGAAATCGATATTCTTTTCGTCTGTAATAAAAAACACAAGGTCGTTTGCCAAAATAGCATCTTGTCCATTTGGCAGGATAGTCTCCATTCCTCGCTTGATAGCCACTACACGATAACGGTCATGAGAGAAATATCCGCTAATAAACTTTTTATTTAGTATCGGAGCATTGTCCCTTACCTTTACCGAAAGCATTATCATTTGCCCATCTTTGAATGGCAGATACTGACGCATCCAGTTCTTTCGCAGATTCTCTACAATCCCCGTAGCAGCTAATACCTCAGGATAGATAAGGTAATCCACTCCAAGTTTAGCAAAAAACTCTTTATTTTTAGGCAAAAGATACTCATAATTATCGATACGAGCCAGAGTCTTGGAAGCACCAAGGTTATCGGCTATCATACAAGCAGTCATATTGACACTCTCGTAGGGCGTAACGGCTATAAAAAGGTCTGTGCCACCCACGCCAGCGTCCTTTAGATCATAGATAGAACTAGGATTGCCCTCCTTAGTCATAAAATCATACATTTCAAGATCGCGAAGCCTTGCAGGGTCAGAGTCCATAAGAGTGATATTATGCTCCTCCCTTGCTAAAAGTTTCGACAAATGCCTTCCTACCTCTCCTGCCCCAACTATAAGAATCTTCATAACAATACTTTTTTCAGTTACGCAAAGGTAATAAATTATTTACCATTATGAAGCTACATATTGACTTTAGAAGTCATATCCAGTTTTATAAAGATAAAAAGCAAAATAGTAAAAGAGAGCAAAGAAGAACCTCCGTATGAGAAAAATGGCAAAGGAATGCCTATCACAGGCAATATACCTATTACCATACCTACATTTACCAATAGATGAAAGGTAAATATACCAGCTACACAATAACCATATACCCTCGTAAATACGCTACTACTCCGCTCGCTAAGCGTAAGGATTCTCCATATAAAAGAGAAAAATAGACCAAGCACTACAAGGCTACCCATAAGTCCCCACTCCTCTGCTATAGTACAAAAGATAAAGTCTGTATCTTGTTCGGGGACAAATTTCAGTTTGGTCTGAGTCCCTTTCATAAAACCCTTGCCGAAAAAACCACCAGAAGATATGGCTATCTTCGATTGATTAGTATTCCATTCTGCTCCTTTAGGGTCTTCCTTAAGCCCAAGTAGAGTCTCTATGCGTATCTTTTGATGAGGTTCAAGTACTTTTTCAAAAATCATCTCCGAGGAGAAAGAGTATAAAAGAAACCCCACAACAAAAGCTGCTATCCAAATATATTGCCTTCGCAAGCCGTCGAAAAACATAACTAACTGCCATACTACAAAAGCAATCGAAATCAACAGTAACAAATAAAACAAATCTACTCCTACCCCTATCAAATTAAGCAATACTCCTACAGCAAGCGACAATATAAGCATACAAAAAATATGCCAAAGTCTTACTTTAGAACCAAGTTTCGGATAATTACCATAAATCAGCACTCCTACAGTAGTTATTACCAATAAGGAAAGAAACTGCCCAAAGTGATAGGTAAAAAACATCTGTTCGTCTAAAGAAAATCTAATAGTAAGCACAAAAACCAAGATAGACATAAATCCTACCAACAAGTAATATGGCGATAATCCCTCACGGTAAAGCATCAAAACCAGCGAAAGAAACACCAAGGCAGATCCTGTCTCTTTTTGCAACAGTATAAGCAATATAGGCAAAAGGATTATCCCACCAATAATACTCCACCGCCGTTCAGAGCCAGACCCTACATTCGAAGATGTATTTTCAAAGTAGTAAGCCAAAGCCAAAGATGTAGCAAACTTAGCGAACTCTGCTGGTTGCACAGAGAATCCACCTATCACTATCCAAGAATGCGACCCTTTGATATTTGGAGCAATAAAAATAGTAAGTAGCAACAAAGCCATCATACCCCAATATACCACATACGACCATTGATAAAACACCAAAGACTTAGTATTGACTATCAGTACAGCCGCAAATAGACAAACTCCAATCCATGCCACCTGCATTCCAGAACGATAATCAAAGTCAAATAGAGACTTTTGCCCCTCTACATAGCTCGCCTCGTAGACACACACCAACCCCAAACAAATAAATAAGGCATACATTACAAGCAATGCCTTATCCATTCTTTTGAAAACCGAAGATGGTAGTTGCATTTTTATTTTCTCTTTTTTCTAAAAAGCGACAATCCAAACTTAAACACAGACATACCTACCGAGAACCACGATATGCGATTCAACAAAGGCTTGGCTACCATAGACACAATGCCCATAGGCTTAGTAAGAGCCTCTGAGCGTTTCAGTAGCGAAAGCCTTTGCATATCTCTTTTCGCCTCCAAATCTATCCTCAATGCATCTAAATCAGCCAACGACTCTATCTGCCTTTTCATATACCTCGTTATTTTTTATTGAATCTTGTTCCGTTTTTTGCATATCACCTCCGTTCGACTTATCTCTGGGAGAAAATAGCACAGAATAGATTTTTTTGATAAAAAAATTCAAAAACAACCTCTCTGAAAACACTACAAGTAGCACAGAAAGGCACAAAAATATCGCTATCATTATTATTGTAGCCCATAGGCGAGAACCTATAAGAGAAGCAAACATATCATAAAACATTAGCGAAAAATATGCTAATGCTACAAGAGAAAATACAGATGCTATGATAATACCTATTACAAAAGCCAATATCCTCGCTGTCTTTTCAAGCAAGGTAAGTTTCAGCAGGTCTATCTCTGTCTGCACATAACTCTTTATATCGGAGAAAAGCGGATTCTTATTCTCTTCCATAAATAAAAAGATTGTTATATAAATAGAATATAATAGATAGAAAAAACGGCGACTTTGAGGCCGATAATAACTCCACAAAGTCGCCTTCTTTTATAAGAGATTAAGCCTCTTCTACCTCTTTTCTAAATTTGCTGGCAACCTTCTCTTCAAGCGACTGAATTTTCTCTTTCAATCCATTGAATTTTTCATCGCCAAGACCAGCCTTGATACCCTCTTTTACCTTATCGGCTATCATTTCGCGAGTCTCTTCACCACTCTTTGGAGCAACTAAAAGAGCTACCAAACCACCAGCAACTACACCACCTAAAAATGCTAACAATGTGTTCTTATTCATAACTTAATCCTCCATTTATTATATTAGACAATTAACTTCTGCAAATATACAATTTTTTTATCACAAAAATCTATGTTTAAGAATTTCTAACACCAAATCTGCTGTCTGTTCAACACCCAAAAGAGAAGTATTAATACACAAATCATAAGATTTAGCTTGTCCCCAACTCTTATTGGTATAGAAATTGTAATAAGCCGAACGATTTTTATCGGTCTTATCTATCAACCTCATAGCATCAGTCGCGTTTATAGAAAACTTTTCGGAGATATTTTTTACTCTATCCTCTATAGCAGCAGAAAAGAAGAGACGAAGTAGTTTGCTGTGGTCGCGTAGAATATAATCAGCACAACGCCCTACAAATACACAACTATGCTTCGAAGCCAACTCTCTTATAGCCTGACTCTGAATTGCGAATAGATTTTCATTGCCAAGATAGTCATTGTTTGACGCAAAAAGAGAATTTAGTGCCTTTTGGAAGAAACTAAAAGTCTCTGTCTCGTCACTGCGATGAAATATAGACTCATCAAGTCCACTCTCTTTGGCTGCAATAGTCAAAAGTTGCTTATCATACATCTCTATACCAAGCCTTTCTGATAGTCTTTGGGCTATCACCAAGCCTCCGCTTCCTATCTGGCGTCCAACAGTAATAATAGGATAATCCATTTTCTCCAACCAATTTTTCAGCAAAGGTAAACATAAAAAAGCAAATATCGACATACAGATGTTTTTTATAAAAAAACAGAAGACACGACTAAATATAAATCAGTATATATATCTAACTATATTTAGGCAATGTTATCAGGAATTCAAGTCCGCCATTTTTACAGGTTTTAGCTACTATTGTACCATTATGTAATTGCACAGCATTTTTTACTATAGACAAACCAAGCCCAGAGCCACCGCTTTGCCTTGTTCTACCTTCGCTTATTCTATAAAATCGCTCAAAAATTCGATTGAGATGTCGTTCGTCTATGCCTGTACCGTTATCAGAGAAAGATATATCATATAAATTATCATTTTCTCCCACCAATTTTATCGTAATAACAGTATTTTTACCTGCATACCTGATAACATTGTCAGTCAAATTCCTAAAAATGGAATAAATCAGACTTTGATTACCATACAATTCAACATTACTTATTCCGTCTGTTTCTATTTTTACATTTTGCATTTCCATTTGTATCGAAAATTCAGATTTGATACGCTCTACAATAGCAGGCACAAGAATCTTTTCGAAATGGAATTCACTTGGATGCTCTTCAAGCTTTGTCAATAGGCTCATATCCCTTATCAGGTCAGATAGGACTATTGTCTGCTTATATGCTTTTTCTGCAAACTCTTTTGCGACAGCATAGTCAGTAGATTTATCAAGTGCTATTTCGAGGTATCCTCTAATACTTGTAACTGGCGTTCTCAACTCATGAGCTACATTAGCCGTCATTTCTTTCTTAAGCAAATATGTTTTATGTGTATTCGTTATATCTCTAATAATTATCTCAAAACCATCATTTTCAAAAACATTTACAACAACTTGAAACACCTTACCATGCTTATCTATAGTAGTCTGAAAAAAACGCTTTTCTAAAGAGTGATTGCACACAAAATCTATAATTTCAGCAAATGTATTATCTTCTAACACTGCTCTTGGCGTAGAGTCTGCATTGTCGGACAAGGTATTGACATACTGTACAAATAGACCATTATAAAATTCGACTCTATGGTCTGAAGAGAAGAAGCACATTCCTTCGCCAGATGTTTGAGAATGCTGCAAGAGTTTATCTCTCTCAGCATTCAACTCCTTTTGTTTTTGCTGTATCTGCTTATAGTTGTCAAAAATTTGTCGTCCTATATCTCCGAGTTCGTCATTAGGAAAATCCAATTCTTTTTCACTACAATCATATTGTCCAAAAGCAAATTGGCGGAGTTTATCAACAGACTTAGCAAATCTATCTGCTACGATATTTACAAATAGCAACATTATTACAAACAAAAAAACTATAAAATAAAGAGATACATTATCGCCATTTACAAAACGCTCTATCTGTATATCGTATGGCAAAGCCACTCTAACGAAATAGTGAGGGTAACGCTTTGCATAATATAGGTATGTGATATTTTTTGTATCAGACAAACGGATTTCAGACCCAACTCCGTCATTTTGTGCTTTTTTTATTTCAGAGCGAGAAAAATGATTTTCAAGTTCTTGAGTATTTTCCACAGAGTTATCATACATCACATCTCCCTGTCTATCCAGTATCGTAAGCCTCATATTGGAAGGTAGGATATTCTGAATAGAATCTATAGTTCGTGTTGAAATATATCTATCTATCACATCTGCATAGGAGTCGAGGCGTTGTTCTAAAGCCTCCGTTTTAAGCACTTTTTCATGCCTTTGCGTAAAAATCACCAATCCTACTACAAACACAGAAAAAACCAGTACAAAGTACAAAAACAATTTTCTTTTATATTTCATAAATTACGCTTATTATTTGAGTGAATTAAATCGATATCCATAGCCAGACTTATTTGACACAAAATGAGCATACTGTGCAAGTTTTTTACGAAGTCTCGCAATATGAACATCTACTGTACGCTCTGTTATATATGTTGTATCTGACCACACTTTTGCAATAATCTCCGAACGAGAATATAAATGTTGAGGCTGACGCACCAAAAGCTCCAAAATCTCAAATTCAGTTTTTGTCAAATTGATCTTTTTGCCATCAACACAGACCTCTTTCAGAGAGAAATCCAAAAACAATCCATCTACCTGCAAAGTATCAGACTGTCTTTTTCCCATAGCCTTCATCTTATAGTTTCTACGCAAAACAGCACGCACTCTCGCCAACACTTCTTGCAGAGAAAATGGTTTGGCAATATAGTCATCAGCCCCGATATAAAATCCAGTAAGCATATCATTCTCCGTATTTTTAGCGGTAATAAACACTATTGGTATCTCGTTTTTCTCCTCCTGAAGTTTTTTAGCCATTTGATAACCAGACATACCATCCATCATTACATCAAGCAATAATAGGGAGAAATCACCGTCTATATCAAGTAACGCCATAGCCTCTTCTGCGGAATTCACAGACATTGCGTCATATCCATTATTGACGAGCATATATGTCAATATCTCGCAGATATTAACATCATCATCTACTATTAGTATTTTTTCTTTTGGACTCATAAACATCAAAAAAGCTTTTCACACAAAGTTACAACAATTCTGCTTCATTATGTTTAAGCACTTTTGCATCGAGATAAAACACAATATCTTCTACTATATTACTACAATGGTCGCCTATGCGTTCGAGTTTTTTTACTAAAAGGATAAAATTAAGAGCCTGTTTTGTTTGCTGAAAATTCTCGGAAATAATATCAAACGATGCCTTATATATAGAATCTAATTCATCATCTTTTACAAGTATTTTCCCATAGACATGACTATTTTCTGTTTCAAAAGAGACAAAACTATCTGTCAACATAGATATTACCACTTCAAACATACGCTCTATCTGCAACTTTTCTATCATATCATCTGACATACCTTGATACGATTTATCCAATACATCTCTTGCTATTCCCTCGGCATAGTCAGCAATACGCTCAATGGTATTTGTAATTTTAAGCATAGACAATACAAGTCGTAAATCTATAGCAACAGGGGCATATATAGCTATATAATTTTCACAATCGCAATCTATTTTCAACTCAAACGCATCTACTCTTTTTTCTCTACTTATTACCTCTCTGGCTATCTCTTCGTCTTTCATTACAAAAGCATACCGTGCTTTTTCCATTTGCGATATTACCAATCGCCACATTTCTATTAATTCGTTTTTCAGATCTACTAACTCTTCTTCTTTATGTTTCATATATAGTACTTTTTTGTATTAACCAAATCTACCTGTAATATAATTTTGTGTTTCTTTCTTTGCTGGATTAGTGAATAATTTTTTCGTATCGCTATACTCTATTAGTTCGCCAAGCATAAAGAAACCTGTTTTGTCACTTACTCGTGCAGCTTGTTGCATATTGTGAGTTACTATTACTATAGTATATTCTCCTTTTAGACTATGTATTAAATCCTCTATTTTCGCAGTAGATATTGGATCTAACGCAGAGGCTGGCTCGTCCATTAGAAGCACTTTAGGCTCTATGGCTAAAGCTCGTGCGATACAAAGTCGCTGTTGTTGCCCACCAGAAAGGTTGAATGCAGATTTTTTTAATTTATCTTTTACTTCGTCCCAAAGGGCTGCTTGTTTTAGCGACATCTCTACTCTTTCTGCTATAAACTTCTTATCTCTGACATCATTGACACGAAGTCCATAAGCAACATTATCAAAAATAGATTTAGGGAATGGATTAGGCTTTTGGAATACCATACCTACACTTTTTCTCAAACCATCTATATCTACCCCTTTATCATATATATTCTGTCCATCTATTATTAAATCCCCCGTTAATCTTGTAGAAGGGATAAGGTCGTTCATCCTATTAAATAGCCTCAAAAAAGTAGATTTACCACAACCAGAAGGTCCAATAAAAGCAGTAACACTACCTTTTTCTATCTCCATAGAAATTCCCTTGAGAGCATGGAAATCTCCGTAATAAAAATCAACATTCTTCGCTTGTATCATAAATAATTTAATTCATTTTTACTTTTTTCTCAAAATACTTCCTAACTAAATTAGACAATAGATTTAATATCAATACAATAGCCACTAATACCAATGCCGTACCATAGGCTATTGGACGAGATGCTTCTATATCTGTACCACTTGTTGCAATCACATATAGATGATATGGTAGAGCCATCACCTGGTCAAAAATACTTGTAGGTAGTTTCGGCAGAAAATACGCAGCAACAGTAAAAAGTATAGGAGCAGTCTCACCCGAAACACGCGATATAGATAGTATTAATCCAGTAATGATATTTGGAAAAGCCATAGGCAATACCACCCTTAAAATAGTTTGTATTTTTGTAGCCCCCAGAGCCAAACTTCCATTTCTAAACTCGTCGGGAATAGCTCGTAGAGCCTCTTCTGTAGTTCTAATTATTATAGGCAAGACCATCAAAGCCAAGGTAAAAGCACCTGCTAATATAGAAGTACCAAAATCCAAAGCATTAACAAACAGAGCCATACCAAACAAGCCAAAAACTATAGACGGCACACCTCCTAAATTATTTGTCATAAGGCGTATAAAATTAGCAAATACTCCGTGCCCAGCATACTCATTCATATATATTGCCGACATTACCCCTATAGGGAAACTTATCAGTACCGTTCCTGCTATAAGGGCGACAGTTCCTACAATAGCAGGCATAATTCCTCCTTTCATCATTCCATCTTTAGGATACTCAGAAAGAAATTCCCAACTTATCACTCCCAATCCATTATAAATTATAAACCCAAGTATTATGCAAAGAATTGCTACAGAAACAATTGCAAGTATCCTAAGGCATACAAATGCTATAGACTGTTTAGTTTTTTTATCTATTTGTACCATACATTTCATCACATTCTATTTCTTTTTATGATAAATTCAGCAGAAAGATTTATTAACATCGTAACGACAAATAATATACTACCAAGCAAAAATAGCGCTTGGTAATGCGTTTCTCCTGTAGGAGCTTCTCCAAGTTCAGCTGCTATTGTAGCAGGGATAGTACGCACTGGGTCAAAAACAGATAGAGAAAGAGTAGCGGCATTCCCTGTTACCATCATAACAGCCATTGTTTCTCCTATTGCTCTACCAATCCCAAGAACTACACCTGCTGTAATACCCGAAGAAGCATAAGGTATTACAACCCTACAAATAGTCTGCCATTGAGTAGAACCGAGAGCAAGACTTGCCTCTCTCATAGCCCTTGGAGTATTACGCATAGCATCTTCGGATATGGATATAATTGTAGGCAAAGCCATTATAGCCAAAACTAAGGCACCCACAAAAGCAGTCTCTCCTACATCTAAACCGAGCGTCTTCTGGGCAAAAGGCACAATCACTACCAACCCAAAGAAACCATAGACTACAGATGGAATGCCTGCTAAAAGTTCAATGGTAGGTTTCAGTAGTTTTCGCATTCTTTCACCAGCCAATTCAGACATATATACTGCTACTCCTAAACCCAATGGCAATGCTAAAAGTATCGACAGAATACTAACTAAAACAGTACCCCAAAGTAGAGGCAAAAGCCCAAATTGTGCAGATGGTTTGGCTGTAGGCATCCAGTCCCGTCCAGCAAAAAAGTCGGATAATGTTATATTATTTGTATTTAGAACCTTGATAGAGGGATTTTGTGGCAAATAGTCGGTTGGCAAACATATTATTATATTTTTATCGTCACTAACTATCTCTCCAAGTTTTTCTGGCAATAATGAGTAGTTTTCACCAAACGCCTCCTCGGGATATTGCTCAAAAATATCATCGAACCACACTACATTAATCTTACTTTTTTCTCCACCAACTTCACTCCAATATATAATATCTTCATTAAAAATACCACCAATCTCTCCAGCCGACAACTCTTCCACTATATTACTACTATTCAATACTATAGCATATCCTTCTTCTATATTTGGTTTAGTAAAAAAGCCTATACCTTCTTTGAATAAGAAAACAACTATAAGAATAATAACCACACTCGTTACTCCGCCACTAATAGTAAACAAATAGCGAAGAATCGCTTCCCAAAACTTTCTTAAAAACTTCATTTTTTTATAGGTATAAATCCAAGATTTAGAACAATAAGTTGCCCATCTTCAGACAGCACAAATTCCAAAAAGTCCTTAACCTTATTCTCTAAATTTGACAAATAGTAATAATATAAAGGTCGTTTAATAGGATATGTAGCATTAGACAACGATGGCTCTAAATATGTTTTACCATTATCCCAAGAAACCTTCAATGCCTTCACCTTAGGATTCAAATAAGCTAAACCAACATAACCAATTGCTCCCTTAGTCTGACTAACAGATTGTATCACAGCGCCAGTAGTAGGCATATTCATAATACCAGATTTATAATTTTTCCTTTTCATAACACTCTCTTGAAAAAACTCATATGTCCCAGACGAGGTTTCTCTCGCATAAGCTATTATCTTTCTATCCTCACCGCCGAGTTCTTTCCAATTAGTTATCTTACCAGTGAAAATATCTTCCAATTCTTTACGAGTAAGTTTATCAATAGGATTACTTAGATTTACTATAACAGCCAAAGCATCATAACAAGCTACAATCTCTACTACCTCGTGTCCACGCTCTCTAATCTTCTTCTTCTCACTAAATTTTATCCTTCTACTTGTCTGAGCCAAATCTGTAGTCTCGTCTAATAAAGCAGTAATACCTATACCACTACCGCCTCCCGTAACAGTCACACTATGCGATTTATCCTTAGCCATAAACGCCTCTGCCTCTTTTTGAGATACAGGAAGCATAGTATCAGACCCCTTGATTTTTTGGGCAGATACAAAAGTCGCTAAACACACACATATCAATACCACAATTAGTCGTCTTTCCATTTTTATCACTTTTTCTTATCGCAAAATTATCAACTGATTGTTACTCTATCACAACAAAATTGTTACATTTATATTAAGATTACGATGCCTTAAAATTCAATTAAACAACATATATACTAAACAAAAACAACTCATATTCATTTTAACCTTGTAGTTAAAATATCGTCTATTATAGTAATTTTATCAGAGAAATATATTAAATTTGCAACCTTAAACAATAAAATTATAAAGTTAGACGATATGAAAAAGTTATGTTTAGTGGCTATAGTAGCCCTTATTTCTGCAACATCTTTTGCACAGTTACCTAAAGTAACACTAAAAACTTTAGATGGAAAGACAATATCAACAGACCAACTCAGCAATGATGGCAAACCGTTTATTATCAGCTTCTTCGCTCTTTGGTGCAAGCCTTGCCAACGCGAACTAAAAGCCATTGCAGAGGTATACCAAGACTGGCAAGAGGAGACAGGCGTGAAACTCTATGCCGTATCTATCGACGAGGCTCAGAATGCTCATAAGGTAAAACCATTAGTAGACCAAAACGAATGGGAATACGAAGTATTGCTTGACCCTAATAGCGACTTTAAGCGGGCATTGGGAGTAACTATGATACCAGCTGTATTTGTAGTAGACGGAGATGGAAAAATTGTCGACTCTCGCAACGGCTACACAGACGGTTCTGAAAGCCACTTGATAGAAAAAGTCAGAGAATTGATTGGAAAATAATTCACAACTTTATGAGACTCAAACAAATCTCTTTAACGATAATAATTACTTGCCTTCTCGCTTCGCTCTCTCAAGGACTTCGGGGACAAGAGGGCGTTTATCTATCTGGTAGCCTGCAGAGCGATATGCTTGTACCGCAGGCTGATTCCATTATCGGTACAGGAAAGGTAACTGATAGATTCCTATCAAACACTTATCTAAACTTAAGCTTGGGTAGCCAATACATAGACGCGGGAGCTCGCCTCGAACTTCTCTCAAAACCTCTTCCCGGATTTGAAGAGGGATTTGCAGGCGCGGGAATCCCAAATTTCTATGTTACTGGCAAATTTGGCAATAACTCTCTTACTGTAGGTAACCTCTACGACCAATTCGGTAGTGGATTCATATTTCGCACATACGAGGAACGGTCGCTTGGAGTAGACAACTCACTTCGAGGAGCAAGACTTTCCCTACAACCATACAAAGGTATCAGATTCAAACTTTTAGGAGGCATACAGAGAGTATACTTCAACTACGGCGAAGAGAATTCTTTAGGCTTCAACCCAAAGAATGGAGCGGTATGGGGGACAGACCTAGAAATGAATATCAATGAATGGATAAAACCAATGCAAGACAAGGGTTACAACCTTATGGTGGGTATGTCATTCGTAAGCAGATACCAACCAGACGAGGATATATTCAGGACTCTCGACCAGAGACTTAATCTGCCTAAAAATGTAGGAGCAGCTGACTTCAGAGTACAGTTGCAAAAAGGCAATTGGGGCTTTATGGCAGAATACGCGATCAAAGGCAATGACCCAAGTGCCGACAACGAATATATCTACAAAAAAGGTTCGGCTATGATGTTATCAGGCACTTACTCGCAACGCGGACTTAGCGCATTGCTACAGATAAAGCGTAGCGATAATATGGCTTACCGTTCTATAAGGACACAGAGAGGAAGTGCTGCATTTATCAACCACCTACCTGCCTTTACACAGACACACACTTACGCGTTAGCCGCACTTCATCCATACGCTACACAGCCTATGGGAGAATGGGCTATACAGGGTAGTTTTGGCTATACATTTAAGAAAGGTACAAAGATGGGAGGAAAATATGGTACAACTTTCAAAGTCAACGCATCGTTAGTAACAGGACTAAAAAAGAATTACTTAAATGACCTTGATGGAAATCCATACCTCTTCGACGGAGAGAAAAATAGTTGGTACAATATAAAGGGTAGTGATGGGTATACTGCTCCATTCTTTGGTTTTGGAGAGACATATTACACCGACATCAATCTCGAGTTTTCTAAGAAAATCTCAAAAAAGTTTTCTATAAACGCAACATACCTTTTCCAACAATACAATCCGAGAGTTATAGTAAATGAACCTGAAGATTTGATGACCTCAAATATATTTATATTCGAGGGGAAAAACCACATTACAGACAAATTTACTCTCAGATATGAATTGCAATATCTTATAGCAAGCGACTATACTGGCGATACCGACCCAGAGTCGCAAACATATCGCAAGCCAATAGAAAGAACAAACCAAGGCGATTGGCTATTCGGATTGGTGGAAGCTTCTCTTTTCGGCAACCTGATGATTTTCGCCCAAGATATGTACAATGTAGGCTCTACAAAACTACATTACTACAACGCTGGACTTACATACAATCTCGGCTCACACCGCATACAAGTAGCATACGGTAGAACCAAGGCTGGATACAACTGTTCAGGTGGAGTTTGTCGCTATGTACCTGCATTCAAGGGATTACAAATTTCCTATAATATGAATTTCTAAAAACTACGGAGGATTTTTATATGAAATTGAAAAACATATTCTTATTTACATTAGTGGCTATTTCTCTTATTGCTTGTGACAATATAGCGATAGATAAGCGAACCACAGAGGTAAACATTGATGCGTTCAAAAAACCCGTAGTAGTAGTAGATTTTACAGGAGTGGCTTGCAATAACTGCCCTGCAGCAGCAGAACTCATACAGACAATGCACGACAAGGCTGGCGATAAACTTATCGCTGTAGCAATGTACCCAGATTGTTCGTTTAACCACACTGAGTTTGACCTACGCTCAATAGAGGCTACTCAATACTATGAGGCTTTTGGAGACTTATCTAAAATAGTACTTCCTTCAGGAATGGTAGACTTCGCCTCCTACAATGGAAACTATATAATAGACAAAGATTTATGGCCTTCTGCAGTATCCTCAAGGATTATAAGCCAACCAACATTAGAGATAGAGCTGACAAAAGCAAAATTAGACGCTACAAATCGCACAATGTCTTTCGAGACAAACATCAAAGCAACATCTGAGATTGCTGGCAATATATCTGTAATCTATTGGCTTATAGAGGACAGTATAGTCGGCACACAAAACTATTACGGCACATACATCAACGACTATACACATAACCATGTGTTACGCAAATCGCTAAACGGACTGTGGGGAGAAAATGTATCTGTATCTGTAGGAAGCGACTATCAGAAAGCCAATAGTTTCACCATTGATAAAAACAATTGGAATCTTACAAACTGTTCTGTCGTAGCCGTAGTAATAGATTCAGACACAAAAGAAATACTTACAGCAAATAAAATATCATATAAACAATAAAAATACACAGACAAATGAAAAAATTAAGTTTTTTAATGTTAGCAGCTCTTGCTATATTTATGGTATCTTGTGGCGGAGAAGACCCAACTCCAACTCCAACACCAGAAAATCAGAAATTGAACTTTGAGATAAAAGTTAATTATCAAGGGACAGAAAGAACTATCCAAAACGGAGATAACTTTGTAATAAGTGAACCTGCTACAAGCGATAATCCAGACCAGTTTGGATTTCACGGTAAGTTCATTGCAAAAACTCAATTCAAGCTCATAGTAGATTTCAAAAGACAATGCACTGAAGGAACCAAAGACGAACTTTGCATAGGCAAGTGCCAACAAGGACAAAGCCCACAGCACGACGATAATTATGAAATCATAGGCTATGTAGATATACCACAACTTACTTACGAGATTAGAGACACTCAACTCGATGCAGAATTTCATTGTACTCCTGCAAAGTCTGGCGACAATATCATTACTTATACTTTCTATGACAATCAGGACAAAGAAAATAAACTTACATTTACTATAAACTACAAAAAACCTTGATTTGTTTTAGATAAAAAAATAGAGAAGTCTCTGTCGTGTAACTCTATTGCAGGCAGAGGCTTTTCTTTCTAACAAAAACACATATATTCAAAAGAAAAAAAATGAGTTCATTCTCTATTATTCCTCAAGAGTTATTTTCCGAAGAAACCGCAAACCTATTCCTACCTATCTCTTCAAGCAAACAAAAAAGAGTACATACCTCATACGAGAAATTTGAAGAAATAGCAGTAGTATGCCTTTTCGATGAAAACCTCAGAGATTCTATAAATCCGCTTTTATCGTTACTAAGAGAAGACTACAAAGAGAGTGTCATTATCCATATAGAAGAGAAAAAAATGTATATTGTAGTAAAAAGCAATAACAAACTTCTAATGGCAAATATGTTTGACATATCAAAAGAGGAAGACTCTATATACTACACACTCCTTGCCATAGAATCCACACAAATAAAGCCACAAGAGATAAGCCTTAAGATAATCAAAAACACAAGTGCATTTCCTACTTTAGAGGAAAAACTAAAAAGATATATTGAAGGGATATAATCAATCTAAAAGCACCTCCTCTACTCCGTCTATCAGGCTGAATAGTTCGTCTTTCGAGGTGGCTTGTAGCATAGCAATACGAGTATGCTTAAAGTTTGGAATCCCTTTGAATAAAGGTGTAGCTGCAATATGACGGCGAGAATGTACTATACCTCTTCTTTCGTCTTTCAGCCAATCTATCGACGACAAGATATGCTGTTTTAGAATATCTTTTTTCTCATTAAAGTCTGGCACATAAAACCTTTCGGAGCCTAACAGACGATTCTTTATCTCCGCAAAAATCCAAGGCGAACCGATGGTACCACGACCTACCATTATAGCATCTACTCCATAATTTCTAAACTTTTCCTCAGCTATCTCTGCAGATGTAACATCACCATTCCCTATAATCGGGATATGTATCCTCGGATTACTCTTTACTTCGCCTATTAGAGACCAATCAGCACTACCTGTATACATCTGACTACGCGTACGCCCGTGTATTGCCAAAGCCTGAATACCACAATCCTGCAGTTGCTCAGCCAAAGCGGTGATAATTTTATTATCCTCATCCCAACCTAAACGCGTCTTAGCCGTTACTGGAATATCTACTGCTCCAACTACAGCACGCGTGATTTCCAACATTCTTGGGATATCACGCAACAAACCTGCACCCGAGCCTTTTCCAGCTATCTTCTTCACAGGACAACCAAAATTGATATCAATAATATCTGGTTTGCTTTCAGCGACTATCTGAGCGGCTTCTGCCATTGTAGATGGGTCTTTCCCATAGATTTGAATTACAGTAGGGCGTTCATTTTCTAAAATAGTCAGTTTCTGCATAGTACGCCCTACAAAACGAACAAGTGCGTCGGAGCTAACAAACTCAGAATAGACCATATCAGCACCGAATCTTTTACATAAAAGCCTAAAAGCGGGATCTGTAACATCTTCCATAGGTGCTAAAAACACAGGAAAATCCGAAAATTCTATATCTCCTATACGCATTCTATCTATTTTTCTTTTGCTATAAATTCTGCTATCCTAAGTGTAAAATTATTTATCGGAAGCAACTTAGCCAAACCTCCAAGAAATCTATTTTTTCGTCCTGCAATAACCTTCATTTTCCCTTTCATCAAAGCATTATAACCGACACGAGCCACATCTGCAGGATTCATACTAAAATCTCGCATACGAGAGCCTTCGCACTCTCCGCGTTGGAAGAAACGCGTATCGGTAGGACCAGGAAGTAGTGCCGTAAGGCTTACTTTTGTACTACGAAGCTCGTAGTGCAGAGCCTCCGAAAGCGACAATACAAAAGCTTTCGTAGCAGCATATACTGCCATATAAGGCACAGGCTGAAGACCAGCAATAGAGGCTATATTTAGTATTTTACCTCCTGTTGATTGGCTCAACATTTTACGAACGGCGAAATGCGTAATCTCGGTCAAAGCATTTATATTTAGGCAAATCATATTATCCATTTTTGGATACTCTCGCTCTGAGAAGTATCCAAAATCGCCAAAACCTGCATTATTTACTACAAAATCAAGCCTTTTTGTATCGGCAATAAATGATGTCAGTCTTCTCAAATCATCTGGCAATGTAAGGTCTGCTGGTAAAATTGTCACTTGTACTCTATATTTATCTTCCAACTCCTGCTTTTGTGTAGATAAAGAATCTGCACCACGGGCTACAAGTATCAAATCGGTTCCTTCTTGTGCAAAAATTTCAGCAAACTCAAGTCCTATACCAGAGGTAGCTCCCGTAATCAACGCTAACTGTCGCATAATGAGAAATACTATTTTTGAAGATTATTCAAAAATTCATTATCTATAACAAACTCCCAATAATGTCGCTCATAATCCCCATCAATGACTGTCTTATCATCCATAACTTTGAAATTTTGAGCAGAAAGCAAGCCTCCATACTTCTGAGAGCCTACCTCCACACCATTCACATATATTATTACCGAATCGTAATATGCGGGGTCTTGGTATCTATCGAAACGACCAGTATTGACAGTATATATGGAAAATATCTTTTTTGTCTCAAGCGGATTCAGACTTACACCTCGAGTCATAATAGAATCAGCTTTCTCGAAATAATGACCGCAATACTCCACCTGAACATAATAGTTAGTTTGATTATTGATATACAAATCATTGACTAACAAACTATTCTTTTTACCAGAACAAGACATAAAGATAGCCATAAAAACTACCACCAAGAAGGAAACACTCTTTTTCATACTACCCACAAAATGATTATACATACAAAGATACAACTTTTTTGCGCTAATACCCCAAGATTTTCAACATTGACTTATAACTCTGCTCTTTAGCAAAAAGTTTAGTATACCATTCTCCGTTTTCGTCTCTATCTATTATGACAAGTTTAGGACCAGGTATCAAGCAGTGTTGGATACCTCCGAAACCGCTAATACTCTCCTGATAGGCACCCATGTGAAAAAAACCAACATACTGCTCCTCTCCTGCTGTAATTTTAGGCATAAAAATAGCATTTGAATGAGCCTCAGCATTGTAAAAATCCTCACTATCACATGTCAATCCTCCCATATGGACGCGCTCATACTCTTTATTCCAATTATTGATAGCAAGAAAAACATATCGCTGATTTATAGCCCAAGTATCTGGCATAGTAGTCATAAAACTACTATCTATCATATTCCACAACTCACGGTCATTTTGCTGCTTCTGGTTGATAATAGAATATAACATTGCACCACTTTCACCCACAGTATATGAGCCAAACTCCGTAAAAATATGAGGCTCTTCTACCCCATTATTTTTGCAAGCTGTCTGTATCTGGGCTACTATCTCTTCGGCCATATACTCATAGTCGTATTCAAAATCGAGGTGAGCCTGAATAGGGAAACCACCTCCAATGTTCAAAGAATCAAGTTCAGGGAAAATCTTTTTCAGCTCGCAATACAGATTTACCACCTTATTCAACTCATTCCAATAATACGCTGTATCTCTAATACCTGTATTTATAAAGAAATGTAGCATCTTCAAATCTACATTTTTATTTGGCTTAATCTTTTCCACACAATATGGAATAATATCATTATATCTAATTCCAAGACGCGATGTATAGAAGTCAAACTTAGGCTCCTCCTCAGAAGCAATACGAATACCTACATTAAATTTACGCTTTTTAGATATATCAAACAAATCAAGTTCAAATTTATTATCGAGTACAGGGATAACATTTTTAAACCCTAAATCCATTAGATTCTCTATATTTTCAACATATTGAGGACGCTTAAATCCATTACAAATAACAAATGTATCTGGCTTTAGAGTACCTGCCTCATATAGATTCTGAAGTATATTTATATCAAAAGCAGAAGAGGTTTCAATATGCACATTATGCTTCAACACCTCTTCCATGACAAAAGAGAAGTGAGAAGATTTAGTACAATAGCAGTAGTTGTAATCACCCTGATAATCCACCTTAGCCATTGCTACATTAAAAGCACGCCTTGCCCGCTGTATATTCTGTCCTATCTTAGGTAAATAGGCTATACGAAGTGGCGTACCATACTGTTTTATCACATCTACCAAAGGTATTCCAAACCAGTTGAGGTCTCCGTCTTCTACCGTAAATTCATCATTAGGCACTTCAAATGCCTGCTGTATTAAATCAATATACTTATTTTTCATTTTCTAAATGTAAATGATTTAGTTTGACAAAATACTAACAATCTAACTCACTTAGATTTGCAAATAGACTGCAAAGGTAACTCTTTTTTTATTCAAAAACATTACAAATCACATCCATAGCACGAGTTTAAAATTTTTTTTGTACTTTTGCCAAGATTTTCCATAAAAAAGGAATAACGGGATGTAGCTCAGCCCGGTTAGAGTACACGTCTGGGGGGCGTGTGGTCGCTGGTTCGAATCCAGTCATCCCGACAATACAAAAAAACACACCGCTATAAAAGCGATGTGTTTTTATTCGTAAACAAAACTCACATTAGTACTTTCTAAACCAACTACTTACCTTAAGCCTTATCACTCCAAAGAGGGCTTCAGAGAATATACCACCACTCATTTTCGATACCCCCAACTCACGATTTACAAATATAATAGGTACCTCCTTAATCTTGAAACCATATTTGAAACTTGTAAACTTCATCTCTATCTGAAAGGCATACCCTTTGAACTTAATCTTCTCAAACTCAAATCGTTCTAACACTCTGCGAGTATAGCAAACAAATCCAGCAGTAGTATCTTTTACCCTCAATCCCGTAACTATACGAACATAAATCGAAGCAAAATACGACATCAATATCCTGCCAATAGGCCAATTTACCACACTAACCAAGTTATTAACATAGCGAGAACCAACTGCTACATCGGCTTCGCCACTACTGCAAGCCTCATAGAGATTTAGTAAGTCTTTAGGCGGATGCGAGAAGTCGGCATCCATTTCAAAAATATATTGATAATCATGCAGCAAACTCCACTTAAAGCCAGCAATATAGGCAGTTCCAAGTCCGAGTTTTCCGCTTCTTTCTACTAAATGAAGTCTTTGCGGAAACTCTATCTGCAATTCCTTCACTATCTGGGCAGTACCATCTGGCGAACCATCATCAATTATTAGCACATCAAAACTATGAGGCAGGTCAAATACGGCACGAATTATATTTTCTATATTCTCCTTCTCATTATAGGTTGGGATAATTACTATCGAGTCGCTCATATCATTATTGATTTTTTATTGTTCATAATTCTTTCTATTTCTAATAACAGTCTCAAGCATATTTATTGTCTTTCGCATAGAAAAATAGCTCTCTCCTCCTGCGGCATTCTTGTGTCCACCGCCTCGGAACTCCTCAGCCATCTTATTTACAGGAAAATCTCCTTGCGAACGAAAAGATATTTTTACCTTATCCTTCTCTTGTCTGGCAAAGATAGAGATATCCACATCTTTAATAGCAAACGGCATATTTACAAAGCCCTCGCCATCGCCTATCTGGTAATTATACTCCTCACATTCAGCGAGTGTAAGAAATATCAGAGCCGCTCTCTCCTCTGGGAATATCCTCATCTTACGCGACAAACAATAGCCCATAAGCCTCATTCTGTCAACAGAATAGGCACTATATATATTATTATAAATCTGGTCTTTATCAATCCCTACATTCAGTAGGTTTGATATAATAGTGTAAATATCAGGATTTTGAGAATTATAAGAAAAATTACCTGTATCAGTCATCATACCAACATAAATAGACTCAGCAGCAGGCAATGTAAGCCTATCTATCATACCAAGTTGGCAAAAGAAATGATAAACTACTTGAGATGTAGCAGCAATCTCTGGATGTGAGATACACACATCGCAGTCAATATCGGGAAAAGGGTGATGGTCTATCATCATTTTTCGAGCCTTCGACTCTGACGCTACCGTCTTCAGCCAATTGATACGGTTTATTGTATTAAAATCGAGGAAAATAAGGAGTTCGGATTCAGCAACAGCCTGCCTACTCTCATCCTGCGAGTCAAGCCCAATGATAATATCCTCACTTCCTTTCATCCAACTAAAAAACTCGGGGAAACGGTTAGGTACTACTACTTTTGGCTTCTTTCCTATCTCTCGCAGAAACCAATACATTGCAAGCGACGAACCTATTGCATCACCGTCGGGAGAGACATGAGACATTATTGTAATGCGTTCGGACTCCTCTATCAGCCTTTTAGCCTGCTCTATCTTATCTTTTGAAATCAACTCTTTCAGCATTCTTATTTACTATCTGACACTTTTAATCTGCAAAGGTAGTAAAAATCTCATATTAAGATTACAATATAGTGTATCCACAGCGATACTATACAACCAAAAACCTTTCTACCATCTATAAGAATAGCTTACAGAGGGTATTATTGGAAATAGAGATAACTGTTTCAATGTATTATGACTTTCGCCATACTGATTATATTCAACAGATGTAAATAGCATAAATGGATTTTGGCTGTAATATAGATTATAGAAACTTATATTCCAAGTACGAATACCGTGTTTTTTCTTTTTATTAAAATTGATTCCTAAATCAAGACGATGATATGCAGGTAGCCTATAATTATTGCGAGACTCTATATGTTCTTCTGTATAGCCATCAATGTTGGTATAATCATGCAGGGCAAGAGTAGTAGCATTGCCTGTCTGGAAAAGCCACGAGGCAGAGAGGTCTATACGGTCGCTAATTTTATAAGCGGCTGTAATCTTAAAATCGTGCCTCCTATCAAATTTTGCTGGGAATGGTCGCCCAAAATTTATCTGCTGCCCTTCGCGGTCAAATAGTCGAGTCGATTTAGACCAAGTATATCCCAACCATCCTGTCACCTTACCTACGGTCTTTTGCACAAAAAACTCTACGCCATAGGACCAACCTCGTCCTACGCAAACCTTATCTTCCCAGCCTTCAGATGAAAGAAAATAGTTAGAACCATCTTTGTATTCTATGACATTATTCATAGTCTTATAGTAGCCCTCCACGGAAAAATCAAGTATTTTATTTAGATTATAGAAGACTCCAGCCGTTACTTGGTGTGTATTAAGAGGGACTACTCTACGAGTAGCAGGCACCCAAAGGTCTGTTGGCATAAACAGAGTAGAGTTAGACAGAAGGTGAATATACTGGCTCATATAGGAGTATCCTGCTTTAAGCGACCAGTCGTCAGAGACTAAAAACCTCATACTAAGGCGAGGTTGTAGAGAGTTATAAAAACGCTTCTGTACTAAAAAAGCAGAGTATCGTAGCCCTCCATTTACTTTAAGCCAATCTGCAAGAGCCACATTATCTTCGGCATAAGCCGATAGTTCGTTACCCCAAAGGCTATTGCGAGGGTCTTTGTATTGCTGTAATTCATCTATATCCAAATCTATCATCTGCGAAGTAAGCACCTCTGGCGAAAACTTATGCAGAGTATATCCTACACCAAATTTCATTGTATTTTTAGGAGAAATACTATAATCGAAATCCGTTTTTACAGAAAAATCCATAATACCTGAGTTTAGAGCAATAGAGTTTTTATAGTCTTTCAACTCACCTGTTTCATCTTGATTTTTACCGCTATTGGCCACCCCAATACGAAATCTATAACGAGAAAAAGCCGCTGTAGTATTCATAAACAATTTGCTGTTTATTATATGATTCCACCTAAGAGAAGCAATCAAATTTCCCCACTTAAGACTACCTTTTAGTTTATCAAATTCATCGTCTTGTTCAAGTGTTTGTCCCATATATATGCCGTCATTACCAAGATAGAAACTCAAATAGAGTCTATCTTTATCAGAAAACTTATGATTAAGTTTTGCATTTACATCGTAGAAATAGTATCCAGCATAACCCTCACCTTCAGTAGCAATCCTTGCAATAGCAGAGGTAAAAATATCGAAATAACTTCTGCGAGCCGATAGCGAAAACGAAGTTTTGTCTTTGATTATAGGTCCCTCTACATTGAGTTTAGCGGAGATAAGACCTATAGAGAAATTTCCGTGATATTTTTGCATATCGCCGTCTTTTGTACGAATATCTACTACAGAAGAGAGCCTTTCTCCATATCGAGCAGGGAAACTTCCCTTATATAACACAACATTCTTTACAGCATCAGCATTAAATATAGAGAATATTCCCATAGCGTGATTGATATTATATACTGGTATCTCGTCTAGTAAGACAAGGTTTTCGTCTGGTCCTCCACCTCTTACATAGAAGCCTGCCGTTCCCTCTGTGCCACTTTGAACTCCGGGCAACAGTTGCAAGGCTTTCACTAAATCTACCTCACCAAATAGAGCTGGCACTGCCTTTATTTGCTCTATAGGAATCTCAATAGCACTCATTTGACTACCTTTTACGCCAATATCGCTCATCTTGGCAGTTACGCTTACTTCACTAAGCACAGAGGATTTATTCAACTCTATATTTATTACGGTATCCTTAGATAAAAACAAATCTAAACCCTCTGTAGCATATCCAGCATAAGAATACTGTAGGCTTATTTTTCCTTCAGCAAGCGTCAGAGAATAGTAACCGTAAGCATTAGTTACTGCTCCATTTACAGAAATCGTATCATAAATACTTGCTCCTATCAGATGTTCTTTAGACGATGCGTCTTTGACATATCCGCTTATAGTATATTTTTGAGCATTAATATATTGAGGAAAGAGAATGCTAACAAATAATAGCATTATAGGTATAAATCTTTTTATCATAGCAAATTATCAGTTTTTTAAAACCAAAAACACAGAACTCTATTTAAGCGGACTATTTTCTATATCTACGGCGGCGTACATAAAGAAAAATTGCTCCAATAGACATCAATACTACTATTGGAAGAATTATATTTACAGTCTGTATGAGAATTCTTTGTTTAGAGACCTTTTGCTTATCTATCAAACGAAGTTTTACAGAACGATTACGAAGTTCTACAATAGAGTTTTCATCAACCATAGAAAGAATAGCATTTACCAAAAAATTGGCGTTACCGTAAATCTGTCCATTAGTTCTATCCAGTCCTAGAGGCACTATGCCTATCTGCTTATTCGAAGAGCGTTCGAGGTCGTTGCGAGCGATATCGCCATCGGAGACTACAAGCATTTTATTGCGTACAGATTTATCAAGGCGAGGCAAAACATTTTGCAGACCTTCTGGCACTTGCCTACGAGCAAATACACTTGGGAATTCTCCCTCCAGCATCACTCCTATCGGCACATATTGTGCATTTATCCAACTTTCAGGGTCTATAGAAGATATTGCTTTAAGATTAATATCTGCAGGAACAATATCTACATGAGAGTTTGGCGACGATGCTAAAAGAAGCTCCATACTTACTCCATTCTCCTGACTTACCTGCTGTACGAAAGAAGGGAAGTCAGATTTCACCAACATAAGATTCTTTGTAATAGGATTCTCTGGCGAAGTCATAAGCAATGGCGAATATGGATAAGGCACTTGCTCAAACATAGGAGGCTCGCCCTGCATAGCTACATTTACAGGCATTTGCAGACACTGAAGGTCTTGCACTACAGATGGTTCTATCCGCACTCCATAACGAAAAAGCATATCCTGAAGGTTCAAATCCAAAGCCATTGCAGGCGACTGCCCGCTCTGCGATAAACTTTCAGTAGAATAGCGAATAGCATCTATAAGCCAGACTACCTTACCACCATGCATTATATATTGGTCTATTACAAACTTATCTTTTTCAGAAAATTCCTCCATAGGTTTGGCAATAATAATCGCCTTATAATCACTAATAACAGAAGCATCTTCGCTTATTTCACCTCTATCAATCTGAAAATATCGACTAAGACTCTCCGACAAAGAGTATGTCTCCAATTCTCCTAACTCTCCATGCCCCTCAAGGAAAGCAATTTTATCATAACTCTTCTTACTCAGGATATTTATAGCATCTATAAAATTATATTCCAACTCTTCAATCGCAGCATTTACGCTCTCTTCTCCACCCTTCATACCTATAGGCTTCATAATACATACAGGCAAAGTATCTCCAGCAATACTTACTTCAGCCCAAGGGAATAGCAAGGATTGCGATACTTTACCACTACCGTCTCTGGTAGATACAGTAATAGGCGTCATACCCTTAGCCCCAAGCCTTAAATAGTTCTGTTCTCTGGCTTTGTCGTCAGAAGCAATAGACGGGTCGATATAGCGATAAAAAACATTAGAAGCAGAGTAAGCCGAAAATTCATCAATAATATCACTCACCGAATGTTTTAGTTTGGTGATATTGGCGTCTACATCTGTCAAATAAATATCTATATGTATATCATCTTCTACTTTATTCAATACATCTTTAGAGGATTTGGCAATAGAATATCGCTTGTCTTCTGTAAGGTCTATACGAAAAAACAACACTTTCAGCGACAACAATACTATGATTGTCAGTACAACTACACAAACAAGGATTTGACACGCTCTTTTCATTTTTTATCTGTATGAGATTTTGGATACTCTACTCTTGAATGATATATATTTAGCAAATTTTCTTTCATTACCTGCTTAGCTACTTCTACCTGACGAAAAGTCATAGGACTATTTTTGAAAGCTTGGTCTGCTATCTGCCCCCCTACAATACGCTCTACCAAATCACCAATAGTATCCTCATTATATTCCTTAAGGCTACGAGACGCTGCTTCTACGGAGTCGGCCATCATTACTATAGCCTCCTCTTTGGTAGCAGGCAGGCTACCGTGATACGAAAAAGCCTCTTTTGAAATTTCTTGGTCGGGAGCAGCATTTTTAGCCATAGTATAGAAATACATCTGGGTACGATTGCCATGGTGTGAGGTAATAAACCTTATTATCTGGCGAGGCAATCCATTTTGTTCTGCTATCTTTACGCCATCGCTAACATGGGAAATTATTACCCGTGCTGCCTCCTCATACGACATATTATTCAAAGGATTTATACCATTTACCTGATTCTCTGTAAAACACATCGGATTTTTCATCTTCCCAATATCATGATACAATGCTCCTGTACGAGTAAGTAGTGTATTGGCATTTATTTTCTGAGCAATAGCAGCAGAAAGTGTAGATACCTGTATGACATGCTGAAACGACCCAGGTGCCTTTGAGGCAAACTCCATAAGCAGTTTATTATTGATATTAGAGAGTTCTACCAAAGTAACATCTGATAGATAACCAAACAGTTTTTCAAATATATAAATCAACACATAAGCAAAAAGCATAAGTAGTGCATTTATAGCAAAATTAAGATACGGCTGCCATGATAGGTCAAAAGCACCAGTCTCTATAATCGTATATAGCGTATATACTACTGAGTATGTAAAAAACACCAAGACGGCACTCTGAACAAGTTGTCCTCTGTGAGTCAGTTGCTTCAGCGTAGATACTGCCATCATTCCCGCCGTAATATGTAGCAATACAAATATAAACGGATACGGCACAAAGATAGCAATAACAAGCACCAAGATATTATGGATAAAAAGAGCAGTACGACTATCAAAGAATATGCGTATTATGACTGCCAAAAGCGTAAACGGCACAATGTTTATGAAATTTGGGTCAAAATGAATTATTAGCGAAGCTGCTCCAGCTATCAGAAGATTCATAAGAACTACAAATAAGGCATTTTTCAGCCTTATGAACTTTTGTCGGAAAAGTATAATATAGATAAAAAACAGGCTCAAAAGCCCCGCTACGGTAAGTAGCGTAGCAATATCTACTAAAGTATTATTTGTATCTGGCGAATGCTGGTCATACTCTCTTTTAAGCGAGTTCAGTATTTTCATCTGTTCAGACTTCACGATTTCGCCTCTGTCTATAATCTTCTCACCTGCCTGCACTACTCCGTCTGACATTGGGATATTCTTCAATATATCAGCCAAAGCAAGGTCAGACTTATTTTTATCTAAACTCAAATTCTCGCATAAGAATCGCTCTATCTCAATTGTATCAAGCATTGCTTTAGTAAGCGGATAATTTTTAGATATATAATCCTTAGCCAAATTTGGAGTAAGCATATCCGCAAGCTTTCTGCGCTGCCATATATTGCTGGAGTCGCTTATATTTACATACGCTACACCAAGACGACTAAATTCATTGAAATCCTCATCAGCAATCACACCTCTATCGTAGAGGCTACGCAAGGCACGCTGCAGATAGTATTTGGCATTACCTCCTACCAGCGTATCTCGCTTGAGAGACTCTATAGCATCACTGGCTTGTGTATGCGAAAGTTTATAATACGGAGTAAAATATCTCTTTACACTATCTTGCTCTCTGCGAAGTTCGTCTTCTGTCTTGTATATCGGAAAATCAAACGGTGCGGTCAGTAATTCGTACTTCCACGGTTTGCCTACTTCGTATTTCTTATTGAAATGAGACCTCTGCGGAAACATATTGAATATCAGCACCACATTCGCTACAAATAACAATACATATAGTAGCAACTTGATGTATCTATTGCCAAAATTCATAACTTTTACACTTTTATTTTACATTTTAACCAGCAAAGTTAATAATTTTTTCAATGTAAAAACACATCACTCCTACCATAATTATGGTATTGACATATATTTACCACAAACTACAAACGCCACTTCGTACTATTTAACTTTCATTTGTTTTGCAAGTCAGTATTATTGTGTAACTTTGCAGTTTATTACAATTGAATAGCAACATATTCCGTATAGGTAGTTTGAATAAAAAAAGCATATATAGCCTTTTATTGTTATTTTGTATAATGGTTGTAGCAATGCCTCGCGTATCAGCTTTCAACCAACATTTTGTGTTTGACAGCTATCATACCGACACTATACAAGACACAACACAAACAAACATAAAAAAAGCCATACCAACTATAAAAAAAACGGTACCATCTACAGACAAAATAAACAAAATGGGCTTTAAGGCAAATACTGTAATTACGAACGATTCAACACTAAACGACACAACAAAAACGGATACCATAGTTCCTCCAAAAAAGAAATCAGAGTTTGAGTATCCTGTAGAAGTTTCAGCCTCAGACTCTATCATCATAAAAGCAAATGGAGAGGCTTTTCTATACAAGGAGGGAAAAATGGTTTATAAAGAACCTTCGCAAAAGGAAGTTACTGCCGATTTTATATCTATAAATATGGATAGTAACGCTTTCCACGCTACTGGAGTACCAGATACTACCGGAAAAATGATAGGACTGCCTGTCTTCATAGACGGAGGACAAGAGTATTCAGCAAAAGAGATAAACTATAACTTCAAAACCGAGAAAGGATTTATCCGCGGAGCAACTACACAAGAAGGCGAAGGCTATATAATAGCAGACCAGACAAAGAAAACCTCTGACGGATATATGAATATGAAGGGAGGACAATACACCACCTGTGACAATACAGAACATCCTCACTTCTATATGAAGCTTACCAAAGCACGCGTAAAGCCCAATGGATATGTAGCAGCAGGACCAGCATATATGGTAGTAGAGGATGTACCTCTACCTTTGGCGGTACCGTTTGGATTTTTCCCTTTTACCTCGAAATACTCTTCGGGCGTGATAATGCCATCGTACGGAGACGAACTTGAGGCAGGATTTTTCCTACGCGGAGGGGGATATTATTTTGCCATAAGCGATTACTTCGACCTCGCCCTTACAGGAGACATATACACTAAAGGTTCGTGGGGAGTACAACTATCAAGCAGTTATAGAAAGCGATATAAATTTGACGGAAGAATAAACATACAATACAATAATGTAGTACGAGGAGAGAAGGATTTGCCAAACTACAATCAAAGTAAAGACTTTCGCATAGACTGGACACACAGTCAAGACCCTAAGGCAAGTGCCTTTTCTACCTTTTCCGCCTCTGTCAACTTCTTTACAAGCGGATATAATCGCAATAGTATAGACTACAACTACAATCCTGCATTGCAAAGCCAAGCAGAAACATCATCTTCTGTCAATTTTACACAACGATTACCTAACGCTCCTATAAGTTTTTCCGTCAATACAAGTGTAAGACAAAGTGTCCGCGACTCCTCTATCAGTCTTACGCTACCTACTTTTCGTATGGATTTATCTACCATCTATCCTTTCAAAAAGAAAAATAGAGTAGGCAAAGAGAGGTTTTACGAAAAGCTGTCTTTTTCTTACTCTATGGAGTTTTCCAATAGCTTCAGCGGAAAGGAAAATAGAGTATTCAAGTCAAATTTCGCAAAGGAGTGGCAAAACGGCATTATGCACTCGCCAAAGGTACAAATGCCACTCACTCTACTAAAATACATTACAGTAAATCCACAATTCAACTATACGGAGCGTTGGTATTTCAAGAAAATAAATCAAAGTTGGAACGACGAAGAGCAACAGATAGACTATGATACAGTAAGTGGCTTTTACCGCGCCTACGACTTTTCTACTGGCTTATCAGTCTCTACGACTCTATACGGCTTCTATTCTCCGATACAAAAAATAAAGGACGCTATCGGCATAGGAGACATTCGCCATGTATTCAAGCCAAGCATTAGTTTTACATATACTCCCGACTTTTCCGACCCAAAATGGAAAATGTACGAGAGATACACACAGACTATAAGAGACTATCAGACAGGCGACATAGAATACAACGAAGTAGTATATTCTCCTTTATCATCTGGGAAATACGGCGTACCCGGACGAGGAAAGAACGGAAGAATTTCCATTACGCTCGACAACAATTTAGAGATGAAAGTAAAAGACAAAGTCGCCTCCGATACCACCAATACTACTGTCTACAAAAAAATATCACTGATAGACAATTTTAATATATCTGGCGGATATAATCTGATAGCAGACTCGCTAAATATGGATGACATAAGAGCCAGTCTAAGAATAAAACTCACAGAAAGTTACTCTATTACTCTATCTACATCGTTTGAACCATATATGTATGGATTAAACAAAAATGGAAATCCTGTCAAGATAAATAAATATCGTTGGGACAACGGCAAAGCACCTTGGTTTACAGGAACTTCCACTACATTTTCATACAACTTCAACAATTCTACCTTTAAGAAAAAAGACAAAAATAGCGATAATAATAATACAGGCTCAACATACGACCCAAACAACCCAATGGGCGACTTCAACCTAGACCCTTCGCAACAGCAAAACGACACAACAAACAATGGAGGCAAAGAGATAGAAGACGATGCTGAAGGCTATCAGAAGCCTGATGTACAATGGTCGCTTGCATTCAATTTAGGTGTAGGCTGGGGAAAACTCCCTGAGTTTGATTTTGAGAAAATGGAATACAAGCGAGGTTTCAATATGGGAAGTTTAGGTATCTCGGGCTACATAAATCCCACTCCCAATTGGCAGGTATCGTATTCTGCTTCGCTGACACTGCTAAAAAAAGTCACACTAACATCAATGTCGCTCAATCTAAGTCGAAATCTACACTGCTGGAGACTTACCGCCTCTGTAACTCCTATCGGCTACTATAAGTCATTTATGGTGACCATAGGTGCCAATGCCTCAATGCTACAAGACCTCAAATACGAAAAGTACAATAAGGACCAGATAAGTGTCTGGTAATCTGTGCAATCTAACACAAAAATCAGTCCACAATAACTGTCTCTGCCATTGCCGAAGACATATTGAGTTCCCTGCGAATTGCTATTAATTCTTCTCTAACTGCCGACAACTGTTTAGACAAGTCTACTCTACCAAGTAGCCTACGACGGTCTTGTAGTAGTTGCTCTCGGACTCCGTCTATCTTGTAATTAGCCTCTCGCAACAGATATTGTATGGCTTGCAATGTCTCTATATTTTCGACAGAATAGTATCTGATATTGTTCGTACGCTTTATTTTCAAAAAACTATCAAACTCTTTTTCCCAGAATCTAAGAGTAGATAAAGGCTCTCCTAATAAATCAGACACTTCCGAAATCTTATAATATCGCTTTCCCATTATTAGAAATTGAGCATATCTTTCATTGTAAAAAAACCTTGCTTATCTTTTATAAACTCTGCTGCCAAAACAGCCCCCAAAGCAAAACCTCTCCTCGATTTAGCCTCATGTGTAAAAGATATAAAATCCTCATCGCTTTCATACTTAGCGGTGTGGATACCAAAAACCTCCCCTTCTCTTATAGCCTCTATGGATATTTTATCTACCTGCCGCTCTGGGTAAAGAATCCAACCTTGCTTTTTACCTTGACACCCCTCTACAATCCTTTCAGCCAGAGTAATAGCAGTACCAGAAGGAGCATCTTTTTTATGAATATGATGTGTCTCTTCTATAGACACATCATAGTTTGGAAATCGACTCATCAATTCAGCCATACGACGATTTAGTTCAAAAAACAGATTGACACCAAGACTAAAATTAGAAGACCAAAACAGAGTTTTATCGTTTGCTTTCAGGTAATCTACAAGAGATGGCAATTGATTATTCCAGCCAGTTGTGCCACACACTACTTTTACCCCTCGGCTCCAAGAGCGTTTGATATTTTCTACTGCCGAATGTGGCACAGAAAACTCTATAGCTACATCGGATGAAGTAAACTCCTCGCTCTGAAACCTATCCTGAGAGTTTTTGTCTATAATACAAGCCACCTCGTGTCCTCTCTCTATGGCTATCTGCTCTATGAGTTGCCCCATCTTTCCATATCCTATAATTGCAATTTTCATATAATCTCAACTTTTTGATATAGCAAAATTACAGTTTTTTTTTTGCACAAAAAAGCCAATCCTATACAGGAATGGCTCTATTAGATTTTTTGTGTACTATATATCTTTATCAAATACCTTCGATAACAGTATTCCAACCAAATTTATCTTCGATTTCACCGTACTGAATACCACGAAGTGTATCATAAAGTTTACGACATTTCTCGCCGGGCTCACCATTTTTTGACAAATTATATGTGATATTATTATCAATATCTACAATTTTTTCGATTGGAGAGATAACAGCAGCTGTACCGCAAGCACCAGCCTCATCAAAAGTAGCAAGTTCGTCTACCGAGATATGGCGTTTTTCCACTGTCATACCAAGTATCTCGCCTGCTATTTGAGCCAACGATTTATTAGTAATAGAAGGCAATACAGAGTGAGAGTCTGGAGTGATGTATGAATTACCCTTTATAGCGAAGAAGTTTGCGGCAGAACATTCGTCTATATATTTCTTCTCTTTAGAGTCGAGGTAGAAAGCAGAAGAATAACCGAGCTCGTGTGCCTTCTCTGAAGCAACCATACCAGCAGCATAGTTTCCGCCGACCTTGATATTACCTGTTCCAAGAGGAGCAGCACGATCATATTCACGGCTTAGCATAAATGGAGTCGTCTTGAATCCACCTTTGAAATAAGGACCTACAGGAGTTACAAAAACGATGAACTCATACTCTTTAGCAGGACGCACGCCTACCAAAGGAGTTGTACCAAACAATACTGGACGGATATAAAGAGAAGCACCGCTCTCGTAAGGCGGAATAAAACGCTCGTTGAGTTTTACAGCCTTTATAACAGCCTCTGTAAAAATCTCTACAGGGAGTTCTGCCATTACGATACCACGACAAGAAGCCTGCATACGCTTAGCATTCTCTTCGATACGAAATACACGCACCTTACCGTCTTTACCGCGGAAAGCCTTCAATCCCTCGAAAGCCTCTTGTCCATAGTGGAGAGCTGCAGCGGATATATGCATATCTATGGTAGCCTCTTTATGGACACGGAGTTCACCCCACTTTCCGTCTTTATACGAGCAACGAATGTTGCAATCTGTTGGAATATAACCAAATGTAAGATTTTTCCAATCAATTTCTGACATAACTATCTATTGTTTTTTTATTGTTATTTTTGTATTTATTCAGACTATTAGTAGAAATACTTTTTGACCAAATCAAGCAACATACTTGGTTGTTGTTTTATCTGCTCTCTGATATCTTGGTCTTGGAATGATTTAAGGCGTTTTACAATAGCGTCTATAATTCCTCCGTTGAAAATATCATATTTTTCGAATATCTCGCGATTCGCCTCAAGGCATTCAGCGCTATCGAAACAAGATGCTGGAAGTTGGTCAAAATCCTCAATCTTAGTATTTTTCACCTTTACATTAAAATCAACATAGCGTTTTGCTGCAAAATCTAAAGCATCTTGCATTTCAAATCCGTGTCGGGCAGCACAAGTAAGTCCAGCTAAAAGCAAATAAATATCAGCAGATCCGTCAGAGCAACGGAATTCCACTGTCTGCTTGCTAGCAAAACTCTCTTTAGACGGCTCCTCTAATGGATTAGCCAACGCTACCATATCTCCCTTGTGTGTCCAGCCCAAAGGCACTCGCACGAGTACGGCACGATTTCTATCGCCCCAGCAGATAGAGGTTGGAGCCTCCTGATGTGGCACAAGACGGAAATATGAAGTAGGATTTGTATTACCAAAAGCAGTCAGCGAGGTAGCACAAGTAAGGAACCCTGCGATAGCACGGCGTGCATTATCGTTGAGTTTACCATCTTCTGCTACATAAGCGTTTTTACCGTTTTTACAAATCATTGTGTGGATATGCATTCCACTACCAGCCTTTCCTTCTGTGATTTTTGGAGCGAAAGTTACATCAAGCCCAAGGTCGTGAGCCAAAGTATTTATAATCCATTTAGCGATAACAAGTTGGTCTGCTGCATCGCGTACAGGACATGGCAAAAATTCTATTTCGTTCTGTTCATATATTTTATCATCCAAAGTAAAGTTTCCTACCTCTGAATGACCATACTTTATCTGTCCACCACATTGAGCGATAAGATACATACATTGCGTACGGAATTGTTCGAATTTAGCAAATGGCATACTCTCGTGATACCCGCGTTGGTCTGGAATTTCAAAAGTATCCTCCTTTTCGCCTATCACATAATACTCAAGCTCGCCCATCGCCCAGAACTCAAGTCCAGTAAGCTCTGTAAACTTCTTATCAGCCTTTTGGAGCACATATTCTGGCGATTTTTCGAGTGGATTTCCATCTTTATCAAAAAAAGAGCAGAGAAAGCAGACTGTAGGTATCTCTGCAAATGGGTCGACAAAAGCAGTACGGAAACGAGGAACGATATACAGGTCTGAGGAGCCAGCCTCTATAAAATCTGGGAAGATGTTTGAACCATCTATACGCTCTCCGCTTGAAAGAATTTGCTCTAAATAGTGTTTGTCTGTCAGCGCGAAATTCAAGGTTTTCATCTTGCCGTCTCCAGCTACATACCTGAAATTCACCATCTGAATATCGTTTTCTTCTATAAATTTGATAATATCCACTTTAGTAAATTCTTTTGGCTCTTTGCCTAAAAAACTTACAATAGGATTCAATGTCATTTTGTTATCTTTCATATCTTTTTTAAGTGATTTTTATTGCCACAAATAATTCGGCAAAGATACAAAATTTATATGATACAAAGAATTTTTTACAATTTTCTTTACACAAAATACAAACTACTAAGAGTTCACCCTTGCTTTTATTTTTTGGCTCTCCATCTCATAGCCCGGCTTATCGAGCAGAGCAAACATATTCTTCTTATAAGCCTCTACTCCGGGCTGGTCAAAAGGATTGACCCCAAGCATATATCCACTTATTCCGCAAGCCTTTTCAAAGAAGTATATGAGTTCTCCTAAGTGATATTCGTTTATCTCTGGCATTGAGATTTGTATATTCTCTACTCCTCCATCTATATGGGCAAGCATTGTACCTTGCTCCGCCTTTTTATTGACAAAATCGATATTCTTTCCTGCCAAAAAATTGAGACCATCTAAATTATCGGCGTCTATTGGAACCAACTTGGTATACTGTGTCTTCTCTACAGAAATTACCGTTTCAAACAACATTCTTTCACCGTCCTGTATATACTGCCCCATAGAATGGAGGTCTGTAGTAAAATCTACCGAGGCGGGGAAAATACCTTTATTATCTTTCCCCTCGCTTTCGCCATACAACTGTTTCCACCATTCAGAGAAAAAATGAAGCTTGGGCGAGAAGTTGGCTAAAATTTCCACCTTTTTGCCTCTACGATAAAGTATATTTCTGGCGGCGGCATAAATCATCGCTAAATTCTCCTCAAAAGGCTTATCTAAAGAGGTCTGTTGCTCCATCATTCTGGCACCGCACACGAGTTTTTCTATATCAAATCCTGCTATGGCTATAGGCAAAAGTCCTACTGGAGAAAGTACAGAGTATCGTCCGCCGACATTATCCTCTATTACAAAAGTTTTATAGTCCTCCTTATCTGCTAATACCTTCAAAGCACCTCTTGACTTATCAGTCACAGCCACTATAAGGCTACGAGATGCCTCCTTGCCAACCTGCTCCTCCAGCTGCGAGCGAAGCAACCTGAAAGCTAACGCTGGCTCTGTAGTAGTACCTGATTTAGATATTGAAACAATACCAAATCGACGGTCTTTTAGCACATCTTGCAACTCATAGAGATAGTCCTCGCTGATATTTTGCCCAGCATATACCACCAATGGAAATTTCCTATCCCTATGCAGATAATCGAATGAGTTTGACAAAGCATCTATTACAGCCTTTGCCCCAAGGTAGCTGCCACCTATGCCTACCACTACTACCACATCGCACTTCTGCTGAAAACCCTTAGCGATATCTTGTATCTCTTGTAAAAATTTTTGGGAAATCTGCGAAGGGAGGTCGAGCCAACCGAGAAAATCACTTCCATCGCCAGTTCCTTTATGCAACTTACTCAACGCCTCATAAGCCTCTTTTTTTATTGCTTCGGAGAAATCTACAGAAGCATTACTAATATCTAACTTAATTGTATTCATATTGCAAAAAATTATCATTTATAAATAACCCTACAAAGTTAGATTTTTTTATCTAAAAAAGGATGACATACCAAAAACAGCACATCACCCTTTGAGAGTTTTTATTATCACTTATAATCATTCTGCCACGAGGCTACCGACGCTTTTTTGTTCAGCATCACCTTTTAGAGCAGCCATTATCTTCTCTTCTATTTCAGTAGCGAGTTCGGGATTATCTTGCATTATTTTTTTCGAGGCATCTCTTCCTTGAGCCAATTTACTATCTCCGTAAGAGAACCACGAACCACTCTTTTTAATAATACCAAGTTCAACACCTAAATCTATCAATTCACCAGAACGAGAGACTCCTTCGCCAAACATTATATCAAACTCTGCTTTACGAAATGGAGGAGCCACCTTATTCTTTACTACCTTTACGCGCGTCTGATTACCAATCTGGTTATCACCATCTTTTATAGCACCAATACGACGAATATCGAGACGGACAGATGCATAAAACTTCAAAGCATTACCGCCTGTAGTAGTCTCAGGAGAGCCAAACATTACGCCTATCTTTTCACGCAACTGGTTGATAAAAATACAAGTAGTATTTGTACGAGAGATAGAGGCTGTAAGCTTTCTCAATGCCTGCGACATCAGACGCGCCTGAAGCCCTACTCTATTATCGCCCATATCGCCCTCAAGCTCTGCCTTAGGAGTAAGAGCCGCTACAGAGTCTATAACCAAAATATCAAGAGCCGATGAGCGAATAAGTTGGTCGGCTATCTCCAAGGCTTGTTCTCCCGAATCTGGTTGTGAAATAAGTAGATTATCCACATCTACACCGAGCTGTCGAGCATAGAAGCGGTCGAAAGCGTGTTCGGCATCAATGATAGCAGCGATACCACCAGCCTTTTGAGCCTCAGCAATAGCATGTATAGCTAAAGTAGTCTTACCACTAGACTCTGGTCCGTAAATTTCAATAATCCTACCACGAGGGTATCCACCTACGCCTAATGCAGCGTTTAGCCCAATAGAACCAGACGGAATTACACTCACATCTTCGAAATTATTGTCACCAAGCTTCATTATAGTACCCTTTCCGTGGTCTTTTTCTATCTTGTCCATCGCAAGCTGAAGTGCCTTTAGTTTATCAGCCGATGGCATTGTATTTTGTATTTGGTTTGCCATAAAATTATATCGTTTTTTGTTTAATAATCCAAATTATTTAGCTATTTGTAGGTATCGTATTTGCATCGCGACGGAATTCCCTTATCTGTATTGTAAGTAATATGGTAGTAAAGACAATCGCAGAAGCATCAGCAATAGGTATCGACCACCAAACTCCTTTTATTCCCATCATATTAGGCAATATCAAAAGGCACGGAATAAGGAATATCACCTGACGCGTAAGCGAAAGCATAATAGCCTTACCAGCCTTACCGATACTTTGAAAGAATGTAGGAACTACTATGGCGAACCCTATAAGAGGATCGAAAGCAAATATAATGCGAATACCTACGGCTGAACGCCTTATTAACTCCTCGTCCGTAGTAAATACAGAAGCTACCAACTCTGGTATAAGTTGTGCCATAAGAAAACCTAAGGTCATTATAGCAGTAGCAATGTATATAGATTTTTTCAATACCTCCATTACTCTATCATAACGCCTTGCTCCATAATTGTAGCCTGCTATCGGTTGCATTCCCTGATTTATACCAAACACTATCATAACAAAAAGCATTGCTACACGGTTTACAATGCCGTATGCTCCTACGGATAAATCTCCTCCATAGCGAAGCAACTGTTGGTTTATCAAGATGATAATCACAGACGAGGCTAAATTCATAAGAAAAGGCGAAAGACCTATGGCTATTGACGCCTTTACAATTCGCCTTTTAAGCCTAAACATCTTCATACTGAATGTAAAGATACTATCTTTACGACTCAAAAGCCTTATCTGCCAAGTAAGAACTATAGCTTGAGATATAATGGTAGCCCAAGCACTTCCTTTTATACCCCAGCCGAAACCAAAGATAAAAAGCGGATTTAGTACAATGTTTATAGCTACCGTCATAATCGTAGCAGTCATAGACTTCAAAGGATTGCCAGAGGAACGAATCATAGCATTCAACCCAAAGTACATGTGAGTTATTACATTACCACCAACGATAATCTTCATAAAATCGTAGGCATAAGGCATAGTATCTTGGCTAGCACCAAAGAATGTAAGTATTGGTTTTAGAAAAACAAGTACAAGTATAGCATAAATAGAACCAAGTATTGCATTCAATACGAATACATTACCCAATATATTATTTACACTATCATAATCCTTTTGCCCCAGTCTCATAGATAAAAGCGAAGCAGCACCAGCTCCTACCAAAGTACCAAAAGCCGCCGATATATTCATCAGCGGGAATGTTATTGCCAAGCCAGATATAGCCAAAGCCCCCACTCCATGACCAATAAATATACTATCTGTGATATTATATAGAGCCATTGCCGTAGTGGCTATAATAGAAGGAATGGCATACTGCATTAGGAGTTTGCCAATACTCTGAGTGCCGAGTTCAATGTGGTTTTGAGCCATACTTTCTTCTCCTCAAAATTTTAGTGCAAAAGTACTATTTTATATTGAAATTTATTGACAAAATATTTTTCACTTTCAGACACAAAAAAAACACTTGTCTGCCAAAATTTCCGCCACGACTACACAAACTAACCATTGGCAAGATATTTGATACAACTAATTTCGACAAATTTATTGACAGTGTGATGAATTTGAATTTTTTAAGAAATAAAAAAAGAATGGAAAACCAAGAACATAACAATAGCGTAGAACAAGAAAAAAAAGCAGAGCAAAACGCTGACAACCAAGAAATAAAACAAGATACTGAGGTTACTGATAAGCCACAAGAACCCAAACAAGAGCCTACAATAGAGGAAAAATATGCTCTACTAAACGACTCTTATATCCGCCTTATGGCAGAGTTTGACAACTACCGCAAGCGTACACAAAAAGAGAAACTTGAACTCATAATGCACGCAGGCGAAGGCGTAATTTCGAGTATCCTACCTGTAATAGACAATATGGAGCGAGCTTTAGAAAACATAGAAAAATCCAGCGACACAAAGGCTATTATGGAGGGAGTACAACTCATATATCAGCAGTTCATACAGATTCTGGCACAAAAAGGACTAAAGGAGATTTCCACAGAGAGCCGCGATTTCGACACAGAATTTCACGAGGCTATAACCACTATTCCTGCCCCAAGTGAAGACTTGAAAGGAAAGATTATAGATTGTACTATGAAAGGCTATACGCTAAACGACAAGGTAATACGCCATTCTAAAGTTGTCATAGGAGAATAATTATTCAAAAGTATTTTATGGCAAAACGAGATTATTACGAAGTATTAGGCGTAGAAAAAGGAGCTACGGCAGACGAGATAAAAAAGGCTTATCGAAAAAAAGCCATACAGTATCATCCAGACAAAAATCCGGGCAACCAAGAGGCTGAAGAAAAATTCAAAGAGGCTGCAGAGGCATACGAAGTGCTTTCTGATAGTCAAAAACGCCAACGCTACGACCAATTTGGACACGCAGGTGTAGGAGGCGGTGCTTCTGGCGGAAGTGGTGGATTCGGAGGAATGTCTATGGAGGACATCTTCTCGCAGTTTGGCGATATTTTTGGCGGACATTTTGGCAGTGCCTTCGGTGGATTTGGCGGGTTTGGAGGCTTCGGCGGAGGAAGTTCTTCGCAGAGAGTAAATAAAGGCACAAACCTTAGAGTGAAGGTACGAGTCTCTCTAAAAGAGGTTGCTAGTGGAGTCGAAAAGAAGATAAAGGTAAATAAGTATGTCACTTGTTCTACTTGCGGAGGCAATGGAGCTAAAGACTCTCATAGCATAAAGACTTGTTCTACCTGCAATGGCACAGGAGTAGTTACTCGCATACAACGCACAATACTTGGGTCGATGCAGACACAATCATACTGTCAGAGTTGTGGAGGCACAGGTAAAGTGATTGCCGAAAAATGCAATCACTGTCATGGACAAGGCGTAGTACAAGGCGAGGAAATTATCTCTATCAAAATTCCAGCTGGAATAGAGAATGGCATGTCATTTACCATAAGAGGAAAAGGAAATGCCGCCACAAGAGGAGGCATAAATGGCGACCTTATAGTAATAGTAGAAGTAGAAGAGCATCTAGAACTCATAAGAGACGGCAACGACCTGATATACAACCTCTTGCTAGACTTACCTACAGCGGTGCTTGGTGGTACAGTAGAGATACCTACTATAGATGGCAAAGTAAAGGTAAAGATAGACCGAGGCACACAGCCCAACAAAATCCTGCGTCTTCGCAACAAGGGACTTCCAGCGTTGCAATCATACGGCACTGGTGACTTACTCGTAAATATCAGTGTATATATCCCCGAAAATATATCTACAGAGGAGAAAAAGCAGTTTGAGCAGTTTCGAAAATCAGACTCTTTTACCCCAAAAGAGGAAAAAGACGGTGGTTTCTTCAACAGATTCAAAAGAATGTTTGATTAGAATTATCAAAAATAAAATGATACAAAACAAAACAATAAAAACGCTGGCTCTGCTTGCTATGTTTGTAGGCAGCCTCAGCGTTTTTTCGCAGTCAAAATCAGCAATAAAACTAAACCAATTACTTTACGCTATAGACCAACTATATGTAGATACAGTAAATCAGGATAATCTTGTAGATGAGGTAATCACAACAGCCTTAGAAAAACTCGACCCTCACTCCGTATACATTCCACTCAAAGAGGTACAAAAAGCCAACGAACCTATACAAGGCTCATTTGACGGCATAGGCATACAGTTTCAAATGCGAAAAGACACACTTTTGGTAGTAAATGTAATCCGCAACTGTCCTGCAGAAAAAGTAGGTATGCTGATGGGCGATAAAATCATTTCAGTAGACGGTACTTCTATAGCTGGAGTAAAAATGCAAAACAGTGACATTATGGCAAAACTCCGTGGCTCTCGGGGGTCAAAAGTAAGAGTAGGAGTATTGCGTAGTGGAGAAAAAAAACTCATAGACTTTGTAATTACCAGAGATAAAATACCTCTATATTCACTTGAGGCAGCCTATATAGTAGCACCAAAAGTAGGATACATAAATATCAGCAGTTTCTCCGTCACAACTCTTGGAGAATTTCGCGAGGCTATAACAAAACTCAAAAAAGAGGGAGCAGAGTCTATTATCCTCGACCTCCAGATGAACGGAGGCGGAGTAATGGACGCTGCCATAGGAATCGTAGATGAATTTCTACCTAAAAACAAAGAAATACTCTACACGCAAGGCGAACATCAACCCAAATACAGTTTTTTCTCAAAAAACGAAGAGTTATTCAAAGGAAATTTAGTAGTACTTATAGACGAATACTCAGCCTCCGCGTCAGAGATAGTAGCTGGGGCTTTACAAGACTGGGATAGAGCGGTAATCGTAGGACGCAGAAGTTTCGGCAAAGGACTAGTACAACGCCCAATATCACTCATCGACGGTTCCGAAGTAAGACTGACTGTAGCTCGATATTATACACCAAGTGGAAGAAACATACAAAAACCATACAAAGACGGTTCGCAGAATTATCATAAAGAGTTAATATCTCGTATGAAACACGGCGAACTGCAAAACTCCGATAGTATCAACTTCCCAGACTCTCTAATGTTCAAGACACTAATACTTGGAAAAACAGTATATGGCGGAGGTGGCATAACGCCTGATGTATTTGTATCGCTCGACACTACCCAATACACAGACTTTCACAAAAATATAGTAGCCAAAGGCATTTTGAATCAGCAATTTCTCGATTTCTCAGAGAAAGAAGCTAAAACCATAAAAAGGGAATATCCTACATTTACGGAATTTGACTCAAACTACAATATACCCGAATCTGTTTTTCAAACTATTATCAAAGAAGCGAAGAAGGCAAATATAGAGATACTCGAGGAACAAGTCTCTAAATCAAAGCCAATGATAATGCTACAAATCAAAGCTCTTTTAGCTCGCAATCTATACGAACAAGGAGATTATTACAAAGTAATAAACCGACAAAATTCGATAGTGGAAAAAGGCTTAGATGTAATAAGAAACTTCGACCAGTATATAGGAAAAATAGTTAGCCGATAGACAATGAAAATAGTTGCACTTATCGGGCCAGAGTCTGTAGGGAAAACTACTATTTGCAAGGCTCTGCACAAGAAATTCTTCTCCGCGATTTTGCCTAATTACGCTCGTCCATACCTCGAAAAACGCAATGGATTGTACAACTACGAAGATGTAGAAAACATTGCTAAAACTCAGATTTCGGAGTTTAGAAAAGCTATGGTACAACACTCAGACAAGGATTTCCTATTTTTAGATACTTTTTTGATAACTACAAAAGTATGGTTTACACATATCTATGGGCGGTGTCCTAAATGGCTGCAGGCAGAAATAGAAAAGACGCCTATCGACCTCTTTCTTCTGCTCAAGCCAGATATAGATTGGCAAGAAGATACTATACGCGAATCCCCTCACCTGCGAGAATACTTTTACGAACGCTACAAATATGAAATAGAGGCAATAGACAAGCATTACACTGAAATATATGGACAAGGCGAGATAAGAGTTAAGCGAGCATTTAGAGCGATTCAGAGGATTTCAAAATAAAAAATCGTCTCCCATTATATATATAAGAGAAGACGATATATCTACAAGAGACTAATAGCTATCTATACTACTTGCGGTTGAACAATGTACTATTTGCTTGTGCTGTAGGCATTATTACCATATCATTGATACAAACATGTTTAGGCTGTGAGGCTGCGAAATAGATACATTCAGCTATATCGGCTCCTACCAAAGGCTGTAGTCCATTATAAGTTTTATCCGCACGCTCTTTATCTCCTTTGAAACGAACTATAGAAAACTCCGTCTCTACTGCTCCCGGACATATATTCGTAACTTTGATATTATGTTTTAGCATATCTACTCTCATAGCCTTGCTCAATGCATCTACAGCATATTTAGTAGAACAATACACATTACCATTTTCATACACCTCTTTTCCTGCTATAGAACAAAGGTTTATTATGTGTCCAGCCTCTCGCTTTATCAATAGTGGGGATACAGAGCGAGTTACATACAAAAGCCCTTTGATATTTGTATCTATCATCCTTTCCCAATCCTCTATCAATCCGTCTTGGATATGGCTAAGCCCAACAGCAAGTCCTGCGTTATTAACCAACACATCTATAGCCTGCCAATCCTCTGTCAGCGAAGCAATAGCATTAGAAACCGCCTGTTGGTCTCTGACATCAAAGCACAGTGTAAGACATCTAACCGTATTATCTGCCTCCAACTCCTCTTTTAATTTCATCAACCTATCATCGCGTCTGCCTGTCAGTATCAGACTGTATCCGTTGCGAGCAAAAATCCTCGCGGTAGCCTCTCCTATACCAGAAGTAGCCCCTGTAATCATTACTATTTTATTCATACAAAAAAGCAAGTTATTTGTTTTTTATTAAAAATCTAATTATCGAAAATTTCGCTAAACTTTCTCTTTCTCCTCAAATAATACTGCAAAAGTATTGGTTTGCAAGTAAAAGCCTTTGATAAAGACATTTGAGAAACATTTTTTTCTCTATCACATAAAAAATCTCGCTTTATCTTTCGGAATTCTCGTCTGGCTCTAAACACACTCAAAAAGCACTTCCACTGCCCACTACACAACAAATTGACAGCTGCCATATAGTCGAGAAAAAACCTACAAAATAGGATATAACGAAGCCTTTTTCTTGGAGCGTTTTTATAAATCATAAGCAGATTATTTCTAAAATTCAGATATGTCTGAAATGGACTGTTTTTGCCCAAAGTGCCGTTCCCCACATGATATACACTACTCTGAGGCAAACACATTATCTTGCCGCCTGCCCCAAGTATCCGCTGACAAAGGTCTATCTCCTCTTGATAAGCAAAAAATCTGCCATCTAACCCTCCCAGATTTCGATACACATCAGAGCGAATCATAAGGCACGCACCAGAAGCCCAATCTATCTCCATAGGTTCATCGTACTGCTCCAAGTCTTCTTCCACATAGTTCAGTATTCGCCCCCTACAAAAAGGATAGCCCAGACTGTCGATAAATCCGCCAGAGGCTCCTGCATACTCAAATTGTTTTTTATTCTTTTGGCTCAATATCTTAGGCTGACAAGCCAATACATCTGAATTATTATCCAAAAACTCCTCCATCGGACCAAGCCAACCGTATGACACCTCAACATCAGAGTTGAGTAATACATAATACTTAGCCTCCACCTCAGCCAATGCTCTATTATACCCCTCTGCAAAACCATAATTCTTATCCATTACGATAAGACGAATATGAGGAAATTCGCTACGAAGAAATTCCACAGAGCCATCTGCAGAAGCATTGTCAGCAACTACAATATCAGCCTCTTTAGTATATTTTTCTACTATCGGCAAGAAGTCTTGCAGGTATCGTCGTCCATTGTAATTGAGGATTACAACTGCTGTTTTTGCCATTCTACTCTTCGGTATCAGAATAGATACCTATGCTTGTACCATACTTAAATTCACCATCTAAGATGTCTCTCAAATCTTCCTCTTTGAGACTTACTATCTTCTCTTTTTTCATCGTCTCAAAAACGAACTGAAACACATCGTCTTCAGCTATTTCAGCTTCATCTACAGTATCATCATCTATTAAACCATTCTCGTCGTAGTATTCACAAACGAGGTCAAGCACATACTGAATATCATCTTCAGAGACTCTTGTCTTTTGCTCATCATTTAGGAGGTCGTAAATAAACTTTATTGCCTCACTATCATCAAACTCAAGCATATCTTTTTCTTGTATCATTGAAGTAAATTATAAAAAAATTGTACCTGCAAAGGTAATAAAAAAAACACAGCAACTTTTAAGTTTATCAAACCAACCTCTTCAATTATACCAATTATTTACTACCTTTGAATTCATTTTTCCAACATAGAATTTTATGCAAAGAAGAAAAACCATTGAAGTCAGAGTAGGCGGAATAGGAATAGGTGGAGAAAACCCCGTCAGAGTACAGACAATGACCAATACAGACACCAACGACATCTCTGGCTCTGTAGAGCAGATTAAGCGATGCGTAGAGGCAGGTGCTGAAATAATCAGACTAACTACACAAGGAGTGCGTGAAGTAGATAGCCTAAAAAAAATAAAATATCAATTACGCGAAGAGGGCTACAACATACCTATTGTAGCCGATGTGCATTTTTCAGCAGAAGTAGCTATCAGAGCAGCAGAAGTAGCCGACAAGGTGCGTATGAATCCGGGTAACTTCATAAAACCTCTTAAACGAACTGACTTTGACTACACATTAGAGGAGTTCGAACAAGAGAAAGAAATACTAAGACAACGGTTCTTGGAATTTGTCGATGTTTGTAAAAGACACAACACTGCTATTCGCATAGGAGTAAACCACGGCTCACTCGGAGAAAGAATGATGAACAAATACGGAGACACTCCAACAGGAATGGTAGAGAGTTGCTTAGAGGTGCTTAGATTTTGTCGCGAAGCAAGTTTCGACCAAATAGTTATATCTCTTAAAGCCTCCAATACTGTACTGATGACAGAAGCTGTAAAACTATTAGTAGAAAAAATGGACGAAGATGGATTTCATTTCCCGCTACATTTAGGAGTAACAGAGGCTGGAGAGGGCGAAGACGGTCGCATAAAGTCCGCCATAGGTATTGGCTCACTTTTAGCCGTGGGCATTGGCGATACGATACGAGTTTCTCTATCAGAAGACCCTGAAGAAGAAATACCAGTAGCCTTTGCTATACTACAAGCTACACGAAGCAGGATTACAAAGACAGAGTACATATCATGTCCAAGTTGTGGAAGGACTATGTTTGATATAAAGAAAGTCATAAAAGATGTCAAAGAGAAGACTTCACACTTAGTAGGGCTGAAAATAGCCGTTATGGGGTGCATAGTAAATGGTCCCGGCGAAATGGCTGATGCTGACTATGGATATGTAGGTGCCGGGCGAGGCAAAATTTCTCTATATAGAGGAGCTGAATGTATAGAAAAAAACATTCCCCAAGAACAAGCCATCGACAAGCTTTTAGAGATAATAGAGAATGACAAAGCTAATTTATAGTTTTTACTAAAAAGCGATTTACTTAAAAAATCGTAACTTTGCCAAAAATAAAAAGTTCATAAAGACAATGAAAGATATTCAAGAATTATTTCGTCAATACGACTTCAATTTCGACGACTCTACCGTTAGAGCCGAAGTAGCCAAAATAGTAGCTGATAATTTCGAGCCAAACAATAATATAGATGTGTGGAAAAAGTGTTTTTCGCTAATAGACCTTACTTCACTGAACCACACAGACACAGAAGCCGAAATAGAGCAGATGATGAAGAAGGTAAATGACTTCAAAAATCACTTCCCTGATATGCCTGAAGTGCCAGCTGTATGCGTCTATCCTTCGCTTGTGCCTATCACACGCCAGACCTTGAGCGGGGCTACTAAGATAGCAGCTGTATCTGCTTGCTTCCCTGCGTCTCAAACATTTATCGAAGCAAAAGTAGCAGAAGTAGCCCTGACAGCCAACGCAGGAGCCGACGAGATTGATATAGTAATCTCCGTAGGTAAATTCCTCGAAGGCAAATACGAAGAGGTTTTAGAGGAGATAGAGGAACTAAAATCTGCGTGTCGCGAGTCACACCTAAAGGCAATCCTCGAAACTGGCTCGCTCAAATCGGCAGAAAACATCAAAAAAGCCTCTCTGATAGCCATAGCAGCAGGAGCGGACTTTATCAAAACATCTACAGGCAAAACATCACCTGCCGCTACTCCTGAAGCAGCCTATATTATGTGTCAAGTAATAAAGGAATACTACGCTAAGACTGGAATAAAAATTGGATTCAAGCCTGCTGGAGGAGTATCTACTACCGAGGAAGCTGTGGCTTATTATAGTATAGTAAAAGCAATTTTAGGAGAAGAGTGGTTAAATTCCGACCTCTTCCGTTTCGGAGCCTCTCGCTTGGCAAATAACCTACTATCAAGCATAGAAGGCAAGGAGGTAAAATACTACTAATGAAGCATGTATTGCAATACAAATTCTCTATTCTGGCAGGATTAGGAATACTATATTTGTGCCTAATTCCACCAAGCCAAATACCCAAAACAGAAATGCAGAATGCCGACAAAATCGTGCATTTTGCATTTTATTTATGTTTCGGTATAGCAATATCTTTAGACAATTATTTATCAAAAAAAGAGATAACAGTATCAACTATAAAAATCATTAAACGAGCTATTTTCCTTATATCATTCGGCATAGCTATAGAAGCCATACAATACCTTACGCCATACCGCACAGCCTCTTTTAGCGATATATTGGCAAACTCTGCAGGTACACTTATATACATTGCAGGGCTTCTATGGCAAAAACGCCATAAGAAAATATGACAATTTTTGCTAATTTTGCAAAAATATAATTTTCCAAACACTTTTTTTCAACAATGAGAAATAACCTACACCTATTGTTGCTTCTTATAGCAATCATTTGGGCGACAGATTTTTTTGCTGTGCCTGCCATACCAACTCCTATCGTAAAAAAACTACCAGACGGATCGTTTATTACGCTGAATCTGAAAGGAGATGAGTTTGCCTCATGGGCCGAAACAGAAGACGGATATACCCTACTTCGCAATAAGCAAGGAGACTACGAATATGCAGTATTAGATCCCAAAGGCGACCTTGTCGCATCTGGTATTTTAGCCAAAGACATAAAGAAACGCAGCTACAAAGAGAAACTTCTGCTACAGCATACTCCTAAACGACTATCCTTCAGCAAAGCACAAAGTGTAGCTATCAAAGAGATTGCAAAAAGCCGAAACGCACTATTTCTCCAAAGCGGACTTTTTGCTAAAAAACAGTTACAAAAAAACGGTAGTTCTAACGAGATGCAAGTCGTGCGATTCCCCGTCATCTTGATAGAATTTCCAGACAAACGATTTACTCGTACCTCAGCAGAATTTCAAGCTCTGTGCAACAACCTAAATTACACAGCTACTGCCGACGGTACCATATCAGGCAGTGTTCGCGACTACTATCGCGCAGCCTCATACAATCGCCTTGATATGCAGTTTGATGTATATGGACCATTTATGATGCCCGATAGTATATATCACTACGACGATGAATCTGGAGGCTCGCCTCGCGAAATGGCTCGTATAGCAGCCCAAAAAGCAGATGAAGCAGGATGCGATTTTACTCAATACGATATGGACGGAGACGGAACAGTAGACGGCATACATATAGTATATGCTGGCTACGACCAGTCGGCAGGAGAGCCAGCAGGACAGGCTATCTGGGCTCATCGCTGGAGTGTATACCCAACTGAGCAAATTGACGGGAAATATATCTCGGCATATTCCTGCAACTCTGAATTGATGTGGAATAGCAATCAGGCTTCATGGTACCCTTCAATATGCGCCAATAAGATACAACAAATCGGTGTTTTCTGCCACGAACTTGGACATGTACTTGGTCTGCCAGATATGTACGATACAGACTATTCAGGCGGTGGAGGACAAGCAGTAGACCTCTCCACTTGGTGCCTTATGAACAGTGGTAGCTGGAACGGACCACAAAATAAAGGCGGGTGTACACCTCCTATATTTTCCGCATGGTGTAGAGAGCAATTGGGCTGGTTTCCAGTATATGAAATAGGCTCTACAAAACACATCACTATGCCTAATCCACACACGGCAAACCCAGCAAACGACACTATCATCTTAAAATATACTACTGCGACACCAAACGAGTATTTCCTAATAGAGAATAAGCAAAAGACAGGTTGGGACGAATATGTACCAGCAAGTGGTATGCTGATTTATCACATTGACGGCAACCATATTTCCAACACTGTATGGCAAAACACTATAAATTGCAATCCTGCACATCGCGGAATATACATAAAACAAGCAGGCGGAGGCGAAGGTAGCGACAACGAAAATCACGAAGTATCTCCATTTCCATACGCTGGCAACAATCAGTTTACAGACCAAAGCACACCTTCTTCTCTATCTTGGAGCGGAGTAGCCACACAGAAGCCTATTACAAACATTACACATAACACGGCAAATCGCTCTATAGAGTTTGACTTTATGCTTATCAGAGACAACGAAAGGACTATTACGGTAAGCGTCAATCCAGCCAATACTACAGGCACAGCCATAGGTGGAGGCATCTACCAAGTAGGTTCTCAATGCACAGTAGAAGCCCGTAATGCCGATGGTGCTATTTTTGAGAATTGGACAGAAAACGGGCAGATAGTCTCTACAAGTGCTATTATGAGTTTTACCGTAAGTGACAATCGCAATCTGGTGGCAAACTTCAGATTGCCTTGTTTAGATTGTCCAAATTACGATGCAGAGATTTCTCCGACGGAAGAGTGGCAAGTTGCCAGTGGAGAGATTGAAATATATGGCTGCAAAATGTATCGTTTCTACGGCACTGCTGGAGATAAATTTACCTTCAAAACAGGCTGTGGAGACGGAGCAACGGCAAGCTTTGACACAAAACTAGATCTATTTTCTTCAAATTGCAATATGATTGCTACAAATGACGATGGACAGGGTTGCGAGTCGCTCAGGTCTAAAATAGAGGAATACGAAGTATCTCAGACAGGACATTTCTATATAAAAGTATATGGATATAACAATAACTATGGGACATTCTCTCTGGCATACAAAGCAGATAGAAACACTATAGTTACGCCACCGTCAAGCAACGCTTCTTTAGCAACTCTTACTGTAAGCGAAGAAACACTATCGCCTTACTTCACAGCTGAACACCTAAACTACTTCGTAACAGTACAGCACTCAGTAGAGAGCATCACAATATCCGCTACTGCTGAAGACCAAGAGGCTACAATAGTAGGTACAGGTATAAAAACACTAAACTACGGAACTAATACATTTACCGTAGTAGTAACTGCCGAAGACCAAACCTCGACAAAGACTTATACAATAGTAGTAACGAGACAAAATCCACCGTCAAGCAACGCTTCTTTAGCGACTCTTACTGTAAGCGAAGGAACACTATCGCCTGACTTCACAGACGAACATCTAAACTACTTCGTAACAGTACAGCACTCGGTAGAGAGCATCACAATATCCGCTACTGCTAAAGACCAAGAGGCTACAATAGTAGGTACAGGTATAAAAACACTAAACTACGGAACTAATACATTTACCGTAGTAGTAACTGCCGAAGACCAAACCTCGACAAAAACTTATACAATAGTAGTAACGCGAGAAGATGAACCGACAACAACAATAGAGGATATAAGCAATAAAAACATTACTATACTACCTAATCCAACAACTGGACTATTATATATTGAGTCAGAAAAAGATATAAGTCATATCGACATTTTAGGAATAAACGGATATACAAAAACATTATCAGCCAATAATCCTATAGACATATCAGATATTCCTCAAGGCATTTATTTCATAAAAGTCGTATTTAAGGATGGATCCGAAAGTTGGCAAAAGGTAATAAAAAGGTAACAAAACAGATATAGCATAAATAAGAGAGTTGTAGTTGAACAAAATTACAACTCTTTATTTTCATCCATAAATAATAAAACCGAATAAGCCTATATTTATAATAAAAACACTACCTTTGCACAAAATGAAATACAAGATAGCAAAAACACTATGGGTTATACTATCTCGGCTTCCGCTTTGTATAATACACGGATTGTCGAGGTTGTGCTATTTTGTATTATATTATATAGTAGGATATCGCAAACGAATTGTTCGCCATAACATAGCCACAGCCTTTCCTCAAAAGAATGAAAAAGACAGAAAAAAAATAGAGAAACGCTTTTTTATCTACCTCTGCGATACATTCCTTGAGTCTATCAAGCTAAGCCACTGGAGCGAAAATCAGATGAGAAGACACATGGAATTCAAAAACTCAGAGGAAATTTCTTCACTTATCAGAGAGGGCAAATCAGTCACTCTATTTTTAGGACACTATGGCAATTGGGAGTGGATTTCGTCGATGAAAATTTGGCTCGAAGGGGAGTTTGCAGGCGGACAAATCTATAAAAGGCTACACAGCGAAGTATTCGACAAGCTAATGATAGACAATCGCTCAATGTTTGGCGTAGAGTGTATAGAGATGAAAAACACATTGCGACACATTATCGATTGCCAGAGGCAAGGTATGACAAGCGTTACAGGCTATATAGCAGACCAATCGCCCTCTAAAGCCGAATCACGATATTTTGTGCCATTTCTCAATAAGCAAGTACCGGTCTTGACAGGAGCCGAACGAATTACAAAAAGATTTGGATTCGAAGCTTATTATGTAGATGTACGCAGAATAAAAAGAGGATATTGGCAAGCGGAGTTTATTCGTATGCACGAATGCCCTAAGGCACTCAACGACTACCAATTGACAGAAATTTTTTACAAGTATTTGACTAAAACAATAGAGAGACAACCAGAGTTTTACCTTTGGTCGCACAACAGATTCAAAAACGCAAAAGACTAAAAACACAATGAATATAGATTTTGTAGTAACTTGGGTAGATATGAACGACCCAAAATGGAAAGCAGACTTTGCAAAGTATTCTGGCAAGATAGACGACTCTAAAAACGAAATATCTACAGCTCGTTTCCGTGATTATGGACTGCTAAAATACTGGTTTAGAGGCGTAGAAAAGTTTGCCCCATGGGTAAGGAAAGTACATTTCGTAACCTGCGGACAGAAACCAGAGTGGCTCAACGAAAACAATGAAAAACTTTCATTGGTAAATCATACAGATTATATACCAAATGAGTTTTTACCTGTATTCAACTCATCTTTGATAGAGATATATTTGCACAAGATTCCAGACTTGGCAGAACATTTCATATATTTCAACGATGACTCTTTTATTATAAACAAATTAGAGAAAGAGCGTTTTTTCAAAAACGGATTGCCACAGGATATTGCCACATTTCGCTTTAATTCGGGCATAGGACTATGGGCTAAATGCCTAAAAAACAATATAAGAATAATCAACGAAAGATTCAACAAAATAGAAATCTTAAGCAAAGACAAAGAAAAATGGTATAATCCGAGCTATGGTAGCAAGGCTAACTACACTAAATTTCTGAAGTTTTATCCTAAATTTGTAACGCTACGCACTCCTCACAACGCTCAACCTTATCTAAAATCTACATTTGAGGAGGTATGGCAGTATGCTGGCGATAGACTTACAGAGGTGTCAAAAAACCGCTTCCGCAATGAGGCTGACTATACCCAAGAGTTGTTTCGCACATGGCAGATTTGTCGCTCAAACTTCGAGCCATACAATACCTACCAAGACACGAAAATGTTTCCACTTGTAATGCGGTCTGGTCAGGCTATAAAGGCTATCAGAGAGCAGCAATACAAACTTGTGTGCATAAATGACAACGCACATATCCGCAACTACGAAAAGGTAATGGCAGATATAGAGGCTTCTTTTGAGAGCATATTACCAGAGAAATCAAGTTTTGAGAAATAAAAACGGCTATATCCGCCTATAGATTTTCCGACAAATCAGATTGTCTCCAATAGCGAAAATTGGCAAAGAGTTTGCGTAGGATATACCTGACTTTTCCTGTATTTACACCGGGTATCTTAAAGTCGCCATTAGAGCGAGCAAAGTCTGTAACTTGCTTCAAAGCATATACTCTACCATCTCTTCGCTTTCTCCTTATCTCGGAATCATTTGTATTCATAATAGACGAGGAGTTAAACACATAAAGATATTCAGCCTCTGGCACTACAACCATACTACGGGCCGTACATACAGCAGCAAAAGAAAACGGCAAATCCTCCACAACTCTACCCTCTTCAAAAAACAGATTGTTTGACACAAGGAAATCACGACTAAAAAGATAGCGCACAGCATACCCCCACTTACCTACATAGGAGGCAAGAAGCCTATCGTTGAGTGTAGTATATAGTTTTTGTTGCGTGAATAGTTGCGTCTTGCTACGAGCCTTCTGGTGAATTATACCACAACAAGCCATATCAGCCTCGGTAGCCACAATACTCCCTACCATTTTCTCATAGAAACGAGAATTTATCCTGTCATCTACATCCATAAAATGGATATATCTCCCCGTAGCAGAAATTATTCCTGTATTACGAGTAGCCGCCAAACCACGATTCGAATCATGACTGACGATACGCACATTGTATTTTTTTGCGATTGTGGCACTATTATCTTTCGAACCGTCATCTACTACTATTATCTCCAGAGGGCTATAAGTCTGCCTCATCATACATTGCAGGCAAGTATCTATGTATTTTTCGCCATTGTATACGGGGATTATTACCGACACTAAAGGATTGGTATTTTTCATAATTTTTCAAAAAGCATAATCCATTGTTTTACAATTTCTTCTCTATCATATCGCAGCACACTAAGCCTTGCCTGACGAGACATCTCTTGCCATTTCCTACTGTCTGACATCAACAAAGAGAGTTCTATAGAAAAATCCTCAATACTCTTATTGCATACAGCAACGCCCGCCTTTCCATAGTCTATAATATCAACATAAGACGCAAAAGTATCGAAAGCCACAGGCACACAACCATGTTGCATAGCCTCCGTCAGATTTAAGGGGAAACCCTCAAAATTACTCAAAGAGGCTATTATTTTTGCCCGTTCGTAATATGTTTTAGGGTTTTGCCTACCTCGCAATACACAGCGTTGCAATCCTAAAGCATCTCGAAGACTCTCTACGGAGCTATACATTTTCCCATCGCCTAACAGTTCAAGCCTCCAATCTGGAAATTTATCCTCTACACAGGACCACACTTTCAGTAATTTATCAGGATTCTTTTCTTCGGAAAGTCTACCTACAAACAGCACTAAATTCTCCTTCTTCATATCTATAGGTAAATCTCCTACATCGTATTTATTAGCATTACCTATAGCATATATTTTATCAGAGCCTCGCAACCCAGCCAACCGACTAAAAATATCTTTATAACTCTCAGATAGCAATACTACAGCATCGCCTAACGAGTGTATCAACCGCCATTGACGACCAAGTTTCCTATCTCTAAAGCCTACATAAATAGGCTTTAGGGCGTAACGAACGAATTTCTGAAGTTTCTCAAACAGATTGAGATGAGGCAGAAAAATATCAGATCTCTGCATCTCCAATATCTTTTTGCTATTAAAATCTGGAGTAGTATGTATCGCATATACTATCTTTGCCCCAACGGTTCGGGCAGTTTTAGCAAAGAGCCTACATAGATTTGGTTTATAAGAGTGCTGTACAAGTAGTAAGTTGATAGAATTTACTTTTAGAAACTCTACCAACGCTTGTTCATTATCTCTACAAAGGATAGGGCGTTTTTTAGGCAGATAAAATACATCTTCCTCCGTATTTTCCTGCGATGGTTTTACCCGTCGGGAAATAAAAAACACCTTATATCCAGACTCTCTCAAGCATCGAGCCAAAGTACAAGAGACGGTCTCTATACCCCCTACCTGAGGATTGAAGCCATATTTAGAACAGATGGCTATATTCATTTTACAAGTTCATTAAATAGATTTTCCCACTGTATGATAATCTTTGACATATCGAAGCGTTTTACACTCTCTTTGGCATTCTCAGATAATAGAAGCAACCGACTTTCGTCTGCCATAAGTTCAGAAAGTCGCCTTACAAACTCTTCGACATTATTATCTTCTATGGCTATACCCGACTTCCCTCCTTCTACAATATCATTTAGTGCAGCGTACGAACTAAAAGCCACAGGCACACAACCGTGTTGCATAGCCTCCGTCAGATTAAGCCCCCACCCCTCAAATTTACTTGTAGCAAGTATAATTTTAGATTTGGCATAATAGGCATTGGGAGTTTGACGACCATGCATCGATACTCGTTGCAACTTCATTTTCTTTACCAAGTATTTTACATCGTCAAATAATCCACCGCCTCCTACAATCTCCAATCTCCAAGAGGGATATAAATCTTGCAATCTACTCCAAATATGTAATATAATATCTATTCGTTTTTCTACAGCCATTCGCCCTACAAAAAGCAACACATTTTCTTTAGGCATTGATATTTCTATTTCGCTAGAGGAGTATGTATTAGCATTGTTTATAGCAAAAAGTTTGGAGGTATCCGCTATACCCGCCAACGACTGAAAAACAGGCTTAAACATATCAGAAAGAAGAAGAATACAATCGCTTCCTTCATAGGCTTTTCTAAACAAGTATCGGCTTTTTTTTGCTCTGTTTTTCAACTTTACAGAACGAAACTTTACCCTCTGATACCGTCGCCATAACCGAAGAGGAGTCCTACAACTTGGGAACGGAGAGTATACCGTATCAGGCAAATCCTTCAGAAACAGATCGGGAGTAGAGTGAAGTGCATTGACGAATTTTGCCAAAGACTTAAGCCTTACTTTCTCTATCAGACTAATAGCAGCCTCACTGTAAGCATGTTGATTTACAACTATATCTATATGATTTTTTTCTATAAAATAGGCAAAACTCCTCACATTTTGCTTTGTATCTACTTTTTCGTTCAACTTAAAATACTCTATCGAAGGTAGTTTGTATGTGAAAGCCTTAGGCGATATAAAAAACACACTATGCCCATTTTTTATAAACTCCTCTGCCAATACACAAGATATTCGTTCGGTACCTCCTGTATGAGGGTTGAAATCCTCAAGAGAAAAAAACGCTATATTCATTATTTTTCTACTAAATTAGACATTCTTGGAATCTGAGAAAACAGACAAAAAAACACTATAAAAACATTTTGTCCATAGGCTGTATTGAACGGCACATCTATCATAGAGTTTACGATAAATATAAAAAATAGCATAAACATCAGATAATTTTTATGCTTAAAAGCCATATAAAATCCTACAACAAACAGTAGCAATACAACTAAAAATCCTACAACTCCAAACTGCATAAACTCATCAAGAAATTGATTGTGAGAATGCGAATAGGCAGGCAAAACAGGTATATGTTGGTAATTATCGCCCATTTTTACCTCCTCCTCCAGCAATGCTTGCTCTTGTTCGCCACTACCACACCCCCATAGTATATGCTCGGAAATATAGTTGGTAGCCAAAGTATATACCTGAACCCTTGCAGAGTCTCTACAAAACACTACCAATTTATCTTTCAAAGCAAAGCCTGCTACCAATAAGGCTAAAAAGCAGACAACTAAATACAATTTCCTATAAGATATTTTATACCATAAATAAGCCACTATAGACAAAACCGTTATACCTATACAAGTAGCAACAGCCACACGACTCTCTAATGCCATACAAAACCAAAGTGTTGCCACCCAATATACAAGCAATAATACCCACGAAATAGATTTATGACGATATGAATAAAACGCTATAGACAAAGTAACTAGTGGTATCAAACAAACAAAGGTAGGGAAATAATACCCACTCCACCCTGCTACATAGACGAATACGCTATGTCCGCCAAGCACCATTTTCGAAGTAAGCCATTGCCAAGCGTTTGCTTGAAAATAGTCCAAATAGTGTAGCCAATAGAATAGCGAACAAAGCAAGTATAATAGAATCGTCTTCACCACCCAACGAAAGGCTATCAATAGTTCTTCTTTACTGATAGAAAAACATATAAATACTAGTGGTATGACAAATAAGAATGTAGTATTATGCTCAAATCGGAATCCCTTAGGAGTACCAATAGTTCCTAATGTCTGCAGCAAACCGTATATAAACACTATAATAAATGCATAACTTATAGGATAAATTCGTTTATTCCAAATAGCATAGGCAACGGCACAAACGCCAAATGCAACAAACAAACAGTTGCTTATAGCAGGATAAAACAACACAGAAAAAGCAAGAAACCACACTGCTATCAGCAACACGATACGACTAAACGAACTACCTTTTACAATAGCAAAATCTGACACAAAAATGGATATCAAGCCTAATGAAAACACAATAGCGTCTATCCATCTCCACAGATAAAAAGCCTCCTCTCCTTTAGTAAAATAAAGCCCCGCGGACATTACTATAATTGACATGAAGGAGTAGACAGTATAAGAGTATTTTTGTAGCGATAGTTGCTTCATCTATTCTATACTATGCAAAACTTTTACCTCGCTCTATGCGTGTCTCTTTCATCTCCATCTTATATAGTTTATCGCCACGGTGCAAAGGTTCAGTAGTTTTCAGAGAAAAAGGAACGCCTCGCTCTACACTATCGGTAGGTTCTAAATCCACTCGTATTTCCTCTACTATAGCCTCATACGCACCAGTAGTATTTCCCACAACAAGGATTTCGTCTCCTACTTTCAACGAACCACTCTCGAGGATAAACTCCGCCACACTGATTTTGCTAAAAAAGTTAGTACACTTACCTATATAAGTCTTTACTCTTGTTGCCGAAGAGCCATATACGCTTGTCCATTCCCCAAGCCTCTGCCCTAAATAATAGCCATTCCAGAAACCACGGTTGAATACACGCGAAAGTCTTTCGTCCCATTGTTGTACTCTATCCTCACTAAACTCTCCAGCCAAATACGCATTTATAGCCTCATCATAAGCCTCTACCACAGTACGAACATACTCTGCTCCCCTTGCTCTACCCTCTATTTTGAAGACACGCACCCCTGCGTCTATCATTTTATTTAGAAAATGTATTGTCTTCAAATCCTTAGGCGACATTATATATTGATTATCTACCTCAAGTTCCATGTCAGAACTTGTATCTTTTACAGTATAACTCCTTCGACAAATCTGATTACATTCGCCACGATTAGCCGAACGGTTCTTTTCGTGCAGACTCAAATAGCACTTTCCAGAAACAGCCATACACAACGCACCATGACAAAACATCTCTATACGAACCAGTTCTCCATTTCGACCTCTAATATCTTGCCTCTCTATCTCTTGGCTTATATGATATACCTGCTCCATATTAAGCTCGCGAGCCAAAACTACCACATCGGCAAACTTAGCGAAAAACTTCAATGCCTCTACATTAGTGATATTCACCTGAGTAGATAGATGAACCTCCACATCTCGCTCTACCGCATACTGCATAGCTGCCATATCAGAAGCGATTACAGCCGATATACCAGCCTCTTTTGCAGCATCTACTATGCTACGCATAAGTTCCAAATCGGTATCGTAAATTATAGTATTAAGCGTAAGATAGGTCTTTACGCCGTGCTTACTACACTCTTCGGCTATAGCTTTAAGGTCTGAATTAGTAAAGTTATTTGCCGAATGGCTACGCATATTCAGCCCCTCTATGCCGAAATATATTGCATTTGCTCCAGCCTTTATAGCCGCAGAGAGAGACTCCCAAGACCCAACCGGGGCCATTATTTCAAAATCCTTACGAGTAAGTTTCTTTGTCATCTATCTATTGTTTATTAAAACAAACTGCAAAATTAGTGATAAATTACGACTTTGCCAATTTTGTCTTATCTGCCACACTTATTATAAAGAAAAGACTCCCAGCCATTATAAACTGGAAGTCTCTATCTTATCTTACAATTAGGTATTGATTATTTTTTTTCTCTCTGCTTTCTCTGAATATCGTAAGCCAATGGAGCAGCAATAAATAGAGTAGAATATACACCCGACAAGCTACCCATTAATAGAGCAAACATAAATCCTCTAATTACCTCACCGCCGAAGATAAACATCGCCAGCAGAGTAAGTATTACAGTAAATGAAGTAGAGAATGTACGGCTCAGCGTAGTATTCAAAGCGGAATTCATTTGCTCGCCCATATCGCGGTTTGGATATAGAGTCAAGTTCTCACGCACACGGTCGAAGATTACCACAGTATCATTGATAGAATAACCGATGATTGTCAGAATCGCTGCAATAAACGACTGGTCAATATCAAGCGAGAATGGCATTACCTTGTAGAGCAAAGTATAAATACCAAGCATAAAGAAGGCATCGTGGAATAGCGACACTACCGAACCTACCGAATAAGCATAGTTTTTGAATCTGATGAGGATATATACAAATATCACTATAAGAGATAGCAATATAGCCCAACCAGCCTTAGTAAGCATCTCGGCAGCTACTGTAGGTCCTACATTTTGAGATTGCTGAATACCGAAATTTTCTCCCTGCTCTAAGTTTGCCAACTCATACTCGCCTCCACGATTTACATAGCGATGAACAAACATATCTTGAGTTACTGCAGGATTTAGATACTCTTTCAATCCGTCATAGAGCATATTTTCGATGAGATTCTGGTCATTAGTCTCGTCGTTATCATCAGTATAGTTAGTAGATATTCTTACCTGATTTGCATCACCCATTGTGATTACATACAATGAGTATCCAGCAAATTTCTCAGAGAGTTTCTCTCTTATCTCGTCTGCATTCACATCATTCTCGAAACGAACTACATAAGAGTTACCGCCAGAGAAATCAATACCCGGTTTCAAACCATTAAATATCAATGACAATACTATAATTACACCAAGTACAATAGAGATTGTATATCCTATTCTGCGTTTTCCGATAAAATCGAAATTGATGTGTTTGAACCAATTCTTTGTAAGGTTTGTATCGAAAGTCAAGTTCCACTCGCGTTTCATAGATGTCAACCTATCAAACAATATACGAGAGAAGAATAGTGCTGTAAAGAGTGAAGTAAATATACCTATAATCAGTGTGGTAGCAAAACCTTTCACCGAACCAGTACCAAATATAAACAATATAATACCAATAAGCAGCGTAGTAATCTGACCATCGAGGATAGCAGAAAGAGCGTTGCTGAAACCCTCTTCTATAGCCTTTTTCAAGTTTTTTCCAGCAGCCAACTCCTCTCTACAACGCTCGTAGATAAGCACATTAGCATCTACGGCCATACCAAGCGACAATACCATACCTGCGATACCAGGCAGTGTAAGTACCGCATTGAATGAAGCCAAGATACCCATCATAAAGAATGAGTTTGAAATAAGTACTACATCGGCGATAAGTCCAGGAACTATGCCGTAGTAGAGTATCATATAAGCAAATACAACGAGAAGGGCTATTACAAACGAAATCAATCCGTGACGAATAGCAGTCTGACCCAAAGATGGACCCACAACATCTTCTTGTACAATATGAGCAGGAGCAGGCATTTTACCTGAGTTCAACACATTTGCTAAGTCTTTTGCCTCCTCTGGAGTAAAGCGACCAGAAATCTGGGAACTTCCGCCTGTAATCTCATTCTGAACAGTAGGATAAGAGTATATGTAACCATCGAGCGAGATAGCAATACTTCTTCCGATATTTGCCTTAGTCAATCTTCCCCAAATAGAAGCACCCTCTGAGTTCATCTTCATAGATACTTGCGCTTGGTTTGTAGTCTGGTCGAAATCCACACGAGCGTCTGTCACCACACCACCAGTAAGCGGAGCTTGTCCGTTGCGAGAAGTAACCTTAAGAGCTATAAGTCCGTATCTGTCACTATTATCTTTAGTATCTTTTCCCTCAATAGTAGGCTTTACTGTCCAGCGAAGCATAATGTCGCGTGGCATAAGGCGTTTTATCTGTGGCATAGCGAAATAAGCCATTACTTGAGCTGTATCTTTAGTAGACACCAAACCAATCATTGGAGTATTTCCGCTTTGCATTCCACCAAGAATAGCCAAAAGTGGATTTTGAGAAATAGCCTCTTGCAGTGCTTTATCTGAATCTACTGCAGTAGCCGTAGACTCCTTAGCGATAGACTCTTTAAGCAAATCTTTTACGCTATCTACAGACTCTGCCACATCTTCAGCGACAGCAACTGTATCAGCAGAAGCCGAAGTATCCTCAGATGTCTTTCCTCCTTTCAGGCTACGAACAGCTTGGTCTGCTTGTACAAGCATATTTCCGAGTTCGGCAGCTGTGTATGTCTCCCAAAACTCAAGATTGGCAGAACCTTGTAGAAGTTTGCGGACGCGCTCAGGCTCTTTTACGCCGGGAAGTTCCACCAAAATCCTACCCTCTTCGCCACCAAGACGCTGGATATTAGGCTGTATTACACCAAACCTATCAATACGAGAACTCAATACATTGAATGAATTATCAATAGCAGATTTTACCTCTTCTCTCAAGACATCTATTACCTGAGAGTTATTCATATCAAGCGAGATTTTGTCTTTCAAACTCAAGGTAGAGAAGATTGTAGATAGTTTAGCATTTGCGTCTATCTTCTCAAACTCTTGCTTGAAAGCCGTAAGAAAGTCGTTAGACTTACGAGCCTTAGCGTTATCTAACGCTTGAGTAAAAATAGGTGTAGTGTTATGGTCTGATAGATATACCAAAATATCTTTTACAGATATTTCAAGCGTTACATCCATACCTCCCTTGAGGTCCAGACCCAAATTGATTTCTCTCTCTCTACACTCTTTCAGCGTATAGCCAAGCCATACTTTTTTGCCAGACACAGAGTCCAAATACTTGTAGTACTGCTCGTTATCTCCTTGAGCAAACTCTTTTGCCTTGCGACTATAATGCCCAGTAACGAAGCTAAAAGACAAGCAATAAAGGCAGACAAGTGCGAGTAGAGCCGAAAAAAGTCTAATAAATCCTTTGTTTTGCATTTTGAATTTTATTTAATTTATTTTATAATCAATTATTTAAGTAATGCAAGTAGCCAATTAGCCATTATACAAACCGAAATGCAAAGATACAATTTTTTTTTATTTTTTGATGTTCATTTTAGCACATTAGGCTGCAAACAAAAAAAGTATTGCCTCAAAAGCAATACTTTTTGGTTTGCACAACCACACACATTACAGTTATCAATTATGCTTTATCTTATAAATAACCGTAGATTGATTCGCAAGCGTAATACGAACTACAAGCACTGTCTTTGGCAAATTCGATATTTTTATCTCTGTATAATCGTATTTTGTAGAAAATAGCAGTCCGCCAATAGCAGAAAACACCTCTACCTGCTTGATATTTTTCTCTGCAGATATTACCAAATCTCCGTTTAGCGAAACTATCTTTACAGAAATACTATCAGGACTCTTTACCGCTGGCGACATCTCCCAAGCCTCACTTCTACTATTAGAAGCATAAACAGGAGATATAAGCAACATAGACAAAACAGCCACGATAGACACAACCAAAAGTATTTTATTCTTCATCGTTTCAATCCTATTAAAAACATAACAAGTTCGCAAAGTTAAGCATTTATTTTTGAATTCCTCACAAAACACCAAATAAAAACTTCGACAAAAAACTTTTTTCATTAACTTTGCAGGCGAAAATAACTAATAATATGAAAAATACGATTCTCTCCACACAAGACCTATCAATAGGATATGGAAAAACTACCATTAAGAGAAATATCAATATATCAGCACCTTCGGGCGTTTTGATAAGTTTAGTCGGACGAAATGGCTACGGCAAATCTACGCTACTCCGTACTATCGCGGGGCTACAACTGCCTTTAGCTGGAGTAGTAGAACTCAATGGTAAAAACATCTCGGAAATATCCGACAATGAACGGTCGAAACTACTCTCTCTGGTTCTGACCGAACGCATAAGCGTAGATAATCTGACTGTATTTGACCTCGTGTCGTTTGGTCGCTACCCATATACTTCATGGAATGGTTCGCTCGGAAATGAAGACATCGCCATAGTAGAAGATGCTCTAAAGAAGGTTCATATATGGCACATTAGAGATAAGATGATTTCGCAGACATCAGACGGAGAAAAGCAAAGAGCAGTCATAGCCAAAGCTCTTGCCCAAGAGACTCCTTTAGTACTGCTCGACGAACCAACATCACACCTCGACCTCTCGAATAGAATAGATATAATGCTATTGCTCCGCAAACTCGCTTCAGAGACAGGCAAAACCTTTATATTATCTTCACACGAATTAGATTTGGCAGTAAAAATGTCTGATTATCTATGGATAATGCAAGAAGATAAAATAACTACCGGACTACCAGAAGATTTGCTTATGGATGGAGTATTCCAAAAAGCTTTTTCGAGCGAAGTATTCAATTTTGACACAGAAGATGGTCATTACCAAATAGTAAGCCAACCTACAAAGAAATCTGTATGTATACGAGGATTGACTACAACCGACAAGGCGCGTTGGCTACGCCGTGCTTTTATCCGTTGTGGAATAGCAGAAAACCCTACTGCCAACAAATGTGTAGAAGTGTTGGAAGATAGGTTTGTTTTCGACGACAAAAAAAGTGCTTTTATAGAAGATGTGATTCGCTGGGCTTTATCAGACTAAATCGACTTTGACGGTATGATTTTTCGACATATTACCTAAAAATTGCTGAAGATAGCGTTGCTTACACTCTGCTTTTATAAGGCAATTGGCTTCTTGGCGTTGCTCTATTATTTTGACCTCAAAATCTTTCATCATCCTCATCACAAAACCAAGAGCAGTGTAGTCACAAACAATCTTCAAGCATTGTGTAATCTCAATCTTTACGATTTTCGAATTGGCAATAGCCTCTGCTGCTGCTACCTTATAAGCATTTATCAGACCAGATGTGCCGAGCAGTATTCCTCCAAAATACCTCACTACAACAATAAGAATATCTGTAAGGTCAGCCGACAAAATCTGCCCAAGTATCGGTTTGCCTGCAGTACCAGACGGCTCTCCATCATCATTGGAACGAAACTCCTGCTTTTCCGCACCTATCATATAAGCATAGCATACATGGCGAGAGTCAAAAAACTCCTGCCGCTTCTGCTTTATAGCATCCATAGCCTCTTCTGATGTTTTTACAGGTATTGCAAAAGATAAAAATTTACTACCCTTATCCTTAAACAATCCTTCGGCTATACTTTCGATAGTCTGATAACTCTCCATATCTTATTTTTAGTGCAAAAATATATAAAATCTAACAAACAGTCTAACTACAAACCAGCACTCTGCAATCCATATTCATACAACCATCATAAATTCTATCAATAATGCGTTTGAACAATAAGATTTTAGCAAAGTTGCTGAATAGGTAAAAAATATGTAATTTTGCCGTCATTAAACAAAATATAGACTTTATCACAAATATGCTTAAAATAGATAATTTACACGCCTCTATAGGAGGCAAAGAGATATTAAAAGGATTGAACCTTGAGGTAAAAAAAGGCGAAGTCCATGCTATAATGGGACCCAACGGAGCTGGTAAAAGCACTACAAGTAGTGTTTTAGTAGGCAATCCAGCATTTGAAGTGACAGAGGGAAGCATTGAGTTTAATGGGAAAAACTTACTGAATCTATCGCCTGAAGATAGAGCCTGCGAAGGCATATTTCTATCATTTCAATACCCCGTAGAGATACCCGGCGTAAGTATGACCAACTTTATGAAAGCGGCTGTAGCAGCACAACGCAAGTATCGTGGACTCGACCCACTTTCTGCCGCAGAATTCCTAAAAATGATGAGAGAAAAGCAATCTATTGTAGAGCTTGACAACAAGTTAGCCGGGCGTTCTGTCAACGAGGGATTTTCGGGTGGAGAAAAGAAACGCAACGAAATTTTCCAAATGGCAATGCTTGAACCCAAACTCGCTATACTTGACGAGACTGACTCTGGACTTGACATTGATGCTCTACGCATTGTAGCACAAGGAGTAAACAAACTTAAGAGTCCAGATAACGCCACTATCGTAATAACACACTACCAAAGGCTTTTAGACTACATTGTGCCTGATTTCGTCCATATCTTATACAAAGGAAAGATAGTAAAGACAGGCGATAAGTCGTTGGCGTTGGAACTGGAAGAAAAGGGATATGATTGGATTAAAAACCTATAAAACAGACTATTATGCAATCATATCTTGATATCTATAAAGAGTTTTCGCAGACAATAAAAGACAATTCTGCTAAGGCTCTAAACGCAGGAAGAGACGAGGCTTTCAAAGCATTTTCTACCAAAGGATTTCCTAAAAAGACAGACGAAGAGTATCTAAATAGTCGCATAAGCGACTGTATGGCAATAGATTACGGAATAAACCTCAAAAGACTATCACTTGATATAAAGCAGGGAGAGCTATACCAATGCAGAGTACCAAATATAAACGCTATTATGGCGTTTATGCTAAATGATAGATTTTATATTTCAGACAAAGAACAAACAAAACTACCCAATGGAGTGGTATTTTGCTCTATATCAGAAGCAGAGAAACGACATCCTGAGTTGATAAAAAAATACTTCTTTAGTATATCGCCAAAGGAGAAAGACTCTTTTACTCTATTCAACGACACATTCTCGCAAGACGGGTTTTTCCTATATGTACCAGAGAATACAGAAATAGATACTCCGTTGCAACTCATAAATATAGTAAACGGAGCAGGAGTGCCTATTATCAATTTCACCCACAATCTAATAGTAGTAGAAAAAGGGGCAAGACTGAAACTTTTAGTATGCGACCACACTTCAAGCCAGCAAGAGAGTTTTTCATCGCGTCAGACTGAAGTTTTTTTGGCAGACCAATCAGATTTTGAGTTTTGCAAGGTAGAAAACACAAGCCGAAAAGCAAACCTTATAGAACAAATCTTTGTAAATCAGCAAAATGAGGCTAATGCAAAGTTCAATAATCTTTCGTTGCTCAACTCTACAAGTCGTACACAAATAGAGGCCGATATCAACGGCGAACGCTCTTCTCTATATCTCGGCGGAATGCTTATATCAGACGGTTCGCAAGAGACGGAGAACTATACTATAATTCGCCACAACGCTCCAAACTCTACATCAAACGAACTATTCAAGTACATATTAGACGACTCTTCGCATGGGATATTCTCTGGTAGAATTGTGGTAAATCAAGTAGCACAAAAGACAGAGTCTCGCCAAACAAATCGCAATATATGCCTTACTCGCGAGGCTTCTATGAATGCTCGACCTCAGCTTGAAATCTACGCAGACGATGTAAAGTGCGGACACGGTGCCACCACAGGGCAACTTGACGCGGAAGCTATGTTTTATATGAAACAAAGAGGCATTGACGAAAAAACCGCCCGACTAATGCTACTCGGAGCTTTTGTACAAGATGTAATAGACCAAATAGGAGTAGAGGCTCTACGCGAACGACTAAAAATAATGGTAGAACAGAGGCTCAGAGGCGAAAACGCTCATTGTGAAAACTGCTCTATTTGTTAAAAGATAATCTCACAAAATGATGACTTTCAAATAATCATATTTTACACAAAAAACACATTTTTACGCTCGATAAAAACAGGGCGTAGAAGTGTGTTTCTTTTATGAACTAAACTATATTTTATCACATGAAAAACTACAAATGGCTCGTTGTGTGCATATTATTAGTATGCTATTTACCCTCAAAATCTCAACAAAAAGACAACTCTTCACAGCAAGACACCACATACCAGTTATCTGATTTCGAGTGCTTTGCAAAAAAGGATATGTCGGAGATAATGCCTCCACAAAAACTAAACCCAGAAGCACTACAAAGCATCAACTCGCAGTCAGTAGCAGACGCCGTACGCTACTTCTCTGGAGTACAAGTAAAGGACTATGGTGGAATTGGTGGGCTGAAAACCATCAACATTCGCTCTATGGGGACAACCCAAATGGGAGTATTCTACGATGGCATACAAGTAGGCAATGCACAAAATGGACAGATAGACTTAGGCAGATTCTCATTAGATAATGTAGAGAGCATATCTATTTACAACGGACAAAAATCATCTCATCTGCAATCAGCCAAAGACTTCGGCTCGGCAGGAACAGTCTACATTCGTTCCAAACGACCAATATTATCGAAAGAAAAACCATTTTATCTAAAAGCAAGACTCAATGGCGGTTCGTTTGGACTGTTCAACCCTTCGCTACTCTATCAACAGAGACTCGCAGAGGATATTTCGCTCTCTACCTCTATAGACTTTCAGACAGCTAACGGACATTATAAATTTACTCGATACGACACTACGCTTATCCGTCAAAACTCAGACATCACTGCATTCAGAGCAGAGGCGTCTGTATTCGGGCTAACAGAACGAGGTGATTGGAAAGTACAGATTTACAATTATAACTCAAATCGAGGATTGGCAGGCTACATAGCCAGAAACCTCTATACAAACTCCGACAGACAATGGGACAACAACTTTTTCCTACAATCGTCACTCAAACAAACCTTCGGCAAATACTCATTTCTAATAAATGCAAAATACTCAAATGACTATCTGCACTACATCAGCCCTGATACCATAACGCTATACTACAACGACCGCTATCGCCAGCAAGAGTTGTATTTATCGATAGCCAATGGATACTCTCCTTTTAAGTGGCTCAACTTATCGCTATCTACCGACTACCAATATAATCACCTATTTGCAGACACACGACAATTCAAGTTTCCTACGCGTCACTCTATTTTTGTTGCTACATCTGCCAATCTTCGCCTTAGAAAGTTTAGTCTACAAACATCTATATTGATGAACATGATAAAAGACTTTGTAAAAGACGATTCGCCAGAGCCACAAATCAATTTTTCCCCAGCACTGATAGCGACATATTCGCCATTTAACCACTTCCCACTGACATTTAGAGGCTTCATAAAACGCTCATTCCGTATGCCTACCTTCAACGACTTATACTACACAGGACTGATACCAAAGAAACTAAAACCAGAGTTTGTATCGCAAGTAGATTTAGGTGTAGAATATGTACTTCTCAGTGGGAAAAGATGGCTCAAAAGTCTAAGCACTAACATCGATGCGTATTACAACGAAGTAACTGACAAAATAGTAGCTGTTCCCTCCAGTAGCACATTCCGCTGGAGTATGGAAAATTTAGGTTTTGTAAAAATATACGGCGTAGATTTCTCTATGAATGCAGTAACAAAGATAAGTCGCTCGCTATATCTAAATCTTTTAGCCAACTACACATATCAAAATGCTCGCGACTACACCGACTACAAATCGCCATTTTTCGGAGACCTCATACCATACACTCCTTTGCATAGTTTTACAGCAGCATTCAATATAAAATACAAGCAGTTACACTTCAACTACTGCACTATCTATACAGGCGAACGATACAATTCGTATGCAAACACTAAAGCAAACTATGTACAGCCTTGGTACACACACGACGCTTCGTTAGGGTATAAATTTGAAGTACGGGAAAAAGGAACGCTATCTACAAACATTGATATAAATAACTTATTCAACCAACAATACGATGTAGTATCAGGCTATCCAATGCCCGGCACAAACTTCAAAGTGTATCTAATCTGGGAGATGTAGGCTTAAAGAAAAAAGTCGTAACTTTGTATTTTTTTGGCAGAATAAATACATAGTTTTCAAAGTGTTTTTTAGCGATATTTTAGGACAAGAAGAGATAAAACATCGGCTTATAGCAGGTGCAAAAAGCGGAAAGATAGCCCACGCACAACTATTCTATGGCGACGAAGGGCGAGGAGTACTACCTATGGCTTTAGCATACGCTCAATACCTTTCGTGCGAAAATCCCAAAGATAATGATTCGTGTGGAGTATGTCCATCTTGCAAGAAGTATGCTACACTCTCTCACCCAGACTTACACCTAATTTTTCCTATTATCAAAAAAAAATCTACCGACAACGGACTAATAACAGATGAGTTTTTTCGTCTATTTAGAGCAGAATTTTTATCAGACCCTTATATGTCTACAGACGATTGGCAGAGCAAAATAGCCGATTCTAAAATTGCTCGCATATACACTGCCGAGGCTGACAACATAGTCTCTTCGCTAAGTATGAAAGCATTTGAATCAAAATTTAAGGTTGTCATTATATGGGGAGCAGAGAAGACCGAACCAGAGTTTTCTAACAAACTGCTGAAAGTTTTAGAAGAACCGCAGGGACAAACACTTTTCATACTTACTACAAGCCAACCAAACGAATTGCTACAAACAGTCCGCTCTCGCACACAAAATGTATTTTTTCCTCCGATAGACACTACCTTTTTGATACAGAAATTACAAAAAATGGGGCTTGATGGAGACGAATTTCATACTATGGCAAAAAATGCGAGAGGCGACCTCAACGCTCTGATGAAGCAAATAGAGGGAGACGAACAAAAAGACGAATACTTCGACCTATTCAAATGGCTGATGCGTGCCTCTATTCGTATGGGAGAGGAGCATTTTACCGATATGATAGTGCCTTTTTTAGATAGAATAGTAGAGATAGGTCGCTCGCAACAAGTAGCGTTCTTACAAAATTCCCAACGGCTACTTCGCGAGTATTTCATATCTAACCTACAACAGCCACAATTACTATATATGAATAAAAAAGAGGCTGATTTTGCAGCCAATTTTGCTAAATTTGTAAATTATAAAAACATAGAGGATATATTTGAGGAGCTATCGATAGCCCAAGCACAAATAGAGCAAAACGCTAATGCACGATATATATTTATGGACTTGATACTAAAGATGTATGCTATGCTAAAAAGATAATTTGAAGGAATGGGACAAAACAATACATTTCGATTTAAGCAATTTGAAATAAAGCAAGAAAAAACGCCTATGAAAGTAGGAACAGACGGCGTACTGCTCGGAGCTTGGGCTAATGTAGAAAACGACAATCAAATCCTCGACATAGGCACAGGCACAGGACTTGTGGCACTAATGACCGCACAACGCAATCCTACAGCCACTATAGATGCTATAGAAATCGACCCTAATGCTGCAGAAGAAGCGAAGAAAAACATTAAAGCATCAAAATTTTCTCATAGGATAGATATTATCAATCAATCTCTACAAGAGTTTGCCCATAAAGAATAAAAATGCTACCTTTGCCTCCAAAATGATTATAAAAAATGGCAGATAATAATTTTTTAGAGTTAGAAGAGAGAATTGTAGCGGTATTAAAGACAGTCTACGACCCTGAAATCCCCGTTGACATATACAACCTCGGACTTATCTACGATGTAGATTGTTCGGAAGACGGTTCGGTGGTAATTGATATGACTATGACTGCTCCTAATTGTCCTATGGCCGACTTTATAGTAGAGGAAGCAAAAATGAAAGTAGAGGCTATTGAAGGGGTTTCAAGTGCAAAAATCAATGTAGTATTCGAGCCTGAATGGAATCAAGATATGATGACTGAAGAGGCGAAACTTGAACTTGGGCTTTTGTAAAAAAAATGCGCAACCACTCTCTAACAATCATACTTTTTACAATAATCCTAATGCCTATTTTTTGGCATTGCTCTGGTGGCAAACCTGTAGCAGAGGGCAAAGTTTCAGACAAAGCCAAAACACCTACACTACAGGCATCTGAGATTACCACGGTCATCTCTGACTCTGGCATTACTCGATATAGGATTACCACTCCTGATATGGCAATATACGACAATGCCGAAAGAAGCCATTGGCTTTTCCCCAGAGGACTCCATTTCGAGCGTTTCGATTTCAATCTATCTATCGACGCTCAAGTAGATTGCAAGTACGCCATATATTACGATAAAGAACGCCTATGGATACTACGAGATAGCGTGCGTTGTTATAATATATCTGGCGAAATATTTGAGACAAACCTACTCAATTGGGACGAAACAGAGGAACGCATATATTCAAACCAGCCTATAAAAATCACAAAAAAAGATATGATAATAAACGGCATTGGATTTGAATCAAACCAGATGCTAACTCGCTATCAAATCAATAAAGTAACAGGCATTCTGCCCATAGACTCCGAAGAGACGGACTCTGCAACAATAAGCGAATAAATCGGACTTAGTATCCACTGCCCTCCAACATAGCAATCCTCTTTGCTAAAGTAAATTTTTATGACTAACTTTGCCAAAATTTTCTAAAATAACAAATTGAATAAATGGCAGACGACAAGAAAGTGATATTTTCTATGGTGAATGTCTCAAAATCATTCGCCAACAACAAACAGGTATTGAAAAACATCTACCTTTCGTTTTTTTACGGAGCAAAAATAGGCATAATCGGTCTCAACGGCTCAGGCAAATCTACACTTATGAAAATCATTGCCGGCGTAGAAAAAAACTTTGAGGGAGAGGTAGTATTTTCTCCCGGCTACTCAGTAGGATACCTCGAACAGGAACCAAAGTTTGACGAAGAAAAAACCGTAAAAGAGGTAGTGCAAGAGGGAGTACAGCCTATAATGGATTTACTCGCCGAGTTTGAGGAGATAAACAATGCTTTTGCCGACGAAAATGCCGATTTCGATAAACTTCTAGCTCGCCAAGCAGAAGTACAAGACAAACTTGACGCTTGTGATGCTTGGAATATAGATACAAAACTCGAACAAGCAATGGACGCACTCCGTTGTCCAGACGAGAATGCCGTAATGAAGAATCTGTCGGGTGGAGAACGCCGCCGTGTAGCACTCTGTAGGCTACTACTCCAACAACCTGACATATTGTTACTTGACGAACCTACAAACCACCTCGATGCCGAAAGTATCGATTGGCTTGAGCAACACTTACAACAGTATCAAGGCACTGTAATTGCCATTACCCACGACCGCTACTTCCTCGACCATGTAGCTGGCTGGATACTCGAACTGGACAGAGGAGAAGGGATTCCTTGGAAAGGCAACTACTCTGGTTGGCTACAGCAAAAGACCGAACGAATGGCTTTAGAGGAGAAACAAGAGAGCAAACGCCGCAAAACTCTGGAGCGAGAACTGGAATGGGTGAGAATGGCCCCTTCTGCTCGACATGCCAAAGGCAAAGCCCGCTTAAACGCCTATGACCAACTGCTCAATGAGGACCAGAAACAGAGAGAAGAAAAACTCGAACTATTCATACCAAACGGACCTCGCTTAGGCAATAAAGTAATAGAAGCAAAAGGAGTAGCTAAAGCATTTGGCGAAAAACTACTTTTCGACAACCTAAATTTTATGCTTCCTCCTAACGGAATTGTAGGAATAATAGGACCCAACGGTGCTGGAAAGACTACACTTTTCCGTCTGATAATGGGAATGGAGAGCGTCGATAGCGGTTCGTTTGATGTGGGAGAGACTGTAAAAATAGGTTATGTAGACCAAATGCACAAGGATATAGACCCCGAAAAGACTATCTTCCAAGTAGTATCTGGTGGCACAGAGTTTATCCGTGTAGGTGGAAGAGAGATAAACGCAAGGGCTTATTTGGCTCGATTCAACTTCACTGGTGGCGACCAAGAGAAACTCTGCGGTGTCCTTTCTGGTGGCGAACGAAACAGACTACATTTAGCTTTGACACTAAAATCGGAAGCCAATGTACTACTACTCGACGAGCCTACAAACGACATTGATGTAAACACACTTCGTGCATTGGAGGAGGGACTTACCAACTTTGCAGGCTGTGCTGTAGTAATATCACACGACCGCTGGTTCCTCGACAGAATTTGCACTCACATTTTAGCCTTCGAGGGCGACTCTAAAGTATTCTTTTTCGAGGGTTCTTACTCTGAATACGAAGAACACAAACTAAAACGAGATGGTTATCAAGAACCTAAACGCATAAAATACAGAAAACTAATCCAATAGTTTTCCTACAAAAAAACAATCATATTTTCAACAACAAAAAAACATCGAAACTGTATGAAAAAAATACAAATGGTAGACCTGCAGACGCAGTATCAAAAGATAAAAGCCGAAGTAGATAGAGGCATTGCAGAAGTAATAGAGACAGGAGCTTTCGTCAAAGGAGGCAAAGTAGTAGAGTTCCAACACAGTTTGGAACAATATCTTGGAGTAAAGCATGTAATCCCCGTAGGCAACGGCACAGATGCATTGCAGATTGCTCTTATGGCTTTAGGATTGAAGCAAGGCGACGAGGTAATCACACCTACATTTACCTTCATAGCCACGGCCGAAGTAGTAGCATTGCTTGGACTTACACCCGTAGTAGTAGATGTTGATAGCGATACATTTTGTATCAACACAGAGTCTCTTAAAAAGGCTATCACACCGAAAACTAAAGCGATAGTCCCAGTACATCTTTTCGGACAAAATGCCAATATGGAGGAGATACTAAAGATAGCAAAAGAACACAACCTATTTGTAGTAGAAGATGCGTGCCAATCAATGGGGTCGGAATATCTGTTCCAAGACGGCACAAAGAAACATTCTGGCACAATAGGCAACATTGGTTGCACATCATTTTTCCCATCTAAAAATCTTGGTTGCTATGGAGACGGCGGAGCGTTATTTACAAACGACGACGAATTAGCAGAAAAAATCACTACAATAGCCAATCACGGAATGCGTATTCGCTATCACCACGACATAGTAGGAGTAAACTCTCGACTTGATAGTATGCAGGCCGCAATACTTCAAGCAAAACTTCCGCATTTAGACTCCTATGTAGCCTCTCGCCAGCAAGCAGCTGAGTTTTACAACAGAGCCTTTGCTAAGTGTAACAAAGTAATTACGCCGAAGACTGCCAACTATACCACACACGCTTTCCACCAATACACATTGAGACTCGTGGGAGTAGATAGAGACAAATTTATAAAGGCTATGGCAGAAAAAGGCATTCCTGTAATGATTTATTACCCAATACCACTACACTTGCAAAAAGCATACACAGACCCACGCTACAAGCAGGGAGATTTCCCTGTAGCCGAAGATCTTTCTGCTACAGTATGTTCACTACCTATGCATACTGAGCTTGACTCGGAGCAATTGGAGTACATTACAAATCACTTTTTGGAAATTATCGAAAATTGTTGAACTAAATAATCAAATTATTATGAAAAAGAGAGTTTTATTTCTATCGCTCGTTGTATTGAGCGTAATGTTTGCAGGGTGTAAAAAAGGGGAAAAAGCATTAATAGGCACATGGATTTCAGACGGCAATCCAGATATAAAGATAGAAGCAGGCACGCTGGGTCCTATGATTGAAATGTTTGTCAAAGAGTATATTTTTTCTTTTGACGATGATTTTGCAGAAGGTGGTAAAGCGGTATTCAATAAAGACAAAACAGGCTACATATCATTTGAAGACGACCCATTGCATTTCACATATTCTACCTCAGGAGACAAACTCACACTCAATTTACAGATGTCAGAAAATGGAGAAGAGGGTGTAGTCCCTACTATATGGGAAGGTACACTCAAAATTTCAGGCAAAAAACTTACCATTGCAATGGATATAATGCCTATACTGAAAAATTTAGAAAAAATGGGAGAGATACCTGCTGAGTATAGTAGTTATCTAAATATGATAACATCAGCACAATTCGTATTCCCTTTCAAACGAAGTTAATTTTTCATAGTAAAAAATACCGTCAATGGATTTTCCACAATACTCTCCTATAATACTCGCACTGATAGGGTCTGGCTTTACATTTTTATGCACTTCTTTGGGAGCTTCATTTGTATTTCTTTTCCGAAACGAAAACAATGAAAAATTCCAAAGGCTCTTCCTTGGATTTGCAGCGGGAGTAATGATAGCAGCCTCTATATGGTCGCTTCTAATGCCTGCTATAGAGATGGCAGAGGAGCAGGGTAAAATAGGCTGGGTACCTGCAGCAGGAGGCTTTCTCTTAGGAGCAGTGTTTTTGCTAATGCTCGACAGCCTTATGCCTCACCTCCACCCAGGAAGTGAGAAGCCTGAGGGTATGAAATCAAACCTCAATCGCTCTACTATGCTGATACTTGCTATCACGCTACACAACATTCCCGAAGGACTTGCCGTAGGCCTTACATTCGGTATGGTAGCACACTCTGCCAATATATCGGCTGCCATAGCTTCTGCCTTTGCTTTGGCTTTAGGAATCGGACTACAAAATATACCTGAAGGAACTGCGGTCTCTCTTCCATTAAGAAGCGAAGGATTTAGCAAGAAGCGAGCTTTCATCTATGGGTCACTATCAGGACTGGTAGAGCCGATATCAGCCGTAATCGGGGTATTGATAATAAGCGTACTTGGCGGACTAATGCCGTGGCTTTTGGCTTTCGCTGCTGGAGCAATGATATATGTAGTAGTAGAAGAACTAATACCTGCTGCCAATATGGATAGCCACTCAAACCTCGGCACTATCGGCGTAATTATAGGCTTTATTCTAATGATGATATTAGATGTGGCTTTAGGATAAAACATATAAATCTTTAGCGACACAATAAAAAAAACAAGCGATTTGACTAATACAAATCGCTTGTTTTTACTTTAATACTACATCAAACTTTATTTATTATCTTCCTCTTTCTTATAAGGAAAAAGTTTGTCGATACCTATTATTATAAAATAGAATATAGCCATAAAAATAAACACTCCTGCGAGTCCTATCCCCGAAATTTCGAGTGCTTTCATCAATTCTGGATTCATCATACAAAAAACAACTTTTAGAGTAAAACATTAAGCAAAAAGAGGCACAAGTAGAAGTATCATTCCACCGACAATAACAGAACCTATCTGTCCGCCGACATTGGCACTTATAGCAGGCATCAAAAGATAATTATGCTTATCCTCTTTCATACCCATACCGTGTATCACGCGGGCCGACATAGGGAAAGCAGAGATACCACAAGCACCTATCATTGGATTTATCTTTTTATCTTTTGCTAAAAATGTATTGATAAGTTTAGCAAAAAGCACGCCTCCAGCAGTATCGAATATAAAGGCAAATATGCCCAAACCAAGTATCATCAGCGTATCGAGCGTAACGAAGCGTTCGCCTGTCATAGTGCTGGCGATAGTTATTCCCAGTAGGATAGTAACCAGATTTGCCAACTCTTTTTGTGCTGTTTGCGAGAGGCTGTTGAGTACACCACATTCGCGTATCAGATTACCAAACATAAGGAAACCAATAAGAGCCAAAGAAGAAGGAGCAATAAGTCCAGCCACTACAGTTACTGCTATAGGAAAAACTATAAGGGTAGTACGAGAAACCTTCTTGTTGGCATCAAACTTCATACGGATTTTTCTTTCGTTAGAAGTAGTAAGAGCCTTGATAACAGGTGGTTGAATAATAGGTACAAGAGCCATATAAGAGTATGCGGCCACGGAAATAGGTCCCAAAAGGTCTTTAGCTAACTGTGTAGCCACGATAATAGAGGTAGGTCCGTCTGCAGCTCCAATGATACCAATAGAGGCTGCTTGCTTAATATCGAAGCCTACTAAGGTAGCAAGTATCATTGTCATAAAGATACCAAACTGGGCAGCGGCTCCAAAAAGTAGCAATACAGGGCGTTGGAATAGAGGAGAGAAGTCTATCATCGCTCCAATAGCAATAAAAATCAGCAAAGGGAATACCTCGGTAGCGATACCAGCATCAAAGAACACATTCAAAGCACCGATTACCTCTTCTCCGTTTTGAAACTGCGTCAACACCGCCGAAAAAGGTATATTGACCAAAATAGCACCGAATCCAATCGGCAACAATAGAGTTGGCTCATACTGTTTTCTGATAGCCAAGAAAATAAGGATAGCGCCGACCAAAATCATCACTAAATTTTGCCATTTCATCAGGGCTATCGCAGGCATTAAAGTTTGAAAATCCATAATGTTATTTATATTGTAAAATTATTTTACTTATTATGCTAAATTACTATTTTCGTTCTTCTCCTTAATTATTATAGACAATAAAATAGAAACTCCTAAAGTACCGATAATTACAGCCAAAGAGAGCCAAGAGTGTTGTCCGAAGAAGTGTTCTATAGGCTCAAAGTAGCAAAGCAACATCTTTGCACCAATAAAAAACAGGATAAAACTTACACCGTGCTTTAAGAAACGAAACATTGTAATAATACCTTTCAAAGCAAAATATAGAGAAATCAATCCCATAACGGCAAAAACATTGGATGTAACTGCCAAAAACTGTTCTTCGCTGTTTGTAAGAATACCACTTGCACCCTCTTTTATCACACCGATAATCGCAGGAATAGAATCTACTGCAAAAAGCACATCGGTAGAGCCAATTACGAGAAAAACGAGGAATGTAGCCGTAATATGTATCTTGCCATTTATTTTTTTAAAAAAATGACTTGCATTCTCATCTGGGTCGATAGGAAAAATCCTTGATGCAAATTTATATAGAAAATTGGCTTCGGGATCTACCTGTTCGTCTTCGCCCGAGAAAGCCATCTTATAGGCTGTCCATAACAAGATAGCACCGAATATATACATTATCCAGTGGAATTGCTGTACAAGCCCCATTCCTACCAGAATAAACAATACTCTAAGCACAATAGACAGCATTATGCCGAGTTCGAGCAATTTAGGTTGATTTTTAGCACTTACTCCCATCAGCGAAAATATCATCATAAAAACAAATAAGTTATCAACCGAAAGAGAATACTCCGTAAGGTAGCCTGCTATAAACTTTGCTCCCATTGTATGGGCAGTATTGACTGTGGATTCTGGGTTTTGTGGAAAAAAGAAAAATAGCGAAGCCCCAAATAGCAACGCTATGCCTATCCACAATGCTGTCCAACGAAGAGATGTCTTCACACTCATTTCGCCCTCTCTATGCCCTGTAGCATATAGGTCGATAAAAAATACGATAAGAAAGATAGCAATAAAAACTATCCAGTAAATTGTCATTGTTGTCATACAGTAAATCTATATATAAAATAGTCTTCAAAAAAAACTACGCAAAATTACATTTTTTTTACGCATTAAAATAATTCTCAATAGTCTCTTTCAATTGCTCCATAAACCATATTGGAGTAGATGTAGCCCCACAAATACCTATCGACTTAGCATTTTTTAAATCCTCTAAACGCAAATCAGAAAGCGAAGAGACAAAAACAGTGTTTGGATTGACCAAACGACACACCTCAAACAAGACTTTGCCGTTTGAGGAATTTTTGCCACTGGCAAAAATTATAGCATCAAACATAGAAGCAAATTCACGGAGTTCTGGAATGCGATTTGAGACCTGACGGCAAATCGTATCATAACTCTGAAACGCTACACCTTCGCCCTTGCGGAGATTGATTTCGTCTATTATAGCCCGAAATTCTTCAATAGACTTAGTAGTCTGCGAAAACAGTATAATTTGCTTTGAAAAATCTATCTTATCTATATCAGCGACGCTCTCTACTACTACAGCAGAATACTCTATCTGCCCCTCAAGCCCTACGACCTCAGCGTGTCCTCTTTTGCCTAAAATCACTATCTGTGCCTCTGGAAACCTCGTATGCGCCTCTTTAATACGCTTTTGAAGGTTCAACACTACGGCACACGATGCGTCTATTATCTCAACATTGTTCTTTCGGGCAATATCGTAAATCTCGGGTGGCTCGCCGTGGGCTCGAAACAACACTTTCGTGTTTTTCAACTGCTTAAACTGCTCATAATCAATAGTTCTCAACCCAATACGCTCAAGCCTTGCTACCTCTTCGGAGTTATGCACTATCTGCCCCAAACAGAAAAGTTCTTTAGAGTCTGCTAACTCCTGTTCTGCTTTTTTTATAGCGCGAATTACGCCATGGCAAAAGCCAGATTTTTTATCTATCTCTACTATTACTTTTTTCATAACCTACTTTTTCTCCTCCGAATCTACGGATTTTTTCTTCCCACAAAACCCACATCAAAAATATCAATCCATAAAACAGATATTTGAATACATATTCGTGAAATAAATCAAAATATTCACGATGCTGCTCTACTATCAAAGCTAAGGCTACCAACCTAAATACATTTATCAGATAGCAAACCATCACACCAAGCGGAATAAACCACAACTTACGCCTCCAACTACCTAAGGAACAAAGCATTATACAAACAAATATAAACATCTGCTTTATACCCGTGCAGCCCCATACTATATTGACTCCACCTTCGCTACCAAGAAAATTTATCACGGTCTCCCCAGTATAAACAGCATTAGGACGAATAGCGTGAGTCAAAAAGTATGTTACTTTAGCAAAATGGATAGAGGCTGTATGAAAGAATCCAGAGACATCAATAGAACCAAATATCTGCACATCATCTACAGTCTCTATACCCTGAACTGAAAGTTTCCAAACGATATTTGCCACAAACATCGCTACGAAGAAAAGAATTATTCCTCTATTTTTCCTATAAACATCTCTTAGTCGCATATATTCTTGTCAAATAATAGTTTTAGCAAAGGGTGGCTCCGATATATCTGCAAAATCGTTGTTCAAATACTTGAAATAACCTGCTATAGCGACCATTGCAGCGTTGTCGGTAGTAAAAGATGGCTTAGGGATAAACACTTGCCAGCCATACCGCTCTCCTGCTTCCGTAAGAGCCTGCCTCAATCCCGAATTAGCAGACACACCGCCAGCCACGGCTACAGTCTTTATCTTCAAATCTTTAGAGGCCGCCAAAAGTTTCTTCATCAGAATATCTATAACCGTTTTTTGCAAAGAGGCACAAAGGTCAGCCTTATTTTCTTCTACAAAATTAGGATTTCCTTTGATATTATCTCGTAGAAAGTAGAGAAAGGAGGTTTTCAGTCCGCTAAAGGAATAGTCATAGCCTTTTATATTTGGCTTAGCAAAAGAAAAGCGAGAGGAATCGCCCTCTTTAGCAAGCTTATCTACAAAAGGACCTCCGGGGTAAGGCAATCCCATTACCTTTGCACATTTATCGAAAGCCTCTCCTGCAGCATCGTCTATAGTCTGCCCTATTATCTCCATATCGAAATAGTCTTTTACCAATACTATCTGAGAATTACCTCCAGAGACTAAAAGGCATAAAAAAGGGAACTCTGGCATAGTCTTATCTTCGCCGCTTTCTTGTATGAAGTGCGACAAGATATGAGCCTGAAGATGATTGACTGTCAGGCAAGGGATAGAGAGAGCTGTAGCCATAGATTTAGCAAAAGATGTCCCCACGAGTAGCGAACCAAGCAATCCCGGACCCAATGTAAAAGCCACTGCCGACAAATCATTCAACCCTACACCAGCCCTACGCAAGGCGATATTGACTACAGGAACAATGTTTCTCTGGTGGTCTCTCGACGCAAGCTCTGGCACCACTCCACCGTACTCTGAATGTACTGTCTGCGAAGCTATTACATTAGACAACAAAACATGACCTTCTATGACTGCGGCCGAAGTATCGTCACACGATGATTCTATACCAAGTATTATAGTTCGTTTTTTCATCATTTTCATTTTTCAACTAAAACATAATGTCTTTGCCTCTATCTTTTCTTGCCAAAATATCGAGGCATACTCAGAAAATTTCTGCACAGACTCAGTAGTATAAAACTCTACCGAGGATCCTTTAGAACATAGACTCTCTTGCTCTGGATGTCGATAAAGATAATCGCAAAGGCTTTTGGCAACAATATCTCCTTGCGACACAATACGCACTCCCTCAGGCGAAAACCTCTGAATTTTATCTAAAAGCAAAGGATAGTGAGTACAACCAAGCACCAGCGTATCTATCGCCTGCGACCTACTAAAAATCTGGGTTATGTACTTTCTAACAAAATAATCCGCCCCATCTCCGCAATGCTCATTGTTTTCTATCAAAGGCACCCACATCGGACAAGCTTGGGGGAAAACCTCCACCTGAGGAAAAACCTTCTGTATCTCTATTTCATACGAGCCAGATTGCACAGTACCTACTGTGCCTAGTATACCGACTTTATTTGTTTTCGTAAAAAAGCCTACACACTCTGCCGTAGGACGAATCACGCCAAGTACTCGCCTATGCGGATAGTTTTTCACCAACTCATTTTGCTGAATAGAGCGAAGAGCCTTCGCAGAGGCTGTGTTGCAAGCTATAATTACTATTTGGCAATTCATCTGAAAAAGTCTTTCGACACACTGCCAAGAGTATTGATACACTACCTCATAGCTCCTCGTGCCATAGGGAGTTCTTGCATTATCGCCCAAATAAACATAGTCATACTCTGGCAAAACTCGCCGTATTTCTTTTAGTATCGTCAGCCCACCGTAGCCAGAATCAAACACTCCAATTTTCATCAACAAAAATCAATTTCGGCAAAGTTACAAAAAATAATGCTTCTATAGCATTCGTCTAAAAAGACACTCAGATATTGCCGTCAGATACAAACAGATATTTACAATAAAAATAGTAACTTTGCCAAAAAATGTTTTTGTCCGTATGAAAAGACTTATATACATCACATTACTTATTATATTTTACATATCTGGTTTTTCTCAACAAACTACAGTCATACCCTCATCGTATGCCGCAGCAAATGCTTCCGTAGCATATACAGGCGATTGGTTTGCCTTTCATAACCCAGCTGCATTAGGGCAAAGGCAGAGAATATCAATAGGAATGCTCTATGAAAACAAATATATTAGTCGCGAATTATCAAACAAGGCTCTATCTGTAGCAATTCCCACAAAACACATAAACTTGGGCGCAAGCTTCTCACACTTCGGATATTCTGAATACAATGAGATGTTAGCTTCCCTAAGTTTTGCCCGCAAATTTGGTCGATTATCTATCGGAGTAGACGCAATCTACTACACAGTATTTCTTTCACCATCAGAGCGATACAAGGGAACATTTACTACTCAAGTAGGAATGCAGGTAGATGCTACAGAGGAATGGACATTAGCCTTTACTGCTTTCAACCCTGTATTCTCTAAAGTAAAAGGAGACTACGAAAACAAACCATTGCCAACGGTATTCTCCATTGGCTCTCAATATAAAATACGAGGCATAGTAGATTGGCTTATACAGTTCGACAAAGAGATAGCATCTCCATTTCGCTGGGCTACAGGCTTTGAATACGCCCCAGTAAAAGAGTTTATAGTAAGGATAGGAGCATACGGATATAGAGATATACGCCCTACAATAGGACTTGGTATGAGGCTAAAGGGATTGAAGTTTGATGTAACAGCCGACTATAATACTGCACTTGGATTTTCTATGGCAGGTGCTTTAGGATATGAATTCTAAATGACAGAATCAAAACAACAAGATGTTGCCAAAATATGTAGAAAACGACAAATTTCTATTGCCTTTTTCCCATAAGATAGAGGCAAGACATCTGTATGCAAATAAACGAGAAAAAGAGATTACCGCAGGAGAATCCATCTCCGACTTTGCCAATGGATATTTGTATTACGGGCTACACAAATCTAAGGACAAATGGATATTTAGAGAATATGCTCCAAATGCTACGGCTATATATATTGTAGGAGACTGCAATGGTTGGCAAAAAAACGAAGACTACAGACTACAATCTATTGGGAACGGCTCATGGCAAGGAGTTTTTCAAGCAAATCAATTCAAACATGGGCAACTCTACAAACTACTTATAGAATGGCAAGGAGGTTGCGGAGAAAGGCTTCCTGCCTACGCCCGAAGAGTAGTACAAGACAGCAATACCAAGATTTTTTCTGCACAAGTATGGCAACCATTAGAGCCTTACCGCTTCAAAGTAAAGAGTTTTCGCCCAAAACGGTCGCCTCTACTTATATACGAATGCCATATAGGAATGGCTACAGAGGAAGAAAAAGTAGGAACTTATAGAGAATTCAAAGACAACATCTTACCTAAAGTAGCCAAAGGAGGCTACAACTGCCTGCAAATAATGGGCATACAAGAACATCCGTACTACGGTTCTTTCGGATACCATGTATCAAATTTCTTCGCAGCATCTTCGAGGTTTGGCACGCCAGAGGAGCTGAAAGAACTTATCGACGAGGCCCACAAAATGGGCATAGCCGTAATAATGGATTTAGTACACTCACATTCTGTAAAAAACGAAGTGGAAGGACTTGGAATGTTTGATGGCTCGACAAATCTATATTTCCACCAAGGAGAAAAAAGAGACCATAGAGCGTGGAATTCGCTATGCTTCGATTATGGCAAAAACGCGACGCTTCACTTTCTACTATCCAATTGCAAATTCTGGTTAGAGGAATACAAATTTGATGGATTCAGATTCGACGGAGTAACCTCTATGATGTATCTAAATCACGGATTAGAGACAGACTTTTTAGGCTACGAAGATTACTTCAATGGCAATCAAGACGAAGACGCTATTTGTTATCTCACATTAGCCAACAAGCTAATACACCAGACAAATCCTCACGCTATAACCATAGCAGAAGATGTAAGCGGAATGCCTCTGCTCGCCTCAAAGATTGAAAATTGCGGTATAGGTTTCGACTATCGTATGGCAATGGGAATACCAGATTTTTTCATAAAATACATAAAAGAAGTCCCTGACGAACACTGGAAGGTAGGACATATATTTTGGCAACTTACAAATAGGCGACAAGAGGAAAAAACCATATCATACGCAGAAAGCCATGACCAAGCCATAGTAGGAGACAAAACCATTATATTCCGCCTCGCAGACTCTGATATGTATTGGCATTTCGAAAGAAAAAACCAAAATATATGTGTATCACGAGCAGTTGCTCTACACAAGATGATAAAGATTTTTGTTTTATCTACAATAAACGGAGGCTACCTCAATTTTATGGGTAATGAATTTGGACACCCAGAATGGATAGATTTCCCCAGAGAAGGCAATAAGTGGAGTTATAAGTATGCTCGTCGCCAATGGTCACTCTCTGAAAACAAAGATTATCTCTATTACAATCTAAAACTATTTGACCAGGCAATGATAGAGGCAATAGTATCTGAAAATAGATTTTGCCAAAAGCGTATCGAAAAACTTTTAGACCAAGAGACAGACCAAGTAATAGTATTTAAACGAGGAAATCTGATTTTTGCCTTCAACTTTTCGCCTAAAAAATCATTTACAGACTACGGTGTATTAGTTCCTAAAGGCTCGTATGATATTGTATTAAATACAGATGATATACAGTTCGGAGGATTTGGATTAATAGATACCGCCATTAGACATTACACCCTACCATCGCATCTAAAAAACAAAGAGTGGCTTAGAATGTATCTACCTGCTCGCTCTGCCATTGTATTAAAAAAAATAGACTAACCCCCAACAACAATGAAGAAACTTTTGTGTATATGTATATTTTTGGCTACTGCGATACTCTCCTTTTCGCGTGAGCATATATGCATCACTCAGATATACAACACTAAAGACAAAGAGTATCAAAATTGGGAGAAAAGCGAATATATTTACGAAGGTAAAGAGATTTCAATAGAAAACTACTTTATATGGGACCGATACGAAAATCGCTGGCAACATACAAAAACTTTCTACTACGACTACGAGGGAGGCAGACTCAAATCTAAAACTCAAAAAGACTTCTACGCTACAGACAATCAGTGGAGATGGGGAATGAGATACAGATACGAATACTGTGGAGACACCATAATAGAATATGAGGATAGATATAACAATATAGAGGCGACAAAAGAAGATTGGAGTAGTTTTAGTCGCTCAGAATTGACATATAACGATAATTTTTTAGCGAAAAAGTTCACTGAGCGTTGGGATAAAACGACAAAGTCATTTTATCCGTTCCAAAACACAGAATACGAATACGACAATCGATGGGAATGCATAAAAGAGTGTGTATCTGAATTCCACGATGAGCACTGGGACGAAGCCTTTCATCAAGAGTTTTCTTACAATAAAAAAAGCCAACGCATCTCCTCTGTATTTATAGACTCGACTCACAAGAAAATAAACATTAGACACTTTAGATATTTTTACGAATGATAGACATTATATTGACGGGAATTTTTATAGGGATTTTAGTTTCGGCACCTACAGGACCTCTCGGCGTCCTTTGCATACAACGCACTATCCACCGCGGACGGCTTAGTGGTATAATAACAGGATTAGGAGCCACTACTTCCGACCTCGTTTATGCCTGCCTTGTAGGCTTTTCTATGAATTTTGTAATAGAATTTGTAGAACAATATAAATTTGTAATCCAAATCATAGGGAGTATAGTACTATTCATCTTCGGTTACCTTATATTCAATAAAAAGATAGAGGAGGGATACTCCGACCAGAAAATAGGCACCTCCAATCGCAACTACATTACTACCTTTACCTCAGCATTTGGGCTATGCTTCAGCAATCCGATTATCATTTTTCTATTCATTGCTCTTTTTGCTAGATTCAAATTCTTTTCGCCTACCTACAACATTGTAGAAGTACTGATAGGTCTTGTCTCTATCCTAATGGGAGCATTGGCGTGGTGGGTATTTCTCACATTCATAGTAGGTTTCTTCCGCCGTTCTTTCAAGCAACGCGGACTTATGCTACTCAATAAGGCTACAGGAGCTATTCTCATCGTTTTAGCTATCGCTGGAGTAATAATAGGCATTTTCGGATAAAACAGATGCCACATATTTAAGAAAAGTATTACTTTTGTCGAAAAATTGATTTTCAACAATTATTTTATAACGACAAAAAAAGAAATTTTATGAAGAAGAAATTGTTATTAGTAGCCGTTGTGTTAGGATTTGCCACAGCAGCAATGGCTCAACCTCGTGCTATCGGTGGCAGACTTGGCAAAAACCTTGAATTTTCCTACCAACACTCTATGAGTGGACAAAACTATTTCCAGATAGACGCAGGATTAATAAACTACTATAGCGGTATTGAGGCTGTAGGTACATACAACTGGATTTTTGCTACTCCTCAATGGGGAGATTACGGTTCTTGGGAGTGGTTTGCTGGCGTAGGTGCAGGGCTTGGTTACAACTGGCACATAGGCAATGCTTACTGGAAATATCGTAGTTATAACGCACACGACTATTACTATGATGCAGGACATTTTTATTTGGGGGCAGCAGGCAATATCGGGCTATCATTTACCTTCCCATTTGACCTACAACTCTCTGTAGATTATCGTCCGATGCTTGGTGTATCTTTGGGCGAATACTATTACGCAAGAGACTACAGAGAAGCTTACGAAAGAGGTACAAAAAGAGTCGCAGCATTCTATGTTCCTGGACTATACGACTTTGGATTAAGCGTAAGATACGCTTTCTAAAAGGCACAATAGACAAAAAAGAACGACCGCAGAGAAAAACTGTCGGTCGTTCTTTTTTGTTCACCATTACTTATTGAGGAAGCGTATGAAATACTTTTGAAGAGAACTCACCCCACTCACCTTGCTTATTTTTACCGCGAGCGATTACAATTTGGTCAACATCAGAATCCAAACCGCCCCACCTAAATTCATCTACACCTTGTGTTGCAAATCCCTCTGGCAATTCTTCTACACCCAACTGCTGAGCCAAAAGGCTAAAAACGCCTTCAAAGCCTAAAGAGTCAGCAAGTTCCTTATAAACTACAGTAGTCCAATACATATCGGTATGCTCATTTGGAGTAGAAAGCACTGTAGCCTCGTCTTTTGTTACATCATACACAGACAAAGAAATCTTGGAAACAGCCCCCTGTGGTGTCCCCCCATTAGGCAATGTCCTGAAGTCCTTACGAGCAATCTGCCCCCACTCATCACTTTTATTCTTACCGCGAGCCAAAACAACCCACTCTTTATCAGCGCCAAGCACATTGTATGTCCAAGTATCTTTATCTGTCAGAGGAAACATAGATACACCTTCAAATACAGATTCCCAAGCAGCATTTATGTCAGCATACTGGTCAAAATCTTGTTTAGATATTAACCCATAATAATACTTTGAGGTCTCTGCATTTGGGGTAGCAGTTACTTTAGCAGCATCGTTTGTAATATCTGTTACTTCAACAGTAATTACAGAAGCTCCCTCGCCACCTACCGTAGGAGTAGTTACTATCTCTTTTACTAAATGATAATTTTTATTGATAGGCAAAGCCACTACATACCATGTAGTTCCCGGATTAATACCCTGCGAGAAAGTATGAGTAACAGTCTCTGTGTATTTTATTCCAAACTCTTCTACCAATTCGCTAAGCGTCTTATCACCCTGTTCGATTTTAGATAGAGCTGTAGTATCTACTACCATAACATAATACTTAGGACAAAACCTATTAGGCGTAAAAGTAGCCTTAATAGTAGTGGCTGTCACTTCATCTACCTTAATAGACACTGAAGGTACTGTATCCTCTACCAAAGGCTCTATAGTAGGGAGATTATCGTCTTTACAACTTGATATTAATAATACAAGTAGCAACGACAATAACAAACTTGAAACTCTATGAATCATAATACTTGCTTTTAAAAAAAAGTAAAACCTATTCAGTAGTAAACGGATATGCTATCAACTCGCGAGTAGCATCTACAGGCAAAACATAAAGAATATAATCGTGTTTTGCGTGATTATCTTTCCAAGTATAAGTCTGCTGACCTGAGAGTTTTACGCCGCCGTTATACTTTGAGTCTGTCATATACACACGGAAGTCGTCGATACCGAAAAAAGACTTCGTCAGTTCCAGACCTGCACTATCTGTTATACAAATCCAATATGGGTCGATACCTTCCTTTGGAGTAAATGAAAATGTAATATCGTCAGCCGTAGCCTTTACCAACTCAATCTTCACATCTTGGTCTGCCCCTTGAGTTTTATTTTCTTTCTCACAACTAACTAAAAAAGTTGCTACCAACAACAGCATAAATACGCTAAAAAGGTTTTTCTTCATAAAAAAATAATCTTACTTTGTTTTGTTTATATAAAATTTGACTTATCGAATCCTCCAGAAATTCTCTTTATAGTCCTCAATAGAACGAAGTATCACTTCGTGAGCTACATTTACATCATAGATATCCGTTAGTTCTGTCTTGCGCACATCTGTCCCAGGAATATCCTTATAAGTAGTAAAATAGTGTCGCAGACGCTCTATTACCTCGTCAGGGAGGTCGGTGATATTTTTATACTTTCCATATATAGCATCGTTATTCATCACTGCAATAATTTTATCGTCAGCCTCATTGCTATCCAAAAGCCTCAATCCACCTATAGGGCAGCACTTCACTAAAAGGTCGCCGTGTGCAATATCCTTTTCCGTAAGGATACAAATATCTACAGGGTCGCCGTCTCCTACTATATCGGTGCGTCCTAAAGCCGTGTTACTCATCTCTGCAACCTGCTTACCAGAGTATGTCTGTGGCAAAAAGCCATACAACGCAGGTACAACATTAGAGTACTTCTGAGGTCGGTCGATACACAAATATCCACTATCTTTATCTACCTCATATTTTACTGTATCTGTAGGCACTATTTCTATAAAGGCAGTCACCAAATCTGGGTACTTATCGCCTATACTTACCCCATGCCAAGGGTGCGATTTATATTGTCTAAACATAAATTCTTTCATTTTATTCTAAAAAAATACAAACTACTGCGTTTTAGCAAGATTTGCCTTGAGTATTTGGCTTACCTATAGCCTCACGCATAGAGGTATCTGCCTCTATATTTTTCATTTTATAATAATCCATAATACCTAAATTTCCCTCACGGAAAGCCTCAGCCATAGCCAAAGGAACTTCAGCTTCCGCCTCTATTACCTTAGCCTTCATCTCCTGAGCTTTAGCCTTCATCTCTTGCTCTAAAGCGATAGCCATAGCCCTACGCTCCTCAGCTCGAGCCTGTGCGATATTCTTATCTGCTTCGGCTTGGTCCATCTGCAGATTTGCTCCGATATTTTTACCTACATCTACATCAGCAATATCAATAGATAGTATCTCGAAAGCAGTACCTGCGTCAAGTCCTTTACTCAATACAAGTTTAGAGATAGAGTCTGGGTTTTCCAACACAAGTTTATGAGACTCTGCCGAACCTATTGACGATACGATTCCTTCGCCTACACGAGCCAATACGGTCTCTTCGCCCGCACCGCCCACTAACTGTCGTATATTGGCACGAACAGTAACACGAGCCTTAGCCAAAAGCTGAATTCCATCTTTTGCTACAGAGGTAACTATCGGAGTATCTATTACCTTAGGATTTACAGACATCTGCACAGCATCTAATACATTACGCCCAGCAAGGTCTATAGCTGTAGCCATTTTGAACGACAACTCTATATTTGCCTTAGAGGCAGAAACCAAAGCATGAACTACCTTCTCTACATGTCCGCCTGCCAAATAGTGTGCCTCGAGGTCGTCTCTCTTTATCTCTAATAGACCAGCCTTATGAGCCTCTATCATAGCATTTACTATTACAGGAGCAGGCACTTTTCTAAGCCTCATCAAAAATAGTTGCACCAACGAGATATTAACTCCCGCTGCCTTAGCGTTTATCCAAAGCAGTATAGGCACAAAATAGAAGAATATCATCAGCAATACTATTGCTGCAACTGCTCCACCTACTACTAAAAATTCCATAACCTTGAATATGTTTTTTATTAAAAATAAACGATTTACTACAAATGTTGCCTTACTAAAATCTCTTGCTTACCTACAGATACCACCTCTATAGGAGTGCCAGCCTGTATCATTCCCTCTACAGACTTTACCTCAACTATCTTACCTGAAAAATCAGCATTACCTATCGGAGCTAAACGCGAATAGGCTATACCAACTTGTCCTACTTCAGCAAAGTTCTCTTTAGTCTCTACTTTGCCGTCTATCTCTGCCTTAAGCGAAGTTTTGTCCATTATGCCTAACTTTATAAATACTACAATAGCAGGCAGAAGTATAGCAGTCATCGCAAATATAGTAATCCAGCCCGCCATACTTCCAACATAGGAAAAGGCAATCCACGCTGCACCAGCCATAAATCCAGCTCCTGCAAATCCAGCCAAAGTAGTACCCGGCAGTAGAAATATCTCTACCAATATCAGACTAACTCCTATCAGAGCAAATAAAATGATTATAGTAAGGTACATATTTATACGATGTTTTAATTACACAACCATAAATTATCGAGCGAGTTTAGATTCAAATACCCTATAGTATTTTTCAAATCTACTCATAACATCTTGACCTTTAGACTCATTATAATTTTTAGCATACATAGCACACTGTTGCAAAATACCAAGATTGTCGCGTATCGACATCTCTGGCGAGAAGAACAGTTGTTTATGCGAAGGCAACGAGCCAATAAAGTTCAATACTTGCTCAGCTCCCTCTACAAGTCTATCCATTATATATTCAGCCTGTTTAGAGTCTCCTACTTTATAGTAGCAATCTACATAGGGTAGCATAGTAAGGTCAAATGCCATAGTAGCCTCAGGTATCTCTTTAAGAGAACGGTCGAGAGCCTGACGAGCCTTCTCTGTATCACCATTAGCGATAAGCTGAGTAGCGAGTTGTACAAATGACTGACGCAGAGTCTTACAAGCACGAGCATTGGTCTCATCAAGATAAATATCCTTACCAGCAAGGTTGAATCTGAATCTATTCATCATATTGTCAAACATAATATCAGCCGCAGGGCGTTGGCGTTTCTTTACAGGCACAAATCTGAATGCTAATCCCTCCATCTGCAAATACTCATCGATAGCACTTGGATAAAAACCGCGACCAATAGATGTGCAGAAATATATAGGACGAGTCCAATCGTTGTTTTTCAGCAAATTAAGCACAATTATATCACCCTTGTTAAGGCTCCTTTGGTCGAGCTTGAGATATATAGTATCTACGATATTATCATAGTCTCGTGGTTCTACTACTCCAGCCTCTATTACCTTTTGTTTATCTACAGGGAAAGCTAATGTTGAAGCAAAAAAGAATCCGTTATTTTCGTCTTGATATTCCTTATTGCGAAGCAATTCAAATGCCTTATCTGCCTCCAGCACACCGCCAAACATTGGATGGTCTTGGACAATAGCCCAGTCGAGAGAGTTTTTCTGATACTCGTACGGCTCTAAATCTATCTGTAGAGGCTTACCCTCGTAGTAACCTCGCTTCATATTGTCAATATACCAATCGGCTGTAAGATACGATAGGTTGCAGGTACGAATATCTTGTCGATTACCTTCTGTCTCTTGGCTATACCATAGAGGGAAAGTGTCGTTATCTCCGTTACAGAACAATACCGCATCTTGCTTACAAGAGTTGAGATAGTTCCAACCCGTATCGCGACAAACATATCGTTCAGAACGGTCGTGGTCGTCCCAATTCTCTGAAGCCATCAAAACAGGAACACCCATAGAGGCTATAAATGCTACTATGGTGGCCACCATCTTAGACGCTTTGGCCTTTTGTATCAACTCCACCACAAATAGCATTCCCAGCCCTATCCATATACAGAAAGCGTAGAATGAACCTGCATAGGCATAATCTCGCTCGCGTGGTTGGTATGGAGTTTGATTCAAATACAAAACTATTGCAATACCTGTCATAAAAAACAAGAAGAATGTAAGCCAGAATTGTCGTTTACCATGTTTTGCTTTACCTATCTGCCACAGAATACCGAGGAATCCGAGCAGAAGCGGAAGCATATAGTAGCGGTTGTGCCCTTTATTATTTTTCAAATCATCAGGTAGTTTACTCTGGTCGCCATACAGTGCATTATCTATGAAAGGAATACCAGAGATCCAGTTTCCAGAATCAAGTTCACCATTGTTACATTGAAGGTCGTTTTGGCGTCCAGCAAAGTTCCACATAAAGTAACGCCAATACATAAAGTTCAATTGATAGGAGAAGAAAAATTTGAGATTCTCGCCCATCGTAGGAACTACGAAATCTTGCTGACGACCACATTGGTCTACGGTAATTCTTTTACCCTTAAAATCACTCCATTGCTTATACGACTCTATATGATGTCCTTGAGAAGAGTACATACGAGGAAAAAGCATTTTACCTTTAGGGTGATACTCTACGCCTTTTATCGACTTACCGATAGAAATATATTCGTCTCTATCATTGTCATTTAGTTTAGCCTTTCTGATATATGTCTCTGTACCATAGTTCAAATTTGCAGAGCAACGACCAGTACCATCATCTTTATAATCTACAGGCGATGCGAATGTTTGTCCATAGAAAAGAGGGCGATAACCATATTGCTCACGGTTGAGATACTCTTGCAGAGAAAACACATCTTCTGGCGAACTTTGGTCCATAGAAGGATTGGCTGCCGAACGCACCATTATCATTGCATACGAAGAGTAACCAATAGTCATTACTAGCGTACATAGAATTACTGTTCGAAATATAGCGTAATTCCAATCTTTTTTATAAAACAAGTATATTCCGACACCAATTATTATAAGTAATCCAAGCCAGATACCTTCACCGAGAAAAGGCACACCGAGCATTATCATCAGGAGCATAAAAGAAATTTTTATATATCTATCTCTTTTTGCTGTATGAGCCTCATAGAGCGACCATACAAAGAGAGCTGCTACCAACACAAGATATATAGCCAATCCTCCATTAAACGGCAAGCCTACTGTATTGACGAAAAACAATTCGAATACGCCAGCTACTTTAGTAAAGCCGGGTATCAGCCCATACTGTATAAATAGCAGTATCACAAAGGAAGTAAGCACTGCTCCTACTATTCCCTTCCAACTAACATCTTCATTCTTTTTGAAATAATATACCAATACAATAGTAGGAATAGCCAAAAGGTTAAGCAAATGCACACCTATCGACAATCCCATCAGATACGCTATCAATACTATCCAACGCATTGCATGGCTATCTGTAGAGGAATCTTCCCATCTTAGAATACACCAAAAGACTATCGCTGTAAAAAGAGATGAAAAAGCATACACTTCGCCCTCTACTGCCGAAAACCAGAAAGTATCAGAGAATGTATAAGCCAAGGCTCCTACTACGCCAGCCCCAAGTATGCCTATCATTGAAGCCAACGACCAATCATCTTCTTTTCTAATGACAAGTTTGCGAGCCAAATGAGTAATAGTCCAAAACAAAAACAATATAGTAAAGGCACTACACAGAGCCGAAAAAGCGTTAATCATCACAGCTACTTGTGTAGAATCCGAAGCAAACATAGCAAAAATTCTACCCATAAGCATAAAAAATGGCGCTCCTGGCGGATGACCTACTTGCAGCTTGTTTGCTGTAGAGATAAACTCACCACAATCCCAAAACGATGCACTTGGCTCAATAGTCATAAGGTAGGTTATCGCAGCAATAGCAAATACTACCCAGCCAATAATGGTATCAAACAGACGAAATTTCTTCATAAAACTTTACTAAAATAAGTATATACAGTGTGCAAAGTTAGTAAAATTTGAGTAATAAATAACCTCTGAGCAATTGTTTATTTTTCACTAACTTTGCCGTTCGTATCATAAAGAATGAAAAGATTTAGTTTTTCAAAAAGTTTTATCGCCTTATTATTTATATTTGCTTATAGCCAAATCGCATTACCTCAGGCAGGAGCAAGTATATATCAAATCCTCGACCTACCTCTCGATGCTCGCTCTATAGCATTAGGAGGCATCAATGTATCTACACGAGAAGGCTCGGTAGATATGGCTATATCAAATCCTGCCCTATTATCAGCGGAAGCAAAGAATACGATATCTATATCCTACACAAAATATCTCGGCTCTATCAACTACGGTTCGGCAGGCTATGCATACTCGTGGGGGCAACATAATTTCGGAGTATCTATGAACTATCTAGACTTTGGCAAGTTTCGAGGATACGACGAATTAGACAATTATCAAGGAGACTTCAGGGCTAAAGACATAATGCTCAGCCTGATATACTCTTATCATTTCGGCAAATACTTTACGGTAGGAGGAGGGCTAAAACCTATATATTCTACCTACGAAAGATATTGGTCGGCAGGCTTGGCGGTAGATTTCGGAGCTACCTACCATAATGAAGAGATACTATTAGACTTAGGATTGGCTGTAAAAAGCATAGGAGTACAATTCAATAGCTATACAGGACAATCGCGCGAAAGACTGCCTTTGAATATAGTATTTGGACTATCGAAAAAACTACAGAAAGCACCTTTGCGATTTTCAATAACTTTCCACAACCTACAGAAATTTAATCTCGGATACGAGCAAGCGAGGTATACCGACAAACAATACCTAAGCCAAAACTCTCCAAAATGGTATGACATGGCATTTCGACACACGATTTTCGCGGTAGAAATACTTCCATCAAAAAACTTTTACCTGTCGGCCGCCTTCAACTACCGTAGGCGTGCAGAAATGACTATACCTGCCTCTCGCTCCTTAGCAGGATTCTCTTTCGGCGCGGGACTTAACGTCAAGGGGTTCAAAGCCGACTTTGCTCTGACACAGTTTCAGGCAGGCAATCTTACATACCATTTGACATTGACTACAGACCTTAAATCTCTGGGAATAAAATAGTAACCACAAGACATAAAGAAAAGAGACAATTTCTCTATAAAAACCGCCTCAATCTTTGTGCAATGTGTCGGATACTTTTTATTTGTATCTAAAAGATATTCTTCCCTTAGACAAATCGTATGGAGACATCTCCACCTTTACCTTGTCGCCCGGCAAAATACGAATATAGTGCATACGCATTTTACCAGAGATATGGGCTATTATCTCGTGACCGTTTTGCAACTGCACACGAAACATAGCGTTAGACAACGCCTCAAGTATCGTTCCATCTACCTCTATTGCATCTTGTTTTGCCATAAAACTATATATATATTTTATTACTAAATAAACTTCTATTTCCGCAAAGCCTCCTCTATGATAGAGAAATCTGAAAGTATATCAGCCTTACCCTTCTTTACCACAACGGCGTGTTCATAATGAGCAGCGATTTTGTGATCGCGAGTACGAGCAGTCCAGCCATCTCTATCTATAGATATAGGATATTGACCCATATTTATCATTGGTTCTATACAGATGACCATATTTTCCTTAAGCATAGGTCCCTGCCCTCGCTTACCATAGTTTGGCACCTGAGGGTCTTCGTGCATACTACGCCCAATGCCATGTCCTACCATATCGCGTACACACGAATAGCCCGCAGCCTCGCAATATGTCTGCACTGCATTTGATATATCGCCCACACGATTTCCCACTACAGCCTTCTCTATTCCCTTATATAGAGCCTCTTTTGTAGTCTGCAACAGTCGATTTGCCTCCGCAGAGATTTCTCCTACAGCAAATGTATAAGCGCTATCACCGATAAAATCGTACTTTTTAGTACACATATCTATGGATAACACATCGCCCTCCTGCAATACTACCTTCTCAGACGGTATACCGTGTACTACCACATCATTAAGCGACATACAAGTAGCATTGGGATACCCATAATAGCCTTTACAAGGAGGCTCTGCTCCGTGGTCGCGGATAAATTCCTCGGCGAGTTTGTCTAAATACGCTGTAGATACGCCAGGCTGAACTAACGGTGCCAGCATAGCCAAAGTCTTAGAGACCAACATACAGCACTCTCTCAATTTTTCTACCTCTTCGTCTGTCTTTATATAAATCATCTAAAAAACTCCTCAAAAACAATCCGCAAAGTTACAACTTTTTTCCGACAAAAATAACCACTACCAAGAAACACTTCCAATGGGGACAGAGTTCTTTGGAAACTTACAAAAACTTTTATCCTGCCTGAAACAACATTCGTTAATTCACCATAAAAAAACACTTAACAAAATAGAAATAACGGGTTGCATATAACCCTTTCCAACACACTAAAGTTAAAAAGACACAAACTTTATTGCAATACAAATAAACGCCTTTAACTTTGCAAACTTTTCGCAAAAAGCATATCATTTTACACAAATACAATAAACATTTTATTAAAGAAAAAGATGAAGAAAAAATCATTTTTAATGCTACTATGCGTAGCATTTGCTCTTGGAATAAAAGCACAAGAGGTAGACACTACAAAGAAAATAGTGATGAATGTATCAGCAGGACAAGCAATAAAATTTGCGGCATACAACGCACCTCAAGGCACTATAATAAGGGTATTGTCGGGCGAGATTGATACCATATTCGAGGCTATGACACAAACCTCCGCCCCAATGGAAAGTTCTATGACAAAAATCACTGCTGGGGCTGACACTATGGTAATATACGGAGATATTACAAAATTTACTTGTGCCAAAAATAAAGCCAACCTTACTGGACTTAATGTAAAAAAAATGCCTACGCTGATAGACCTTCGTTGCCAAGACACTCACATTGCTGAATTGGATTTGTCGCAAAACACAGAATTAGAGTATCTCGACGCATATCAGACAAAACTGCACGATATGTCATTTGTAAACAATACAAAACTGCAAAGCATTGATTTATACCAAGATAGCCTTATGAATACCGTAACTTTTGGCGACAACATAGCACTTACCTACCTCGACCTCGGAGAGACTGGAATTGACAAACTTGACATTTCTGGTTGTCAGAACCTACAGGATCTATGGTGCCAATACAACAAAATAGATTCTATCGATGTATCAAAAAACACAGAACTAACAGGATTATATTTAGCAAGCAATCGCCTGACCTATATAAATATGCCTACAAATACAAAACTTAAAACATTGCATATCAACGACAATATGCTTAAGAGCCTTGACATCAATAACAAGCCTGCACTGACACAAATCTATATGTGGAACAATCAATTCACTACCGCTGGCATTGATAGTATATATTGCTTACTACCAACATCTTCGTCATCTGCAAGTATTGCTCCTGCCAAAGACGAAACAGATACAGATGTAGCAAAAGTAATCGCTACAAACGCGCAAAATGCCAAGGATAAGAACTGGAATGTAGTATATTATGTGGATAAAGCCCCAATCAACACTACAGGCAATGCTACTTGTGCAGGAGCAACAGACATATTTGAAATAAATGCAGAGAATTCTATATCAATCTTTCCAAATCCAGCAGAAAATTTTGTAGTAATATCAAAATCAGATATTTCAGAGAAGCCTGAACAAATTTCTATCTACAATGAAATAGGACAAGAAATATATAGCAATACTTTCCAATGGCAACAAACCATAGACATAACATCTTGGAATAGTGGAATTTACTATATAAAGATAGGCAATTACAGCAATAAATTTATAAAGCAATAAATTGAATAGATAAATAAAAGAGAAGCCCTGCTTTGAGCGGGGCTTTTTAGTTACCTACAAGGAGATTCGCGTGGGATATATTGCTTCTCCGATATTTTGCGTTTTAGCAATTCCGTTGCTTCAGCCTCTGTAGCCTTATCTAAGGCTCTCTGCCATTGCTCTAAAGCTTGCTCTATCTCTCCTTGCTGGAAAAGTATGTCTCCATAATGATCAAACAGCGTACTATCTGCAGCCTCTCCTGCATACTTCAAGGCCTGTTCTATATAGAATCGAGCATCTCTGACATTTCCTCGCACAAACAGAATCCAAGCGTATGTATCGAGATATGTATGATTTTTAGGCTCTGCTAAAATTGTCTGATTACTCATATTTTCAGCTTTCTGAAGGCTATCGCCACATTCCGACAAAAAGTAGGCATAGTTATTTAGTGTAGCGATATTAGAAGGCTGATACTTGAGCGACTGCTCGTAGCTCGCAAAAGCACCTTGATAGTCGCCTTGCTGATGCAGATAATCACCTTTTATAGAATACATAATAGACTTAAAGTTATTATTTTCATTACCTTGCAATACGCTTACCGCCTCGTCTATCATAGAAATAGCCTTGCCAATACTGTCTTTTTGCAGTTGCGACACTACTCTGTAATAATACCACACGCCATGCTGAGGAAATACCTTTATAGCCTCCTCTGAGAGTTTATCAAGTTTCTCTCCATCATTTTTTTCTGCATAGTAGTCGCCTAAAACACTCCAGTTTGCCATATCCTCCGGAGAAAGAGAAATAGCTGTTTTAGCCAACTCCTCTGCTTTTATAGAGTCCCCTTTATCATAAAGCTCGTGCAGTGAATACAGCCTATAAAAGTATGCCTCCTGTGGAAATCTATCTACTAACGCTTCGCAAAACTTATCTATTTTGGCATTTGTAGCCTCTAAATCCTCATTTTTATTAGCATACTGATACTCTACATACTTTACAAATCTATTTGCTTTCTCCGACAAGTCAACACTTTTATCATCAAGCATCTTATAAGCATACTTTTCTACATCTGGGGCATTATCTACTCTAATAGCGTAGTCGAACATATCTATGAATATGTAACCATTATCAGGCGTTTTCTCCAATTGCTGTTCCATAGCCTGTAGGGCTTTCTTATCGTCCTCCATAGCAAAATAATACTCTGGTAGCAGTGCCTTGAAGCGAAGCTCCTGAGGGAAAGCCTCCTCCAAACGATGTATCTCTGCAATAGCCTTTTTATGCTCACTTCGCCCATAAAAGTAAGATATTTTCATTACTGAAGTCTGTTCCTGCACACCGTTCTGAACCTCTATTTTTTTTATAGTAGATAGGAACTTCTTATCATTATGGGTAGTTTGGTACAAATCGAGCAACTGATATAGATAACTTACATTTTTAGGATTTTTCTTAGATAATTTCTCAATTATAGAGACCGCTCGGCTATAATCCTGTTTGAGGCTAACACAATAAACAGCCTCTATCTCTTTATACCTATCATTTTGCGGAGCATAGCGAACGGCTTGCAGTATAGCATAGTATGCTTCTGGTTGTCGCTCAAGCCTCTGGCAGAGAAACGACATCTCGTACCACAAAGCAGCACTAGTAGAATCTATTTCCATACATTTACTATACTCTTCTAAAGCCTCTGCATACTGCTCTTTTGCTTTATATGATTCAGCTTGATAGAAATGATAATCAAACTTTTGACAGTCGGTACTATCTACAAGTTGCCCCTCCCAAATTTTTTGCTGAAATACACTATCTGTTTTTTGAGAGTATCCTATCGTAAAAATTATCGAAAATAGTAATAACAATATAAGCCTATTCATTGTTTCCTTTTAGGTATTATATAATTGGCAAAGTTACAATTTTTATAAAAACAGCCATTTCATAGTTGATTTTTTATTTACCTTTGCTTTGTAGAAACAACACATTCTTTCAAACCATTATGTACATAAAGTTATACGAAGAGAATCCAAACCCCAAGGAGGTATTAAAAGTAGTAGATATACTAAAAAACGGAGGTATTATCATCTACCCTACAGATACAGTCTACGCCTTTGGGTGCGACATTTTCCAACCCAAAGCAATAGAGAAGATTTGCCGACTGAAGCATATAGAACCTAAAAAATCTATGCTTTCAATAGTCTGCCAAGACCTCAGCGACATTAGCCAGTACGCAAAAGTCTCAAACTCGATTTTCAAACTACTAAAAAGAAATCTTCCCGGGGCATTTACCTTTATCCTCAATGGTAGCAGTAGCCTACCATCTTCGCTAAAAAACAGGAAGACAATAGGCATAAGAGTACCTAAAAACTACATAGCCTTAGAGATAGTTCGCGCACTTGGCAATCCTATTTTTACAACATCTATCATCACAGCCGATGACTTGACCGAATATGAGACGGACCCAGAACTCTTGCGAGAACGATATGAATCAATGGTAGATTTAGTAATAAATGGAGGCTACGGCGACCACACTCCATCTACCATAATAGACTGTACCGAGGAGCCACCAACAATTATCAGACAAGGCAAAGGCGATGTCTTATAAAATAATTTTCATTACCTTTGCAGGTTGAAAAGATTTATACAAAAAACATATAACATCACAGAATGCAAAATTTGGTTATCGTGGAGTCTCCTGCCAAGTCGAAGACTATTCAGGGATATTTAGGAAAGGATTTCGTAGTCAAATCGTCCATGGGGCATATACGCACATTAGCCGACAAAGAATTTAAGGACGAAATATCCTCAAAATACTCTCCAAAGTACGAAGTAATACCAGAGAAAAAAAAGGTTGTTGCCGAACTAAAAAAAGACGCTAAATCCGCAGATATAGTATGGCTTGCTACCGATGAAGACCGCGAAGGAGAGGCTATTGCTTGGCATCTATTCGACGAACTTAAACTTAAAGAGGAGAAAACCCGCAGAATTGTATTCCACGAGATTACCAAAAATGCTATCCAACACGCCGTAGAGAACCCTCGAGCAATAGACAAACATTTGGTTGACGCTCAGCAGGCTCGTTCCGTATTAGACAAAATAGTAGGATTTGAGCTTTCTCCTGTATTGTGGAGAAAAGTAAAAAACGGACTTTCTGCAGGACGCGTACAATCCGTAACGGTAAGGCTTGTGGTTGAGAGGGAACGAGAGATAAAGAACTTCAAATCAAGCGATTATTTTAAGGTTTTAGCGATATTTGAAGCCGACGGACAGTTCTTCAAAGCCGAACTAAAAAACACATTCAAAACACAAGAAGAGACTATTGAATTTCTAAAAATATGCCAAACCGCCAATTTCCGCGTAGAAAGCATAGAGACTACAAAAGGCAAACGCTCTCCTGCACCTCCATTTACCACTTCTACTCTGCAACAAGAGGCAGCTCGCAAACTAGGATTCTCAGTATCTCAAACAATGCGTGTGGCTCAATCGCTCTATGAGGCAGGAAAAATCACATATATGCGTACAGACTCTGTCAATCTATCTGATTTAGCAATGGGAGCCATCAAAAAAGAGGTGTTAGAGACTGCAGGTGAGAAATACTATAAATCAAGGCGTTATGCTACTAAATCTAAAGGAGCACAGGAGGCACACGAAGCCATTCGCCCTACATACGCCTCAAATCAAGAGATTGATGGCACAGCACAAGAAAAACGGCTATATAGCCTAATATGGAAGCGTGCAGTAGCCTCTCAAATGTCCGACGCTCAAATAGAAAAAACATCAGCCGAAATATCTATTTCTGGCAGTGATAAACTATTTATAGCTACAGGAGAAGTAATAAAATTTGATGGATTCCTCCGATTATATATGGAGAGCCGTGACGACGAAGACCAATCTACCGAATCAGATAATCTTCTTCCCAAACTCACTGAAAAACAGACTGTAATGCACACAGAGGTTACAGCTACACAGACCTACACGCGTCCACCATTTCGCTATAGCGAAGCTTCGCTGGTAAAGAAACTGGAAGAACTTGGTATTGGTCGCCCTTCTACCTACGCTCCAACTATCTCTACAATACAGTCAAGAGAGTATGTAGAAAAACGCGATATTGAGATAGAAAAACACAAACAGATAGTATTACAACTAAAAGACAACAACATAAAAGAATCCATAAAGGAGTCTAAACAGAGTGCTGAAAAAGGCAAACTCGTACCTACCGACATCGGCTTTGTTGTAAATGACTTTCTCGTAGAGAAATTTCCTAAAATAATGGACTACGGCTTTACAGCAAACATAGAAAAAGATTTCGATACTATCGCCTCAGGCAAACTTCAATGGATAAAAAAGATTGTAGATTTCTATGGACATTTCCATCCTGGAGTAGAAGCTGTAGTACAAGTATCTGGCAAGAGTACAGGCGAAAGGATTTTAGGCACCGACCCCAAAAGTGGCAAACCTGTAATAGTCCGCATAGCTCGCTTCGGCTCTATCGCACAAATAGGCGATGGCTCAGATGAAAAACCTCTATATGCCTCAATCCCTAAAAACAAGAGTTTAGAGACAATAACCTTAGATGAGGCGTTAGAACTCTTCAAACTGCCTATGACGCTTGGTGAATATGACGGAGAGGAGGTAATAATCTCTACAGGAAGATTCGGTCCATATCTAAAGTTTGGCAAAACCAACATATCTCTACCTAAAGGCGAAGAGCCTCTGCTGATGACAATGGATAAAGCCATTGAACTAATAAAACGCCCTCGCCTGCCTATATCGTTAGGAGAAGAAGATGGCGTAGAAATAATAGTAGCAGCAGGCAGATTCGGTGCTTATGTAAAGTATGGCGATATCAACGCATCTATTCCACGCGGAGAAGACCCATTTTTACTGGCAAAAGAGCGTGCTTTAGAGTTGGTCAAAGCAAAAGGCGAAGGCAAAACAAAATCTTCTAAAGAGATTATAAAAGAGTTCTCAGAGCAAGGCATTCAGGTGCTAAACGGCAGATACGGAGCTTATATCAGCTATCAAAATAAAAATTACAAGATACCTAAAGACATAATTCCTACAGAAATGACGCTCGAACAAGCACAAAACATAGTAGGTGGAGAGCCCGCTCAGAAAAGAAAAAGTTTTAGAAAGAAATAGGCATAATAGAGAGTGACAATTCTATACGAAGACAACCATATAATCGCTGTAAATAAGGCAAGCGGAGAAATAGTGCAGGGCGATAAGACAGGCGACAAACCCTTAGTGGATACCCTAAAAGAGTATCTAAAGGAAAAATACCAAAAGCCCGGCAATGTATTTTGCGGGGTAGTTCATAGGCTCGACCGTCCTGTAAGTGGGGTTGTGCTATTTGCTAAGACTTCTAAGGCTTTAGCCAGGCTAAACTCTATGCTACAAAGCCACGACATACGCAAGACATACTGGGCTATAGTATGCAATCCACCAAAAGAGGAGGAGGCTACTCTGACCCACTTTCTAATAAGAAACGAGAAACAAAACAAATCCTACGCCTACACTACAGAGAAGTCAGGCTCCAAAAAAGCCATATTGAGTTACTCTACAAAGGCATATTCTGAAAGATACACTATGCTCGAGATAATGCTACAAACAGGACGACATCACCAAATCCGTTGCCAGCTATCGCATATCGGTTGTGTTATAAAAGGAGACCTTAAATACGGTGCTAAGAGGTCTAACCCAGACAGTAGTATCTCACTCCACGCCCGAGAAGTAGAGTTTATACACCCGGTAAGCCTTGAAAATATAAAAATTACAGCACCTGTCCCTTCCGACAACTTATGGCAGACAATAAGCAAATCCTTGAAATAATTTTAATTTATTGATAATAACCGACAAATACGATACTTATACTACTACTGCCGGAATATTAAAATTCGACAATTCATCTTTATCTCTACTTTTACCAAATGAAGATGAAAATACTGGAAGAGATATAAAACTTCATTTCAAAAGATTTTAAGTCTGCACTAAAGCCCCCAAAGAGGTTGTGTCAAAATAGACACAACCTCTTTGGGATAAATATATTTTTCATTATCCTTGCGATCTATTTATTAATTTCATTATTTTAATATATTGTAATTGATAAGTAAACAATTATTTTATGTACTTTCAGCAATGGTATTGACTGTTTTTTTGCTTTTCTTACTCTGATGGTGGCTTTATTGAAAATAAAGCAAAAAATTTTTCAAAGGCACCTGCAATCAACTCTAATTTTAATAAAAACTATATATATAACCTAATAAATTTGGAAGCCAAGAAAGTTTTAGAGTTTTAATTAGATAGCATTATGATGAGATTATATATTTGCTTGATAACATTATTATGTAGTACTACATTAATGTTATCTAAGAATTCTGACAACGGTTATTTTCGTAACAAATGAACAGCGGCAGGAACATTGGGGGTATTTTGGTCTATTGAAAACACATTGGGAGGATTGATTATGGTTAGACGGCAATTATTATATTTGGGATAGGGATGGCTTTAGGTGGAACTTATTTTAGAGGAGCATACGATACCGTTACCTCTCGTCAAGGAAACAAAATTCTGGTTACTAATAGTAATTTTCTAAATAAAATAGGATTAAATTTATTTGTAGGATATGTTATAAATCTATCCGAAAGATGCTATATAAAAACAGGTGTTTCTACATATGGAGCACAATATGCACCTTGGATAGGCAATAGCAGCGTATTAAAAATAGATTCTTTTAGTGCAAAAGCGTCTTGTGGATACAAGTTTTAACAGCAATAAATACAAAAAAAGAGTAGAGACAACACAAATCTGTATTGTCTCTCCTATTTTGTGGGCGTTGACGGATTCGAACCGCCGACCCTCTGCTTGTAAGGCAGATGCTCTGAACCAGCTGAGCTAAACGCCCTATTATTATCTAAACTCTGGTGGAGAATAAGGGACTCGAACCCTTGACCCCCTGCGTGCAAGGCAGGTGCTCTAAGCCAACTGAGCTAATCCCCCAGATACTTTCCTTTGTAGTCCCACGCAGAGTTGAACTGCGGACCTCCACATTATCAGTGTGGCGCTCTAACCAACTGAGCTATAGGACTATATTATTGAACACAAACTATAAAAAAAACTATCAGCCTAAAGACCCATAAGTCTCCTAACTAATAGTCTTATCCTATAATCTATATCTTATATAAAACAACTCCGTAGTATAAGGAAAGTCGTGTCCAAACTCCCCTAAGATACACCCTCGCTATTCTCTATAAAGGAGGTGTTCCAGCCGCACCTTCCGGTACGGCTACCTTGTTACG
>R18__coassemble_1166_pt1 | contig 138180 bp, 128 predicted proteins | sample R18__metabat2_low_PE_054 | metagenome-assembled genome bin R18
ATATAAATTAGCGTATTACCCAATAGTATGATTATCAATCAATTCTTTCATTAAAGAATCTATTGCTTCGTCGGCAGCGCTAAGTGTTTTGCTCTCTTTGGCTTGGAATACTATGTTTTGGATAGTCTTTACCTTGGTAGGAGAGCCAGAGAGTCCGCATTGTGCTATATCTCCATCTACATCAGCCACACTCCATTCTACTATGTTTAGATATGGTTTCTCTGTATATATATTGCTGTATGCCAATTCCTCTCCCGATTTTTCAATCTCTGCTTTCTCTTGTCCGCCTAAGGCTCTTTTATATTTCTGCAATAGTTTTGCATTCCTTGGGCGACACTCGGCAGCCGAACCGTTTACTGTAATCATCAGAGGCATAGGACACTCTACTGTCTCTACTCCGCCTGTGATACCACGCTTTACGGTAACTATGTTTCCGTCTATCTTCAATATCTCCTCTGCGTATGTTACCTGAGGAATACCGAGTTTCTCTGCTACCTGAGGACCTACCTGTGCAGTATCGCCATCGATAGCCTGACGACCTCCAATAATTATGTCATATTCTCCAATCTTGCGGATAGCCATACTCAATGCGTACGATGTAGCCAAAGTGTCGGCTCCTGCAAATGCTCTATCTGTTAGCAGATAGCCGTTGTCGGCTCCACGGAAAAGTCCTTCTCTGATGATTTCTGCAGCACGACCAGGACCCATTGTCAGCATTGTAATAGTGGTATCTGGGTACTGCTCCTTGATACGCAAGGCTTGCTCCAAAGCATTCAAATCTTCTGGGTTGAATATAGCAGGCAGTGCTGCGCGGTTGATTGTACCGTCTTCTTTCATAGCGTCTTTGCCTACATTGCGGGTGTCTGGCACCTGTTTTGCTAAAACTATAATTTTCATACTTACTACAATAATTTCTTGGATAATATAAAAACTAAAACTGCAAAGTTACTAAAAAATATGATTTTGACGAAACATACGAACAATCCTAATACTGATATGGCTAATAACCTTAACGGTGAATGCCATATATTTTTATTATCTTTGCAATTCTGAACAAAAGGATATTGGAGTATGAAGAGATACTTTTGGGTAGTAATGATTACTGTTTTTATAGTCCAAGATATTGGGTCGCAAAATCTGGTAAATATAGATGATAAACCTATACATTTTGGTTTTACTTTAGGTCTTAATACTATGGATTATGGCATCAAGACTGTTCCTACAGAGATAAATGGAAAGATGTACGAGGCTGATGTCACTACGCTTGTTCCCGGATTTACAGTAGGAGTGATAGGAGACCTTAGGCTTGGTAGGTATTTTAATCTAAGGCTGATACCTGCTCTACATCTTTCACAAAGAGATTTGTCGTATTTCAATAACCAAGACGATAAGGTAGAGACTCTAAACATAAAGTCGAATGTATTGACAGTTCCTTTATATCTGAAGTATTCTGCTGCGAGGATAAAAAACTATCGTCCGTATCTTATAGCTGGTGGCGGATTAGCATTCGACCTCGGCAGAGAGCGAGAAAAACCTTTGCTTTTGAAGCAAATGGACTATTTTGTGGATTTTGGAGTAGGCTGTACTTTTTACTTCCCGTTTTTTAGGCTTTCGCCTGAGATAAAGTTTGCTATGGGATTCAATGACATTCATACACCGCTTGCCGACAGACCAGACGACCACATTTCTGAGGACAATAGATTCTTTACAGAGGCTTTGAAGAGACTTACTTCGCGACTTTTTACCTTTACATTTAATTTTGAATAACTTCAGGGATTGATTTTATGCCCAATACAGCATTTCACCTTACTAAGATAGACAATGGCATTAGAGTTTTGTACCTAAAGGCAAATATCCCAATTACATATTGTGGATTGGCAATAAATGCAGGCACGAGAGACGAGCGAGAGGACGAACACGGTATAGCACACTTGATAGAGCATATGATGTTCAAAGGAACAGAGAAACGCAATAGTATGCAGGTTATCAGTAGATTGGAAGATATAGGAGGCGAACTCAATGCTTATACTACAAAGGAGGAGACTTTTGTGTATTCTATTGTCCCTAAAGAGCATACCGAGCGAGCTGTAGAACTACTATCAGATATAGTTTTTAATTCTACTTTTCCAGAACGCCAATTGAAAAAAGAGCGTAAGGTAGTGCTTGAAGAGATAGATATGTATCAAGACTCTCCTTCGGAGCAAATATATGACGATTTTGAGGATATGATATTTGCAGGCTCGTCTCTAGGACACAATATACTTGGTTCGAAAAAGTCGTTGTTGGCGATTTCGAGCGATAAGTGCCGAGAATTTGTCCGCAGATGCTACACTACAGACAATATATTATTCTTTATATATGGCAACCTTGCTGAAAACGAAGTCATTAAGTTGGCTCAAAAGCATTTGTCTGTGGATAAAACTACTAGAGATTTTTTACGCTCTTGCCCTATAATATATAAACCACAAAAGGTATTGACTGACAAAGATACCAATCAAGTGCATTGTTTAATAGGCAATAAGACTCTATCTCTGAAATCTAAAGATGTAGTGGCTCTTAATCTTCTGAATAATATATTGGGCGGAGCCAATCTTACGAGCAGGCTAAATCTGGCTGTAAGAGAGCGATATGGTTGGGTGTATTCTATAGAGTCGTCTTTAAGTCTGTATTCTGATATAGGAGTATGGGGAGTGTATTTTGGGTGTTCGAATGATAAATATAATAAATGTTTGTCTTTGGTAAATAGCGAATTGCAGAGGCTTTGCCAAATGAGAATTTCCGATAAGCAGCTGGATATGTATCGACAGCAGATGAAAGGACAACTGCTAATACAGACTCAAAATGCTGAAAATTATCTACTTGCTATGGCAAAACAGGCTTTGCATAACGATAGGGTAGGTAGCCTAAAAAATATATTCAACTCTATTGATAGAGTCTCGGCAGAGGATATACAAAGACTATCACAACAACTATTTGATATAAATCAGACTACATCTCTTACCTACCTTACAGAATAGAAGCGACTTGTTGTATCAAATCGCTTCTACTTCCTAAAAGAGCCTTTTTGGGGACTCGAACCCCAGACCTACTCATTACGAATGAGTTGCTCTACCAACTGAGCTAAAAAGGCGACCTTGTTTTTTACTTTGGGCAAAGGTAATTATTTTTTTTCAAATACTGATATTCTTGTGTGTGGATAGTAATGGTTTAGAATATCTCGGTAGTTTTGTCCATTGATAGCCATTTGTGCTGCTCCTACTTGGCACATTCCTACTCCGTGTCCCCAGCCAGCACCTCTAAGTGTAAAATCTCCGCCTTCAGATTTTTCTACTATAAAAGCCGAACTATAAAGGTGGCTTTCAGATAACCAGCGGCGTATCTCAAGCTCTTTACCTACGGTCATAGTAAGTTTTTCTCCTACAACTTTTAGTTTAACAATTCTGCCCGAAGCGTATCGTTTGATTGGCACTAAATCGACTATTCGTCCAAAATCAAATCCACTTTTTTTAGAAATGATTTGCGACAATTCTTCGTTTGTATATTTTACTTTCCAACGGAAGAAATCATCTGTCTTCTGGTCGTAACCATTGAATATCTTTGAGATAATCGTACTGTCTTCTACATTGCAAAACACATCTTTAGGAGTAGCCTTGATAAACTCATAGGCAGACTCTTCTTGTCGTAGGTCGCCAAACTCAATAGGATTTTGGCTGTCCGATTTAGCTTCGAGATACATCGGTGACTTGTCGGCCCAGCTTGCAGAGAATAATTCTGTGTGTCCGCCACAACATTTATGAAAACGCGCATCGCATACCCTTCCGTTGTGAGATATGATTTCGCCAGCCGTAGACCTCAGAGCCTCCAATAAGGCAGGAGATTCTACCGCAGGTACTCCCTGATATCGCTGACAATGGTCATCGGCACATACATCGTAGAGTTTGTGTGAATCGTGTTCATACCAGCGAATAATCTCGTTTTCTGTGGACTCTTCGTGGCACGATAGGCGATTGTGTGCGTGTATTAGAGCCAATATCCAACTGCGAGAGGCTACTGCGTGTGCCTTTAGAAACTCTAAAGGAGAGTTTGAACTCATCTCTGATGCAATAACCGAGTATATATATCTTTCCAAATCAATTTTATTGACAATGACGAGGCTATTGTGGCTTACAATTATCTCTATTTCGCCCTCAAATCTTTGGTCGCGCGACTCCTGCCAATGAAAATTTTTGCCTATTACTACATTTTTTACCGTAAAAGTACTATTTTCTATAGGGCGAAAATTTAGGTTTTTGAAAGATGAGCCAAATGCACCTATTTTATTGCCTTTTATATTCAATACTACGCCACCTCTGTGTCCTCTGCCTGTTTGTTGGCAGAAAAACGAGCCAGAAAACTCAATTTCTATGCTCGGGCTTTCTACTATTCCTACTCGAATAAACATCTATGAATCAACTATTTTTTAGGAAGAAATACTTCTGCTATCATACAGCGGGCAGAGCCTCCTCCATAGTGTTCTATAGTAGGTATTGCAGGGTGAATGATTTGGTTGTATTTCTCTATTGTTTCTATTTGGTCTTCGCGGAGCGAACAGTATGCACTGTCTGACATTACAAGGAAGCTTTCTCCCATAGAGTTGCTTACTTGTAGCATATTGCCAGCAAATTGGTGCATTTGACTCTCCGATATTTCTATTATCTCCTTGCCACTGTCTTTGATAGAATGTTCTACTGCTTGACGCTCTTCTTTGTCGTCGATAGTGTCGAGGCATATTACTACATACTTGTTTGCTACACACATCATTACATTTGTGTGGTAGATTGGAAGCCGTTTGTTGTCTACGCTTTGGAACGAAGAGAACATAACCGGGCGATACTCCATCTCTCTGCAGAAGAGTTCAAATAGATGTCTGTTTGTGCGTTGCGACAAGCAGGCATACGCTATGTGATTTTCTCTATCGAGTATCATAGAGCCAGTCCCTTCAAGGAACTCTGGGCTCTCTTCTTTTTCGTATCCTGTAAGGTCTATCTTCTCTTTTATGAAGAAACCCTCTTGCTCTATCCTTTTTAGTATCTCTTCTCTACGCTCAGGGCGACGATTGACTGCACACATAGGATACAATACCACTCTTCCACACGAGTGGAATGATACCCAATTGTTTGGGAAAATACTATCGGGCGTATGAGGCTCCAGCGTATCTTTCTCTACAATCACATTTATGCCTTTGTCGCGTAGCATATTTACCATATTACGAAACTCGCATAGGGCATTGGCTTGTATTTTTGCTTCTGGCGTGTCGTCATTTTGCTGAAAGTAGTTGTTTTGAGCTGTTTCAGCATTGAACCCAAAAGCGATTGGTTCTATCATTAATACATTTGAAGTGGTCTGCATAATACTATCAAAGTAATTTGTTACAAGTAATATCAGGCAAAAGTACTAAAAATTTACTAACAAATCAATACGGAACTATAAAATATCTATTGGATGAAAAATAAAATTGTTTTTACCTTTAGAAGTTTTGATAAAAACTATCATAGCGTTTGTTTTTTTTTACTACTTTTGTAACCGTTTTTCTTAGGTCGTATGCAGGATAAATTGTGTTTTATAAGTTTCGGTAGTAGTAGCAGTGGCAACTGTTACTATATTGGTACTCAAAAATATGGTTTTCTCATAGATGCTGGCGTAAATATAAAAACCATAAAACGCACGCTGAAGGAACACTGCATAGATATGGAGAGTATCTACGGTGCTTTTATTACTCACGCCCATACAGACCATATAAAGTATGTAGGTGTACTGGCAGAAAAGTATAACATTCCGATATATTCTACCAAACTTGTAGCGGAGGCTATCAATAGAAACACTCGATTATATCCTAAAATATCGTCTAACAACCGTAAGATATTTCATAAAGGAGACTCTATTCGAATCAAAGATTTTTTGTTTTATGCCTTTCCTGTAAGCCATGATATAAATGATGCTATGGGGTATGCTGTAGCCTATGGCGACAAGCGATTTGTAGTGGCTACAGATTTAGGGTATATCTCAAAAGATGTGGCAGACCAGATAGCAAGAGCAAACTTCCTTGTAATAGAGGCAAATTACGACCCTGAGATGCTTAAAAATGGTCCTTATTCATATCACTTAAAGCAACGAGTAAGTAGTCATACAGGGCATTTGAGCAATGAGCATACAGCCAAATTTTTGGCAGATAATTGGCATGACGGGCTTTCTCACCTATTTTTATGCCATATCAGTGGTGAAAATAATACGCCAGATATAGCCTATAATACCGTAAAAACAGCACTTGATAGTAAAAAAATTACGCCATATCATTTCTCGGTATTAGATAGGCTACTGCCTTCGGAGATGTTTGTGTTAGAAACTGTATAAAATATCTACACTTTTGTACTTTTGTGGACAAAGTAAAACATATTCTCTATCAATATAGTTTTGCAAAGTTATTTGTAATTTAACTTTCTAAAAAAAACTCGTTGTTTTTTTGTACCTTTGTAGTTTTGAAAAAATATATTTTTTATAGTGGAAAATAAACTTTTAGATAAACTTGAGGGGCTTTCTGCTAAGTTTGAAGAGATTTCTACACTTATTACAGACCCTGCTATTATAGCCGATACTAAGCGATTTATAAAACTCAATAAAGAGTATGCTGACTTGGAGAAAATCATTGCTAAAAGAGATGAATACTCTTTGCTTTTGAGTCATCTACAAGAGGCTCAGACGATACTTGCCGAGGAGAGCGACGAGGAGATGCGAGAGATGGCAAAAATGGAAATCTCTGATATTGAGCCTAAAATAGAACCTTTGGAGGAGGAGATAAAACTTTTGCTTGTCCCTGCCGATCCACAAGATAGTAAAAATGCAATAGTAGAGATTCGTGGGGGTACTGGTGGCGATGAGGCTGCTATATTTGCTGGAGACCTTTACAAAATGTATGTAAGGTATGCAGAGTCTAAAGGGTGGAAGGCAGAAGTAACATCATATACAGAGGGAACAATGGGTGGCTACAAAGAGATAATCTTTTCTCTATCTGGAGATAATGTGTATGGCACAATGAAATACGAAAGTGGTGTGCATCGCGTACAACGAGTGCCTGCTACAGAGAGTCAGGGTAGGGTACATACATCGGCTTCTACGGTAGCGGTATTACCAGAGGCAGAGGAATTTGATGTAGAGATAAAAGAGAGCGATATTCGTACCGATATATTCTGTGCCTCGGGGCATGGCGGACAGTCGGTAAATACTACATATTCAGCTATTCGCCTTGTGCATATCCCTACGGGAATCACAGTGCAGTGTCAAGACGAAAAATCGCAGTTGAAAAATAAGGCGAAGGCTATGGTTGAACTCCGTACTCGTATCTACAATATGGAGTATCAGAAGTATCTGGATGAGATTTCTTCTAAGAGAAAGACTATGGTATCTACAGGCGATAGGAGTGCTAAGATTCGTACCTACAACTATCCTCAAGGGCGTATTACAGACCACCGTATCAATTATACTATTTATAATTTACCTGCTTTTATGAATGGAGATATACAGGATTGTATTGACCACCTGATTGTGGCTGAAAATGCAGAAAGATTGAAAAATAGCGAACTTTAATCAAATGTAAAAAATGACGGCAAATACATTGTTTATAATTATTGTAGCGATATATGTTATAGATTTTGCATTTTCTCGATATCTATCGTGGCGTAATATAAAAGCTTCTTCTCTGCCTATTCCTGAAGAATTGTCTGGCATATACGACGAAGAGAGATACGGAAAGCAACAGGACTATCTGCGTATTAACTCCAAACTTGGATTAGTCGCCTCTACCTTCTCTTTTGTAATCATTATGGCAATGCTTTTGCTTAAAGGCTTTGCCTTGATTGACGGATTTGTAGCAGGCTGGACTTTGCATTCTACGCTACATTCTATAGTGTTTTTTGCAATACTATATATAGCAAATGATTTGCTCCAACTGCCTTTTGCTATATACGATGTGTTTGTGGTAGAGGAGAGATTCGGATTTAATCGCACTACGCCTACTACTTTTATCCTTGACAAATTAAAAGGGTATTTGCTTACAGCCGTTATAGGCGGAGGTATACTTTGGACTATCATTACTATATTTAATCTTACACCTGAATACTTCTGGCTTTTGGCATGGGGCGTAGTTACTCTATTTTCTCTGATAATGGGAACATTTTATTCCAATATAATAGTTCCTTTGTTCAATAAGCAGACACCGCTTGAGGAAGGACCGTTGCGTATAAAAATCGAAGAGTTTTCGCAGAAAGTCGGGTTCAATCTACAAAATATCTATACTATAGACGGCTCTAAACGCTCCTCTAAGGCTAATGCCTATTTTACGGGAATGTTTGGAAAAAAACGCATTGTACTCTATGATACTTTGATAGCGAAGATGACTGAAGAGGAGATTGTAGCAGTACTTTCGCATGAAATCGGACATTGTAAACATCGTCATACGCTGAAGAATATGTTGATAACCTTTCCTGCTAATTTATTGCTGTTTTGGTTGTTATCCATAGTGCTTGGTAGCGACCTTTTTGCACAGGCGTTTGGAGTAGTACAAGCATCGTTTCATATAAACATATTGGTGTTTGGAATACTGTATACTCCTATATCTACCGCTTTAGATATAGCAATGAGTGCTTTATCTCGCCGTTTTGAATATCAGGCCGACGAATTTTCTAAAAATAATGGACAGGCTGAAGCCCTAATATCGGCTTTGAGAAAACTTGCTAAGGACTCGCTAAGCAACCTTACCCCAGATTCATTGGTAGTAAAGGTATCGTATTCGCATCCAACGCTTTATCAGCGAATTAAGGCGTTGATTTAAAGTTTACATAGTTTTAATTAAATACAAAAAAATAATCGTATGAAAAGTTTTTTGAAGTATGTTTTGGCTACGCTACTTGGACTTATCGTATTTAATGTAGTGCTTGCTTTGATATTGTTTGCTGGCGTGGGAATTGCTGTTGCTGGGTCTGATAAAGAGACTACTCTGACAGAACCAAGTGTCTTTGAATTGAAACTCAGCGGAACTCTTGTAGAACGCTCTGAAAGCAGTTTCAATAAAGTATTGTCTAAGGCAATGTTTAGAGAGCAGAATTCGGAAATATCGCTTGAAGATATTTTAGGTGCTATTAAAAAAGCAAAAAGTAATGACAATATCAAAGGAATTTATCTTCGTATTGGCAACTTTTATGCCTCGTCGGCTTCTATTGAAGAGATTTATGCAGAACTCAAAGACTTTAAGCAGTCCGGAAAATTTGTTGTTTCATACGCCGATGATTATGGTAATGGTACATATTTCTTGGCTTCTATTGCAGATAAAATCTATCTAAATCCTATCGGTTCTCTTTCGCTGACTGGTATAAGTATGCAGAGTGTGTATTTCAAGGATTTGTTAGACAAACTTGGGATACAGGTACAAGTATTCAAAGTAGGTACATTCAAAGCTGCGGTAGAGCCTTTTACCCAAAGTCAGATGAGTGAGGCAAATCGCTTACAACTCGAGGCTTATACATCTTCTGTCTGGGGTAAAATAACAGAGACTATTGCTGAGAATCGTAATATATCGGTAGCTGATGTAATGGCGTTTGCCGACCAAGGCTCTGCTTTTGACTCTACGCAGGTAGCAGTGGAGAAACATTTTGTGGACAAACTTATATATGAACACGAAATGGAAGCCATTTTGGCAGATTTGGTAGGAAATGAGTACGAGACACTCAGCCTAAACGAAGTAGTAAATATAAAAGAACAAGAGATTCGTTCTAAAAATCGCATAGCTATAGTTTATGCTTACGGAGAAATTGAAGATGGCGCAACCGAAGGTATCAATTCTTGTAAATTGGCAAAAGAGTTGCATAGTATAGCAGAAAATGACAAGATAAAAGGTGTAGTGCTTCGCGTAAATTCTCCGGGCGGAAGTGCTTTCGGCTCCGAACAAATATGGGAGGCTGTAAGAGCGGTAAAGGAGAAGAAGCCTGTGGCAGTCTCTATGGGGGATTATGCTGCTTCGGGCGGATATTACATATCTTGTAATGCCGACCGCATATTTGCTCAACCTACGACTCTTACGGGCTCTATAGGTATATTTGGTATGTTTATGAATTTTGGTCAAGTAGCTCGAAAGACTGGAGTAAAGTTGGAGACAGTCAAAACGAACAAGTACAGTGACCTGTTTTCTATAGACAGACCAATGACAAGCGAAGAGCACGCTTTGCTTCAAAGAACAGTAGAGTGTGGCTACGAGCTATTTACTCAGCGTTGTGCCTCTGGGCGTGAAATATCGCAGGATAGTATAAAGAAAATCGCCGAAGGGCGCATATATTCAGGCATCGATGCTCTTGCGTTAGGACTTGTAGACGAAATCGGAGGTATCGACGAAGCCATTGCTTTTGTAGCACAAAAGGCCGATATTTCCGACTATAAACTTTCGTATTACCCCGCCCCAAAAGATGCTTGGCAGGAGTTTATGTCTGAGTTTACTATATCGGTAGAGACTCGTTTCTTGAAATCAAAACTTGGAGAGAATTATAGCATATTTAGAGATGTTACCGATTTGCAAAAACACTCTGGTTTGCGTGCTACTATGCCATATAGAGTTAGCCTGAAGTAATCATCTATGTTAATTACCTAAAATATATTATCTTTGCAAACTTTTTTAGAATATAAATAAAACAACAAAATATAATGGATAAATTAAGTTATGCTTTGGGATTGAGTTTCGGACAGCAAATCGCTCATGCAAATCTCCAAATCCCTGATGTAAAATCATTTATAGACGGTATTCAGACTATCGTAGAGGGTAAAAAGCCAGAGGTAGATTTGGCTGAATGCCAAAAGTTGCTCAACGACTATTTCAATAAAATGCAGGAGGCTGAAATTGCTCGTGGTGCTGAGGTAAAAAAGCAAGGCGAGGAGTTCCTAAAAGAGAATGCCAAACGCCCTGAGGTAAAGACTACCGCAAGTGGATTACAATACGAAGTATTGAAAGAGGGTGAGGGGAAAAAGCCATCGGCTACCGACATCGTAAAGGTGCATTATCACGGTACTTTGGTAGATGGTACTGTATTCGATTCTTCTGTACAACGAGGACAACCTGCTGAGTTTGGTGTAAATCAGGTTATAAAAGGTTGGGTAGAGGCATTGCAACTTATGGCGGTAGGCTCTAAGTATAAACTCTTTATCCCTTACGATTTAGCATACGGACAAAGCGGTGCAGGCTCTATGATTAAGCCATTCTCGGCTCTTATATTTGAGGTTGAACTTTTAGAGATAAAATAAAGTAAAGTAACTTATCACAATACATTTAATTAAAAATAAAAATGAAACGAGTATTTCTTTTTACGGTAGCGGCTCTAACTTTCGTATTTTCCGCTTGTAATAGCAACAAGATAGCTACTTCTATCGAGTTGAAAGACCAATTAGACTCTCTAAACTTCGCTTTTGGAGTTTATAACGGAGCAAACTTCAAGGCGATGTTTCCGCCAGAGGATACTACAAAAACAAATATCGAGGCAATGCTTCGTGGATTCGGTAAGGGATTTTGTGAGGTGCCAGAGGCAGAGCTTCGCAAAAATGAGGCTATTACTATGGGTATACAATTTGCAGCCTCTATCAAAGACGGTTTCTTGTATGGAGATAGCTCTTTTGTAGTGAATAAAACTCTTATCTACAATACTATCGATGAAGCTTTTGAAAAACTTATGGCAGACGATAATGCTACTGTATCTGGTTTTACTCGCCAGACCGCTCAGCAGTATTATTTTCAGATACTCAATTCTATGCGTGATAGCGTACCTGTAATGCCTACTAAAGAGACTATCGACTCTCTGAACATAGCGTACGCTGTATCTCATGCAGGACAAATGGTATTTGCTCAGAAGCAAGACTCTACTGCAGATATAAAAGCGTTTGTGAAAAACTTCCATGAAGGAACAGAGATTACAGACCCAACCAAACGCTACGAACTTCTTGGGTTTACTTTGGCTAATGGCGGTTTTATGTCGCTAAATAAAAGCGGACTCTTGGGTGATTCTACTCAGAGCCTTCGTCCAGAGGTAATGCTTACTGGTATCAACGCTGGTGCTTTGGGAGTAAATACTACAATGTCGTTTGAGGCTGCTGGTGAGTTTCTTAGAGGTATTAGCGAAAAAATCCGTGCAGAGAAAATGGCAAAAGAGTATGGTGAGTGGAAAAAGCAGAATGAAGATTTCTTAGTAGAGACTGCTAAAAAAACTGGGGTTAAAGCTACTGAAAGTGGTCTGCTATATGAGGTAATAAAAGAGGGTAAAGGCGAAAAGCCTACCGCTACAGACAAAGTGAGAGTTCACTACTCTGGCACTCTTATAGATGGTACTAAATTTGATTCTTCGTATGACCGCAATGAGCCTGCAGAGTTTATGTTAAATCAAGTAATACAAGGCTGGACAGAGGGTTTGCAACTTATGTCGAAAGGTGCAAAATATAAATTCTATATTCCTCAGACTATCGGCTACGGCGATAGAGCTACAGGACAAACTATCAAGCCTTTCTCAACACTTGTTTTTGAGGTAGAACTGCTTGATATAATTAAGTAAAGTATTGATAACCTTATAATAAAAAAGTGGTGTTCCATACGAAGCACCACTTTTTTTATTACCGTCTGCAGGAAAATCAATTGTACTCAAACAAAACATCGTCTTGGAGTACAGCCGAACCTACAGGAGCTACTACCTTAGTAATAGTACCAGAGCCTTCAGCAGTGATGTTATTTTCCATCTTCATAGACTCCATTACCATCAATACATCACCCTCTTTGAAAGAAGAGCCAGCCTCTACTAATACTTTTAGTACGCTGCCAGGAAGTGGAGCATTAATAGTCTTGCTGCCTTTTGCACCCTCTGCTACTGGTTGAGGGGCAGCAGCAGGAGCTGGTGCCGCCTGAGGTGCAGGCGCTGCTGCTGGTTTTGGTGCAGGCGCTGCAGGACGAGCAGCAGGCATAGCTACAGTCTGTCCGCCATCTATATTTACCTGATATAAATTGCCATTTACATCTATCTCAGCTAAGCTACCTTCGATAGATTTGATTTCTACTTCGTATTTACTTCCGTTAATATCAAATTTAAATTGTGCCATTTTTATAGATTTACTTTATTGATTACTTGATAAATTTTGTCGCCCCAAGCCGATTTGTATGGCTTGATAGTCAGTACATTGCTTTCGTGGTCGTGGATAGAGTCGCTGAAATATAGGCTTAGAGCCATAGCGATTGCTACCACTTCATTAGGCATATTATTACTCATTTTTATAATACTTTTTTATGTAATTACTTTATTTTTAATCTACTACCATACCATAAAACGATATGGCAGTAGATATAAAATTTATTTTTCAAAAAACTTGATTACAAAGGAATGTTATCGTGTTTCTTCAACGGATTAGTAACCTTTTTATTGCGAAGAGACTCGAATGCACGAATGATTCTGAAACGAGTATTTCTTGGCTCGATTACATCGTCTATATATCCACGAGAAGCAGCTTGGTATGGATTAGCAAATTTCTCTTTGTATTCAGACTCTTTCTCGAATACATATTTTGCTCTCTCCTCTGCATCTTCGATTTTAGATATGTTTTTGCCCTCAAGTACCTCTACAGCACCACTTGCTCCCATAACAGCTATCTCAGCATTAGGCCAAGCATAGTTTAGGTCGCCACGAAGTTGCTTACAGCTCATTACGATATGAGCACCTCCGTAAGATTTACGGATAGTAATAGTTACTTTAGGTACAGTAGCTTCGCCGTATGCAAACATAAGTTTAGCCCCGTGAACGATAATGCCACTATACTCTTGTCCAGTACCAGGTAAGAAGCCAGGAACATCTACCAATGTAAGTATTGGAATGTTGAAAGCATCACAGAAACGAACGAAACGAGCAGCCTTGCGAGAGCTGTCGCAGTCAAGTACGCCGGCTAAGAATTTTGGTTGGTTAGCAATAATACCTGTAGAAACTCCATTGAAGCGAGCGAAGCAACAGATAATGTTTTGTGCGAAAAGAGGTTGAACCTCAAGGAACTCTCCGTTATCTACAATAGAGCGGATAATATCCTTCATATCGTATGGTTTGTTTGGATTGTCAGGCACAATCTCGTTTAGAATATCGTCTGCACGGTTGATAGGGTCTGTGCATTCCACTGCTGGAGTCTCCTCCATATTGTTTTGTGGAATATAAGAAATAAGCTTGCGAGTAAGAGCCAAACACTCCTCCTCTGAAGCAGATTTGAAGTGAGCCACACCAGACTTCTTTGAGTGCATATTAGCACCTCCGAGAGCGTCTACTGTAACATCTTCTCCTGTAACAGATTTTACTACCTTAGGACCAGTGATAAACATATAAGAGTTCTGCTCTGTCATCATAATAAAGTCTGTAAGAGCAGGCGAATATACTGCACCTCCAGCACAAGGTCCGAAAATTAGAGAAATTTGAGGTACTACGCCAGATGCCAAGATGTTGCGCTCGAATATCTCAGAGTAGCCAGCCAAAGCGTCAGAACCCTCTTGTATTCTCGCACCACCAGAGTCGTTGATGCCGATAATAGGGCAACCGATTTTCATTGCGAAATCCATTACCTTACAGATTTTCTGCGACATGGTCTCAGACAAAGAACCACCGAAAACAGTAAAGTCTTGTGCAAATACACACACCATTCTACCTTCAATAGTACCGAATCCTACTGCTACACCGTCGCCGAGGTAACTCTCTTTCTCCATACCGAAGTTTACACAACGGTGAGTTTTGAACATATCCATCTCCTCGAAACTTCCTGGGTCGAGGAGCATCTCTACACGCTCTCTTGCAGTGTATTTTCCCTTAGCGTGCTGAGAGTCGATTCTCTTCTGTCCGCCTCCGAGGCGAGCTTTGGCACGCATATCTACCAATTTTTGAATCTTTTTTTGATTTTCAAATGTCATCATAATGATATTATTCGATTTTATTTTATGTTCTTTTAGATAATCTCTGATTAGTTTTTAGGTACTTCGCAAAGTTCTGTCAGAACTCCATAAGTAGATTTTGGATGGAGGAATCCGATATTCAACCCTTCTGCACCACGGCGAGGAGCCTTATCTATGAGTTGAATACCCATTTCGGCTGCGTCGTTTAGTGCCTGTTGTACTCCGTCTACACAGAAAGCCACATGATGTACGCCACCGTGTGGGTTTTTCTCTAAATACTTAGCGATAGGAGAGTCCTCAGAGGTTGGTTCGAGCAACTCAATCTTGGTATCTCCGAGCTTAAAAAACGCTGTTTTTACCTTTTGGTCTGCTACCTCTTCTATAGAGTAGCATTTTTGTCCTAAAAGTTTTTCGTAGTAAGGAATTGTCTCATCAAGGCTTTTAACCGCAATTCCAATGTGTTCAATGTGAGATGGTTTCATTTTTTTATGTATTTTAATTTGTAAATTATCTATTTTACTACAATTTGTTTTGTATCTACAATAGTATTATCAACTAATAATTTTACTAAGTAAGTGCCTGCTATGTAATTGTATGAAGTATGTCAATATCTTCTTTTTTTTGTAACTTTACATAAAAGAAATTTGATAGTCCTAATTTTTTACCCGTATTGCTCTTGAAATTAGGATTAGCTTTTATAATATCTGCTATTTGATTTAATAAATTTATTTTTCTAAAATACTCTTTGGTAGTCGGAGGTGTGTTAAAAACAACATCCGTGAATTTGTAGATTTTTGAGATATCGTCTGTCAAAGTAAAGTTTTTAAAATCTAATTTAGATGGAAGCGTATTTGTAAAAGTATTTGTTGTAATCAATGTAATACTTGAGGTATCTAAATATACATACTGTTTCTGACCATTGTAATAATAGTAGTAATTATGAGAACAAATAGTTGTGAGAAAAGATAAATAAATTACTACAATAATGCTCTTTTTCATATTCTTATTTATCTATTTTTAATTCAACATTTAATGATTTATTAGGTAGTTTGGGATAAATACCGTAGTAATACATCTTATTTATAGCAGGATAAGAACTTCCGTCATCTGATATTAATTTTGCGAATAATTTGATTGTTAAACAGCCCCCATTGTCTATAATATATTGTTTGTGTATTTTATAAAATAAATTAGGCATTGTACATTTACCAACCACTACCGAATGTTCTGTGAAATCCATATGTGGTAAATTACCCCCACAACCGTAAACTCTATATAAATCTTCCATACTGTTTATCATAATACAAGTGTCATCATCCTTTAATCCTATAAAACAATCTGGTTCATCAATCATATCAAAAGATTTTTTGAAAAAATCATATAATTGTTTATTAGGTTTTTCACTTGGATAGTAAATATCTTTTTTTTCGCACCCGCTGAAAGTTATAAAAGATATTACGATAACTGCTAAAATAGCGATTGTAAAAAGATTCTTTTTCATAACTTGATGACTTTGATTTTTTTTTATAAAAAGCGTTGTTTATGTACTGTTTTTGTGTAAATACTCCGTTTGTTTTTGCAATATGCTATATCGTATATACTAACTCGCAAAGTTAATTATTTTTTATCGAATAGAAAAAATAGTTGATATAGATGTTTTTCGTATGCTTTTGCTAAGAAACTTCTCAAAAAAAATGTAACTTTGCAACACAAAAATCGTCAATACACAGGAAACGATAGTCGTTTTTTCTATACAACACATTTTTTTGATTTGTAATATAAGTATGAAAAGATTATTTTTTGTGTTTTGGCTGGTTCTTGTATCCAGCGTAGCCTTTGGGCAAGTGGATAAAATAGTTGGTTATTGGGTGTCGGTTGATGACAATACAGGGAAAAGTGAATCTGTGTTTTGCATATACAAAGGCTCCGACGGAAAATACTATGGCAAGGTAAGCGAGATATTATTGCCAGAATACCGTGAGGCTACTTGCGATAAATGTCCAGGAGAGGATAGAGGGCGTAAGGTAATGGGTATGGTAATGTTAAAGGGGCTGAAGGCAGATGGCGATAAACTCATAGGTGGTAGGATAACAGACCCTCGGACAGGCAAAACATACAGTTGTAGAGTATCCTACGATGCTAAAACTGATAGACTTAAACTCAGAGGTTCGCTCGATAAAATGGGTGTATTGGGGAGGACTCAGTATTGGATTAGAAAGAAATAAATAGTGAATAAAATAAATAGTTTTTGAATTATGAAAAAAAAGGTTGCCTATTGTTTGGTTGCATTGGAATTGGTGTTTTTAGCCTCTTGTTCTGTGCCTCGTGCTACAGGTCCATACAAAGTAGTAGAGGGTAAGGGTTCAAAGCAGGAAAATGCTACAAAAAATAATGTAGATGAAGGGGCCAATATGTCAGATCTTATGGCTAATGATAACAAGATTAAGCAGGAAGCCTTCAAGCTCGAGGAGGCTAATGACGCTGATAAGTTAAGCACATTTAGTGTTATTGTGGGTAGTTTCTCTAAAAAGCAAAATGCCCTTAACCTCAAAGCAGACCTTAGCCCAGAATACTCGGCATTCCTTGTAGTAAACGAAACCGGAATGTTTAGAGTAGTACTTGTGTCGTACTACTCTTATCAGAAGGCTAAATCTAAAATTTCAGAGATAAAAGATAGATTCCCTGACGCTTGGGTATTGGTACAGAAACAGTAGAGCGGTGGAACACATTCGCTTGACTATACTCGGAAGCGGCTCTGCATTAGCAAACAAACACGCCTTCAACGCATCTCAGATAGTTGAAGTGCGTGGTAGTTGCTATATGATAGATTGTGGCGAAGGGGCACAGATAAGGCTCCGCGAGTGTGGCATAGACTACAACCGTATCAAAGCGATATTTATTTCTCATCTCCACGCGGACCACTGCTCGGGGCTACCGTCGCTTATTTCTACGATGTCAATGGTAGGTCGAACAAAGGATTTGCATGTTTTTGCATACAAAGATTTAGAAAAAATCCTCCGTCCCATGATTGAATACTTCTTAGGCAAAGAGTCTTTTCCGATAGTATTTCATAGCGTCAATCCTAATAAAAAACAGTGCATTTATGAAGATAAAAACTTCATAGTAAGTACTATCCCCCTTTCTCATAGAGTGCCTACTTGTGGTTTTTTGTTTGAGGAGACTCCGAAGCCACGCCACCTTATACCCGAAATGCTCGAAGCCTTCAATGTGCCGATAAGAGATAGGCAGGCAATAAAGAATGGAGCTGATTTTGTAGACTCTGAAGGGTTTGTGGTAGAAAATAGCCGACTTACTACGCCTCCTACTCCCTCTCGCAGATATGCTTATATATCAGATTCGCTCCCATTGGTAAGGGTAGCGGAACAGATAGGAGCAGTTGATTGCTTGTTTCACGAGGCTACATACCTAAACGAACACAAAGAGCGAGCTAAAGAGACTTTACACTCTACAGCCGAGCAGGCAGCCGAGATAGCGAGTAGAGCCAACGCTAAACGATTGGTGATAGGACATTTTTCAGCCAGATATAGATGGACAGAAGAGTTTTTGCACGAGGCACAACAGGTATTCGGACAGACGATTTTGGCAAAAGATGGATTAGTCGTAGAGTTTTGAACTAAAAACCAATATATTCACAAAATGAAAAAAATAGTATTGATTACAGGCGGACAGCGTTCGGGCAAAAGTTCTTTTGCCGAAAAAATGGCTTTGGGACTCTCCTCCAATCCAGTCTATTTGGCTACTGCGAGGGTGTGGGACGAGGAGTTTCGCCGAAGAGTAGAGCGGCATAAAGAGAATAGAGGCTCTATGTGGGAGAATATAGAAGAGGAGCAGGTACTCAGTCGACATAATGTAGGAGGCAGGGTTGTGCTTATAGATTGTGTTACTCTTTGGGCTACAAATTTCTTTTTTGCAGACTCTGCTGGGGGAAGAAAAGAGCCTGATGTAAAATCTGTACTTGAAAAGATAAAAGCAGAGTTTGACCTTTTTTCTTCGCAAGAGGCTACTTTTATATTCGTAACAAATGAGATTGGCTTTGGCGAAACAAGCCACAATCCTATACAGAGAAAATTTACCGACCTGCAAGGTTGGTTGAATCAATACATTGCCAGCAAAGCAGACGAAGTGATACTAATGATAAGTGGCATTCCAGTGACTATAAAAAAATAAAAATACTACTATGAGATTCGATATAAAAATACCAGATACTGCTATATCTCCATTGATTACTGATAAAATAGATAATCTAAATAAACCTAAAGGGTCTTTAGGTTTAGTAGAGAAGATTGCTCATAGGATTTGTATGGCACAACAGACCCTGACTCCAAGTCTTAAGAATCCGTGTCATATCCTATTTGGTGGCGACCACGGCATAGAGCGAGAAGGCGTTAGTGTATCTCCACGAGATGTTACTTGGCAACAGATGATAAACTTTACAAAAGGTGGTGGCGGTGTAAATATGTTTTGTCGACAGCATGGTTTTAGGCTATTTATAGTAGATGTCGGAGTTGATTACGATTTGACACAATACTCGGATATTATCAATAGAAAAATAGCCAGAGGTACGGATAACTTTCTTTATCATTCAGCGATGTCTTTAGACCAACTTAATAAATCATTTTCCATAGGAGCAGAAATGGTAGATAGATGTGTAGAGTATGGTTCAAACATTATCTGTTTAGGAGAAATGGGAATAGCAAATACTTCGGCTTCGAGTATGCTTATGCATGTATTTGGAGATATACCTCTCGAAGAGTGTGTGGGTATAGGTTCTGGGGTAAATTCCGAAGGGTTGTTGCACAAGCTTAAGATACTAAAACAGTCGGCTGTGAACTTTGGAAAAAATACTACACAACCCTCTGCTGAGGAGGTCGTAGCCTATTTCTCTGGTTTTGAAATGGCGGCTGCTACGGGTGCAATGCTTAGAGCTGCCGAAAAGGGAGTGTTGATTTTAGTTGACGGTTTTATAATGACAGCCTGTATGCTATCTGCAGCAAGGATATGTCCCGAAGTTTTACATTACGCTATTTTTGGACACTGTGGCGACGAGAGCGGGCATAAAAAAATGCTGTCATTGCTCAATGCTGAGCCTATACTCTCTCTTGGACTTAGGTTAGGCGAAGGCACAGGAGCCTTATGTGCATATCCTATTGTAGAGAGTGCTGTAAAAATGGTAAACGAAATGAATAACTTCAAAGATGCAAACATTACAAAATACTTCTAAATGGTATCAAAATGCTTGGGCGGCATTGATGTTTTTTACTCGTCTACCGTTTTGGCGCATATATCAACCTCCTAAAGATAGTTTTAGAGCCGTAGTAGAGTATTGGTCTATGGCTGGTTGGATTACTGGAGGTCTGTGTGCTCTATCTTTTGTGGTATTTTCATACATATTTCCTGTGTATATCGCTGTTATACTTGCTTTTTGTATTAGAGTGTTGCTTACAGGTGGACTACACGAAGATGGATTGTCTGATTTCTTTGATGGTTTCGGAGGCGGACGCGATAGACAACGAATTTTAGACATAATGAAAGACTCCTCCACAGGCTCTTATGCCCTGATAGGAATGGTGTTGTATTATGCTTTACTTTTTACTACACTATCAAGTATAAAAAATACAGAGTTGATATTTTTTATAATACTTGCTGCCGACCCATTTTCTAAAATGCTATCATCTATACAGACTCAACTTCTGCCATACGCTCGTACTGAAGAGCAATCAAAGGCTCATAACATTTATAGAAAAATGTCGATATTGCCTGAAATAATCTCTGCTGTAGCTGGGCTACTTCCACTCGCCTTGCTGTACTTTGAGTTTTTTAGATGTTATCAGGTCTTTTGGGCGTTTATAGCGATACCGTGTGTTGTGTGTGGTGCGTTGATGTGGTTGCTGAAACTCAAAATAGGTGGTTATACAGGTGATTGTTGTGGAGCGCTATTTCTACTTGTAGAACTCTCTTTCTATCTATCAATGCTTGTATTTGTTCGTTCAATAGGTTTTTGCTAAATGAAAATTGTTCTGATACGCCATACCTCTGTAGATGTGGCACGAGGTATATGTTATGGCTTTTCTGATGTTCCATTGTCGCCATCGTTTGAGCAGGAGGCTGAGGAGGTGAAAAAGAAATTGGAGGTGTTTGGGAAATTTGATAGGGTATTTTCCTCGCCTCTTATGCGAGCCACTCGTCTGGCGGAGTATTGTGGATTTTTAGACTATAAGACCGATGATAGGTTGAGAGAGATGAATATGGGCGACTGGGAAATGAAACGATATGAGGAAATTGTCGACCCTAATCTGCAAGTTTGGTATGAGGACCATATCAATACTCCTACTACAAACGGCGAGAGTTTCAAGGATTTGATAGCAAGAGTAGGTAATTTCTTCGATGATATAAAGTCTTTCAATGATAATCAAATAGCTGTGTTTACACATTCTGGTGTAATTACTGCTTCAAAGATACTTTTGGGTAAGTCCGATATATCTGCTGCATTAAACGATATGCCGAAATACGGAGATGTGATAGAGATGTAGCATGGTTTTTTATAGAGAAAAAAGCATATAAATCCTTTTGCTTAATTTCTCATAATTTAGAAAAATCATTAACTTTGCAGTTTGTTTAACTTAATTTACAACATAAAAATGAGAAAAACATTGTTTTTTTGCATAGTAGTATTGTCTACTATATCTTTTGTGTCTTGTTCTAAGGAAAAAGACTCTGAAAAACCTATTATAACCCTTATAGCCCCAGAGGAAGACGAGCCTATAAAGCCGGGTAGTGATGTTCATTTTGATATGGAACTGTCTGATAACGAGGCTCTGAAGTCTTATAAAGTAAATGTTCACTATGCAGGAGATGGGCATTCTCACGCGCCTATTTATAATGCTGGTGAGGAGACTGTTTCCTTTGAGCAGACTTGGCTTGAGGCAGATTTTGTCAAAGCAGGCGAAGAGGCGATAGAGGGGAAGCGTAATGCTCATATTCACCATCATCATATAGAGATACCAACTTCGGTAGGTGGTAAAAAACTTACAGAGGGACACTATCACTTTATGGTATATTGTACCGATATGGCTGGAAATGAGTCTTTCGTAGCACGCGAAATAGAAATCTCATATTCAGCCGAAGAACACGACCATCACCATATTCACTAATAACCATTTTAATAATATATATACGATGAAGAAATTTTTTGTTTTAGGATTACTAATTGCTTCTTGTGTAGGACTCTATGCACAGCAATTGACGCCAATACCAATGGATTCGAGTGTTCGTTATGGAGTATTGCCTAACGGATTGACTTACTACATCAGGCACAATCAGCAGCCTAAGGAGCGTTGCGATTTTCATATCGCTCAAAATGTAGGTTCTATACTCGAGCGTGAAGACCAACTCGGCTTAGCTCACTTTTTGGAGCACATGGCCTTCAATGGTTCTACTCATTTTCCTGATAAAGGAATTATCAATTATTTTGAAAAGATAGGTGTAAGCTTTGGTTATAATATCAATGCATATACAAGTATTGACGAGACCGTTTATCGTTTGTCAGATGTCCCTACTTATAGAGAAGGAATTATAGATACAGCTCTGCTTACTCTATACGATTGGAGTTGCGACTTGACTTTGGCAGACAAAGAGATAGATAAAGAACGCGGCGTAATAGTATCAGAATGGCGTACTACGAATTCTGCTCAACGCCGTATGATGACTAAACTCTTCCAAGAACTTTATGCAGGGTCTCAGTATGCAAATCGTATGCCAATAGGAGATACTACTATTATCAAAAATTTCTCTTATCAGGCGCTACGAGACTACTATCACAAATGGTACGGACCAGACCTTCAGGCTATCATAGTAGTAGGAGATATTGATGTAGATAAAATTGAAAAGAAAATCAAAGATTTGTTCTCTAAAGCACCAGATAGAAAAGGAAAAGCTGAGCGTCCTTTGTATGGGCTAAATGATAATAAAGAACCACTTGTGGCTATTATTACAGATAAAGAGGCTACAGGTTCTTCTATTTCTATCGAATATAAGCATCCTGCGTTGGCAAAAGAGATAAAACTCTCTCAGGCTGGTTATATGAAATCTCTTTTAGATAACCTTATCGGAACTATTGTAGGCTATCGATTTGAAGAGATGACAGCCGACCCTGCCTCAAACATTATCTATGGCGGCGTATTTTATACAAGTATGGCTAAACTTACCGATGTCTACTACGCAATGGCTTCAGCCAAAGAAGGAAAAGAGACAGAGGCTTATAAGGATTTGCTCAAAGAACTCTATAAAATACAACAGCACGGATTTACGGCTTCTGAATTAGAGAGAGCTAAAACAGATATGTTGGCATTGTATGAGAAATCGTATAATGAGCGCAATACGAAAAACAATCAGCGTTTGGCAGAGGAGTATATCCGCAACTTTACATCAGACGAACCAATACCAGGTATTGCTTGGGAATACGAGTTTGCTAAAATGATGTTCCCAATGATAGATGTAAATACCTTAAATGCTGTTGTGAAAACTTATTATACAGACGAAAATATATTGATAGCTTTCCAAGGACCGGAGAAGCCAGAGGTGAAATTCCCTTCAAAGGAAGAGGCTGTAAAAATCTTGTCTGAAATCAAATCTATGAAGTTTGAAGCTCCAAAAGAGGAGACTATCGCTAAAAATCTGATAGAAAAAACTCCAAAGGCTGGAAAAATTAAAAAGGTAACTAAAAATGCAGATTTTGGAACAACAGAATGGACGCTTAAAAATGGTGTCAAAGTAGTATTTAAGCCTACAGAGTTTAAGAAAGATAATATCGAACTAAACGCATTCTCCTGGGGAGGTACAAATGTGTATGGTGCGGACAAACTGCCTTCAGCTACACTACTTGGTTCGGTGATGACTAAAAATGGTTTAGGAGAGTTCTCTGCTACAGATTTATCGAAAGTGCTTGCAGGTAAAAATGCCTCTGTCTCTGTTAGCCTTGGAACAACAAGAGAAAGTGTTTATGGTAGCTCTTCTATAAAAGATTTTGAGACAATGCTTCAGATGATTTATCTGACATTCCAGAAGCCTCGTTACGATGAGAAAAGTTTCCAAAGCGTGATGATGCTTGTGAAAAATGCTTTGGCAAACAAGGCTCAAAATCCAAAATCAATCTTTTCAGATTCGCTAAATATGCACTGGAATTGTAATAGCGACCGTACAATGCTTCTAAACGAGGATATGTTGTCAAAGGTGGATTATAAAACAATACTGGAAATCTACTCTCAAAGATTTGCTGCAGCTAACGACTTTACATTCGTATTTACAGGTAATATCAATCCAGAAGATGAGGTTACAAAGCAACTTATACTTACTTGGCTTGGCTCTTTGAAAAAAGGAAAGACAGAGAAATATACTCTACAACCATCGTGCCATCCACAAGGCAAAACAGAGAAAGTAGTTCGTGCTAAAATGGAGGTAGAAAGCCCTATGAATATAATTCGCCTATTTGCTCCAATGGAGTACAATATAGAGAATATTCTGGCAGTAGAACTCGTAGGAAATATCCTTGATTATCGCTATATGGAGAGCATTAGAGAAGACGAAGGAGGTAGTTACGGTGTAGGTGTTTATGGTGCGTTGAACTATTTGCCTAAGGGGGAGGCAATACTTGCTATACAGTTTGAGTGCGATCCCGACAAGCGAGATAAACTTATGAGTATTGTATTTGCAGAAATGGATAAACTTGCTAAAAACGGACCTTCTGACGAGGATTACAATAAAGCTATTGAAAATAAGTATAAAGAATGGGCTGAAAATATCGAAAAGAATACATACTGGGAAGGTATAATTTCTGAATACTATATCAGTGGGCTGAATTATGCTACATCGTATAATACCATATTGAAGTCTATGACAAAGGAGAAAGTGGTAAATGCCCTGAAGCAGATTATGGCATCTGGCAATGTGTTTGAGATGTCTCTTCAGCAAGAGAAATAACACTTTGGGTATTATTACTGGATTACAAAGAACGAGACGCTTTTTATAGTGTCTCGTTTTTTATTACCTTTGCATAAGAAAAAATAGGTGGCAATATGTCTAAAAAGCGTTCAGATATTCATATAGACGAAGAGCAAAAGATAGAGGTTTGGGGGGCTAAGGTGCATAACCTAAAAAACATTGATGTGAAGATACCTCGCTACAAACTCTCGGTAATTACGGGGTTGAGTGGTAGCGGTAAATCGTCTTTAGCCTTCAATACTATTTATGCTGAAGGACAAAGGCGTTATATCGAGACATTTTCGGCATACGCACGCAATTTTATTGGCAATATAGACCGTCCAAATGTTGATGAAATACGCGGACTTAGTCCTGTTATAGCCATTGAGCAAAAGACCGTATCACGCAATCCTCGTTCTACGGTAGGTACTACCTCAGAGATTTATGATTTTGTACGCCTCCTTTATGCTCGAGTAGCCGATGCTTTTGCCTACACTACGGGCGAGAAGATGATTCGCTATACAGAAGAAGATATTGTGGATATAATACTTCAGAAGTTTAGCGATAAGGCATGCCTATTGCTCGCTCCAATTGTGAAAAATCGTAAAGGACACTATCGTGAACTCTTTGAAAGTATTCGTAAAAAAGGTTATCTGAATGTTAGAATAGACGGAGAGATGCAGCAGGTTTCTGAGGGAATGAAGCTCGACCGATACAAAAATCACGATATTGATGTTGTAGTAGATAAACTTGTGGTTCAATCAGTAGATTTAGAACGACTAAAAAAAAGTATATCTTTGGCTATGAAAATGGGCGAAGGTTCTCTATGTCTGGTAGAAAAAATAACAGGTCTCGAACACTACTTTTCTTCTCGTCTGATGTGTCCTAAAAGCGGTTTGGCTTATACGGAGACTGCTCCTCACAACTTTTCGTTCAATACACCCAAAGGCGCTTGCCCTAAATGCAACGGACTTGGGTTTGTAAATATAGTCGATGAACATAAAATTATGACCGATACAAGTCTCAGTATTGCCGATGGCGGTATTCTACCACTTGGAAAAAGTAAAAAATCACCACTGTTTCAGGCAATATCACAGATTGGAGAAAAATATGGATTTACGCTACAAACTCCTATCAGAGACATTTCGCATGAGGCTATTGAAGAGTTGATGAATGGTGCCTCGGACGATATAGAGATAGAGTACTCTCAAAATCAAGACGAATATAGCTATCATACTACATACAAAGGGCTTATTCACTATATCGAGCTGCATAACGATGAAAACTCATCTGCTTCCGAACAAAAATGGGCAGAGCAATTTTATCGTAAGTCTCTATGTCCGAGTTGCGATGGAGCCAGACTCAACCGAGAGGCATTGAGTTATCGCATAGCTGGTAAAAATATAGCAGAAGTATCTCTAATGCCACTTGATGAACTGAAACAATGGATAGATGAATTGCCAGATAAACTTTCTGTAAGCCAAAGAACTATTGCTCACGAAATACTTAAGGAGATTTCCACAAGGCTCGACTTCCTACTGAAAGTAGGATTAAATTACCTTTCTCTCTCTCGTTCTACCGAGAGTCTATCAGGAGGCGAAGGACAGAGGATACGGCTTGCTACTCAGATAGGTTCACAACTCGTCAATGTGCTTTATATTCTCGACGAACCAAGTATTGGACTACACCAACGAGACAATATCAAACTTATCAGTTCACTAAAAAGTCTGCGTGATATAGGTAATTCTGTAATTGTAGTAGAACACGATGAAGAGATGATTCGCTCCGCTGATTATGTCGTAGATATGGGGCCTAAAGCGGGGAGGCTTGGAGGTGAGGTGGTTTTTTCTGGTTCTCCAAAAGAGTTGCTAAAAACCTCTACTCTTACAGCAAAATATCTAAATGGCGAAAAAAAAATAGAAATACCTACGGAGCGTAGACAAGGAAATGGTTTGTCGCTAACGCTCAAAGGAGCTAGAGGCAACAATCTAAAAAATATAGATTTCCGTATTCCCTTAGGTAAATTTGTATGTGTGGTAGGAGTAAGTGGTAGCGGTAAAAGTTCGCTTCTCAATCGCACTTTGCAACCAATATTAAGCAAGCATTTTTATCGCTCTCTGGCTGAACCATTGCCGTATGATAGTATTGAGGGATTGGAAAATATAGACAAGGTAATCCAAGTAGACCAAAGTCCTATTGGGCGTATTCCGCGTTCCAATCCTGCTACATATACCAATATATTTGGAGATATACGCAATCTTTTTGCAGGATTGCCAGAGAGCAAAATTCGTGGCTATAAGGCAGGTCGTTTCTCGTTCAATGTAGGCGGAGGGCGTTGTCCTGTATGCGAAGGTAATGGTTATAAAACGCTTGAAATGAATTTTTTGCCAAATGTGATGATACCGTGTGATGCTTGCGGAGGTAGTCGTTATAACAGAGAAACATTGGAGGTTCGCTTCAAAGGTAAATCTATCGCCGATGTGTTGAATATGACCATAAATCAGTCGGTAGAGTTTTTTGAAAACATACCAAATATAGTACGCAAGCTCCGTGTATTACAAGATGTTGGTGTAGGATATATCAGGCTTGGGCAGTCGTCTACTACGCTCTCAGGTGGAGAGGCTCAGCGGATAAAATTGGCTACCGAACTATCAAAAGTTCAGACAGGTAAAACTCTCTATATACTTGACGAGCCTACTACAGGGCTTCATTTTGAAGATATCAATGTCCTGTTGAAAATCATAAATCGCTTGATTGATAATGGAAATACGGTAATCGTTATAGAACACAATTTAGATGTTATCAAGTGTGCTGACCATATAGTAGAGATAGGACCAGATGCAGGTATTCTCGGCGGTGAGGTTATCGCCGAAGGCACGCCAGAGGATATTGTAAGAAATCATAGAAGCCTTACGGCACAATACCTGAAAAGTGTGATGTAATAGTGTGTTTTTCTTTTAAATGAAATATAAAAAAACTAACTTTGCAAGATAATTGAATAATGTTTTTTGAGAATATGAGCATAAGAGATAAATTTATACAAAACTTACAGAAATCCAATGTCTTAACGCAAAAAGGATTGATAGAGATATTTGACTCAACCATCGGGCGTTCTACTGTGCTTATGCCTTTTGGCGGAAGAACGCAAAGGACAGAGTCGCAGGTTTCTGTGCAGAAACTACCTGTGGGGAATTATTTTACAAATGCCGCCTCGATGATGGCTTGTGGATATAATCCAGACATCGCCTCGTGGAGTCCATATCACGGTGCTGAATATGCCGTAGTAGAGGCTATTACAAAGATAGTGGCTGCTGGTGGAAGGTATCAGGATATTCGTTTCTCTTTTCAAGAGTATTTTGAGAAAATGGGCGATAATCCGTTCTCTTGGGGAAAGCCTACCGCTGCTTTGCTTGGAGCTTTACAGATGCAGAAAGATTTTGGATTGCCTGCCATAGGTGGTAAAGACTCTATGAGTGGCTCGTTTCAAAACATAAATGTGCCTCCAATGCTGATGGCATTCGGTGTTGCGATGGTAGAGGCTGGTAATGTAATTTCTCCAGAGTTTAAGCAATGTGGTAGCAATATCTATCTGATAAAACATCATAGCAACGATGATTATACGCCAAATACTGGAGCTTTGAAAGCAAATTTTGATTTCGTTTCTCAAAATATATCTGACGGTATAATCTGTTCCGCTTTTGCCGTTGGATTTGGAGGTGTGGCGGAAGCTTTGGCGAAAATGTCGTTTGGTAATGAAATAGGAGCAGAAATTATACTATTAGACGAAAGCGAACTTTTCAACCTATCTTATGGCTCTATCGTAGTAGAGACACAGCGAGAGTTGTGTTACGAAAACGCTATCCTAATAGGTAAAACTATTTCTGAAAAAGAGTTGCGATTTGACAATGGTGCTATCTCTTTTTCTATCGACGAACTTTACAAAGTAAATACAGAAAAATTTGCTACTATTTATCCTAATATAAGTCGCAAATAATTCATTTTTATAAGCAACAATAATAATTTTTTTGATAGAGTATGAAAAACAACTATTGCATAATAATGGCTGGTGGCGTAGGAAGTAGGTTTTGGCCATTTTCTACAGCCGACCGTCCTAAACAATTCCTCGATTTCTTTGGTACAGGACTCTCTTTGATACAAATTACTGTGGATAGATTCAAAGATATAATTCCTATGGAAAATATATTTATAGTTTCTAACCAAAATTACAAGGACCTAATCCTCGAACAGTTGCCTCAATTATCTTCAGAGCAAGTATTACTTGAGCCAATGCGTAGGAATACTGCTCCTTGTATAGCATACGCTACTTATAAGATACGCCAACAATGTCCTACTGCTAATATCGTAGTAGTACCTTCTGACCATCTTATTACAAACGAGACTGAATATCGAAGGGTTATTTCTAAAAGTTTGGAGTTTGCAGAGCAATATCCTAATGCTCTTCTTACGCTCGGAATGCAACCTACTCGCCCAGAGACAGGCTATGGATATATTCAGATTACAGACTACAATCAAGAGATTTGTAAAGTAAAGACTTTTGTGGAAAAACCTAATAGAGAGATGGCAGAGGTTTTTCTAAAATCTGGTGAGTTTTTGTGGAACTCTGGTATGTTTATTTTTAGTGTGCAGGCTATTGTTGAGGCTTTTGAAAGGCACTTGCCAGAGGTTGCTGCAAAATTTGCTGATGGACAAGACAAATACAATACGCCAGAAGAGCAAGCTTTTATCAATGATATTTATCCTACTTGCCAAAATATATCAATTGATTATGGTATTATGGAAAAGTCTGATAGCGTGTATGTTATGCGAGCTGATTTCGGATGGTCAGACCTCGGTACATGGCAGACGCTTTTCGATATGGGCTATAAAGATGAAGCAGGAAATGTCTCTTATAAGTGTATGAAAAAAATGTATGATGCTAAAAATAATCTTATAGTAATGCCAGAAGGACAATTGGCTTTAATAGACGGACTTGAAGGATATTTGGTAGCTCATTACAATAATGTTTTGCTTATCTGCAAAAAGGACGAGGAGTATAAAATTCGCCAATTCGTAGCAGATGTAGAGGCAATGCCTGATGGCAAAAGGTTTGTTTAGTGTAGTGTTTTGTAGTACACAAATACGACCAATACAGATATTTAAGTATTGGTCGTATTTTTTTGCAGTTCTTAATCTATCAATAATTTTCGATACTCTTTTTTTAGTGAAAACAAGCATCAGTACTAATATCACTATTATAGGTAGTATGCTTGTGTATATTTCATATTTCTGAATAAAATAAACATTATAATAAATCTAACGGTCTGTATCATAATTCTATGTGTTTATATGTCAAATATATAGATAACAACAAGTTGATGAGATAGTTGAAGTGCTGACATAGCCGGTTGCTCCTTGCAAAGGTAATGTTTTTAAACAAAAAATGCTTTTTATTGTCAAAAAAACAGTTGGTTTGTAATTAAATCGAAAATATAGTATAACTTTGCTACAAAAATAAGTGATAAGACAATGAAAAAGATATTTGTGTTTTTGTTTGCTATCTTCTGTATTTATAATGTTGTGTATTCTCAACAAAAATCAGATAAAGAGGCTATTGCTATGCTTGACCGTGCAGCAAAAAAACTTAGCGGTGCTGCTTACGAAATGACATTGAAGATGTCTGTAAAAGAGCCAGAAAAAAAGTTGCAAGAACTGAAGAAAATGACTGTCCGTATTGCATCTAATAAGCTGTATCTCGCAGATAACGATATGCAGTTGTACTTCGACGGGAAAACACAGTGGTTGTATGATGTTGAATTGGAGGAGGTTACTGTTACGGAGCCTACAAAAGAGGAGTTGTTGCAAATATCGCCTATGGCGATTATCGGTAGCTACAAACAAAACTATCGTGTGGTGTTTGAGTCTTCTTTAAGCAATGCCTCTACGGAGGTAGTTACTTTATTGCCCAATAATAAACGAGACGAAGTTTTTCGCATTCGCTTCTATCTATCTAAATCCGATAGCGAAATTTCTCGCATAGAGACCTCTTCTCGTAGCGGACAGATTATGTGTTTTGATATATCAAATTATAAAAAAATACCTGCTTCCTCTGATATGTTTAGATTCAACATATCTAAACATCCTAATGTATCTGTAAACGATATGAGGTAAAATATTTCATGTAAAATAAATCATTGGTATACAATGAAAAAACTTTTTTTTGTTTGTTCTTTATTGTTGCTGTTTGCGAGTCAGAGTATTTACAGTCAGATGGCTTTCAACTTCGATGGCGAAAGGTTGAAGTATAGGGCTAAATATGGTTTTATCAAAGGTGGTGAAGTCGTAATTACTTCTAAAAAAATAAAATACAACCAAGAGGATTGTTATGATGTGAAAATCGATATGTATGCCATAGGATTGGTAGATGATATTTTCCATTTTCACGATATTTTTAGTTCCATTTTTTCCGTATCTACCCTTAAACCATATAAGTTTATTCGTGATGCTCATGAGGGTAAATACGAACAGTATGAGGTAGTTACATATTATAACGACTATATAGAAAGCACTGTTACTGGTAAGGTAGAGACTAAGGGACGGTATTATGATTTAGTCTCGAGTATCTTTGCTTTGCGTTGCTACAACTGGAGTACTTTGAAGACTAATGACATACTATCCTTTCCTATCTATTTTGACGAAAAGATAGTCAATACAAAGGTAAAGTATTTAGGTAAGAAAAAATTGAAAATGAATGGCAAAACCTATAATTGTCAGAAGTTTCAACCTATATTTGATGGCGTAAAAATGTTTAGTAAGAAAGGAGTACAGGTTTATTTTACTGATGATTATAATAGAAAACCTGTGCTTATACAGGTAAATTTCAAAGTGGGTAGTTTCAAAGTAGAAATAGACGAATAATCAATAAAAAACAATTAAAATATGTTGACCATAGGAATAGCTGGAGGAACAGGTTCGGGTAAAACCACCGTAGTGCGTAAAATCATAGAGAGCTTGCCACAGAGCGAAGTGGTGCTTCTGCCACAAGACTCGTATTATAAAGATAGTAGTCATATACCGCCAGAGGAGCGACAGAATATAAATTTTGACCATCCAGATGCTTTTGATTGGGCACTGCTTTCGGAGCATGTAAAGCAACTCAAGGCGGGGCATAGTATAGAGCAACCTACTTATTCCTATCTTACTTGTTCGCGTGGAGCAGAGACTATACATATAGAACCTCGTGAGGTAATCCTTATAGAGGGCATTCTTGCTTTGTGCGACCCTGATTTGCGTAGCCAAATGGACTTGAAGGTCTTTGTAGATACCGACCCTGATGAGCGGCTTATTCGTGTTATAAATAGGGATATCAAAGAACGCGGTCGCACGGCATCAATGGTAATGGATAGATATACTCGTGTTTTGAAGCCTATGCACATGCAGTTTATTGAGCCTACAAAGCGTTTTGCTGACCTCATAATCCCTGAGGGTGGTACAAATACAATGGCTATTCAGATTCTTACAATGTTTATAAGAAATGCCTTAAAGATTTAATAGTTTTTGTTTATTGAGTGATAACCTTTTGTAGCCGATAATTCGTTATTTTTTTGTACCTTTGCGAATTATTATATTTTAATGCAGATTACAAAAAAATATGTCTTCAAATAAAGGGTTAGTTTCGCAGATTATCGGACCTGTAATTGATGTACAGTACGGTAATGAAGAACACGCTTTGCCTCAGATACACGAGGCATTAAGAATTGTCAGAAAAGACGGAAAACAACTTGTAATAGAGGTCCAACAGCATATCGGCGAAGATACAGTAAGGTGTGTTGCTATGGATTCTACCGACGGTATCAGTAGAGGTATGGCGGTAGAGAGTCTTGGTAGACCTATATCTATGCCTATAGGTGACCAAGTAAAGGGACGCCTATTAAATGTTATTGGAGAGACTATCGACGGTATGAAGACCGTGAATTATGACGATGTGTTGGGTATTCACCGCGAAGCTCCGAAGTTTGAGGATTTATCTACCTCTAAAGAGATATTGTTTACTGGTATAAAGGTAGTAGACCTCTTGGCTCCATATCTGAAAGGAGGAAAGATTGGTTTGTTTGGCGGCGCAGGTGTAGGAAAGACCGTGCTTATTATGGAGTTGATTAATAATATCGCCAAAAAGCACAATGGTTTCTCTGTTTTTGCCGGCGTAGGTGAGCGTACTCGTGAGGGTAATGACCTGTTGAGAGAGATGATAGAATCTGGTGTTATTCGCTATGGAGAGGAATTCAAAAAGTCTATGGAGGCTGGCGATTGGGATTTGTCGAAAGTAGATTACAATGAGTTGGCAAAATCGCAGGCTACGCTTGTCTTCGGGCAGATGAATGAGCCTCCTGGAGCCAGAAGTTCTGTAGCTTTGTCGGGGCTTACTATTGCAGAGAGTTTCCGTGATAGTGGAGCTAATGGTGGTAATGATATTCTATTCTTTATAGATAATATATTCCGTTTTACGCAGGCTGGTTCTGAGGTGTCTGCCTTGCTTGGTCGTATGCCTTCTGCTGTAGGTTATCAGCCTACGCTTGCCTCTGAGATGGGTAAGATGCAGGAGCGTATTACTTCTACTAAAAACGGCTCTATAACTTCGGTTCAGGCTGTGTATGTGCCTGCCGACGACTTGACCGACCCTGCTCCAGCTACGACATTCTCGTTCCTTGATGCTACAACGGTTTTGGATAGAAAGATTTCGGAGCTTGGTATCTATCCTGCGGTAGACCCACTTGGCTCTACTTCTCGCATTCTCGATCCTAATGTTGTAGGCGAAGAGCATTATAATACTGCTCAGAGAGTAAAACAATTGCTTCAGAGATATAAAGAGTTGCAAGATATTATTGCAATTCTCGGTATGGAGGAGCTATCTGAAGACGATAAGCTAGTTGTAAATAGAGCCCGTAGAGTTCAGCGTTTCTTATCTCAACCTTTTCATATGGCTGAGGCGTTCTCTGGAGTTCCAGGTGTAATGGTTTCTATTGAAGATACTATTAAGGGCTTTAATATGATTATGGACGGTGAGGTTGATGACCTGCCAGAACAGGCTTTTCTCAATGTTGGCACTATAGAAGATGTAAAGGCTAAAGCTGAAAAACTTAGAAATCAACAATAATTCTATTTCTTACTATTGTTTGGATATGCAAATAGAGATAATTTCGCCTGAAAAGGTTTTATTTAGAGGCAATGTAGATGTAGTAAGTGTACCCGGTGCTCTGGGGGCTTTTACTATTCTCAAAAGCCATGCTCCTATAGTATCTGTGTTGCAAAGTGGAGTATTGGCATACGGCACAGAGGATTCCAAGCAAGAGTTGAGGATAGAGGGCGGTTTTTTAGAGGCATCTGGCGATAAAATAACAATCTGTGTAGAACAATAATGAAAAGAATTTTTACTCAACAAATCGTTATATTGAGCGTTGTTACTTTCGTGGCACTCTGCCTTGTTGTCGGTTTTTGGCAAGATATGTTTACTAACCATACGCCTATGTGTGTATTGGCTACATCGCTTCTTGTTTTTGATTTTATAGGAATACTGACGGCTTTTTTAGTCAAAAGGAAATATGAAAATAAGGATAGTGTGATTCAGCCATTTATGGTGATGAAAAGCGTAAAACTCCTTGTGTCATTGGTAGTTATACTGATATATTTTTTAGCAATAAAGATAAATATAAAAGTGTTTGTTGTGTGTTTTGCTGTTGTGTATATAGTCTATTTGGCACTCGACACAATGTTTATCAGTAGAGTAAATAATATAAAAACATTGTCGCAACAAATCAAAGAATAAACTATGCTTAAAAAGTTAGGACTTATTATAATATCGCTGTTATTCTCTGTGGGAGTTTTTGCTAATGAACATTCTGCAGTTAGCTCTGAAAAGCAGGAGAAACTAAATGTTTCTGAACTCATAATGGAGCATATTGGCGATAGTTATCAATGGCATATTGCTACTATATCTGGACATGAGGTATCTATGCCCTTACCTGTTATAGTAAAGAGTAGTCAGACAGGACAGTGGTATATTTTTTCGTCATCTCGCTTTGAGCATGGACACGCTACTTACGAGGGTTTTGAAATTTCACATTCCGAACAAAATAAAGGTAAAATAGTAGAGCGTTCTTATGATGGAGAGGAGGTTCGTCCCTTAGATTTGTCTATTACAAAAAACGCTTTTTCTTTAATGCTCAACAGCTTAATACTTGTACTGATTATTTTAGGCTGTGCTAAATGGTATCGAAGTCGCAAAGTAGAGGATTCTAATCCGAAAGGATTTGTGGCAGCGGTAGAGATGCTTATAATGAGCATAGTAGATGATGTTATCAAGCCCAATGTCGGAGAAAATTATCGAAAATTTGTGCCATATCTATTGACGATATTTTTCTTTATATTTATAAATAATGTTGTAGGGCTTATCCCTATTTTTCCCGGCGGGGCAAACATTACGGGTAATATAGCCATTACTTTTGTACTTGCTACATTTACTTTTCTTATGGTAAATATATTTGGTACCAAGGAGTATTGGCGTGAGATACTTTGGCCCGATGTGCCTTGGTGGCTCAAATTTCCGATACCTCTTATGCCAGCCATAGAGATTATAGGAATGTTTACTAAGCCTTTTGCCCTGATGGTCCGTCTTTTTGCCAATATCTTGGCAGGACACTCTATGGTAATAGGTCTTACATCGGTGATATTTCTTACTGTAGGGTTAGGTGCAGCAATGAATGGCGTAATGACCGTAGTTTCTGTGCTGATGACTATTTTTATCGACTGTCTTGAGGTACTTGTGGCTTACATACAAGCGTATGTATTCACTATACTATCTTCGGTTTTTATAGGACTTTCACAAGTAAAGCCTCATAATCATTGAAAAATAATTTTAATAAGAAATAAATAATAAGTTAAATCTATAAAAAAGTAAAAAATTATGTTGTTATCAATCTTATTACAGGCTACATTAGCAGATGGTTTAATCAAGTTGGGAGCCGCTCTTGGAGCAGCATTGTCGGTAATCGGTGCTGGTATGGGTATCGGTAAAATTGGACAGAGCGCTATGGAGAGCATTGCTCGCCAACCAGAGGCTGCTGGAAAAATTGGTTCTAATATGATTATCTCTGCAGCTCTTATCGAGGGTGCTGCTCTGTTCTCTATCGTAGTCTGCGGATTTATTCTCTAATTATCTGGTTAGAACGGGTCAAAGAGTAGGATGATGAAATCTTCAAAAAAAAGATTTATCTCTGAGTATTTGATATATTTTTTATAAACAATTAATTTCTAATCAGAAAATGAGTTTACTGACACCTGATTTTGGGTTGTTATTTTGGATGCTTCTATGCTTTTGCGTAGTTTTCTTCCTATTGGCTAAATTTGGATTTCCTGTGATAGTCGATATGGTAGAAAAACGCCGTCAGTTCATAGATGATTCACTCAACTCTGCTAAAGAGGCAAATGAGAAACTTGCATCAATAGTAAAAGAGAGTGAGGCTATGATAAAGAGGGGACATGAAGAGGAGATTCGTATCCTAAAAGAGGCAAACGAGATGAAAACCAAAATTATAGCAGAAGCCAAAGAACAGGCTAAAGTGGAGGTTGAGAAAATTGTAGCGGATAGCAAAAAGGCTATTGAGAAAGAGAAAGAGCAGGCAATGAAAGATATAAATAATACCATTGCCGAGATGTCTTTAGGTATAGCCGAAAAGGTAATTCGTGGCAAACTCGACACCGATGGAGAGCAACGAGCGTTTGTCGATAAACTAATTTTAGAGTCTAATAAAGTTGCTTAAAGAAATTTTGTACCAAAAATAATTATATAAAACTTTATGGAGCTTGCTAAAATTTCTACTCGATACGCAAAGGCAATTTATCAATACGCCAAAGAGAAGGGGGAAGAAGATGTCCTGAAAAGCGAACTTCAGATGCTATCGGAGCAGTTTCTTTATTTCCCAGATATGCAGAAAATACTTGAGAATCCTACGGTAGAAAATCATAAAAAACTTCAGGTATTGATGACGGCAAGTGGTGGCGAAGAGCATATCTCGCACACTGCTCGTAGAGTATTGAAGATGATAGTCGACCAAGATCGTATAGAATATACTCGTCTCATAGCTCTTATCTACGAAAAAATATACAAGGAGGATAAAAATATCATTACGGCCTCGCTTCGTAGTGTGCGCAAATTAGACGAGCATACTAAGCAGTCGCTTGTAAAATTGATTTCGCAAGATGGGCAAAAGGTAGAATTCAAAGAGGAGATAGATGAAAGTCTGATTGGAGGTTTTGTACTTCAGATAGAAGACCAGCGGTTTGATGCCTCTATAAGTAATCAATTGCAAGAAATTAGAAAAGAGTTGCTTAAGAAATAGCAAGAAAGTGTTTTATAAGAAAAAAGACAAAATAGTAGTATGCCAAATATAAAAGTAAGCGAAGTCTCTGAGGTGCTTAAAATGCAGCTTGAGGGCATTGATACAAGAGTGAAATTTGAAGAGGTAGGCACAGTGCTTCAGGTATCTGACGGCGTGGCTCGCATATTCGGTTTGAGTAGTGCAGAGAGTGGTGAGTTGCTTGAGTTTGAAAATGGAGATATGGCTGTGGTAATGAACCTCGAGGAGGATAATGTAGGAGCTGTTTTGCTTGGTTCTACCGATAGCGTAAAAGAGGGAGATACTGTAAAACGCACTCATCGTATTGCCTCGGTACCTACAGGAGACGGACTGATAGGACGCGTGATAAATCCGCTCGGACAGCCTATAGACGGTAAAGGATCTATTGGCGGAGAGTTGATAGAAATGCCTCTCGAAAGAAAGGCACCCGGAGTAATCTTCCGTCAGCCTGTAAATGAGCCTTTGCAGACTGGTATTATTGCCATTGACGCAATGATACCAATCGGTCGCGGACAGCGTGAACTTATCATTGGTGACCGCCAGACAGGTAAAACCGCCATTGGTATAGATACTATTATCAATCAGAGAGATAACTTTTTGGCTGGCAAGCCAGTTTATTGTATCTATGTTGCAGTAGGTCAGAAAGCTTCTACCGTAGCAAATATAGTAAATATACTTGAGGAGAAAGGGGCAATGGAATATACAACGGTAATATCTGCTCCAGCCTCAGATCCAGCGGCTCTTCGTTTTTATGCTCCTTTTGCAGGTGCAGCTATTGGAGAGTATTTTCGCGATACTGGTCGCCATGCTTTGGTTATTTACGATGACTTGTCGAAGCAAGCTGTAGCTTATCGTGAAGTATCGCTTATATTACGCCGACCTTCAGGGCGTGAGGCTTATCCCGGCGATATTTTCTACCTCCACTCTCGTCTTTTAGAGAGAGCTGCGAAGATTATTGCTAACGACCAAGTAGCAAGCCAGATGAACGACTTGCCAGAAGTACTCAAAGGTAAAGTAAAAGGTGGTGGCTCACTTACTGCATTGCCTATCATCGAAACTCAAGCGGGCGATGTCTCTGCTTATATCCCTACAAATGTAATTTCTATTACAGATGGACAGATATTCTTGGAGACTAATTTGTTCAATGCAGGTATTCGCCCTGCTATCAATGTTGGAATTTCTGTTTCGCGTGTAGGAGGTAATGCTCAGATAAAGGCGATGAAAAAAATTGCTGGAACTCTGAAGACAGACCAAGCACAGTATCGAGAACTCGAGGCCTTCTCTAAATTTGGTGGAGATATGGACCCCGTAACTAAGCGTACTTTGGATAAAGGTCGTAAAAACTCAGCTATGCTTATCCAGCCACAATATAAGCCATATTCTGTTGAAAATCAGATTGCTATTATATATGCTGGAACAAAAGGATTGTTGTTTGATCTTCCTATAGAGCGAATGAATGAGTTTCTTGAGGAGTATCAGCATATTCTACAATTGAAGCATAAAGAGTTGCTGGAAACACTTCATACAGGAGTACTTACTGACGAGATAGAGCAGACGCTTAAGTCGGTAGCTGCTGATGTAGTAAATGGTTTGATAAAATAGTTATTTACTGAAAAAACGATATATAAAACTTTTTTGAGAGTTTAAGCAAAATGGCTTCATTAAAAGAGATAAAAGGACGAATAGGCTCTGTAAAATCTACGCAGAAGATAACCTCTGCGATGAAGATGATTTCTTCGGCCAAACTACGCAAGGCTCAGAATCAGGTAGAGAGTTTCCAACCATACGAGCAGAAACTAACAGCTATCTTGCGTGACTATCTATCCGCTTCTGGTGAGTATATTACTCCGTTAGCTGAGAGGAGAGAGTGTGTAAAACGAGTGGCTTTGGTAATTATTACTTCCAATTCAAGTTTGTGTGGTGCTTTCAATTCAAATATAATCTCTTTGTTTGATAAGACATATAAGAGCTTTTCAGAAAAAGGCATAGCGGTAGAAGCATACGCTATAGGCAAAAAAATAGACGAGAGTATCAAACGACACCATCCTGAAATTATTCTAATTGACGGGTTGAATTCTTTGATAGATAAGCCAGATTTTGCCTCTTCTAAAGAGTTAGTAGATGTGCTTATTACTCGTTTTCTCAATAGAGAGGTCGATGAGGTTTATTTTATATACAACTACTTTAAGACTACTGCCGTGCAAGTGCCTACAAAGGAGTTGTTTCTGCCTGTAACCCTCGAAGTTGAGTGTTCGGACGAGAAGCCAACTGAGTTTTTAGACTATATCGTAGAGCCTTCGAAGCAGGAATTGATAGATACACTTCTGCCTAAGTCACTTCGTACAAAGTTGTATTCTGTGTTGCTAAACTCTGCAGCAGCGGAACAAGCCGCCAGAATGGTAGCTATGCAGGTAGCCACAGATAATGCGGAGGAGTTGCTCAACGAACTCTCAATTCAGTTCAATAAGCAGCGTCAGCAGGCTATTACAACCGAACTGTTAGATATAGTTGGAGGCTCTGAAGCATTGAAGTAGTATTATCGAAGCAATTGATAAGAAAAAAGGCTACGGTATGATAAAACATACATAGCCTTTTCGTTTATGATAAAGGTGCTATTCCTCTATAGATTAGCCATTTTGATGGCAGTATAGGCTCCTTCTATGCCTTTATTGCCGTATTTTCCGCCCGAACGGTCGAGTGATTGTTCTAGGTTCTCGGTAGTAAGTACAGAGAAAATTACAGGGCATACCCCACGAGTATTTAGACGCGAGATGCCTACGCTGACTCCCTGACAAATATAGTCGAAATGTGGAGTCTCGCCACGAATTACACATCCTATGGCTATTATAGCTGAGTATTTATCCTCATCTTGTAGTATGCGTGAGGCGTAGGTGAGTTCGAATGTGCCGGGTACATGTTTTACAGTGATATTAGACTCCTCTATCCCTGCTCCAGTAAGTGTCTCAACTGCTCCACGAAGCATAGTGTGGGTAATGTCAGAGTTCCAGTCGGATACTACGATAGCGTATTTTTGGTGAGCAAACCGCTCTTTTTTAGGTAGTTGATTCGGGTCGTATTCCGATAGGTTTTTTAGTATAGTAGACATAAAAATTATTATTATTGGTTACAAAAGCAAAGGTATAAAAAATAATTATACAAACATTGCTATGCAATAAAAAAGATTCTGTAGAGGAGTCTACAAAATCTTTTCTAATACTGTATTTTTTATAAAAATTAGTGTTTGAAATGTCTCATACCTGTCATTATCATTGCTATTCCTTTTTCGTCTGCTTTGCGGATAGAGTCTTCGTCTCTGAGGCTACCGCCGGGCTGTACTATGGCTGTTACTCCCATTTTCGAGGCGAGTTCGACACAATCGTCGAAAGGGAAAAATGCATCAGATGCAAGAGTTAATTCAGATGTTTTACCTAAACCGTGAGCTTGCTTCAGAGCGATTTCTGCAGACTGTATACGGTTCATTTGTCCTGCTCCTATACCGCAAGTTACACCGTCTTTTACTACACAGATAGCATTGCTTTTGATGTGTTTTACTATCTTTTGTCCAAATGTCAAATCGCGGAGTTCTGATTCTGTAGGTTGCTTTTTTGTGACAGATTTTTCGGCGCTAATCTCAGCATTACTGGTGTCTGCCTCTTGTCTTAGAAGTCCACCACATACGGAGACTATAGTGTATTTATCGTTTGCTTCGCCTGCCATTTCTACTTCCAGAAGTCGTAAGTTTTTCTTCTTAGATAGTATTTGTAAAGCCTCTTCTGTAAATTTAGGAGCGATAATAATTTCAAGGAAAATGGCTTTCATCTCTTCAGCTACTTCGGCAGTTATAGTCTGATTTGTGGCTACTATGCCTCCAAAGATACTTACTTTGTCAGACTCATAAGCCTTTCGCCAGCAGTCGAGCACATCGCTTCCTATAGCTGCACCACATGGATTCATGTGCTTTACTCCTACGAGAAAAGGCTCGCTAAACTCTCTGACCATTGCTAAAGCAGCGTTTGCGTCTTGTATATTATTGTAACTCATTTCTTTACCATTCATTTGGCGAGCGAAGGCTAAAGAGTATGGTTCTATCTTAGATGAACGATAGAAACTTGCTTTCTGGTGAGGATTCTCTCCGTAGCGAAGAGTCTGTAATAAGTCGTACTCCAAGAATAGTTTTTCTGGTAATCCTGCTTTTTCTCGCATAAAAGCAGCAATCTTTATGTCATACTCTGCTGTATGAGTATAAGCCTCAGCACTCAGTTTTAGGCGAGTTTGTAGCGTAGTGTCACCATTTTTGGCAATTTCGGTGATAAGAGTATCATAATAATCAGGATTGCAGACTACTGTAACAGACTGCCAATTCTTTGCCGCCGAACGAAGCATTGAAGGACCGCCTATGTCGATATTTTCTATTGCCTCTTCCATCGTTACTTCGGGGCGAGCAATGGTTTCGGAGAATGGATAGAGATTGACGCATACCATATCTATAAATTCTATTCCTTGGGCTTTTATTTGCTCTAAGTGGCTTGGATTGCTTCGTTGAGCTAGTAATCCACCGTGTACTTTTGGGTGGAGTGTCTTTACCCTGCCGTCGCAAATCTCAGGGAAGCCTGTTATCTCGCTGATATTTATTACTTGAAGCCCCGATTCTTGAAGCAACTTCATAGTGCCGCCAGTAGCGATTATCTCCCAGCCTAAATCCTTGAGTTTGTGGGCAAACTCTACTACTCCTCGTTTGTCGCTGACGCTAAATAATGCTCTTTTCATCTAAAAAATGGATTTTAATTTTAGAGGGCAAAGTTACTATTTTTTAAGCGAAGATTTATAGTGGAACTACAAATTGCAAGTTTATTTGTACATTTGTCTATTTGATTTTATAGTCTTTCTATAAAAAGCTTATGATAATTTCTAAATATAATGTTTAATAGTAAGATTGCTACTAAGTATTTACCAATAGCGAGCATTATAGATGTAGAGTTTGTAGAAAAAATGGATTTGTAGAATATAAATAGGTATAGATAAGTTTATGAAAATGTATGAAAACAAAGAAGAACTGAAGACAGAAATTAAAAAAGCCTTTGAGAAATATATTTTGGAATTTGATGCTATTCCTGAAAGTCTAAAAGACAAGAGAGCTGACGAAGTAGACCGGACTCCGGCAGAAAATCTTGCCTATCAGGTTGGATGGACGACATTGGTTCTTAAATGGGAAAAAGATGAAAGGACAGGACTTACAGTAAAGACACCATCGGATAAATTCAAATGGAATGAACTTGGGAAATTATATCAGTGGTTTACGGATACCTACGCCCACTTATCAATCCAAGAGCTGAAAGCCAAATTAAGTGATAATATCAATTCTATCTATGCAATGATTGATTCATTAAGCGAGGAAGAATTGTTTAAGCCGCATATGAGAAAATGGGCGGATGAAGCTACCAAAACGGCAGTATGGGAAGTATATAAATTTATCCATGTAAATACGGTTGCCCCTTTTGGCACTTTCAGGACAAAAATCAGAAAATGGAAGAAGATAGTGCTATAAATTTTGAGATAAAAAGATGTGTTATGTCGAAAAAAGAATTGCCCACATTTGGAGTTGGCCCTGTATATGTTATAACCTGTTTGATTGCGACCCTAGCAGGGTTGATACTAAATAAGACAGGATATTTAAAGGGAGGAAATATTGATTTTCCAAATTATATAATGATAACTATAGGGAGTTCACTTGTAGTTATAGGTATTACTCTGTGGATATATGCTGTTATAATTCAAAAAATTACGAAAGAAATAAAAAAAGGAGAATTGGTAACAACGGGAGTATATTCTATTGTTAGAAATCCTATTTATTCCGCATTTCTTCTGGTATTTACAGGTGTTTTGATAACTGCACATAATCTGTATTTACTCATACTTCCGATTTTATATTATTTGTTTCTGACTATTTTGATGAGAAAAACCGAATAAAAGTGGTTGCTAGAAAAATTCGGCAAGGAATATGAAACTTATTGCAAGCGTGTAAATAGGGTAATTCCTTGGCGTAGTAAATCTATCGTTAAATTTAAAACAAAAGATTCAATGTGATAGATTTTCCTATCTCCTTTTTTATTCAAACCAGCAATAATGGTTATTTCTTAAATAATCATATGTTCAACAATTATGAATTGTCAATCTTTGTTACAAATATTTCTTTGGGTCTGATTAGTCTTGTGGTACTATCTGTGAATTTATTTGCTAATAAATAAATTTTATGTTGATTGTTATGCAAAAAAGATATGATTATAACAATCATATCTATTGGTCATGGTTAAAATCGTGGTTGATTTTAGCGATTTCTTATTTATCAATGTTTTTTGTAGAGCATACGGGACTCGAACCCGTGTCTCCGCCGTGAGAGGGCGACATCCTAGACCACTAGACGAATGCTCCATTCAATAAATTGGACTGCAAAGGTAATAAAAAAATCTGAAATGCAACCTGTTTTTTTATTTTTTTTCGTAAATTTGCAAACATTTTTTTTAGAAGTTCACATTTGGCTATTATAAAACACAATATATTGATATGAAAATACATCAAATTTCTTCGCGTCATCTCTCTATTGACGATGTTCGCAAAATTGTTTACGAGGGATATAAACTCGCTTTGAGTCCTGAGGCTCAAAAGAAAATCCAAGATTGTCGTGACTACCTCGACAAAAAAATGGAGACTCAAAAAGAGCCTATATATGGTGTTACCACTGGTTTTGGCTCGCTGTGTAATATCTCTGTCAGTCAAGATGAACTGTCGCAGTTGCAGAAGAACCTCGTAATGTCGCATGCTTGTGGTACAGGCGACCGTGTGCCAAAGGATATAGTCAAAATGATTCTTTTGCTAAAGATTCAATCTTTGTCGTATGGATATTCGGGAGTTCAGCTTCAGACAGTGGAGAGACTTATCTATATGTTCAATGAAAATATATTGCCTGTAATCTATCAGCAAGGTTCGCTCGGTGCTTCTGGAGACTTGGCACCTTTGGCTCATATGAGCCTTCCTTTGCTCAACCTCGGACAGGTGTATCAAGGAGATGAGATTTGCGAGGCTTCTGAAGTAATGGCAAAACGCGGACTTCAGCCGATTACTTTGAAGTCTAAAGAGGGATTGGCTTTGCTCAATGGTACACAGTTTATGAGTGGATATGCCGTATGGTGTATGATAAATGCTGAAAAAATATCGCAGATGGCAGACCTTATTGGAGCTTTGTCTCTCGATGGATTTGACGGTAGAATAGAGCCTTTTACGCAAGAAGTTCATATAATTCGTCCTCATTTAGGACAGCTTCAGACCGCTAATCGTATAAAAGAGTTGCTTGAGGGTAGCCAGATTGTAGCTCAACATAAAGCACATGTCCAAGACCCATATTCATTCCGTTGTATGCCTCAGGTACATGGAGCATCTAAAGACGCTATTGAGTATGTAAAAGGCGTTATTACTACAGAGATAAACTCTGCTACAGATAATCCTACTGTAGTGCCAGAAGCAGACATGATAATTTCTGCTGGCAACTTTCACGGACAGCCTTTGGCGGTAGTACTTGACTTCCTAGCTATTGCTGTTGCAGAACTTGGTTCTATATCGGGACAACGCACATATCAACTTATCAGTGGTAAAAGAGGCTTGCCATCATTCCTTGTAGCAAAACCGGGGTTGAATTCGGGCTTTATGATACCTCAATATACGGCTGCCTCTATAGTAAGTCAGAGCAAACAACTTTGTACCCCTGCCAGCATTGACTCTATCGAAAGTTCGCAGGGACAAGAAGATCATGTATCTATGGGAGCAAACGCTGCTACTAAACTATATAAGGTCATAGAGAATACATATCGTGTGCTCGGTATCGAGTTGTTAAATGCTTCGCAAGCAATGGAATTCCGCCGACCAATGAAGACATCACCTGCATTGGAAGAACTTTTGGTTGGATACAGAGAGGTAGTACCTTTTGTAGAGGTAGATAAAGTACTCTTTACAGAGATTGCTAAATCGGTAGAGTTTGTTAGAAATTTCTAATAATATAGTTTTTGCTTATACTAAAGAGCCATATCTGAAATATGTGGCTCTTTTTTCGTTTGATAAAAACGAGATGTGCTAAAAAATCACTACCTTTGCTTTTATTCTTATGTTACGAAGTAAAACAATTTTATGGCAAATAATAGTATCGGCTATGGTATCATTGCTGATGCTGGCTTCGTGTTCTGACCAAAATCTCAAACGCTTATATTTTACCATTGATAAAAAGCAGATGACACTTGGGCAGGTCGATACCCTAGAATTGTTTTTTGACCCTGTAGAGGCGACTAACTATAATCTGATAACATGGACATCGTCAGACCAATCCGTAGTACAGGTATCGCCAATGGGTGAGGTTCGTGCCGTCTATTCTGGTAAATCTATTGTTACGGCCTCGTATAGAGATGTAAAGGCTCAGGTAGAGATTACTGTAAGTCCTATATCTTTTGAGATGAGTTTCTCGAAAGCGGTAGCGTATTTTACAGGTAGTTCGGTAGAAAATAGTGGCATAGGAGAGTGTTTATTGAGGTTTCTTTCAGACGGATATGAGGTCGGGCTTGACGGCTCTATAAGCGGTGCAGGGTATTACATAAATATGTTGCTCTATGTAGATAGAGATTGGCAAGAGTTGTACGAATGGGATTTTTATCCAAGCGATAATGTAGAAAATGGTAAATACCGCAAGGGATATTTCTTCGAAAAGAATAATGCGGTGTATGTATCAGGTTCGTTTTTAGGGCATACTTCTATTGGAAGTAGTTCGGCGACGGCTATAGAAGGTGGAGTAATGAGTTTGAAGAAAATAGGAGAGCGTTATTTAGTCTCTGCTACATTTACAGGCGATAGGCAGGAGACTATGAGAGTAAGTTACAATGGTGATATAGAATTCTTTGATTTAACTCTTCCACCTCAAGATACACTTAGCTTTTATGAAACAGAATCAATTATTTCGTTAGGCGATAAGTATGATAATGGAACAACTGTTTTTCGAGTCGCTTTGAAAGGCGATAGCTACAATGAATTACAGTTGGATTTTGTCACTCCACTAAGTGCAGAGTCTTTGCCTTTTGGGCAGTATAGATTATCTAATAAAATTGAGCCATTTTCGCTTATTGCCTTCGATGGAGATAGTAGTGACGGCGCTTTGCTATTTTCGGAAGGTGAGGCTATCGGGATTATATCAGGCGAAGTGTGGGTGAAAAGAGACTCGCAAGGCAAAAATAAATTTGATATATTTTTACATACAAGTAATGGGTATATACTAACGGACTAAAAACAAACAGATTTTAGATATGGAAGAATACAAAGATATAATAGTTTGGGTAGTTATGGGATTTTTGGCGCTTTATAAAATCTTTTTAGAACCTTTTTTGAAAAATACCAAAAAAGATGCTCCCAAGCATACCAAGCCACAACCACAATTGCAAACAAAAACAGCCAAGCAACCCCAAAAGGATACATTGCCAGAGTATTTAGAGGTGGAAAATTATGTAGATGCGTTGTCGCGTAGCCAAAAGATAGTAATGAATGATTCGTTGGCACAGGAGCGACACCCATTGCCTCACAAACATAAGCAGTCAAATTCTATGGAAGTGGTCGAAGATAAATTTATTGATGTAAATCTTCAAGGTGTAGATGAGTGGAAAAAAGCATTTTTGTATTCAGAGATTTTTCAAAGAAAATATTGAACAATATGAAGATAAGGAAAAAATATAGAGTAGAGAGTGCTCACATTGTTCGCAATTGTACATCATATAAGTGTGCCCAGTCGATACACGGACATAGTGCAGTAGTAGAGGTGTTTCTCGAAAGTAGAAGCCTCGACGAAGCCCAAATGGTCTATGATTTCGCTTTGATGAATAACGGTATCAAGGAGTTTGTCGATGCTATGGACCATTGCTATTTGCTTTGTGCAAGAGAGGATGAAAGATTCAAAGGTTTTATAAAAGAGAGTTGTGCCCGATGGATAGAATTGCCTTTCAATATGTCGGCAGAAATGCTTAGTGTGTTTGTAATGTGGGGCGTAAGAAAGGTGCTGGAGGCTACTTCTATGGCAAATGGTGAACAGGGGGTAGTATGCACAGGTATTCGCTATCACGAGACTGACAGTGGATGGGCTGAATGTGATGAAGTGGATTTGCAGAATCTATTTTTAAGCAAGAGATATGATACGGAAATTGTTTTCAGTAGAGGCGTTTTGCAGGAATGGAGCCGTCCTACGATAGAACTTTTTTGTGAAAGAATAGATACAAAGTTTATCAACCCAGAGGTACCTCACCAAATCAAATTGTAAATAAAGAAAAAGTGCAGAGGTTTCCAATAATCGAACTTTTTAGTAGTATTCAGGGTGAAGGGAGGTATGCGGGAGTGCCAAGTATATTCGTTCGTACCAGCGGTTGCAACTTGCGTTGTGTATTCTCTTCCTCTATTTGCGATACACCATATAGTAGTTTCTATCCAGAGAAGAGCAAGTATTCCTACAATGATTTGTTGAAGATAATAAGAGATAATCCACAGATAAAACACATTGTAATAACTGGTGGTGAACCAATGATGTATAGAGAAGGTTTGTTGGAATTGCTTGTAGAGATTGATAAAGCAGTAGCAGAAGAAAAGCAACTTACGATAGAGACAAACGCTACCTGCCGACCTTTATCTAAAGAGGAATTATCTGTGCTTAAAAAGTTGAAGCTTTCGCTTTATAGCCTTAGTCCAAAACTCAGAAATTCACTTCCGAATGCCGACGATACTATAAAGCTTCCCAATGGAGAGACTCGATCTTTTTATTCCGAAGAAATCCAACGGCTTGACGCAATACGCTATCGCCCTGATTTGCTTGCGGAGTATTTGGCAGGTGATATATCCGTACAAATCAAGTTTGTCTACAATAGCGAATATACTACTTGTATCGGTGATATTGATTGTCTATTAGCAGATACTGAGGAGATATTAAAAGACAAAGGCTTTTGCTATCAGTCTATTAAAGAGGCTTGTATGCTTATGCCAGAAGGTAATTCTGAAGAGTTGCTTAGCAGTAGTAGGAAGCAAGCTGTAGCTGTGTGTGTAGAGCGAGGATGGCGCTATACCGATAGGCTACATATTACGATTTGGGGCGATAAGCGAGGAGTCTAACACATTCTATTGAAATAATCTTCTACCGAAAACTCTTTTAGAAGTTCGAACTCTCCACTCTCTCTTACTATGCCTATGCTTGGGTGACTTACGCCGTTGAACATTGTAGTTTTTACCGTAGTATAGTGTATCATATCCTCGAAAATGATAGTATCGCCTATCTTTATAGACTTTTCGAATATCCAATCTCCTACAAAGTCACCAGATAAGCAAGAGTTGCCACCCATACGATACTTATTAGCAGATGACACTTCGCAATCTCCTACGATTTTAGCTCCTCTTATCTGTGGTTGATACGGCATTTCTAAGCAGTCTGGCATGTGGCAAGCAAATGAGACATTGAGCATTGCTGTAGATATACCGCCGTTTTCTACTATATCCTCTACTGTAGATTTTAATACTCCTGTCTGCCATACAAAAGCCGCTCCTGGTTCGAGTATTACTTTTAGATGTGGATATTTCTGCTTGAAAGCTTTTAATACACCTATTAAATGGTCTATATTGTATCCCTTGCGTGTCATAAGGTGTCCGCCTCCCATATTTATCCAACGAACTTGGCGAAGTTGCTCGTCGAACTTGCGAGAAACTTCGACTAAAACTTTCTCTAAATCAAAAGAACTGCTCTCGCAAAGTACATGAAAATGGAGTCCATCTACTCCTTCGGGCAACTCTTTAGGTAGAGAGTCGGATAAGATTCCGAGTCTTGAACCTGCTGTTGCTGGATTGTATAAATCTGTTTCTACTACAGATACTTCTGGGTTTATACGTAATCCACAAGAGATGTTTTTATCTGATATTTTTGGATAAAACTTATGAAATTGGTTTAATGAATTAAATGTGATATGCGAAGCACATTGAGCAATCTCTTCAAACTCATGGTCTGTATATACTGGAGCATATACATGAGCAGGACTGCCAAATTTCTCCTTAGCCAAACGAGCCTCTGAAAGCGAACTGGCTGTAGTGTGTCCTACAAATTCTTTGATGGTAGAAAATATCTTCCACAAAGCAAACGCTTTGAAAGCCATAATTATCTCTACTCCAGCCTCTTGCTTTACATATTGAATTGTTTTTAGATTGTTTCTAAGCAAATCTTCGAAAATCACAAAACAAGGCGAAGGTATCTCTTTGCCCATCAATATATTTGTGTGGTTGTATATCTCCATTTTTTTATTTTGTAGAAAATGAAAAAATTATTGTTCAGAAAAACGAATATCTTTTACCAACATCTGTGTGCTTGTAGTGCCGTTGAATGTGTTCTCTTCTATGGTATAGCAAATGTCTATCATACCGCCTTGCTTAATATGTTTGATGACCACTGACATATCATAACCTCTCATATAGCCAGAGCAGAATGCTATGCAGTCGAAAACGGTTTTGCCATCTGCAGTTAGCATAAGTTTGGCGTGAGTACTCTCTTTACCTATAAGTCGGCTCATATTATTGAAATCCTTCAGTCTGTACGAACAAAAAACAGGCTTCATATTTTGGGGGCCAAAAGGAGAAAATTGCTTTAAGATTCTTATGAACTTAGGCGTAATTGCTTGAAAGTCAATTTTAAGGTCAATGTCTATTTGTGGTACTAATTGCTCTGGCAGAATAGTAGCGGCTACTGTCTGCTCAAACCTCTGGCTAAATTCCGCCAATACATCTTTTTTCATCGTCATACCAGCAGCATAGGTATGGCCGCCGAAGTTGGTCATAAAAGAAGAACAAGAGTCTAAGGCGGTATATAGGTCGAATCCTACTACACTGCGTCCAGAGCCCGATATGAGACCATCTTCATTGTCTGTCAGTACTAGAGTAGGGCGACAAAACTCTTCGGCTATCCTCGAGGCTACAATCCCTACAATTCCACGATTCCAAGAGGGATTGTAAAGTACTATCGCTTTCTTGTCTTGGTAGTTTGGTTGTGATAAGAACTGCTTTTTAGCCTCCTCGGTAGTGTCTTTGTCTATGCCTTTTCTTTCAGTGTTATAGTTGTCTATATCAATAGTTTTTCTATCTAACACATCTGCTTTGCTTGCTGTCAGTAGTTGTACAGCTTCCGAACCACTATACAATCGCCCCGAAGCATTGATACGAGGACCAATCTTGAAGACAATGTCTGATATATCAACCGTTTTGTCTGAAAGTCCACAAACATCTTTTATAGCCCTCAGTCCTTTTGATGGCTTTTTGTTGAGTTTTTGTAATCCGAGTGTTGCTAAAACACGATTTTCACCCGTAATAGGTACAATGTCTGAGGCTATACTTACTACTAAAAGGTCGATATACTGAAAAGCCTCTTTCTCTGGAATGTTATTGGACTGGCACATAGCTTGTACCAACTTAAAGCCTACTCCGCAGCCCGATAGATATTTATATGGATACTCGCAATCCTTTCTATGAGGGTCGAGTACAGCAACTGCCTCTGGTAGAGTATCGCCCGGCGTGTGGTGGTCGCAAACAATGAAGTCGATACCATATTCCGCAGCTTTTTTTATCTGCTCGTTTGCCTTTATGCCGCAGTCTAAAGCTATGACAAGAGAGAATCCATTATCTTTAGCATACTCAATACTTTGGAAAGAGATACCATATCCTTCGGCATAACGGTCTGGTATATAGTATCTTATGTCTTTTGAATATGGTTTTAGAAAACTATATACTGTAGATACTGCTGTAGTACCATCTACATCATAATCGCCATAAACTAGAATTTTTTCGCGTTTGCGTAGAGCTTTATTGATACGCTCTACAGCCTGCTTCATATCTTTCATAAGAAAAGGGTCGTGAAGATACTCTTTGCTTGGACGGAAAAATTCACGCGACTCTTCGAATGTAGTTACTTGTCTTTCTATCAGGAGAGTAGATAATTCGATAGACACACCTAAAGCCTGTGACAAATCCTCTGCTTGTCTCAGTTCTTCGTTGTTCAGTTCTCTTAATTTCCAATTAGCCTCCACAGATAGAAAGATATTTTAACTTGCAAAATTAATAAAAAATACAATACAAAATTGAGTGTATTTTCTACTTGCTACAAAATTAGAAAAGCCTTTGGGTATATGTTCGGTATCTTTTGCCAATGTAGTAGTATTGGTACATAACTCTTCTTTTCTAGCAGGAAGTGTTACTGATTAATGGAAATATATTCTATTGAAATATAAGAAGAAAATTGTATCCGTTTGTATAGGCACACTCAAACCTACTCCTTGCTATATCTCCAATTATTTCAAAGCCTAATGATGTGTTATGTGTGTAGAAATACACATTATTAAATGATCTTTGAGTATACACTTTCTTTTATTAGAAACTGCCAAAACATAAGTGCTATTGTCAGTCTCGTTATATATACTTGCTTACTAACGAACGATATTGTTTATTATACAGACACAAGTTATTACTAGGTTACACTACATATAACAAAAGATAAAATGACTTTATCATATCAGGAAAATACGCTATTTTTGTACTCGTTCAGCGAAGAAAAAGATTGGCAAAAATGACTTTTTATCATTTAAGTTCCAAACTATTGATAATCAATTAGTCTAATATGTTGCATTAAAAATCCTTAACTTTGCTCTCACTAAAAATGATTATAAGAATGACTGACAATGTAAAGATAATATGTCGCAATCTCGGCGACCGTGAATTTGAATTTCCGCGTGGAATTTCTCTGAAAGAGATTTATGAGAAAATAGGACTTAATCTGCAATATCCTCTAATGATAGCTCACGCCAATAATAAGGTAGAAAACCTAAATTTTCAGGTATTTCGTAATAAGATAATTGATTTCAAGGATATTAGTACAGCCTCTGGCTTTAGGGCTTATGTAAGGAGTGCTACTATGGTTTTGGCTAAAGCTATACACGATATTTTCCCCGAAGATGTTTTGAGGATAGAACATTCCGTCTCAAATGGCAATTATTGTACTCTCAATGGTAGAGAAACTAAAATTCCTGCCGATAAAATAGCCAAAATAAAGGAAAGAATGAAGCAAATTATCGACTCGGCCTATCCGATAGTATCTCATGAGGAACCGCGAGAAAAGGTTATCGAGATATTTTCTAAACAAGGAGATTTCGATAAAGTGGCTCTCGTAGAGAGGCTAAGTAAACCTGTTGTGCAATTCTTCTCTATTGATAATTACTATGACTATTATTTCTCTGTACTCCTGCCGTCTACAGACTATCTATATCTATTTGATTTGATAGAATACGAAAATGGAATGTTGTTGTTACTGCCAGATAGAAACGACCCTGCCAAACTCGCGGAGTTCAAAAACCAGAAAAAACTTTTTCAGATATTTGATGAGTTTTCTCGTTGGAATACGCTTATAGGTGTGGAAAATGTTTCCGACTTCAACACACAAAGCGATGATGACCGTATGGCAGACCTCCTAAAAGTAGCAGAGGCACTCCACGAAAAGAAAATATCGCAGATAGCAGATAGTATTGTAGTGGCAGATAAGAAGATAGCTCTTATTTCTGGTCCATCTTCTTCGGGTAAGACTACATTTTCTAAACGGTTGATGATACAACTTATGACTTCGGGTAAAAAGCCTATTACTCTCTCTATGGACAACTATTTTGTAGAGCGCGATGATACTCCACTCGACGAATTTGGTAAGCCTGATTATGAATCTCTATATGCTGTAGATTTAGAACTGTTTAGAGACCAACTTTCTCGTCTTTTGAGGGGCGAAGAGGTGCATATCCCTATTTTTAATTTTGAAACAGGTAAAAAACAATATAAGGGCGACCGCCTCAAACTTTCAGACAATAGTGTGCTTATAATAGAAGGTATTCACGCCTTAAATCCAGAGACTGTAAAGGGTATCGACCAGAGTCAGATATTCAAAATCTATGTTTCGGCTCTTACTACTATTTCGCTTGATAATCACAATTGGATTTCTACTACCGACAATCGACTGCTTAGGCGTATGGTACGAGATTCCAAATTTCGTTCTTATTCGGCACAAAAGACTATTGCGATGTGGCCAAGTGTAAGGCGAGGTGAGGAAAAATGGATTTTCCCATACCAAGAACAAGCTGATGTTATGTTTAACTCTTCATTGATTTTTGAGTTTGATGTGCTGTGTAAGCACGCTATACCTCTGCTTCAAAGTGTGCCTCGCTATAGTGACGAGTATTCGGAGGCATATCGGCTTTTGCAGTTTTTGCAGTATTTTAAACCTATTAGCGAACGAAATATCCCGCCTACTTCGCTTCTACGCGAATTTATGGGAGGTAGTAGTTTTAGGTATTGATACGACTGTTATTGCAGTGATGACAATAGATTATGCCCATAATGGAAATGTTATTTTGGGCTAAGTTCCTAAAATACAGGTTTCTGCAAAGGACAGTAGATTGTAGAGGTAACGATTGAGAAAGTTAGCTAAGTGCTTGAAATTTCGCTACATCTCGTTTTGCAACTCTTCGACACTATTATACGACTTGCAATGGATTTTTACGGCGAGTTATACAAATATAACCCTGCATCGTCATCGATGCAGGGTTTCTTTTTTTCGTCGTTTGAAAAATCTTTGTTTCCTTCAGAATATATCAGAAAAAAATTATACCTTTGCAATTGAGCGTGTTTAATGCTCATATTTTTTGGTAAAAAAGAGGCGTTATGCCCTATTCTTGTATGTACGAAGCCTGAGAAACTTCCCAACAATGTGACAAGAAAGGTCGTAATAGTCTCCACGCATGTAGCGTGGGGCTGTTATTCCCATATCTGTCACAAAAGGTTTTCTCAGGGCCTGTACATTAAGACGTGGAGCATACAATTCCACGCTTCTCGCATAATTAAAAACTACACTCTATAGGAACTGTTGAGTTAATAACAGTTGCGCCCGACACGAATAAGGGAAAACAAAATGATCGCTGATGTGATTAGAAAAGGTAGTTATTACCAAACACTCAATGAAAGTGGTAAAAAAATTAAAGAAGTCCATGGAAGCTCTTTGGGAGAACTACAAGGCTTTACAGAAAAGTTTGTTGTTTTTCGTAAAGGTAGTTATTTTGCAACCTATGATGAGAGTTTTAGAAAAATCAAAGAAATTCATGAGAGTTCTGCTGGTGTTTTCAAAGGAGCAGCAGGACAATATATGACTTTCATCAAAGGAAATTATGCTGTAACATTTGACATGACTTTCAAGAAAATTAGTGAAAGACATATTTAAATTATACAAACCAGCAGAGTGCACATGTGCAACTTTGCTGGTTTACTTATTTTATCTATTTTATCTATGGAATCATCAACAAACCTATCAGCACTATTGACAGGAAAGTCTATTAGTGTGCCTAACTATCAGCGAGCTTATTCGTGGGAAACAGATAGTACAAACAAAAGTGCGAAACAAGTAAACACATTCTTAACGGACCTGCAAGACTATGTAAACAGTCACTCTTCTACCCCCTACTATTTTGGTCACTTTCTGTTTGAAGAGAAAGCAGAGAATGAATATGCTATCATAGATGGACAACAGCGATTAACTACGACCGTTATCTTTCTGTCTGCCCTCTACAAGCGATTGAAGGAAATCAGAAATATAGACAAGGTGGAAGATTTGGAAGACAACTTGTATATACCTTATTGCAACACCATTAAACAGAGAAGTCAATATCGCTTTTCGACTGTAGATTACGACAATCAGATGTTTCGCGACTATGTAATAGACCAAACATCCAATGATCATAGCGACATTGACACCCTTTCAAAGGCAAGAATTGCGGATGCATTCGATTATTTCAAAGCATGCCTCGCAGACATCGAGGAAAAAGAGATCTTAGCTCTTCTCAATGCCATCACCCATGCTTCATGCACTACGCATGTGGTAAAGGATGCCGCTGAGGCTGTACAGATGTTTATCTTTCAAAACAACCGCGGTAAGAAACCTACCAAATTGGAAATCATCAAGGCACAGTTTATGTACCACATACATTTACATGCGTCATCGGAGGAAACAGAGCCTATATTGTTAGAAATAACAGAAAGATTTGAGCATATCTATAAATCAATTAGTCAAATAGAGAGCTATCTAGATGAAGATAATATTCTGAATTACACCGTTAAGGTTTGCAGAAACAATTTGGAGGATATCAGTGCCACAGACTTCGTAAATGAACATTTAGCTAAAACCGATAGCATCACTTTTATACGTGATTTCACACGCTTGCTGGCCTCTTGCTTTACCCAAGCAACCAAGTTTCTCCAGCAAGAAAAAGGAAACATGGTCTATCATGCCTTACTGGTATCGGCAGACAAAGGTATTATGTTCCCCTTTGTCATCAAAGCCATGCGTAATGGTATGGAACAAGATGGACTCAACCTGTTGGCAAAATCTTTGGAACAAATATTCTTGCGCAATCGTATTATCGGCACTCGTGCCAATTTGCTATGGCGCCTCAATAGATGCTATCAGAAAATGAAATCTGACGCAATGACCGTAGTCAAGCATATAGAATGGATGAAGCCCCAAAATGATTGGTGGGGATATTGGAATAATGATGAGCTTGCTCGTTGTCTCAATATGAGAATGAATCATCAAACAGCCAAAATACTCTTATGGAAATACGAAAATCATCTGATTGTCAGCGGTAAAGCTGGTTATAGTCCTATCAGATATGACAGCATAGAGACGCCGCACCTTGAGCATATCGCACCACAGACCGAAAACCCAGAAGCTAACAATGGTTATGGTGCTTATGACGAAGAGATGTGTAACCAGAATATGGAATGTTTGGGCAACTATTTGCTACTCTCTGGCAGTCATAATATGTCGTTGAGCAATGGTAGATTTCAAGTAAAGCGTGATAGCTACACTCATTTACAACAGCAGTTAGAGGTTCAGAGAATGACAGAACAAGACCTACTTTGGGACAACGAAAAAATTCGCCAGCGTCACGCAAAGATAGTTGATTACTTGATGCAAGTACTTTAAAACATTTCTTTTCTCGCATTTACCCAGCAAAAAACTATTATCTTTGCTAAAAAAAGGATTTAATATATATGTTTGATAATTCTGTATTGGAAAATATCTATACTCGTAGGAGTGTGAGGAAGTATGAGTCAAAGCAGGTCGCAGATGATTTGCTTGAACAAGTATTAGAGTCTGCTTTGTGGACTCCGAGCGCGTTAAATAAGCAGCCTTGGCAGGTTCGTGTGGTCCAAAGTCCTAAACTTTTAAGAGAAATCAACAATCGTTTTGTAGAATGGGCGGCGAAGCAAAAAGGGTTGCAGGGTAGTGCAGCAAGAGCATCTGAGGAAGACTTCTCGGTTTTTCATCACGCTCCTACCTTAATAGTTGTTTTTAGAGACAAAAACAATCATTATTCTGCAGGCGACTGTGGTATGTTGGCTCAAAATGTAATGCTTTCAGCTCATAGTCTTGGTCTGGGGTCGTGTGTTATAGGCAATGTGGCTACAGTATTTTCTCTCTGCCCCAAGTGGTTCTTAGAAGAGATGAATGTTAGCGATGACTATGAAGTGTCTTTTGGTATTGCTATTGGCTATCCTGCCGAAAACCCACCTCAAAAGCCACGAGATAAAGATAAGTTTGAATTGATTAGATAGCCTTTTTTTTGCTACCTTTGCATAGTTTTTATTATAGTGTAGAGTATGATTTCGATAATAGTAGCTGTGGCAGAAAATAGCGTTATCGGCAGAGATAACCAATTGATTTGGCATTTGCCAGCAGACCTCAGACGCTTCAAGCTTCTGACAGAAAACCATTCTGTAATAATGGGGAAAAATACATATTTGTCGCTTCCTGAGCAATTTCGTCCGCTGAAGAATAGAAGGAATGTAATAGTCTCTTCTTATATGAAAAAAGCAGATGGCGTAGAGGTAGTGGGCAGTGTAGAAGAGGCTTTGAGGCTTTGCCAAGGCGAAGAAGAAGTTTTTATTATCGGCGGTGCGTCTATATATCGTCAGACTATCGATACGGCTGATAGAATATACCTTACCGTAGTATGTAAGGCTTTTGATGGTGATGTGGTTTTCCCTGCAATAGATAGGAGAATGTGGCATACTACAGAGAAATCTGAACTACTAACTGACGAAAAAACGGGATTGCGATTTTTTTACGAAACATTAGATAGAAAAAAATGAGGCAGATACTTGCTATACTTGGTTCTACAGGCTCTATCGGGACTCAGACGCTCGAGGTAGTCCGCCGAAATCCTGAAATGTTTGAGGTGTATGCTTTGACTGCCGGGCGACAAGTAGATTTGCTTATAAAGCAAGCTATTGAATTTCAGCCAGAGGTAGTAGCCATAGCAGACGAAACTCAATACGATTATCTGAAAAACTCTTTGGCTAAATACCCTATAAAAGTCTTTGCGGGCGAACAGTCTATTGCAGAGGTTGCTATGATGCAGCCTATTACTACGGTAGTAACCGCTATGGTAGGTTATTCTGGTCTGCTACCTACTATCAATGCTATTAAGGCAAAAAAGAAAATTGCCTTAGCTAATAAAGAGACGCTTGTGGTAGCGGGTGAACTCGTTACGGAGTTAGCCATAGAGAATAAAGTGGATATTCTGCCTATTGATTCAGAGCATAGTGCTATTTTTCAATGTCTCGTAGGAGAAAATGAAGAAAGTATTGAAAAACTGATACTTACAGCCTCTGGCGGACCTTTTCGCAAAGCCTCTATAGATGAGTTAGAACGAGTAACGGCAAAAGACGCTCTGCGGCATCCTACTTGGCAGATGGGAGCAAAGATTACTATCGATTCGGCTACTATGATGAATAAAGGCTTCGAGGTAATCGAGGCTAAATGGCTTTTTGGCGTAGGATTGGATAGAATAGATGTTGTAGTACATCCTCAGTCTATTATTCATTCTATGGTGCAGTTTCGCGACGGTAGCCTTAAGGCTCAGCTTGGCTCGCCAGATATGAAACACCCTATTCAATATGCACTTACCTTCCCACAACGATTGCCGTCAGAAGTATCTCGAGTAAGTCTACCAAATATCGCCACTCTTACATTTGAGGAACCAGACATAGAGAGGTTTCGTAATCTGAATTTGGCTTACGAGGCTTCATTGAAAGGAGGTAATATGCCTTGTGTCTTAAATGCGGCAAATGAGGTAGTAGTAGCAGAGTTTCTAAAAGGTAGAATAGGCTTTCTGCAGATGAGTCAAATTATAGAGCGAGTGTTAGAAGAATCGTATTTTGTCAATAAACCTACTATAGAGGATTATATTCAATGCGACAAGCTGACAAGGATAAAAACGCTTGAAATGATATGAGAGCATTGAAAGGAAAAAGTAAGTTCGCATTTATAGTGATAGTGGCAATAGCCTCATTGGTTTTTACTATATTCCCTTCGCTGAAAAATTATGTGTTAGGTGATGATGTAAAGGCAAAAAGTAGCGAGGAAAGTCCGTCATCTATTTTAAAAAGAGGAGCAGAAATGTCGGTATATGTAATTGGAATTTCCGACGGCGATACTTTCCACGCTCTGACTCAAGATAAGAATCGCCTAAAGTGTCGTATCTATGGCATAGATGCCCCAGAGTTGAAGCAACCTTTTGGTAAAAAAAGTAAAGATGCATTAGCGAGACATATTTTCAATAAAGACATTAAGATAAAAATACAATCTACCGATCGCTATAAAAGGCAGGTAGTATCTGTATATTATGAAGGTAACGACATAGGGCTACAGATGATAAAAGATGGTATGGCGTGGCATTATGATTCTTATTATAAATCAGACGATTATGCTGTATCTCAGTTGGGAGCAAAGACGAGAAAAATAGGACTTTGGACTGATAAAAATCCTATTGCTCCGTGGCAGTGGCGTAAGGAGCAGAAAAAAGGTAGTGTGTAAGGTAAAAAATAGTAACTTTGCAGGTTAATTTTGCAAAAGTAAAAAGCATAAATCAAAAATATGGCAGTAGAAATAAAAGAACTGACTTCTTCGGAAGAAAATTACTCACAGTGGTATAATGAATTGGTGGTAAAGGCAGATTTGGCTGAAAATTCAGCAGTGCGTGGTTGTATGGTTATTAAACCCTATGGTTATGCTATCTGGGAAAAAATGCAGGCTCAGCTTGATAAAATGTTCAAAGAGACTGGTCATCAGAACGCATATTTCCCGCTTTTTATACCGAAGTCTTACCTGAGTCGCGAGGCTGACCATGTAGAGGGATTTGCTAAGGAGTGTGCTGTTGTGACTCATTATCGCCTGAAAAATTCGCCAGACGGCAAAGGTGTAACCGTAGATCCAGAAGCCAAGCTCGAGGAGGAGTTGATAGTTCGTCCTACATCAGAGACTATCATTTGGAGTACTTACAAAAACTGGATACAATCGTATCGCGACCTGCCTATTTTGGTAAATCAATGGGCTAATGTAGTTCGTTGGGAAATGCGTACTCGCCTATTTCTTCGTACCGCCGAATTCCTTTGGCAGGAGGGGCATACAGCCCATGCCACAAGAGAAGAGGCTGTAGAAGAGGCTGAAAAAATGCTTCGTGTATATGCTGATTTTGCAGAAAACTTTATGGCTGTACCTGTAGTAAAAGGTATCAAGTCGGCTAACGAGCGTTTTGCTGGAGCTGTAGAGACTTATTGTATTGAGGCTATGATGCAAGACGGAAAAGCCTTACAGGCTGGTACATCTCATTTTCTCGGGCAAAACTTTGCTAAGGCTTTCGATGTACAGTTCGTCAATAAAGAAAATAAGCAGGAGTATGTATGGGCTACCTCTTGGGGAGTATCTACAAGGCTAATGGGTGCTTTGATAATGGCTCATTCTGATAATAATGGACTTGTATTGCCGCCGAAACTTGCTCCTATTCAGGTAGTTATTGTTCCTATTTATAAAAATGCGGAGCAGTTGTCTCTAATATCAGAAAAGATAAATCCTTTGCTTGATAGCCTCAGAAAGCAAGGGGTAAGTGTTAAGTTCGATGATTCGGACAATAAAAAGCCGGGGTGGAAGTTTGCCGAATACGAACTAAAAGGCGTGCCAGTGCGTTTGGCTATCGGAGGACGCGATTTAGAACAAGGTACCGTAGAGGTGTTCCGACGCGATAAACTTGAGAAGCAGACTGTCGCTTTCGAAGGTATTGATGAATATATTGTTAGTCTATTAGATGAAATACAACAAAATATATACCAAAAGGCTTTAGATTTCCGCTCTTCAGTTACTCGCGAGGTAAATACATATGATGAGTTTAAGCAAGAGATAGAAAAAGGCGGATTCCTTTCAGCTCACTGGGACGGTACTACTGAGACAGAAGAGCGTATCAAAGCCGAGACTAAGGCTACTATTCGTTGCATTCCGCTTGATATAAAGGAGGAGGAAGGCAAATGTATTCTTACTGGTAAGCCAAGTAAAGGAAGAGTTTTATTCGCCAGAAGTTATTGATAATGTATTTTAGATATTCAATTAAAAAAAGGGTGCTATTTGATAGTATCCTTTTTGTTTTAATAAATAGTCTTATAGAGATTGGTCGAACTTTGTAATTTTTGTAAAAATGTCTTTCAAATTATTCTCAAATGAGATTCCGTTGATGGTTAGAATCTCTCGGCACGCTTCTAAAATTGGTTGAGTTTTTCCTAAACTGTTTAGGAATTTGATTGCGAAAAAAGCATCGAAAATGCTGAAAAATCTTTTAGAAAACGCCTCTAAAGATTTCGTATTGCATCGCACCTCGTCTATTTTTTCTCTCAACGCTTTTTCCTCATAAAATTCTATGATTTTATGAGGAAAAATATCTGTTGTTGTAGCATAGAAAAGTTGAGGAATGGTACGGAAAAAATCTTTTAGATAATAGAAGTTACGCAGTGGATATACCATGTATTCTCCTTTGGAAGCGATGTCATCTATGGCTCGCCCTGTCCCGAAAGGTACCCTATCAGAGAATCTGCCCGAAGGAAATACTAACGGTTTGTTAATCTTGAAAATAGGAGTTATCTGAGCAATTTTGTGTAGAAAATAAAAGTCTTCTCCTGCTTGTAGCCTTGGCATTCCTCCACTTTTAGCATACAACTCTGCTTTTAGAGCAAAACACGACCCTATGGTATGTATTGCATTCGGAAAACCTGTCTGTTGTAGGGCTATACGGAAATATCTGAGGTAGCATTCGTAGAGCATACAAGCCTCTTTTTGCGTATTGTTTGAGGGTAGAGTATGGCTGAAATTTAGCGTTGTAGCTTGATGCTCCTCTAATGTAGTAGCAATTTGGGTAAAATACTCTTCACTGACTAAACAGTCTGCGTCGAGCGATGTGATAATGCCTTTAGGTCGTTCTAATGAATCAAATCTCCGTAGAGCCTCGTCCATTCCTATTTTACGAGCATTACCTACGCCTGCATATTTTTTGTTTACACCCTCTATTAAAAGTGTGTGTAGGTAGAAATTGTTTGGGGAGAACTTCTGTAGTATTTCGAATGTTTGTTTATTTCTATTTATGGACTCTTTTGAAGAGTTTTCAGCCGAATTAACTACGACTATTACCTCTACTCCTCCTATGAAAAGAGACTTGGCTGTATCAAGCGAATGTAATGTGTCTATTATATTCGGCTCGTCAAAACATGGAATGACTACCACTATTTGCAGATTATCAGGAGGTGGTGTTGATACCATTTTAGGCTCAGTCTTATATCGTTCGAAGTATTTTGTGGCAAACATTTCTGCTGGATTTTTTGCCAAAATTAGCGATTATTTTGCTACCATACTATATAGATACTTGATTTTTGATAATTTTGCGGTCTTGTTTTTCCAAAATATAAAAAAATGACATCTAAGTACAAACTTATCGTATTTGACCTCGATGGTACCTTGATAAATTCGGTAGCCGACCTTGCCTCTGCTACCAATTATGCTTTGGCATATTATGGCTTGCCTCAACACCCAGTAGATAGTTATCGTTATTTTGTGGGAAATGGCGTAAATATACTGTTTCTTAGGGCTTTACCTGAGAGTAAAAGGACTGAGGAGTGGGTGAGTAAAATGCGTGAGATTATGTTGCCTTATTATGCAGAACATTGCATAGACCTTACTAAACCATATCCTAAAATCATAGATTTGCTCCAAGAAATAGAACTATGTGGTATAAAAATGGCAGTTGCTTCAAATAAGTATCAGGCAGCTACTACTCCTATGGTAAAGCATTTCTTCCCCACCACTCCATTTGTGGCTACTTTAGGGCAACGAGAAGGCGTTCCTACTAAGCCAGACCCTACGATAGTAGAGGATATTTTGAAAATCGCTTGTGTAGATAAGAGTAAAGTGCTTTATGTAGGCGATACCGCTGTAGATATGCAAACTGGGCGTAATTCAGGGCTTACTACTGTAGGTGTAACTTGGGGATTTCGCCCGAGAGCGGAGCTTGAGTCTGAAGCACCAGATTTTATAGTAGATACAGTCGACGAACTTCGACAAATCATATTTGCATAAAAAATACTCTCCTTGCCACAAGGCTTGGAGAGTATAGTTATGAAAAAAATCAAAAATCAATAATTCTCTGCTTTTACTTGGAAATATGCTCTATCGTGAGCACATACTGGGCATTTTGCAGGAGCCTCTTTACCGATTACGATATGTCCGCAATTGATGCACTGCCAGATAGCGTCTCCATCTTTTGAGAAAACGAGTTTGTCTTCTACATTCTTTAATAGTTTGCGATAACGCTCTTCGTGTTCTTTTTCGATTTTGCCAACCTGCTCAAACAAGAAAGCTATGCGAGTAAAACCCTCTTCTTTAGCTTCTTTAGCCATACGGTCATACATGTCAGTCCATTCGTAGTTTTCGCCCTCAGCTGCGTCAAGTAAGTTAGCAGCAGTATCTGCTATTTCGCCTCCATGAAGTTCTTTGTACCAAAGTTTAGCGTGTTCTCTCTCGTTGGCAGCAGTTTCTTCGAAGATATTAGCTATCTGAATATAGCCCTCTTTTCTTGCCTTTGAAGCAAAATAAGTGTATTTGTTGCGAGCCATGCTCTCACCTGCGAATGCGTCTTGCAGGTTTTTCTCTGTCTTAGTTCCTTTAAGTTCTTTCATTTTAGTAATAGATTTAATTTTTAGTACTTGTAATTTTTTTCTACTGCAAAAGTAACTCTTTTTGCAATAATAAATATATTGATTTTTTCGATAAATCAATCGTTGTTATTTATAACGCCTATTAGTGAGGCTGAGGTTGCTGACTTTACAGTTACGCTTATATATTGTCCTATTTTAGCATTCTCTTTTGGAAATATGAGTACTTTGTTTTGTGATGTTCTTCCGTAGAAGTCGTCACGCGAACGCTTTGAATATCCTTCTACTAATACTTCAAATGTTTTGCCTATGTCTCGCTGGTTGCTACGCAGGCTCATTTCGTTTTGTAGGGCTATAATTCGATTAAGTCTCTCTATTTTTACCTCTTCTGGTATGTCGTCGGGCAGGTGTTTGGCAGCAAATGTACCGGGGCGTTCAGAATACTTAAACATAAAAGCCATATCGTATCCTACCCACTCCATAAGGGATAGTGTGTCCTCAAAGTCTTGTTCTGTTTCGCCTGAGAAACCGCAGAAGACATCTGTGCCAATAGCCACATCTGGGATAATTCTACGGATTGCTTCAATGCGTTTCATATAGTCCTCTCTGGTATATTTTCTTTTCATCTTCTCCAAGATAGAGTTGCTGCCACTCTGTACTGGTAGATGAATAAATTTGCAAATGTTGTGATACTTGGCTATTATTTCGAGTGTCTCGTCGCTCATATCCTTGGGGTGAGGCGATGTAAAGCGGATACGCATATCAGGGACAGCCAACGCTACTCGCTCAAGTAATTGAGCAAAGTTGATACTCTCTGTCTCTGTTTTGAAAAGGTATGAATTGACATTTTGACCAAGTAGAGTAACCTCCTTATAGCCATTTTCGTATAGGTTTCTTACTTCGCGGATAATGCTATCTACATCGCGACTACGCTCTCTGCCGCGAGTATATGGCACAATGCAGTACGAGCAGAAGTTGTTGCAGCCTCGCATAATAGATACAAAGCCTAAAATAGATTTGCCTATTCTGGCTGGCATTACATCGCGATAAGTCTCAGTCTTAGATAGTTGTATGTTTATAGCCTTTTCGCCTTGCTCTACTGCTCCTACCAGATTTGGTAGGTCCATATAAGAGTCTGGTCCTGCTACGAAATCTACTTTATGCTTCTCTATCAGTTCTTCCTGCATACGCTCAGCCATACAGCCTATTACTCCTACATTCAATGCCTTATTGTGCTTTCTTAGAGAGTTGAAGTATTGTAGGCGAGAGAATACTCTCTGCTCGGCGTTGTCGCGGACAGAACAGGTATTTACAATGATAGAATCGGCGATTTTTTCGTCTTCCGTCAGTTCGTATCCGTCAGCCTGCATTATGGCAGCGACTACCTCGCTATCTGCCACATTCATTTGGCAACCGTAAGTCTCTATTTTGAGTTTTTTCATTCTAGTTATCCATATAAAACAAACTACAAAATTACATATTTTTGCTGACTTGTTTGGTAAGAGGAGAGGGTAGATGTATTAAAATTACTTTTTGTACGAAAAAAAGATTAACTTTGCAGGCTAATTATAGTCAAACTCATTAAGCGTATTTTGCAAATAATTTTAATAAAAATATAATTGAAACATTAAAAGTAGATTGTTATGATGAAGAAGACATTTCTAATGTTGATTGCCCTTGTGGCAATGGGATTGAGTGCCTTTGCTCAAAACGGCTTGAAAGATGGTTTTGAGCAGTATACTCTAAAGAACGGTCTGACCGTTTATTTATGGGTAGATAAGGAAAAACCTAATGTCTATGGACAGGTAGCTGTAAGAGCTGGTTCTATAGACGAACCTGCCGACTTTACTGGTATGGCTCACTACCTCGAACACATGCTGTTTAAGGGTACGCAAGAGATAGGTGCGTTTGATTGGGCTAAGGAAGGTCCTATGTATCAGGAGATTGTAAAGCTTTACGATGAATTGTCAAAGCTTCGCGACCCTAAGAAAGATAAGGCTAAAAGAGAGGAATTGACAAAGAAAATCAATGAGTTGTCAGTAGCTTGTTCTAAAATAAGCAAGGGATATGAGTTTCCTACTTTGATACAAAATATCGGAGGAACAGCGTTGAACGCTTATACTAACTTCGACCAGACTGTTTATCATAATACTTTCCCTACAGCACAGATGGAAAAATGGTTGAAACTATATTACGACCACTTCCAAAATCCTGTATTCCGTGAGTTCCAAGCAGAGATGGAGAATGTGTTTGAGGAGTTGAATATGAGAACTCCAAATGTTGGTTATCAGCAGTATATTTCTTTGTTTGAAAAACTCTTCGATGGATCTTATTATGCTCGTGGAGTTATTGGTTCGCCAGAACACTTGAAGAATCCAAGTATGACTCCAATGATTAAGTTCTTCGAGGATTGGTACAATCCAAATAATATGGGTCTTTTGCTCTACGGTAACTTTGACCCAGAGGCAGTAAAACCAATGATTGAGAAGACTTTTGGACAGATGAAATATAAAGAGTTGCCAAAACGCACTCCTACTGTTCCTACAAAATTGACTAAAAACAAAAAAGATAAAATCAAAATTGGTTATTCTCCTTCAGTAGTTTGGGGTTATGATGGTGTAAAAGTAGGTGATCCAGACCAATTCAAAATTGAGTTTATGCTCACTTTGCTTAATAACTCTTATGGTACAGGTTTGCTCGATAAATTATCTATCGAAGGAACTGTAGGCTCGGCAAGTGCTTCGCTAATGGCATTACGCGATTGTGGTAAGATTATGATTCAGGCTTCTCCTTATTTCGATGTAAGCCAATATACATACGAAAGCGATGCAGCTACAGAGAAACTTGTAATGGCTGAGATAAACAAACTCAAACGCGGACAGATTCCTACTTGGTTGTTCCAGTCTGCAAAAGAGTCTTATATGCAGCAATTGAAACTCTTAGAAGAGTCTGAAGAGGGTAAAATCAATATCGCTACAGAGTCTTATCTCTATGGTGTGCCAATGGAAGAGTATTTCAATTTGGCTCAAAAGGTAAAAAATATTACTATCGAAGATATTAAAGCTACTGCTAATAAGTATTTTTCTGGTTATTATCATACAATCTCATTCTCTGAGGGCGACCCAAAAATTCAGTTGTTTGACAAATCTCCTATCAAGCCATTGGAGTGCCCAGCAGAGGGATATTCTGAGTATTACAAAAACTTTGTAAATCTTCCTATCGTAGAAGATGTTCCTGTTTTTGCAGATTTTTCTGACATCAAAGAGACTGAATTATTCAAAGACGGAAGTAAGTTGCTTTATGTAAAGAACCCTAAAAACGATATTTTCTCTCTATCTTTGGAGTATAAAGTTGGTGCACACTCTGACCCAAAACTTGAATACGCTGCTGCTCTTATGAACTATGCAGGTGTAATGCCAAGCCAGTCAAACAACGATATTCGTCGTGAACTTTCTAAATACGGAGCTTCTTATGGCGTAGGTGTTGGAGAAAATACATTTACTATTCAGGTAACAGGTAATGAGGCTAATTTGGATAAAATTATGCCAATAGTATTCAAACTTTGTCTGATGCCAAAACTTGATAATAAGCAGATAGAAGGTATGATGGGAGGCGAAGTACAACAGCGTATGTTTGAAAAGAGAATACCTGAAGTTATCTCTGCTGCTCTTATGGAGTATATACAGTTTGGCGAAGAGTCTCATTATATAGACCGTATTCCTTCTAAAGAACTTATCTTTGCTGGAGAGTCTGGCTACAACTTCCTTATCACAAACGAGGACCTCACTAAGGCTATTCAGGCGGTAACTTCTTATCCTGTAATAGCTCACTACTCTGGTGCTAAACCAGTAGAAGAGGTATTAGGTGTATTGAAAGGTACTGTTCCAAAACAAGATGTTGAGAAGCCAGCACAGCCAGAGTATTATCGCCCTCGTGCAGAGCATAATACTGCCCAAATCTACTTCCTCAACAATCCTGATATTCAGCAAGCACAAGTTACTATGTACTTCCCAATGGGTAAGTTTGATAATGCAGAGTCTGTAAAATACGACGCTTTCAACCAATACTTCGGTGGCGGTGGATTGAACGACTTGTGTTTTGTAAATATCCGTGAGGAGCGTTCTTTGGCTTATTCTACATACGGATATGCTGCTGGCAATCCATTGGATAAGACAAGCTACTTTATAGGTTCTACTGGTACTCAAAACGACAAGGTAAACATTGTAGTAGATATTTATATGGATTTGTTGAAAAATATGCCAGAGTATCCTTCTACTATAAATAATATCAAAACAAATCTTAGAGCCTCTATTCTTGAGTCTAATGTTTCTTTCCGTGGTAAGAGTAGATATTATGAACAGATAAAGAAGATGGGGTATACAGAAGACCCTGCTAAAGACCAACTTGAGCAATTGAAGAATGTAGATTTCTCTACTATTACAGATTTCTACAAAGAGAAAATCAAAAATGCTCCAGTAATCATAGTTATTCACGGTAATAAGAAGTATATTGATCTCAAACAGATTGAGGCAAAATATGGTAAAGTAAATAATGTGCCTTTGAATCAAATCTTCAAAGGTGGAGAATTTTAATACCTAATACTCCTAATTGTTCTCAAGCACTCCTTTACCTTAAATGGCATAGGGGTGCTTTTTTTGTTGGGTCGATTCGCAATTTTTATATATCTTTGCACTGATTTTTATGAAATTAAGTTTATCTTATGAATGAGATTTTTGCTATTGCTAAAAAAGAGTTTTGCTCTTTCTTTGGCTCTATTGTAGGATATATAGTGATAGGTATATTTTTGCTTGGAGGCGCGTTGGCTCTTTGGTTTTTTCCAAGCGAATATAATGTGCTTGATAGTGGATATGCAGACCTTTCGGGATTCTTTGCTCTTACGCCATATCTGTTTCTATTTCTTGTGCCTGCTATTACTATGAAGAGTTTCGCCGAAGAACGCCAGCAAGGGACTTGGGAGATGTTGCTATCTCGTCCTATATCGCATACGCAAATAGTGTCTGGTAAGGCTTTGGGGTGTTGGCTTATAGTATTAGTTGCATTGGTGCTTTCGCTTGTATGGTGGCAAAGTGTAAAGTATTTGGCTACGCCTACAGGCAATGTAGATAGCGGAGGCTTTTGGGGGGCTATGATAGGACTCGTGTGGCTTTCGGTTATATATACTGCTATCGGTATTTTCTCATCTTCTACTACTAAGAATCAGATATTTGCATTTGTACTTGCCTCAACGCTATCATTTGTTGTATTCAAAGGTTTTGATTTTGTGTCTATGCTATTGTCTGGTAGCGTAAGTAATATGGTATCGGCTTTAGGTATCAATTATCATTATAAATCCATTGCTCGAGGTGTAGTCGATAGTCGTGATTTAACATATTTTGTGGCTGTAATTATACTTTTTTTATTTGCTACAAAAGTTTGGATAGGTAGAGTTGTATTGAAAAAATAAAATAGTTTTATTGGCTGAGTGAGAAAACCTATACAAGTTATAAAGGCTTCGGCGGGAAGTGGTAAGACATATACTTTGGCCCAGAAGTTTATATTGAGGCTTGTGGAAAATGACGATAGTCCTGAGAATTTTTCTAAAATCCTTGCTGTAACTTTTACTAACGATGCTACTTCTGAGATGAAGCAGCGAGTATTAGAGTATTTTTATGATATATCCAACGGACAAGATAACGCTTTTTTAGAGGGCTTGCAGAAAGAGTTTGCTAAGCAAAATATCGATATTTCTGCAGAAACATTGAAAAGAAGGGCTTCGTCTGCATTAAAGCATATTCTTCACAATTACAGCCAATTTAATATCGGTACTATCGACGGATTTTTTCAACGCGTGCTTCGTTCTTTATCGAGAGAACTCGGAGTGGGAGCGTCTCGCAATATAGACCTAAATACTCGTAGAGCCATAAGGCAGGGAGTATCGAGGCTTATTCGCGAGGCCGACGATACTACTATGGGGTGGATGCGAGACTATGTAGAGCGTCAAATAGACGATAGCAAATCGTGGAATATAAAGCAGAGTCTCGAGGATTTGGGTGGACAACTCTACAATGAGTTTTATCAGATTAATCATCGACAATTGCCAGAAAATCATAAGCAGTTATCGGAACTGCTATCTCTGCAAATTAAAAAATGTAGAGAAATAAAGCATAGATTTGAACAACGATTAAAAAGCTTTTCCGAAGAGTTTATGATAAAAGTTGAGGATAATGGGCTGACATCAAAAGACTTTTCACGCGAGGCTGTTTATAAGTATTATCAGAAATTTCAAAACTCAAATTTTACTGAAGAACTCGGTAAGACTCTTTGCGAATGTCTCGAAAATGCGGAAAAATTTGTAGCTAAGAAAAATGCTCATCTCATTCCACTTATGAGTAGCGTTTTTTATCCATTATTTCAAAAAACAGAAATGTTTAGAGTGGATAATATGCCTCAATATAATTCTGCCTTGTTGTGTCTGAAAAATATATATACTTTAGGGCTTCTAAGCAGGCTTTCGTCTAAAATCAATGAGAATAATAGGTCGGCAAATAGGTTTATGCTATCGGATACAGCCGTTTTTCTAAACCAAATGATAGACCAGCGAGACGCTCCTTTTATATTTGAAAAGATAGGAGCTACGATAGAGGCGATAATGATTGACGAATTTCAAGATACCTCTTCTCTACAGTGGTCGAACTTCAAGCCTCTCATCAGAGATGTGGCTGCTTCAGACCTCGGAGCTTTGCTCGTAGGTGATGTAAAGCAGAGTATATATCGTTGGCGTAATAGCGATTGGCGTATTATGAATGATATTGATAAGGACAGTGATTTGAGACAACTTCTATCTGTAGATACGCTGAAAAATAATTATCGAAGTTCGCAAAGTATTGTAGAGTTTAATAATGCATTATTTGGATATATAGTTCCCAAAATAGAGAAAAACTTGTCTGAAGAATACGAAGATTTGCCTTTTGCTAAGGCTTATAAAGATGTAGAACAAAATCCTGTAAGGCGAGATAATAATGGCTTTGTAGAGGTCTCTTTTGTGGATAAAGCTGATAGCTCGGAGGAGCAAGAGAAACGCAAAGAGTGGTTGCTATATACTCTGAAAAGACTATCAGATAAGGGATATCCTGCAAGTGATGTGTTTATTCTTTGTCGTAGAAATGCAGAAATAGAGGAGTTGGCTACTTGGATACAGGCAGACCAAAATTTGCCTCCAGCGTATAAAGCCATTGTATCGGATAAGGCTTTTGTTTTCTCCTCCTCCTCAGTTGTCTCGCTGATAATATCTATTTTTCGAGTGTTGTCTGATACTGGCATTGTCAATAAGTCCAAAAACAAGCAATCGTCAAAGTCTATTGCAAGATTTGAAATGGAATGGTTGTACGAGTCTCTTACTAAAGAGTCTGATATAAACGAAGATTTTTTAAGGTGTCTAATGCCTATGTCGCTATACGAGATTGCTTTAGAGATTGTCAAAAAGATGCCTTCAGATGTAGTCGCTTCGCAGTCGAGTTATGTATTCTCGTTTTTGGCTGAACTTATGGCTTTTCAAGCAGATAGGTCTGCAGACATAAAGGCTTTCCTTAAATTCTGGGACGAGGATTTGAGCCTTACACAAGTGCCTTCGGACGACAAGCAGGGAGTTCGCCTTATGACAGTACATACCTCTAAAGGACTCGAGGCTGGTACGGTTCTTTTGCCGTTTTCTAATCCTAAACTTGATGAACTTCGTTATTCAAACATTATTTGGTGTAATAAAATTCCCGATAACTCCGATTTTATTTTGCCTATATATCCTATAAATACGCAAAAAGATGCCTCTGTATCTCTCTTTAAGGCTGACTATAAAGCAGAGAAAGAAATGTCAATAATGGACGAACTCAATACGCTATATGTGGCTTTTACTAGAGCTAGAGATAATATGTTTGTATTCTCTCATAAATTAGATGAAGAAAAGGCAAAGAGAGATTCCTCAAATCTCGATTTTGGACATCTTATGTATTCTTATCTACAAGAGCAGAGTGGGGTAGAAAGGCAAGATGAAGTTTTTACTTGTGGCAACTTTGCTACATTTTGTCAAAAAGATAAAAAATCGAAGTGCCCAAATCCTTTTAGAGAGGATAGTGTAGAGATTTATAATCCACAGTTGGACTTCTCTCAAAGTCTGATGGAAGGCAATACTTCGGAGTTCTTCTATCAATCCAATGAGTCTCGAAGATTTCTCGATGATGAAAATTCTATCAATGATGATCGAGAAAGTATGATAGACCGTGGAAATATAATGCACGAGATATTTTCTCGTATCAATACAGAAAAAGATGTAGATGAGGCTATTCGTTCTTTAGTATTCGCTGGCGTAATATCAGATACTGATTTCGATTATTATCAATCGCAGGTACAGGAATATATCTCTCAGATATCTTCTCGCGAATGGTTGAGTGGAAAATACAATGTGCTAAATGAGAGGACTATAATAGAGAAAACTCCTCCTGCAGACCTCAAAGTATACCGACCTGATAGAGTAATGACGCTGGGCGATAAGGCTATTGTAGTAGATTATAAATTTGGACATAAGGTTTCTCTTCGATATAATTCTCAAGTCGCAGGATATATGAAGTTGCTGTCTGATATGGGATACAAAGATATAGAAGGGTATGTATGGTATGCTTCAGAGAGGAGAATTGAAGAAATTTTACTATAAATAGTTTGACTATTTTTTACTACCTTTGTCTGTTTTTTTTCTGAAAAATTCGAAACATTAAAATATAAAGTTGTATGAAAAAACCATTGTTATTGATGATGATTGGAGGCTCTATGCTTTTATCTTCGTGTGGCGGACATAAGTCCGATACTGCACTAAAATCAGGTATTAACCCTGAGTATTTGGATACTACTGCAAATCCAAAAGACGACTTTTACCAATACGCCTGTGGTGGTTGGATGAAGTTGAACCCGCTGACTGACGAGTATTCTCGTTTCGGTACATTCGACCAACTCGCAGAAAACAATCGCGAACAGTTGAAATCTCTTATCGAGGAACTATCTTCTAAAGAGCAGACTAATGGTACTGTAGAGCAAAAGATAGGCGACCTCTACAACCTCGGTATGGATACCGCTACTATCGAGGCTCAGGGCAACGCTCCTATACAGGCTTCTTTGCAGAAAATAAATGCTATTCAGAGTCTAAAGGATTTGACTCCATATCTCGCCTCTATTGCACAATATGGCGAAATGCCACTTCTTGGAATTTTCGGCAATGCTAATCCAGATAATAGCGATGAGTGTATTGCTTGGGCTTGGCAGACGGGCTTAGGTATAGGCGATAGAGACTATTATCTCGAGGCTGGATTCCAGATGCAAAGGGACGCTTATGTAAAGTATCTTACTTCATTGTTGCAGATTTCAGGTTATAGCAAGTTAGCAGGTGTAGAAGGCAAAGAAGAATCTGTTGCAAAATCTATACTTGCCTTCGAGACAAAACTTGCTAAGGCTTTTATGGATAAAAATACTATGCGTGATCCATTTGCTACAAAGAATGTGATGTCTTTTGCTGACTTTAAGAAAATCATTCCAGCCATCGACCTCGATACTTATGTAAATACTATCGGAATCAAGGTAGACAATCTGAATGTAGGTCAAGTAGATTACTTTAAGCAACTCAATACAATTCTCAACTCTGAGGATATAAATAATATCAAGCATTATCTTGCTGCTCAATCTATTTCTGGTGCGGCTCCATATCTTAGCAAGGCTTTTGTAGATGCTCATTTTGATTTCTATAGCCGTACAATGTCGGGTGTAAAAGAGCAGAAACCACGCTGGAAACGCATTACCTCTGTAGTAGAGGGTAGTCTTGGCGAGGCTTTAGGACAAATTTATGTAAAAAAGTATTTCCCAGAATCATCTAAAAAGAGAATGGTACAACTCGTAGATAATCTAAAACTTGCTCTAAAAGAGCGTATCGCTCAAAATACTTGGATGGCAGACTCTACCAAACAGAAAGCATACGAAAAACTTGATGCTTTTATTGTAAAAATTGGCTATCCTGACAAATGGAGAGATTATTCAGCACTTACTATCGATAAGTCGAAAACATATTTTGAGAATCTTGAGGCTGCCTCTAAGTTTGAGATGGACTATAGTTTCTCAAAAATAGGTAAACCTGTAGATAAAATGGAGTGGGGTATGACGCCTCAGACCGTCAATGCTTATTACAATCCATCTACCAACGAGATTTGTTTCCCTGCTGGTATCCTTCAAGTGCCATTCTTCGACCCAGAGGCTGACGACGCATTCAACTATGGTGCTATAGGTGTGGTAATCGGTCACGAGATGTCTCACGGCTTCGACGACGCTGGTAGAAACTACGATAAACTTGGAAATCTCACTGACTGGTGGAGTAAAGAGGACGGCGAAAACTTCAAACAACGCACCCAAATCCTTGTTGATTGGTTCAACGGCATTGAGGTAATAGCAGGTACTTTCGCTAATGGTCAGTTTACTTTGGGAGAAAATATCGCCGACAACGGTGGCTTGAATATCTCTTACACTGCAATGCAGAAGGCTATTCAAGAAGGACAGGTAAATCCAAATGAAATGGACGGATTTAATGCAGATAAGCGTTTTTTTATAGCATACGCACAGGTATGGGCTGCCAATATCCGTGATGAAGAGATTGTTCGCCGTACCAAAGAAGATGAACACTCTTTAGGTAAATGGCGTGTAAATGGCACATTGCCACACATTAATCCTTTTGCTGAGGCTTATGGACTCCAAGAGGGCGATGGTATGTTCCTTTCGCCAGATAAGCGAGCTTTGATTTGGTAAAATAGTTTTTTTACCTTTTATAATAAAAAGACAACTCCAAAAAAAGAGTTGTCTTTTGTGTTTTTAGATATAAACTATATGGATAAAAACTCACAAAACAAACTATTTTTCATAACTTTGCAAAAGTAAATCAAAAACCACTCTCTATTACACATTATGCTTATATATATTCTAATAGGATTTCTACTCGGAGGAACTCTTTCGATACTTGTATATGCGCTATCTGCTAAAAACCAGAAAATACTCGAAAAGGAATTGGAGAATACAAAAAATGAAAAATCTTCGATCGAGATTAATTTTTCTTATGCTAAAGACGAAATTTCTCGCCTGAAAGCAGACAATAAAGCCCTTGAGGTAGAGATTGCAAAGACAAAAGAGGCTTCAGATATGCAGAAGTCTGAATTCCTTGCTATGAAAGATGAGATGAATAAAGAGTTCCATCTTTTAGCCAATAATATATTTGAGAAAAAGACTCTACAACTATCACAAATCAATGAAGAGAAGATTGGCTATATTCTAAATCCATTGAAAGAAAATATCAGTAGATTTGAAAAAAAGGTAGAGGAAACTTATAGCCAAGAGACGCGCGAAAAAGCCTCCCTTAAGGCACAAATAGAGATGATAGTAAGCCAAAATAAGCAAATTAGCCAAGATGCACAACGCCTTACATCTGCTCTAAAAGGCGATAAAAAACTACAAGGTAACTGGGGAGAAATACAGTTGGAGCAGATACTTCAATACTCTGGTCTACAAGAGGGCGTACATTACAACAAACAAGTTTTCTCTAAAAACGAAAACGGAGAAAGGCAGATACCCGACTATATAATAAACCTTCCTGAGGATAAACATTATGTTATAGACAGTAAGGTGTCTTTAGTAAGTTACGCTCAATACTTCGCTTCAGAGACAGAGGAGGAGAAGGTACGAATTGAGCGAGTAATAGTATCAGACATAAAGAAACACATTGATACTTTAAGCAAAAAGAATTATCATAATATTTTTGCCCAATCGCCTGATTTTGTCTTTATGTTTGTTGCCATAGAACCTGTGTTGCTTATAGCTATGAATGCCGACAAAGACCTTTTTCAATACGCTTTTAGTCGCAACATTATTTTGGTATCCAACACGACTCTACTTGCTACACTGAAAACTGTATCTTTCGTATGGACGCAAGAGAATCAAAGAAAGAATGTAATGGAGATAGCCGAGACTGGTGGCAAGTTGTATGATAAATTTGTAGGCTTTATAGAAAATCTGATAAAGGTAGGAAAGGGTATGGACGCCTCGAAAGAAATATACGAATCGGCTATGAACCAGCTGTTTAAGACTAATTCAGACGGGCAATACACCGCCAATACTATAATAGGAATGACCGAAAAACTAAAAAAACTCGGGGCAAAGGCTTCAAAACAAATACCTCAACAACTTATCGACAGAGCAACTAACGAATGAAACTAATAGACGATATTCTAAAATATAAAAGCCTTTCTGTAGTTGGGTTAGCTAAAAATGTAGGAAAGACAGAGACTCTCAATTTTATTTTGAGGAATCTACAAAATTCTACTAAAACTGTTGCTATAACCTCTATTGGCATAGACGGTGAGACTACTGATGCTGTAACTCTTACTGAGAAACCTGAAATTACCGTATATCCGAATATGCTATTTACTACTGCCGAAAAACTATTTATGCAGAAGCGACCACATTCCGAGATACTCGACATATCCATAGAGGAGACCATATTTGGGCGCCTCGTTACGGCTCGGACACTACAGAGAGGTAAAGTTCTTCTTTCTGGAGCAGCCAATACTGCTATGCTCAGAAAAATCATATCCCGCAACGCTACATTAGGAGCAGACCTTACTATTGCAGACGGAGCCTTGTCGCGTCTGAGTCTGGCTTCGCCTGCTACTACAGAGGCGATGATTTTAGCCACAGGAGCTGCATTGTCTTCTAATATCGACACGCTCGTAAGGCAAACTAAATTTATATGCCAACTCATTGATATGGAAGAGTTTGAATTGCCGATAGGTACTAATACAGACAATCTAACAAGCGACATATATTACATAAAAGATAGAGAAATAATCCCGCTCGGACTGCCTTCTGCCCTTGCTATCAATTCGCTTACAAAAACTCAATTAGATGAATTGAAAGAGAGTCGTCAAATCCTCATAATAGGTATTTTGTCAAATAAGATTATTGACTTTCTTATAGCGCATCAATTGGCAAAATCTACTACAATCATAGCACGCGACTTTTCTACTATATTTGTAAGCGATATAAAGTACAATCTTTTTTGTAAACTCGGGGGAGAGTTTAGAGTTCTGAAAAAGACGAATCTTTTAGCACTTACAGTCAATCCTACCTCTCCTCAAGGTATTACTCTAAATTCAGAAGTTTTATGTAGCAAGTTGTCTGAGGCTACAGGGAAAATGGCGTTTGATGTTAGAAAATAGCCTTTATGAACTTTTATGCTAACAGCATAAAAAAATAGATAAATAAAAAGAAGTAGCCGGCAATAATCGACTGCTTCTTTTTATTTTATAATCCTAATTTCTTAGTCCTTAAACTTAGCACAAAGATATTCTCTGTTGAGGCGAGCGATGTGTGTCAAAGATACTGATTTAGGACACTCAGCCGCACAAGCACCTGTATTTGTACAGTTGCCGAAACCGAGTTCGTCCATCTTTGCTACCATAGCTTTAGCACGAGCTGCTCTTTCTACTTGTCCTTGTGGCAAAAGAGCCAATTGGCTTACCTTAGCTGCTACAAATAGCATAGCCGAACCGTTTTTACAAGCTGCTGCACAAGCACCGCAACCAATACAACTTGCAGCGTCCATAGCCTCATCTGCTACTGGTTTAGGTATTGCAATAGCATTCGCATCTGGAATACCTCCTGTATTTACACTTACATATCCGCCTGCTTGGATTATCTTATCGTAGGCATTTCTATCTACCATAAGGTCTTTGATAACAGGGAATGCACGGCTACGCCAAGGCTCAATAGTGATAGTCTCACCGTCGTGAAATCTACGCATGTGGAGCTGGCAAGTAGTTATCTCTTGGTCTGGTCCGTGAGGATGTCCGTTGATATATAGCGAACACATACCGCAGATACCCTCTCTACAGTCGTGATCGAAAACCACAGGCTCTTTGTGTTCAGCTATCAATTGCTCGTTTAGTATATCAATCATTTCGAGGAACGAAGCCTCTGTAGATATATTTTTTAGGTCGTATGTCTCGAAGTGTCCTTTTACCTTTGGACCAGCCTGACGCCATACTTTTACTTTTATATTGATATTCTTTTCCATAACTCTCTTATGCTTTATAATTACGGGTTTTTCTTTCGGTAAATTCGTATGTCAAATCCTCTTTGATAAGTTCAGGGTCTTGCTCCTCGCCTTTATATAGCCAGCAAGCAGCGTAAGAGTATTTATCGTCTTGGCGAAGAGCCTCTCCATCCTCTGTTTGATACTCCTCGCGGAAGTGTCCTCCACAAGACTCGTTGCGGTTTAGTCCGTCCATTGCCATAAGATAACCTATGTCGATAAAGTCAGCCAATCTAAGAGCTTTTTCCAATTCGATATTCATCTCTGTAGCATTGCCCGGAATATATACATTAGACCAGAACTCTTTCTTCAAATCTTTGATTTTTACCAAGGCAGCCTTAAGCGACTCTTCTGTTCTGCCCATTCCTACAAAATCCCACATAATATGTCCAAGTTTCTTATGGAGAGTATCTACAGACTCTGTACCTTTTACATTTATCAAATGAGCGATTTTGTCTTTTACGCTATTCTCTGCTTCTACAAATTCAGGTAGGTCTGTGCTGAAACGAGGCACTTGGATTTGGTCTGCCAAATAGTTTTGCATTGTATAAGGCAATACAAAATATCCGTCAGCTAATCCCTGCATTAGAGCAGAAGCTCCGAGACGGTTAGCCCCGTGGTCAGAGAAGTTAGCCTCACCGATAGCGAATAGACCTTTGATAGATGTCTGCAATTCATAATCTACCCAAATACCTCCCATTGTATAGTGAATAGCAGGGTAAATCATCATTGGAGTTTCGTATGGGTTTTCGTCTGTAATCTTCTCATACATCTGGAATAAGTTGCCATATTTTTGAGCTACTACATCTCTACCCATTCTCTCTATTGCATATTTGAAGTCGAGATAAACAGCCAGACCTGTACTATTTACACCGAAGCCAGCATCGCAACGCTCTTTAGCAGCACGAGAGGCCACATCTCGAGGCACCAAGTTGCCAAACGCAGGATAACGGCGTTCGAGGTAGAAGTCGCGGTCTTCGTCAGGTATTTGAGTTGGTTTCAATTTGCCTGCACGGATTGCTTCTGCATCTTCTTTCTTTTTTGGTACCCAAATACGACCATCATTACGCAAAGACTCAGACATAAGTGTAAGCTTACTTTGATAGTCGCCATGCACAGGAATACAAGTTGGGTGAATCTGAGCAAAACAAGGATTTGCAAAGAAAGCACCTTTTCTATAACACTGCATTGCAGCCGAACCGTTAGATGCCATTGCGTTAGTTGATAGGAAAAATGCATTTCCGTATCCACCAGTAGCTATTACTACTGCATGTGCTGCAAATCTTTCCAATTTACCAGTAACGAGGTTACGAGCAATAATACCTCTTGCCCTCTCTACTCCGTCTTTGTCCTTTATCATTACCAACTCTACCATTTCATGGCGTTGATAAAGTTTTACACTTCCTTTATGAATCTGACGGGATAGTGCAGAATAAGCACCGAGCAGAAGTTGTTGTCCTGTCTGTCCCTTTGCGTAGAATGTACGAGATACTTGAGCTCCACCGAAAGAACGGTTGTCGAGCAGACCTCCGTATTCGCGTGCGAAAGGAACTCCTTGTGCTACACATTGGTCAATAATATCATTTGATACTTCAGCCAAACGATATACATTTGCCTCTCTTGCACGATAGTCACCTCCTTTTATTGTATCATAAAATAGACGGAAGATAGAGTCACCGTCGTTTTGATAGTTTTTAGCAGCATTTATACCGCCTTGTGCAGCGATAGAGTGAGCGCGGCGTGGAGAGTCTTGGATACAGAAGTTCAACACATTAAATCCAAGTTCGCCAAGCGAAGCAGCTGCGGAGGCACCAGCCAAACCAGTTCCTACTACGATAACATCTAATCGGCGTTTGTTAGCAGGGTTTACAAGTTTTTGATGTGCCTTATAATTCGACCATTTTTCAGCCAAAGGTCCCTCTGGTACTGGTGTTTTGAAAGTACCGTTTTCTATTTTTATATTGTTATTATCCATAATATAATCTCTACGATAAGATAGTTTTGAAAATTACCAAATAAACATAGTTTCGCCATTAGCAATAGCCATTGAACCGAAATATAACACTACGGCTACAAATAACAATACTACGATAGTCGCTACGATATTACCAATGCATTTGATACGATTGAACCAAATTTGGTTGCTCCAGCCAAATGTCTGAAGTCCGCTCCAAACGCCGTGAGTAAGGTGCATCCAAAGTCCGCCAAGCCATACAAGATAAAGCACACAATACACAGGATTTGCGAAAAGTGTTTTGATGTAGAAGTAGCCGTCTGTAGCCAACATCATTTGCAAAGCATCTACATCGCAACCCATTTTGTGAGCAATCTCTACATACTGCATTTTGAACCAGAAATTGTAGAGGTGAAGCACCATAAAACCTATTACTATAATACCCAACACAAGCATATTCTTAGAGGCAACCTCTACTTCTGCTCGTCTGCCTTCCATAGCATAACGGTCGTTGCCACGAGCTTTGTAGTTTTGCATAGTCAGTACTATAGCAAATACGAAGTGTAATGCTACCAAGGCACCAAGCCCTACAGTACCTACTAAAGCATACCAATTTGCACCTAAGAAATGGCAAATAGCATTGTAGCCTTCAGGCGAGAATATCGCCACAAGGTTCATAGTCCCGTGAAATAGCAAAAACAGCACCAAAGCGATACCTGTAATTCCCATCACGAACTTTCTTCCGATAGAAGAGTTAATTAACCACATAGATTTTTTTGATTTAGTTTATAATTAATTTATTTGATTTTCAACGCATTAAAAATCCGTAAAAAATTTGTTAAAGGTACTATTTTTTTTTGGATTGACAAAATAAATGTTGTTATAGATAAATGTGAAAGTTGTAGTTGTGAAAAAAATTTGGTCAGGTGAAAAAAATGTATTACCTTTGCAATCCAATATCGCGGGATAGAGCAGTGGTAGCTTGTCAGGCTCATAACCTGAAGGTCGTTGGTTCGAATCCAGCTCCCGCTACTAACGCAGGTCGTAGTCAATTACGCTCTGCGTTTTTTTTGTAAAAAATAGATGGTAAATGATACAAAAAAAGCCGTCTCGTAGGGCGGCTTGTTCTTTTCTGTGCTACCTGAAGGAATTATTCAGCAACAACTGCAGCAACTGAATCAACTACTACAGCAGCAACAGAATCAACAGCTACAACCTCTTCAACTACAGCCTCTTCTACAACAGTAGCAACTGAATCAACAGCCTCTGTAGCTTTAGTAGCGCCTCCGCAAGATGCGAAAGATACTGCAACGATAGCAGCAACGAACAATACGATTTTCTTCATTTTCTTTACTGATTAAAAATTAATGTATATGCGTTAAAAAAATAACACGCAAAAGTAATACTTTTTTTTCTTATGAGTGAGTTTTTCTAAAACTTTTTTCAAAAAACTTTTGCTTTGGTAAAATATCAACCAGTATCTATACAGTCAATATGTTTGTTATCAATTAGTTATAGGTAAATAAATAATTTTCTTTGTTTCGAAAAAATCCTCTTGAAAGTACTCGGAAATATCTTGTATCTGTGTGTGTGGAAACTCTTTAGTCTCTTCTGCCAAATCGCCTCCCTTTAGAGCAATAATCCCATTAGGCAAAGCATTGCGTTGGTGCTTCGCTATATTTTTTTGCGATACTCTCACTAAATCATTGAGCCTAAGAGCTGCCCGCGATATTACAAAGTCATATTTGCCTTTTACCTCCTCCATTCGCCTATTCTCAAATATACAATTATCCAATCCTATTGCCTTAGATACTTCGGAGGCTACGCGGATTTTTTTTGCAATAGAATCTAACAGCGTAAAACGACACTCTGGAAACATTATGGCTAAAGGAATAGCAGGGAAACCTCCACCTGTACCGACATCAATAATTTCAGTATCTGGTGTAAAGCGAGTAAATTTGGCTATAGAGAGAGAATGTAAAATATGATGGAGGTAAATATGGTCAATATCTTTCCTTGAGATAACATTTATCTTCTCGTTCCACTCTCTATACAAATCAAACAGGGCAGCAAACATTGAGGTTTGCTGCTCTGTAATGTATGGAAAGTATTTTTTTATTAATTCCATTATCTCTTATTTAATGATATCTTCTATTTCGTTGGCATGGAGATTGCGACCTACAATCATACCATTTTTATCTATCAAAATAGTAGCTGGAATAGCCTGAACAGCATACATGGCTGCAAATTTACTACTCCATTGGTTTAGGTCTGATACATGCTTCCAAGCCAAATCATATTGCTTGACTGCACCAGCCCAATCTTCCTTTTTGCTGTCGAGAGAAACCCCAAGTATTTCAAGTTTTTTACCTTTATATTTGCTATAAAGAGCCTTCAGAGAAGGGAGAGACTTGATACATGGACCACACCACGAAGCCCAGAAGTCTACCAATACATACTCAGTTTTTCCTACCATAGAAGAGAGTTTTAGGCTGTCTCCTGCAATCGTTTGAGCTGAGAAGTCGATAAACGGTTGTCCTACAGAAGATTTACGCTCCTGTTCGATAGTCGAGGCTATCTTAGCAATTCTTTCGTCTTGCTTCAACTCTTCGCTGAAAGAGGCTATCAATTCTGCCTTCTGGTCGATACTCATACCCCAGTAAGAAGCATAAAATGCAATCTTTCCCATCAGATTATCAGCATTCTCTTTGGCATACTTGTATCCGAGTGTAATATATTTTTGGTCGAGGTCTCTCTCTAAAGAATCTTTGACAACCTGTGGAGCATCGGCATATTTTGTTTGAATCTCTTCGTATTCTGCGTCAATCTTTTTACTCTCAGAGTTGAATTGGGCAAATTTATCATTCAAAGGAGTTCCACTAACTGCAACTTTGCCATTTTGCAATACCAAAGCCTCTATTACGCCTTCCTCCAAGACAATCTGACCGCCAGCAACCTCATCGCTCGCCATATCGCCTATTACCAAAAGAGCCAAATCTGGCTTACCTACGATATTTTTTATACGGAACTTGCCGTTTTCTACTACAGCACTATCTACGGCAGTGCCAGCAGAGTTTACTATATATACCTTTTTGCCATTCAAATTGCCGTTCTCTACCGTGCCGTTGATTTTCATATTTGATTTATCGCAAGCAATAAGCATTAGAGCCGACAAAAGTAATAAATTTAACTTTTTCATATCTATAACTGTTTTTAATGTTGTTTCTAAAAGAAAATTTTCAGCAAAGGTACTATTTTTTATTGAAAGAAAATTTTATTAAAAAATAGTTTTTCTCTATCAACATTTAACTATTCGGCTACGAACTTCAATCCTACTATAGAGACTATCAGAGTTGTTAGGAAAAATATTCTCCAAAAAGAGGCTGGCTCGCCAAAATACAATACGCCTACCAATACTGTCCCTACTGCTCCAATGCCTGTCCATACAGCATAAGCTATGCCAATAGGTAAGGTTTGTGTGGCTTTAGTAAGCAGTAGCATACTGATAGAGCAAGCCACTACGAAGCCTATATACCATCCTACCTTCTCTAATCCTATAGAAGAATGCCCTTTGCCTAAACAGAAAGCAAAGACAGTCTCAAACATACCTGCTATTATCAATACTATCCAACTCATCTTCACCTAAAAAGCCTCATTTACTGTTATGTAAAAATACCAATCGCGGTCGTAATTCTGACGGGCCACATCGAAACGAACATTAGCTCTCTCCTTATTGAACTGAACACGAAGACCTACGCCGTAGGCTATTTTGGGTTTTTCAAAGTCCATGTTTTCCCAGCAATATACATCTCCAATGCTTGCAAAAGCAGCCGCTCTGAAAATACTCCATATTGGGATACGCAATTCGGCTTGTGCTACTGCTACGATGTCGTCTTTCCACATATTGGTTCGAAATCCTCGCATTATGTCCGTCCCTCCAAATGTAGGTAGCATTTGAAATGGTCGCTGTTTTTTCTGAGGAAGCGTCATTTCCGAATATAGCTGATAAGCAAAAATAAATTGCTTATAGATAGGTAAAAAATGGCGAAAATCAGCCTGAATTTTATTCAGAGAGGTCTCATTTTGCAACTTAAAATAGTGCGTGGCTACAATTTTTCCAAACAATCCTCGATATGGGTAAACCGTATTGTCTCGCGTATCGTAGCTCAGTAGCATACCGAGCCCAAACATAGTGTATCTGTCGAATCCAACTATGTTAAATCGCCTTCCCAATTCCTCCTTTGGCAGTCCTTTGGGCTCCTCAATCCTTGCATGTAGGTTAAGTCCTACAAATAAATTTTCTGCCACTTTATTTTGAGGTTGGATATTGAGAGCGAAGCTGTTATAGTAGTATGATATTGGCGAGATGTTTCCAGTCTCGTCAAGCATTAGGTTGTTATATACATTTCCTATACCATAGAAGTTGTCTGTATAGTGCTTATAGTCCAGCGTAGCGTATAGTATCCAATTTTGTCTTCTGCCAATATGTACATTAACTGATGCACTTATCTCGTATTGTTTGTTAAGCGTGGCTAAAGCCTTGAAGTTAACTAAACTTGTTTTTGAGTTCTCTATTTTTTTGTTGTGGAAATAGTACCCTCCTACTACACCAAAAGCCCAAGAAGTCTCGGGCTGATATGAAGCGATAGGAGCTGCTACAAAGTTTAGACCATTTGATAGCAATCGCTTGATTAGGTTCTCTCTCTCTGGCTTAGGAGCAGTCGTCTGTACTATGACTTCTTCCACTGTATCTAAATAAACGCTATCTGATACTGTCTGCGAACTTAATGACAGACAAAAAGTCCCAAATAGCCACACAACTGCCATTCTCAAAAGAGCATTCGACATTTTTGTATAAAAAGCCAAAAGTTTATTAGCCTTATACGGTCATTATCTCTTTCTCTTTTGCAGAGAATAGTTCGTCAAGTTTTTTGATAAATCTATCGTGAGCTTTCTGTACCTCTGCCTCTGCGTCTTTTTCTACATCTTCTGGCATACCGTTTTTTATCTCTTTTTTCAATTTATCAATAGCCTCTCTACGAGCATTACGGATGCTGATTTTAGCCTCTTCTACTGCTCCGCCAGCCTGCTTTACAAGTTGCTTACGGCGCTCCTCTGTAAGCGGTGGGATGCCCAAACGGATTACCTCGCCATTATTAGCAGGAGTAATACCTACATCACTCGCCAAAATTGCCTTTTCTATGACAGGAATAAGATTTTTTTCCCAAGGCTGAATAGTAATGGTTTTAGCGTCAGGCGTAGATACTGTAGCTACAGAAGATAGAGGCGACATATTGCCGTAATAATCCACTCTTACTCCGTCTAATATCTTTACATTTGCCTTTCCTGCACGAATATGAGCCAAAGCCTCATCGAGAAAATTTACAGACATAGACATTTCCTCTACTGCTGCGTCAATATACTTTTTTGCTTGTTCGTTTACCATAAAAAATAGATTAAAGTTTCAAAAAGCAAAGTTACCATTTTTTTGTGATATTTCCTGTAGTTTTTTGTTGCAGATAATAATAAAATGAGACTTTGATTTTTCTTTTTTGCCAGCGAATAGAAAAATAGTATATTTGCAGATTAGTTTTAGATAAAGTAAAATTATAACTAAAAATTAAATATTTATGGCTAAAGTTAGAGGTGCTGTGGTAGTTGATACCGAGCGTTGTAAAGGGTGCGACTTGTGCGTTCAGGCGTGTCCAAAAAGCGTTTTAGAGTTGAACGCAAAAGTAAACTCCAAGGGATACCATTACTCTTATATGGTACGCGAGGAGGATTGCATTGGTTGCATGTCGTGCGGACTTGTGTGCCCAGATGCAGTTATCACGGTTTATAAAGTAAAACTTAACGATTAAAAAGGAGGAAAAGTCATGGATCAAGATGTAAAATTGATGAAAGGAAATGAAGCGATTGCTCACGCAGCAATTCGTTGTGGTGCAGACGGATACTTTGGTTATCCTATCACACCACAGTCTGAGGTAATGGAAACCCTAATGGATTTAGCTCCATGGAATACTACAGGAATGGTAGTGCTTCAGGCAGAGAGCGAGGTAGCGGCTATCAATATGGTTTATGGTGGTGCTGGTTGCGGTAAAAAGGTAATGACTTCGTCTTCTTCTCCTGGTATGTCGTTGAAGCAAGAGGGTATTTCTTATATAGCAGGAGCTGAATTGCCTTGTCTACTCGTAAATGTAATGCGCGGCGGTCCTGGTCTTGGAACTATTCAGCCTTCTCAGGCAGACTATTTTCAAGCAGTAAAAGGTGGCGGACACGGCGACTATCGCTTGATTACTCTGGCTCCATCTACTGTGCAAGAGATGGCAGACTTCGTAGACCTCGGTTTCGAACTTGCTTTCAAATACAATAACCCTGCTATGATACTTTCTGACGGTATCGTAGGACAAATGATGGAAAAAGTAGTGTTGCCTCCTTTCAAGCCTCGCAGAACAGAGGAGGAGGTACGCAAACAATGCCCTTGGGGTACTATGGGTAAACTTGATGGTGAAAAACGCCACATTATTACATCTCTTGCACTCGAGGCTGATGTAATGGAGGAGACTAACCACCGTCTACAAACTAAATATGCTAAAATACAAGAGACAGAGGTTCGCTACGAGGAGACAATGTGTGAAGATGCTGACTATGTATTTACAGCATTTGGTTCTGCTGCTCGCCTATGTAAGAGTGCTATGGAGATATTACGCCAGGAGGGTATCAAGGTAGGAGTACTTCGTCCTATTACTTTGTGGCCTTTCCCTACTAAAGAGATAGAGGCTTTGGCTCAGAGAGTAAAAGGCTTTATGTCTATAGAACTTTCTGCTGGACAGATGGTAGAGGATGTTCGCCTTGCTGTAAACGGTAGAGTTCCTGTAGAGTTCCACGGTCGTATGGGCGGTAATATTCCTTCTGCTGAGGAAATCGTAGAAAAATTCAAAGAAAAATTTAATATAAAGTAAATAGTTAACCACAAAAAAGATAATTTGTTATGACAACTCAAGATATAATTAAACCCGAAAATTTGGTTTATGGTAAGACCAAATTGTTGACAGACAATGTAATGCACTATTGTCCCGGTTGTAGTCACGGTGTTATCCACAAACTTATCGCCGAGGTAATCGAGGAGATGGGTATTCAAAATGACACTATCGCAGTGGCTCCTGTAGGTTGTGCAGTATTCGCCTACAACTATATAGATGTAGATTGGCAAGAGGCTGCTCACGGTAGAGCTCCTGCTGTAGCTACTGCTATCAAACGCCTTATGCCAGAGCGTTTCGTGTTTACTTATCAAGGTGATGGTGACCTTGCTGCTATCGGTACTGCAGAGACTATACACGCCTGCAACCGTGGCGAAAATATCGCTATATTCTTTGTAAATAATGCTATCTATGGTATGACTGGCGGACAGATGGCTCCTACTACTTTAGAGGGAATGAAGACCGCTACTTGCCCTGAGGGTAGAGACCATACTATCAACGGTTATCCTTTGCGTATCAGCAACCTTTTGGCAGAGATAGACGGTACTTGCTATGTTACTCGCCAGAGCGTAGAGAAACTTGCAAATGTAATCAAAGCTAAAAAGGCTATCAGAAAGGCTTTCGAAAACTGCCGCGACAAGAAAGGTACATCTGTAGTAGAGTTTGTATCTACTTGTAATACTGGTTGGGGTATGACTCCTCACAAGTCTAACTTATGGATGCAAGAGAATATGTGGGCTAAATATCCTCTTGGAGATTTGAAAAACAATTAATCAATAAAAAAGTAAGAGTTTAATAATATGAAAAGAGAGATAATTATAGCAGGTTTCGGCGGACAAGGTGTATTGTCAATGGGTAAAATTTTGGCTTACTCTGGACTTATCGAAGATAAAGAGGTAACTTGGATGCCTGCTTACGGACCAGAACAACGCGGAGGTACTGCTAATGTAACTGTTCAAATCAGCGATAACAAAATTTCTTCGCCTATCCTAAAATTTTATGATGTAGCTATCGTGCTAAACCAGCCATCTATGGATAAGTTTGAGGAGAGAGTAAAACCTGGTGGTATCCTTATCTACGACCCAAATGGTATTACCCACAAGCCTACTCGTACTGATATCTCTGTTTATAGCATTGACGCTACAAACAAAGCTATCGAAATGGGGGCTCAGAAGACTTTCAATATGATGGTACTCGGTGGATTGCTTCATGTGGACCCAATGGTAAAGAGCGAGACTGTAATGTTGGCTCTTAAGAAGTCTCTACCAGAACGCCACCATAAACTTCTTCCTGCTAACGAAGAGGCTATGAAAGTAGGTATGGCTCTTATCAAAAAAGAGAACTAATTGGCTTTAGTCAATTCCTTATATAAAGAAAAGACTTCCTAAAATAAGGGAGTCTTTTCTTTATATCAATGCTTTTTGATATATATAGCCATAAAACAAAAGCGATAACTTTTGGGTTATCGCTTTGCTCTCCCTCTTGGACTTGAACCAAGGACCCTCTGATTAACAGTCAGATGCTCTAACCAACTGAGCTAAGGAAGAATTTTTGTTTTTTCTCGTTTTGAGATTGCAAAGGTAGTGCTTTTTTTTTAATCCACAAAACTTTTTTGTGAGTTTTTTGCTAATCTCCTATTATTCAGCGATATTTTTTGCAATACGCTCTGCTATTGCAATCATTTCTTCAGGTGAAAACTGCTTTTTCTGCCCACGGAAGTCCATATCGCTCTCTTTGCAAAGTGGCACAAGGTGAATATGAGCGTGATTTACCTCCATACCCAATACTGCTACGCCAATACGACTACACTCTACAGATTTTTTGAGCCCTTCAGCTACTTTTTTTGCAAATGACATCAATCCAATATAGGTAGTGTCATCGAGGTCAAATAAATAATCTACCTCTTTTTTGGGAATTACCAGAGTGTGCCCCTCCTGCATAGGATTTATATCGAGAAAAGCATAATAATCTTCGTTTTCAGCTACCTTATAACTTGGTATTTCGCCACGAACAATTTTTGAAAAAATAGTCATACTACAAAAGCCTCCTCGATTATTTATAGAGAAATACTTACTATTTCTAGTTGCAAAACTCCAGCAGGGACTGTTATCTCTGCTATATCTCCTACTTTTTTGCCAAGCAACCCTTTTCCTATAGGAGTATTTATAGCAATCTTGCCCTCACGGAAATTTGCCTCGTTTTCAGATACAAGAATGTAGGTCATAGTCTGCTTTGTTTTTTGGTTGCGTACCTCTACCTTATTTAATATCTGTACTGTGTCTGTATTTAGCTTGCTTTCGTCTATAATGCGAGCATTAGCCAAGGTCTCTTTCATCTGAGCAATCTTCATTTCTAGCAATCCTTGAGCCTCTTTTGCTGCGTCATATTCAGCGTTTTCTGACAAGTCGCCCTTATCTCTGGCCTCTGCTATTTGAGCAGAAATTGCTTTCCTATCTACTGCTTCCATTCTCGCTATATCTTCGGCTAACTTCTTGTAGCCTTCTTCTGTCATATAAGATACTGCCATAATTTTCTTTATTTTAAAAATAAGATAAACAAAGAGAATTCCGACTTTTTAAGCCGAAATCCCTTGCTTTATGAAAAAAACTTTTCGGCAAAGTTACACTTTTTTTTCTTATTGGCAAAATGAAAGAAATCTAAATACAAATAAAAATCGTACCTTTGCGTAGTTTTTCAAAGCAAATATAGGAGATATATAAAATTGAGAAAAGGAGTAGTTGATATTATTACGCTTGGTTGCAGTAAAAACTTGGTTGACTCGGAAAGGCTGATGAAACAATTTTCATCTTCGGGACTTATAGCACGCCACGAGCCAGAGAAACTTGCAGGAGAGATAGTAGTGATAAATACATGTGGCTTCATAGAGAGTGCAAAGGAGGAGTCTATAAATACAATACTTTCTGCTATAGAGATGAAAAAATCTCGTAAGGTAGGCAAGGTAATAGTAATGGGTTGTCTTTCTGAACGATATATGGACGAACTAAAAGCAGAACTTCCTGAAGTTGATAGATTCTACGGCAAATTCAATTGGAAAGAGATAATATCAGACCTCGGGCTTCTCTATAATCCTCTGCTCGAAAATCAACGCTCCGTATCTACGCCAAGTCATTCGGCATACTTGAAAATTTCTGAGGGTTGTAATCGCCAATGCTCATACTGTGCGATTCCTCTGATTACGGGCAAACATCGCTCTCGTTCGATAGAAGACATATTGGAGGAGGCAAAGTCGCTAAGCCAACAAGGAGTACGGGAAATAAATCTAATAGCCCAAGACTTAACATATTATGGCAAGGACCTATACAGAAAACATGCTATTGCCGAACTTGTAGATAGAATAGCTGGCATAGACGGGCTGGAGTGGATCCGCTTACACTATGCCTATCCTCACGACTTTCCAAAAGATTTATTGCAGACAATCGCCAGCAATCCAAATGTATGCAATTACTTAGATATGGCTCTGCAACACATTTCCGACTCTATGCTGAAGAAGATGAGGCGACACATTACCAAGCAAGAGACCTACGACTTAATATCGGAGATACGAGAGGCGGTACCTGGTATACATCTACGCACTACGCTTATGGTAGGACACCCAGAGGAGACTGATGAAGACTTTGAGGAACTTAAAAATTTTGTGCAAAATATAGAGTTTGAGCGTCTCGGAGCTTTTGCCTACTCACACGAAGAGGGAACTTACGCTGCTAAAAATTATAAAGATGATGTTCCGTTTGCTGTAAAGCAAAAGAGACTTGAGGAGATAATGAACCTGCAAGAAATTATAGCTGAGAAGAAAAATAGACAGAAGGTAGGGCAGACGCTAAAAGTTTTGATAGATAAAAAAGATGGCGATTACTATATCGGTCGTAGCGAGTTTGATTCGCCTGAGGTAGATTGCGAGGTGCTATTGCCTACTGATAGAAGATTGAAAATCGGCAACTTCTATACAGTAGAAATTACCGACTGTCAGTCGTTTGACCTATTTGGTGTGGTGGTCTAAACCAATCCTATTACCAAATCCTTTTCGGTCTCAATAAAGTAAATTTTGTCTTCTCTGGCAAGCCAGCCAAGAGCAGCATAAATCTCTTTGTCTTTAAGTTTTGTGGCTTTTTTTAGGGCTTTTATGTCAAGAGTGCCTGCTAAAAGAGCATTCCATATAAGACCTGCATTTGTTCCTATTCTCTCTTTCATATCAGTTGTGTTGTTTATCGAAAACAATAGCAAAATTGCTCTACAAAGATAGTAAAATTTTATCACAAAACAATGCATTGATATCAGAATGATTAGATACACGCTTTACGCATTTATCTTGCAAATAAGATACATATTTTCCCATTTTGTTTTTTTGCGTTTTAGACTCTTGTAAGTCTTTGCTTTTCAATAAACAAGTATGTTTGGCTTTTTGTTGATATAAATTATATCTGTGTTTTGTTGCTAAAAATCGTAACTTTGCAAGATACCTAATTTTCAAATATAAAAACTATAACTATCTGATGAATAACGATATACGCAGCCGATTGAAGGGAGATAAGGTTATTTGGATTATCTATTTTTTGCTTACAACTATATCTGTAGTAGCGGTGTTTAGTGCCTCTTCTCAGCTTGTAGTAGGCTCGGGTAAAGTGTTGAGTATTATGCTAAAGCATATAATGCTTATAGGTATGGGCTTTGTTATTCTTTTGATAGTCTATGCTATGAAGCTCAAGTGGGTAAAATTATTGTCATTTTTTATAGTAATAATGATTTTGCCAATACTTGTATATTTGCTTTTGGGAGGCGAATCCCACCAAGGAGCGGCGCGTACATTTTTTGGCTTTCAGCCTTCGGAGTTTGCTAAGTTTGGATTGATAGTATTTGCTGCCTCTGCTATGTCGAAGTTGCAAGAGACCAATTTTGATACAACTATATTTAGGTGGTTCTGCCTTATTATTTATGGAGTGGTAGGACTTATTCTGCCTATGAACTTATCGCAGGCTATCATAATAAGTGTGCCTGTTTTGATAATTATGATAATAGGTAAGACTCCGTGGCGTAAGTTGATGGCTTTTGTAGGAATACCTTTACTATTGCTTCTATTTGTAGGTATTTTAGCTACAGGGTTGAAGGTAAGTAGCGATACGAAAGTAGGAGGCGTATTGAATAAATTTCGCTTTGATACTTGGGTTGGTAGGTTTAGAAACCATGTTGATGTGGTAGAAGGATGGCAGCAGGCTGAGACAAATGCAGAAAAATGGGAATTAATAAGGAAGTATGACCAAGTAATTTATTCAAAATCTGCTATTTATGATAGCGATTTTGGTGTAAGTCCTGGTAGGAGTCAGTGGCGAAATAGAATACAAGAGGTATCGAAAGACTTTATTTATGCTATGATAGTAGAGGAGTATGGTATATTGCTTGGAGGTTTAGGAGTTATTGCATTATATATGTGGCTATTGTGGCGAGGGCGAGAACTTGTACGGCGTAGCCAAAATACTACTAATCAACTTATTATAGTAGGCTCTATCACGCTTATCGTTTTTCAGGCTTTTGTGCATATAGGCGTATGTGTAGGTGTAATTCCCGTTACAGGACAGACTTTGCCTCTTATAAGCAAAGGCGGAACTTCTATGGCGGTAATGGGAGCAATGTTTGGATTGATACTTGGAATGTCGAAAAAACTTGACGACCAAGACGCTAAGGATATTTTATCGCAATCGTCAGAACTTATAAAATCGCCAGATGCCTCAATAGAGGATAGTGATAAGGAGCAAGTAGAAAGTATAGATGAAGCAACAGAAAAGTCCGAAGAGGCTACATTTTTGTCGGACGATATTTCTGCGACAACTCAGCCAGTTGAGGAAGACGATTTTATTCCTATCGAGGAGCAGGCATTTGAAGAGATCGTTTTTATAGAGAAAAAAAGCGAAGAGTAGTATCGTTTATAGTACCTTGAGTATTGAAGGTAAAGAGGCTGATATTATCATCAGAAGTAGAAATGTAGTAAATATGATGTGATTTGCCTTCGACTTGCTATCGAGAACTCCTATTGTAATAAATATCGCCGAAATTAATGTCGCTATAAGGGCGAATCCGCTTCCTTCGAGTCTGAAAACTCCCATAAATAGTGATATACATACTTGTGTGAATATCATAGATACCATAGCTGATTTTTCTTTTTGGCTGAAATCATTTCTTTTGCTAAATATCTTAATAGCCGTTGCGACTCCAAATATAAACACGATAGCCATAGGTAAATTCCTTGATATGGTATCCAAATTATAGTATTGTAGTCCATAGGTAAAGATTTTAGAATAGTAAGTAGTGGCTATGTCAAGTGAATTTAGAAGAAAGGCTACTCCGAAGATTGTAGAGGCAGAAACAGCGAGCGTGAAAGTCATAGAGATGATGCTTCTGGCTTTTATTCCGTCCATCTTTATCGCTGTAATAACGCAAATAGGTATTAGTAGTACGAAGTTAGGGTCAAGTATCGTGGCTATTGAGGCAAGTAGTATTGATGAAAATATATCTTCTGCGTTATCTTCCATAAAGTCTATCTCTAATATATTCCAAAAAGCCTTTATGAAAAGCATAGAGGCTATTATCTGATTTGCATTTGTTTGAGTTTCTGCCCAGCATACGGCTATCAAGGCTATGATAAAGAAGTGGAGATAGGTTATGAGTTTTATGTGCCTTGATGATATAAATGACCGAGCAAACGCCATTATGCTCGCTATGCTTATGAATTGTAGTATGTTCATAGCAAAAGGCGGTAAGTTTATTATTTCAAATTCGCCTAATATAGATATTTTCAAAGGTTGGCTTTCTGTAGGTATTATCCACCATATTATGGCTAAAACTATTGTCAATCCACCGACAAGTATAGTAGAGCGACTTAGCGTATATAGATAATTCATTTTTCCTATCTTTTTCTTTATAAAATCAATGGCAAAGGTATGAAAAAAAATAGTAATTTTGTCATATAAAAAAGGATTACTAAAATATAATATAATGGCAAAACAAACTATAGAGGATTTTACCTCAAACGAATATAAATATGGATTTACTACCGATGTAGAGACTGATATAATTCCAATAGGGCTTAATGAAGAGGTAGTAAGGCTTATATCTAAAAAGAAAAACGAACCTCAATGGTTGCTTGATTATCGTCTTAAAGCTTTTGAATACTGGAAAAAATCGCCAATGCCTGATTGGGCAAAGCTTAATATCCCAGAGATTGACTATCAGGCTATTTCCTACTATGCAGCTCCGCGTAAAAATGCTCCTAAATCTATGGACGAGGTAGATGAGGAGTTGCTGAAGACATTTGATAAACTTGGTGTGCCTCTCCACGAGCAGAAGATGCTTACAGGAATGGCTGTAGATGCAGTAATGGATAGTGTTTCAGTAAAGACTACATATAGAGAGGCGTTAGCAGAGAAGGGTATTATTTTTTGTTCTATATCAGAGGCAGTAGAAAATTATCCAGATTTAGTTAAGAAATATCTTGGTAGTGTAGTACCGTATACCGACAACTATTTTGCGGCTCTAAACTCTGCAGTTTTTTCCGATGGCTCTTTTGTCTATATTCCGCGTGGAGTGCGTTGTCCTATGGAGTTATCTACATATTTCCGTATTAATGCTATCAATACGGGGCAGTTTGAGAGAACTCTGATTGTGGCAGATGAGGACTCTTATGTGAGTTATCTCGAGGGTTGTACAGCACCTATTCGCGACGAGAACCAGCTTCATGCCGCTATCGTAGAAATTGCTGTAATGGAGAATGCAGAGGTCAAGTACTCTACAGTACAGAACTGGTATCCAGGTGACAAAAATGGCAAAGGTGGAATTTACAATTTTGTAACTAAGCGTGCTATATGCCGTGGCGACAACTCTAAAATCAGTTGGACGCAAGTAGAGACAGGCTCGGCTATTACTTGGAAATACCCAAGTTGTATACTAAAGGGCGATAACTCTATCGGAGAGTTTTACTCTATTGCTGTTACAAATAATTATCAGCAGGCCGATACGGGCACTAAGATGATACATCTGGGTAGAAATACAAAGAGTCGTATTGTCTCTAAAGGAATATCGGCAGGTAAGAGCCAAAATTCATATAGAGGACTTGTGCAGATAGCTCAAAATGCTGAGAATGCTCGTAACTTCTCGCAGTGTGACTCTTTGCTCTTGGGAAACGAGTGTGGTGCTCACACTTTTCCTTATATGAACTCGAAGAATCCTTCGGCTGTAATAGAACATGAGGCCACTACCAGCAAGATAAACGAAGACCAACTTTTTTATTGCAATCAGCGAGGTATATCTACAGAAGATGCCGTAGCTCTTATAGTTAATGGTTATGCAAAAGAGGTGTTGAATAAATTGCCTATGGAATTTGCCGTAGAGGCTCAAAAACTCTTGTCAATTTCGCTTGAAGGTAGTGTCGGTTGATATATCTTTAATTATTTTTTCTAATAATTTTGCTCCATTATAGCGAGCGAAATTTATACGATTCTCCTCTGAAATATGAGTGGCTACATATCTGTTGTTGAGCCACTCTTTTTGTTTTTCGAGTATGAATTTTTCTATTGTAAGAATGTCTGATGATGCAATTCCCGCCGAAATGTTTTCGAGTGTATTAGATAGTTCGTCTCCGTTGTTTGGAGAAAGAAGTATCGGTCGAGAGGCTCCTACATACTCGAAAAACTTTGTTGTCATAATACCGTTGTAGCCATATACTTTGGGGTTATGCGAAAAGATTAGAAGTATTGAAGCCTTATTCATCTCTTTGGCAAGTATATCGCCTTGAATCATCTTTCTATATCGCATAAACTCTACTATGTCGAACTCTTCAGACAACTTCTCTATCATCAGACGACTCTCATCGTTTACAAACCAATCTATTCTTAACTCGTTGATAAGTAATCCCTTGTTTTTTAGATTTTGTATGGCTTGGAAAAATACATGAGGGTGTCGGAGATTTGTATTCATTAGTTCCCCAAAGTATGATAGGCAAAAATATGGGCTTATTATCTCTTGTTTTTTGAATTGCCTTTCGTCGAATCCATTGTAAATTATGTGAGTATCTGGACAAAATTGTTGCAGGAAACTTCTATGCCACCTTGATACACTGATTAGCGAGGTGGCTTTTGTCAGTGATTTATTCCTGCGAGAAATCTGTCGATATTTGTATAGTTTTGCTATGATTTCTCCAAAAATTTTTGGTGTTTTATGTCTAAAGATGTGATTGCTCTTGATAGGTGTTTGCTCTAATATATCACGAAAATCTATTATCAAAGGTTTATTATATATACTGGCTAAATATGCTGCAGTAGTAGTAGGAAAAGCATTGAACGATGTAGAACAAACAATAACTTCGTATTGGTTTATGTCGAAAAAATGCTGTGCCTTTTTAGCAAAATATCTGCCTTTATGGTCAAATAGTAGATTGACGAAAATCTTCAATAGCCACTCTATCTTTCCCCCTTTGAGGTATGGGAATCCATTACATTGTGTTCCTAAAAAATCGTTTTTTCTATTACTTTCAGTCTCGCTTATCCAATCTACTGAATGTCCGTTTGCTCGCAAATAATCTATAAAGTAGCGAACTCTGGGAATATATCCAGGAGCGTTAGGTGAGTCTGACAAGAATAGGATTTTCATTTACAGCCTATGTTTTTTTACAAAAGTAGTTTGTCTGATATCGCTTTTGCCAATAAATCGGGCTGAACGCGTTGCTCTATATATCCGCCATATACTACAGATATGTTACCAGTCTCCTCCGATACTACAACTACTACTGCATCTGTTCGTTCGCTTACTCCTATAGATGCTCTATGGCGAAGTCCTAAATGTTTAGGTAGTTCATTATTGCGAGATATTGGTAGTATAGCACCAGCCGCTACAATACGCTCTTTTGATATTATTACCGCACCATCGTGAAGAGGTGAATTTTTGAAAAACAGATTTTCCAATAGGCGTTGATTAACCCTTGCATTTATAGTTTCGCCTGTATCAATATACTCTTGTAGTGTATTGTTTTTGGTGATTACTATCAATGCTCCTGTTTTTGACCTCGACATATTTCTACAAGCCTCTACTATTGGTTGTAGAGGTGTGGAAGTTTCGGTGTTTTTTTTGCGTAGATGCAGCCTTTCCAGAGTGTTTAGTAGGTGTCGCCAATTTTGGCGTGAGCCTACCTGTGAGAAGAATTGGCGTATCTCTGTCTGAAAAATTACAATTATAGCCAATACTCCTACATTGAATATCTTATTGAGAATAGCTCCGAGAAGTTCGAGGTGGAATATACGAGTTACTAAAAACCACACTACAACAAAGGCTATCATACCTATAAAGATATTCTTGGCAGTAGTCCCTTTTGTCCACATATAGCTTACATACATCAGTATAGCTACCAGCAGTATGTCGATGAAGTCTTTTATTTCAAATGTTATTCCACCCATATCTCTTGCTCGTTTTTTTTAAGCCTCAATAGTGTTTTCCGCAGAGGTATCTTCTTGTTTTTTAGGTTCAGATAGTATCTCTTCTCCACGGCTCTTCCAAGGGCGTTGTCCGAGTATCTCTTTTACATCGTCCGCGAAAAGTACTTCCCTTTCTATCAATATCTCTGCTATTTTTGAGACTTGCTCTGAGTGTTCGGAAAGTATTTTTTTTGCTCTTTCAAATTGTTCGTTTATAAGATTCTTTACCTCACGGTCTATATTCTCGCTTGTAGTCTCAGAATATGGTTTAGTAAAAGCGAAGTCTTGTCCTGTAGAGTCGTAGTAGCTGAGGTTTGGTAAGTTGTCGCTCATACCATAGAATGCTACTAAAGCATAAATTTGTTTAGTGGCTCTTTCGAGGTCGTTTAATGCACCTGTACTTGCTGTGCCGAAGAATACATTTTCTGCTGCTCTACCTCCAAGCAGAGAACATACTTCGTCTAATATGTGTTCCTTTGTGGTCAATTGTCGCTCCTCTGGCAAGTACCATGCTGCTCCTAAAGCCATTCCGCGAGGGACTATCGTAACTTTTACCAATGGGTTGCCATGCTCTATAAGCCAACTTATAGTAGCGTGTCCTGCCTCATGGTAGGCAATAGAACGCTTCTCATCGTCGGTCATTATTTTGTTTTTCTTCTCCAATCCGCCTACTATTCTATCTACAGCGTCAAGGAAATCTTGCTTGCCTACAGCTTTACGCTCCTGACGAGCCGCTATAAGTGCTGCTTCATTACATACATTGGCTATGTCTGCACCAGAGAAGCCGGGAGTCTGGCGTGAAAGGAAGTCGCGGTCTAAATTTTCGTCAAGTTTCAGTGGTCGTAGATGCACATCGAAAATCTCTTTTCTTTCGTGCACATCAGGTAAATCTACATGGATTTGGCGGTCAAAACGCCCCGCTCTAAGTAGTGCTTTATCTAAAATGTCGGCACGGTTTGTAGCCGCAAGTATTATTATGCCCGAGTTTGTGCCAAATCCATCCATCTCTGTAAGGAGTTGGTTTAGAGTGTTTTCTCTTTCGTCATTTGTATTCATATTGGGATTTCTGCCTCTGGCACGCCCTACAGCGTCAATCTCGTCTATGAAGATAATACAAGGAGCATTTGCCTTTGCCTGACGGAAAAGGTCGCGTACTCTGCTGGCTCCTACGCCTACAAACATCTCCACAAAGTCGCTACCTGCAAGCGAGAAAAATGGTACATCTGCTTCGCCTGCAACGGCCTTAGCCAATAGAGTTTTACCTGTTCCTGGAGGTCCTACCAACAAAGCTCCTTTAGGTATTTTACCTCCAAGCTCGGTATATTTTTGTGGATTCTTTAGAAATGAAACTATCTCTTGCACCTCCTCTTTTGCTCCCTGTAGCCCCGCTACATCCTTAAAGGTAACCTTTGTTGAGTTCTTCTTGTCGAACATCTGAGCTTTGCTTTTGCCTACTGCGAATATGCCACCAGAGCCTCCGCCAGCCCTACGACTCATATATACGAAAAAAAGTATCAGTATGAGAAATGGCAGTACATTGATAAGGAATATAGTAAGATAATTTTTCCCCTCTTTATAACTTGTATCGCCTGTATATATGCCTTGAGTACGAAGTTCGTCTAATTTTTTTTCTAACTCCGTCAGCGAGCCAAATTTGGAATTGATTTTTATTGTTTTTTTTCCATCGAAAGATATCTTTGCATCGAAAAGCGAGGTGGCTTTTGTAGTATCTACCTCTGCTTCGATTATGCCACTTGCCTTATCGATAGTAAGTTTCTGCATACTGCTATCGTTTAGCACGGAGTAGAATTTATTTAGTGGTACCTCACGCGATATGCGAGAATCTGTAAGAAACCACGAAGCGATAAAAAACACCGCTATCGCAAGATATATCCAGTAGAAGTTAAATTTAGGTTTGAAGCCTTTTCCTCCACCAGATATGTTTTTCTCGTTAGGATTTTTATTGTCTATGTTCATTTTCTTTATTGTAATTCGTTATTTATATAAATAGAATGCCATCCATCATCGTTTTTCCATATTTCTGCAATAGAGTCAGAAAACTCTACCTTGTAAGTATCTATATTTTGATAAATTGCTCTTATTGGAATTCGAAATGTTACATTTATTTTGTTTGTAAACTTGAACTTATTGTTTTTTGTTAAACTTTTTGTGAGCTGTAGCCATTTGCGTAAATCGTTGATGTACTCTGAATTGTTGTCGAAATTAAATTGTGTCTGCATAAACGGCAGTGCTTTGGCTACTATTACTATATTTTCTGGATAAAGTACAAAATATATCCAATAATCACTTTCAAAAAATAATTTAGATATTGCTTTATCTCCATTTATAGCAATCCACTTATCCGCATTCTGCATAGTTTTTATCTCGATTTTTCTGACTTCTCCATTTCTATAAACAGATAACCCATTGAACCCAGATATTCGTTTAACCAATTCAATTCTTGCTCCTTTGTGTGTTTCTAAAGAACAAACAAGTCCTGTGCCTATTTTTTCAATACTATTGCTATGTTCCATAAGCATGTGTTTATAGTATCTATCAAACTATTTGAAACATCTTACGCATCTATATTGGCGTATGTAGCATTTTCCTCTATAAATTGACGGCGAGGTGCTACATCATCGCCCATAAGCATAGAGAATGTATAGTCTGCTTCGGCGGCGTTTTCTATGGTTATTTGTCTCAATGTTCGATTCTCTGGATTCATAGTTGTCTCCCACAGTTGGTCTGCATTCATCTCTCCGAGACCTTTATAACGCTGTTGAGTAACACTACCTTCTTTCCCGTCACCGTATTTTTGAATAAACGCCAATCGTTGCTCTTCTGTCCAGCAATACTCTTGTATTTTACCTTTTTTGCAAAGATAGAGAGGTGGCGTAGCTATATATACATATCCTTGCTCTATTAGTTCTTTCATATAGCGAAAGAAGAATGTAAGGATAAGCGTAGCAATGTGACTACCGTCTACATCTGCATCGGTCATTATTACGATTTTATGATAACGAAGCTTTGAAATGTTAAGTGCTTGAGAATCATCTTCTGTGCCAATAGTTACTCCCAGAGCGGTGTATATGTTTCTTACCTCTTCGCTTTCGAAAGCACGATGACGCATTGCCTTCTCTACATTTAGGATTTTACCTCTAAGCGGTAAAATTGCCTGAAACATACGGTCTCTACCGTTCTTTGCTGAACCTCCTGCTGAGTCTCCCTCTACTAAGAACAACTCACACTCGGCTGGGTCTTTGCTCGAGCAGTCGGTGAGTTTTCCAGGTAGCCCGCCGCCTGAAAGTGGCGATTTTCGTTGCACCATCTCGCGTGCCTTACGAGCCGCGTTGCGAGCCGTTGCCGCCAAGATTATTTTATCTACTATGGTTTTTGCCTCCCTTGGATGCTCTTCGAGGAATACATTGAGAGCTTCGCCTACGGCTCTATCTACCATTCCTTTTACCTCATCGTTGCCAAGTTTCGTTTTGGTCTGTCCTTCAAATTGTGGCTCTGATACCTTTACAGATATTACTGCAGTTAGTCCTTCGCGGAAATCGTCAGATGAGATTTCTACTTTTGATTTTTCTAATAACTTATTGTCGTCTGCATACTTCTTCAGAGTTCTCGTAAGGGCTGTACGAAATCCAGTTACATGAGTTCCTCCCTCTATAGTGTTGATATTGTTTACATAAGAGTGGAGATTCTCTGTATAAGAGGTGTTGTATAGCATTGCTATTTCTACTGGAGTGCCATATTTGTCTGTATTGATGTAAATAGGCTCTGAAAGCAAAGGTTCTCTTGTAGAGTCTATATATTGTACAAACTCACGGAGACCAGCCTCAGAGTAGAAAGTCTCGCTTTTGTTTGCTCCGCCCTCTTCTTCTGTGCGTTCGTCTGTTATTGTAAGGCGAATTCCCGCGTTGAGGAACGCTAATTCTCGCATTCTTTTTGCTAAAATAGAGTATTTGTAGTGAGTCTCTGTGAAAATATCTTTGTCGGGGTGGAATAGTACGGTCGTTCCCGTCTCGGAGGATACTCCTACTTCACGGACATCGTATTGAGGTACGCCACGAGAGTATTCCTGTTGGAACTTTTTCCCCTCTCTACAAACTTCGGCTTTTAGGTAGTCTGACAATGCGTTGACGCAACTTACGCCTACGCCGTGCAGACCGCCAGAAACTTTGTATGAGCCTTTGTCGAATTTTCCTCCAGCGTGAAGTACTGTCATTACAACCTCCAAAGCAGATTTGCCCTCTTTTTCGTGCATTCCTACTGGAATACCTCTACCGTCATCTTTTACAGAGATAGAGTTGTCCTTATGTATAGTGACTGTTATATTTTTACAATAACCTGCTAAAGCCTCGTCAATAGAATTATCTACTACCTCATAGACCAAGTGGTGAAGCCCTTTTTCGCCTATATCTCCGATATACATCGCTGGGCGTTTTCTTACAGCTTCTAATCCCTCCAATACTTGAATTGAGGAGGCTCCATATTCGTTTTGTTTTTCTCTATTTAAATCTTCTGACATCGTAATTTTATCCTTAGATAATTGGTATATGAAAATAACTTACAAAGTTAGTAATTTTTGTCTGCTTTGCAAAAATTAATTTGTAAGTATCAGTCTGTACGATGATTTTGTGTTTGGCTAATTCTTCCTCATATCTCGTTTCCAATTGAAGTAGCCTATAATGCCCATTATGGTATATACTACAAATAGAAGTGTAGTAGGGTATAATCCCTGATAAATGAATAATGCTATGCTTATTAAGTCTGAAATGATAAAAAATATCCAGTTCTCTAAAACTTTTTTTACCAGTAGCCATGTTCCTACAATCGCCATTGAGGTAGTAAAGGCATCTCCCGCCGGGACAGGTGAATCTGTGTATTTGCTTAATACTATCCAAAGTACACCCCAGAAAGCCACTACGAGTGTAGATGTAGCTAATAATTGTTTTGAGGATATGTTTTTTGTTTTTAACTCATCGGTTTTGTCTGTATCCTTTTTTGCCCATTGCCAAAAACCATAAATACTAATTACTATGTAGTATATTTGCAGTGTTCCTACAGCATAGAAGCGATTTTGATAGAAGACAATAAGGTATAGTACTGCAGAAAGTAGTCCGAATACCCATAGCCAGATTTTACCTCGAACAGAGAAAAAAAGATAGCAAAATGTAAGTAATACTCCGAGTATTTCGAGGTAATTTGTTGTTAGATAGTTGATTAATTGATTGGAAATCATAGCGTATTATCTTTTGTTTGATTTGAAAAACTGTTTGTAAATATGAGTTAATGCGTAGATAGGATGATGAAATATCATTCTCGGACCCGAAAATCGCATTATTCTCTTTATCTCCTCTTTCATCTCTGGCTTGTAGCAATGGATAGGACAGGATTGGCAAGTTGGCTTGTCTTCGCCAAATCTGCATTTTTCAAGCCTATCCATAGCATACTCTTGTATCTTTTGGCATGAATTGCAAAGTGTGTCTGAATTGTGGTTTTTTCTGCAATATAGTTCTATCATCGAAGTTACTATACGCTTCTCCTGCTGATTCATAGATTACATAGTGTCGTAGCTTGATATTATTTTATGTCCGCGAGCCAGTCCGCCTTGGCTTGTCTCTTTATATAGCGAAGGGATATCGTGTCCAGTCTGCTTCATTACTTCTACTATTCTATCGAATGAAACTCTGTGAGATCCATCGGTAAAGTTTGCGTACAGATTTGAATCGAAAGCTCTACCTGCAGCGTATGCATTGCGTTCTATACAAGGTATCTGTACGAGTCCACATATAGGGTCGCAGGTCATTCCAAGGTGATGTTCAAGTCCCATCTCCGCAGCGTATTCTATCTGGTAAGGAGAGCCGCCGAAAAGTTGGCAGGCCGCAGCAGAGGCCATAGCGCAAGCTACTCCTACCTCGCCTTGACACCCAACCTCCGCTCCTGAAATAGAAGCGTTCTCTTTTACGACATTGCCAAAAAGTCCTGCAGTGGCTAATGCCCTAAGTATCCTCTGCTCTGAAAATTCGTGAGCTGTATGTGCGTGATACAATACAGCGGGAATTACTCCACACGAACCGCAAGTAGGGGCAGATACTATGCGTCCTCCGCTTGCATTTTCCTCTGATACTGCTAAGGCATACGAGAATACAAGTCCTCGAGATTGAAGTGAATTTTTATACCCCTTAGCTTTTATGTAGTACATGGGGGCTTTGCGAGTAAGAGCTAACGGTCCGGGCAATACCCCTTCTCTTTCTATCCCTCTTAGTACAGCCTCTTTCATTGTCTCCCATACCTCTTTTAGATAGTCCCAGATGTCGCTATCTTCGCATTCTGCAACATATTCCCAGTAGGATTTGCCAGTCTGGCTACACCATTCCATTATGTCTGTAATGGTAGTTTTGGGATACACATCTCGTTCGCGATCTGGTGTAAGTCCTATTATTTTCTCTCCGTCTGATAAAGCACCGCCTCCTACGCTATATACTGTCCAAGAGTCAAGTTTATTCTCATCACCGTCGAAAGCCTCGAATTTCATTCCATTTGGGTGGAATGGTAGGAAAATATCAGGCTCCCATATTATATCAGTTGATGCTAATGGCTGTAAAACTTGGTTTATGGCATAGTCTGTCAAGTGTCCCTTGCCTGTAGCTGCAAGACTTCCGTAGAGTGTTACGCAAAATCGTTTTGCCTCTGGGTGTTTTTGGCTGAAAATAGTAGAGGCTTTCTGTGGGGCCATAGTATGGCTACTCGAAGGACCATTTCCGATTCTATATAGTTCTTTTATGGTTTTCATCTGGGGAAAATTATATTTTTGGAAAAATCATTGCAAAGGTAGTAAAAAACCTATAAATAAACAATCTTTAATGGTGGTATATTTTACTTGATACTCTTGATAAATTTTGCTAACTTTGCAGAAATATACAGTTTAATAAAATCGTTTTTTTTGAAAGAAATGAAAACTCTTGTGATAGGTGGCGGAGGTAGAGAACACGCTATTTGTAAGGCTCTCAGTAGGTCAGAGAAGGTCGAAAAAATATATGCAGCGCCGGGCAATGCTGGCATTGCAGATATTGCTGAATGTGTAGATATAAAAGATACTGATGTAATGGGACTATTACAGTTTGCGAAAACTCACGCTGTAGATTTGACTGTGGTAGGACCAGAGGCTTCGCTTGCTGAGGGTGTAGTTGATGTTTTTAGAGCCGAAGGGTTTAGGATACTTGGTCCTACAAAGGCAGCAACTCAGATAGAGGCAAGCAAGGAGTTCGCTAAAGAGTTAATGAAAAAATATTCTGTGCCTACGGCAGATTACGATGTATTTTCTTCTTACGAAGAAGCGTTGGCTTATGTTGAGGAGAAAGGGGCTCCGATAGTAATAAAATACGACGGATTGGCTGCTGGGAAAGGCGTTGTAGTGGCTATGATTCTTGATGAGGCCAAAGATGCTTTGGAGGATATGTTGCTCGATAGAAAGTATGGTGAGGGGAGAGTGGTGATAGAGGAGTTTCTCGCAGGACAAGAGTTCTCTTTTATGTGTTTTGTGTGTGGAGATATGGTAATTCCTATGCAAGTAGCCCAAGACCACAAGCGAGCCTTTGACGGCGATAAAGGACCAAATACAGGGGGGATGGGAGCATATTCGCCTGTGCCTTTTGTTACTGATGAAGACTATAGGTATGCTTTGGTAAATATAATGCAACGCACTGCTTCGGCTCTGAAAAGTGAGGGGTGTGAATTCTGCGGAATACTCTACGGTGGGCTTATAAAGACAGATAAAGGTATCAAAGTAATAGAATTTAATGCTCGTTTTGGAGACCCAGAAACAGAGGTAGTATTGCCTCGTCTTCGTAGCGATTTTTATGATGTATGCCAAAATGTAATTGACGGTAAAAGTATGGATTTGGAATGGGATACTCGTTCGGCTATCGGCGTAGTAATGGCCTCAAATGGTTATCCAGAATCGTACGAAAAAGGCGTAGAAATAAGAGGTTTGGATAGTATTGAAGGAGTGGAGATCTATCATATGGGTACGAAGCGAGAGCAGGAGAGAGTGCTGACTAACGGTGGTAGGGTGCTGTTTATTACCTCTTTGGGTGATACGCTTAAATCCGCTCGTGCTAAAGCTATGAAGGAGATAGATAAAATTCATTGTAATAATCTTTTTTTTAGAAAAGATATTGGATATCAGTCTATTGATAAATAGGGATTGTGGGGAAGATAATCATCTATCAAGCATTTTGTAGGTATTTTTCGTTGCGTAGAGGACTCAATCGGCAAGGAGGTTCGATTGAACAAAATCTTTGCGGTAAGTTTTCTTCCTTTAATGACAATTTCTTTAGCCATATCAAATCGTTAGGAGTTACTCATTTATGGCTTACGGGGATAATAGAACATGCCTCGCAGACACCTTACCCTGAGTTTGAAATATATGGCGATGCCCCGTCTATAGTAAAGGGCGTGGCTGGCTCGCCATACGCTATACGAGACTATTATGCTCTTTCGCCAGATTTCGCTGACGATATAGGTAATATAGACAGCGAGTTTTCCTTGCTTTTAGAACATATTCATAGCAACGATATAAAGGCAATAATAGATTTTGTCCCCAATCATGTTTCTCGAGTCTATCACTCTCGAAAAAAACCTTTAGGGACTATCGATTTGGGAGAAAATGACGATAAAAATACGGCTTTTTCTCCGCAAAATAATTTCTATTACATTCCTGATGAAAAATTTTGTTCTCCTTGCGGTGAGTTTGATGAGTATCCCGCTAAAGTTACGGGCAACGACTGCTTTTCATCTGCCCCTAATATAAACGACTGGTACGAGACTGTAAAACTCAATTACGGAGTGGATTATTTGTCTGATAGGCAAAAGCATTTTTCAGTAATGCCACAGACTTGGCTCCAGATGCTTCAAGTACTAATGTATTGGGCAGAGAGAGGTGTCGACGGCTTTCGTTGCGATATGGCAGAAATGGTGCCTGTAGAGTTTTGGCATTTTGCTATAAGTAGAGTAAAAGAGCGTTTTCCAAATGTTGTTTTTATTGCCGAAATCTATAATCCTATGGTTTATCGCAGTTATTTGGAATACGGAGGTTTCGATTTTTTATATGATAAAGTAGGTCTTTATGACACGCTTCGTGCTGTAGTTGTATCTAATTTGCCTGCTAAGGAGATTTCGCATTGTTGGCAATTGCTTGGCGATATTCAGCCCAATATGCTCAATTTCTTAGAAAATCACGATGAACAGCGTATTGCTTCTGATTTCTTTGCTTTGAATCCTCGCCTTGCTTTGCCTGCTGTAGTAGTTTCTGCTTTTATGAATACAAATCCTTTTATGATTTATGCAGGGCAAGAATTTGGCGAAAAGGGAATGGATAGCGAAGGTTTCAGCGGTATAGATGGGCGTAGTTCGATTTTCGACTATTGGCAGCCTGAGGCTTTCACTCGATGGATAGATGGCGGAAAGTATGGTGAAGATAAGTTGTCGCTCGGCGAACGGTCTTTATTGAGTGAATATCGTAGAATTCTATCTATTGCTACGAATAATAGTGCCATTTCTGAAGGTGTGTTTTTCGACCTTACATACGCTAATATAGAGAATCCGCAATTCAATTCGGAGCGATGTTTCGCTTTTTTTAGAAAATATGAGAAGCGGACTCTGCTTGTCGTAGCTAATTTTTCTGAACAACCTCAGAGGCTTGAAGTTATTATTCCTTATCACGCCTTTGAGTTTCTATCGCTTGAACCTAAGGAGTGTGTCGCAGCGATAGATTTGTTAGAATGTAAGAGGTATTGCTTTGATTTTAAGCCATCTACCCCAGTTTGTATTTCATTAGAATGTCTTCAGAGTATCGTGCTGGAGTTCTGCTAAATGTTTGAGTTTTTTGTAGTATCTGAATTGTTGGTTTTTTAGTAACTTTGCCAATTTATTATAGGTGTTTATAGCAAAAAGTTTTTTATGAAAGATACCACAAAAAAGCGTTTTCTGAAGTTTTTCTGGGGCGGTTTTGCTCTTTTTGTATCTATTATCGTGGCTACCTTTTGCCTTATGTCAATTGGTGTGATAGGATATGTGCCTGATATTGAGGAGTTAGAGAATCCACAAAATAAATTTGCTACAGAGATTATTTCTGCTGATAATCAGGTACTTGGTACATTTTATTCTGGGCATGATAATCGTATGAAGACTACTTTCGATGAGTTGTCGCCTAATCTTATCAATGCTCTTCTGGCTACCGAGGATATTCGTTTTTATGAGCATTCTGGCATAGATGTCAAGGCTTTGGTGCGTGCTGTACTGTCGTTGGGTAGTGCAGGAGGCGCCTCTACTATATCCCAACAGACGGCAAAAATGCTCTATACGCAGAGAGCCAGCAACTTTCTTAAGCGTATCCCTCAGAAGCTCAATGAGTGGGTTATTGCTGCCCGTTTAGAGCGTATTTATACAAAAGACGAGATTATTACACTGTATTTCAATCGTTTCGATTTTATAAACAATGCTGTAGGCATAAAAATGGCATCTAAGGTATATTTCAATACTACGCCCGACCGTCTTACTGTGCCTCAAGCAGCTATGTTGGTCGGAATGTGTAAGAACCCTTCGTTGTACAATCCTGCAAGTCGTCGCCAGAACACTCAGGAGCGAGCTTTAAATCGTAGAAATACAGTACTATCTCAGATGAAAAAGTATAAATTCATATCCGAGTCAGATTACGAAAAATATATAAAAGAACCTCTGGGAGTAGATTTCCGTTCGGTCGACCATAAGCAAGGATTGGCTCCGTATCTTAGAGAATATCTGCGTACTAGATTGAATGCAAAGAAGCCTAAACGCTCAAACTATGCCGATTGGCAGTTGAAAGCCTATGGACAGTACTATCTCGACTCTTTGGCTTGGGAGAGCGATCCACTTTATGGTTTTATCGAAAAAAATAGAAAGTCTGATGGCTCTAAATACGATTTGTATAAAGATGGCTTAAAGATTTATACGGCTGTGGATAGCCGTATGCAGACCTATGCTGAGCAGACAGTAAAAGAGTGGCTCGAAGAGTTGCAAAAAGATTTCTTTAAGGAGAAAAAAAATAAAAAAAATGGTATCTTTCCGTCTACTTTTTCCCAAACTAATATAGAGGAATTTCTCGAACGAGCTATGCTCCAGACTGAACGATATAGGGCGATGAAAGCAGGCGGAAAGAGTAGGGCAGAGATAATAAAATCATTCTCAGAGCCTGTAGAGATGACTATATTTTCTTGGGATGGCGAGATAGATACTGTGATGACGCCACGAGATTCTTTGATATGGGCTAAAAGTTTTGCTCGTGTGGGATTTATGAGTATGGAAGCAGAGACAGGGCATGTAAAGGCTTATGTAGGCGGTCCAGATTTTAGATATTTTCAGTATGATATGGCTACTCAGGGTCGTAGGCAAGTAGGCTCTACTGTCAAGCCGTTTATTTATACTTTGGCTATGTCGGAGGGAATGTGGCCTTGCGATAATGTAATCAATCAGCCGGTAACGCTTATTGACGGTAATGGAGAGCCTTTTACACCTCGTAATGGATCTAAGGCTCGCATCGGGGAGTCTGTAACTCTTCGTTGGATGCTACAAAACTCAAATAACTGGGGGTCGGCAACTCTTATGTCTATGCTTTCTCCAGAGCAGTTGGTGAAGCTTATGCGTTCATTTGGTATTTCGGGTTATATCCCGCCTGTAGTTTCTCTATGCTTGGGTCCAAACGAAGTATCGGTATCTGAGATGGTAAGTGCTTATACTACATTTCCAAACAAAGGTATTCGTGTAAGTCCTATTTTCGTAACTCATATTACAGATAATAAAGGTAATCTTATAGCTACTTTTACTCCTAAAACAGTAGAGGTAATAGACGAAGAAACTTCATACAAAATGCTGAATATGATGCAGGCTGTAATGGATGGAGGTACAGGTTCGCGTGTCCGCTATCGTTATGGATTGAATATGCCTGCTGGAGGCAAGACTGGTACTACCAACGATAACTCAGATGGTTGGTTTATAGGCTATACTCCGCAGCTCGTAAGTGGCGTATGGGTAGGTTGGGAAGACCGCCAGATTCACTTCGCAAATATGGCTGAAGGACAAGGTGCTAATATGTCGCTTCCTATCTGGGCTATGTATATGAAAAAGGTTCTTGCAGACCCCAATCTTGGTTACGACTCTTCGGCACACTTCTCAATACCTGAGTGGTTCAATCCGAATGCAGGTTGTCAGGCTTCGGAGTAAATGATTTTTGTTAGAAAAATATATAATTTGTAACTTTGCAGAAGAGAAATAAAAACACTATAAATGCAACAGACACTGTTTGGAGATGTAGAATATAAGTATGTGAATGGCAATTTGATGAAAATCAATGCTGATAACATATTAGACCAGTATTTTACAGATGAAAAATTGGCAATAAATCTTTTTGAAAAGGCTAAAAGTATCATTGGTAAATACGAGGAAGATATATCTATATACACATGGATTGAGCCGAGTGCAGGTAACGGTGTTTTTTATGATTTATTTCCTCACGACAAGCGTATTGGTATAGATATATCGCCTCAACGAGATGATATCCTGAAGTCGGATTATCTATTCTATCAATTGCCAAAAGGTAAGTCGATAGTAATGGGAAATCCTCCTTTTGGTCATCGTGGTGTAATGGCTTTGAATTTTATCAACCATTCTCAACAAGCTGATTATGTTTGCTTTATTCTGCCTATGTTTTTTGAAAGCAAAGGTAAAGGGTCAGTGAAATATCGTGTTCGCAACTTTAATTTGATACACTCCGAACGATTGCCTAATAATTCTTTTTATATTCCTCATAAAGAGAAAAAAGTCGATGTAAAGTGTGTGTTTCAGGTATGGAGTAAAAATCACAAACTTGATAAGCCAGAGTTTAGTTGGTATAACAATAAAAAGCAAGAGCCTTTTTCTGATATTATAAGGCTATATACAGTTTCGCTCGCTAAAAAGAGAGAGTGTGGCAAGCGTTGGATATTTGATGAGAAGGCAGATTATTATATATCTTCTACTTTCCATGACAATGTATCTGTTGTTGATTCATTTGATAAGGTAAAATATAAATCTGGAATAGCGATAGTTTTTACTACTGATAATGAAGAAATAAAAGAAAAGTTGAAACGGAAAATAGAGAGTGCTGATTGGCGTAGATATGGTAGTTTGGCTACAAACTCGTGTTATCATTTAGGGAAATCAAATATATTTGAATTTTTACAAGATAATTTTAGTGAATATGAATTTAGAGCTGAGGCTGTCTGATATTATAGAACGCAAACATAAAGAACTTAATCTTGGAAAAGATTATTCTAAGAAATTTTCTAAAATAAAGGATTTCGAGGGAAATGCTATCGGGCAGATAGGAGAGGAATTCGTAAAATATATCATTTCAAATATAACTGATATTGAAGATGATGGAATAATTCATAATGAGTATGATATAAGAACAAAAACAGGCTTGACTTTTGAAGTGAAAACGGCTCGAAAAGGTAGGTCTAATGATACTTTTCAGTTTAATGGTATCAACCCTAACTATAACTACAACTATATGATTTGTATAGGAATATGTGAGGATAGTGTTGGATACCGCATATTCAGTAAGTCGGAAATATCATATCATCATAAAAACAGAAAATTTTATATCGAACAAGATGGATTTAGCCGTCAATTAGTGCAAATGAATCCACAAAATCAAGTAAATTATAAATTGACTCTCAAACTTAGCGAACTCTTAGATATTTCGCTAATAGAGCAAGAATTAAATAGCAAACAATGAATTATCGTGTCTTTGTAGAGAAAAAAGAAAATTTTAGAGTGGAGGCTTTGAGCCTTCAAAATGAGCTAAATTCAAACCTTAATTTGTCGATACGCAATTTGAGGTTGATAAATGTATATGACCTTTTTGGCTTCTCAGAGGAGTTGCTCGACAAGTGCCGTTATAGCGTATTTGGAGAAATTGTAACAGATGTGGTTTACACAGAGTTTGATTATGAGTCTTACCCTTTTCTTGCTGTAGAATACCTTCCCGGGCAGTTTGACCAGAGAGCAAGCTCTGCCGAGGATTGTGTACGCCTGATAGACCCAAACTCTGAAATTAAAATTAAGAGTGGTCGTTTGATACTTTTCGATAAGGACTTTTCTAAAGAGGATTTGCAGAAGGTGCGTAAATACTTTATCAATCCTATAGAGAGTCGCCCCAAAGACCTGTCAGTATTAGTGGACTTTCCGCAGGCTGAGGCTGAAAAAGTAGGTGAAATCGCAGGATTTATAGAGATGCAGGAATCTGACCTTAATACATATTGTAGAGATAATGGATTGGCTATGAATGCAGACGACCTACGCGAAGTAGTAGCCTATTTTAGAAAGGAGGAAAGGAATCCTACAGAGACCGAACTAAAGATACTTGATACTTATTGGAGCGACCACTGCAGGCATACTACATTCAATTCCGAACTACAAGAGATAGCCATAGAGGAGGGCTTTGCTTCCTGTAGCATTAGAAAGTCGTTGGAGTTATATAAAGATATGCGTAGAGAGTTAGGTAGAGAGCATAAGCCAGAGTGTCTTATGGATATTGCTACAATCGGTGCGAGATACCTGAAAAAGCACGGATTGCTTGACGACCTCGAGCAGAGTGAGGAGAATAATGCTTGTTCTGTATATGTAGATATAGATGTAGATGGTCAGAAAGAGCGTTGGCTTCTGCAATTCAAAAATGAGACTCATAATCACCCTACCGAAATAGAACCTTTCGGAGGAGCTTCTACTTGTTTAGGAGGTGCTATCAGAGACCCATTGTCCGGTAGAAGTTATGTGTATCAGGCAATGCGAGTAACGGGGGCTGGAGATATTTATCAGCCTGTAGAGCAGACTATGGAGGGTAAATTGCCTCAGCGTATTATATCTACAAAAGCAGCTCATGGCTACTCTTCCTACGGCAATCAAATCGGATTGGCTACTACATTTGTACGCGAGATATATCACCCCGATTATGTAGCCAAACGCCTCGAAGTCGGTGCTGTAGTAGGTGCTGTCCGTGCTTCCGATGTGCGTAGAGAAAGCCCAGTAGCGGGAGATGTGATAATGATGCTTGGAGGTAAGACAGGGCGTGATGGCGTAGGTGGAGCTACAGGTTCTTCTAAAGAGCATACTACTCAGAGCCTCGAATTGTGTAGTAGCGAGGTGCAGAAGGGAAATGCACCAGAGGAACGCAAGCTTGAAAGGCTTTTTCGCCGTTCAGATGTTACGAGGTTGATAAAGAAGTCAAACGATTTCGGTGCTGGAGGTGTATGCGTAGCCATAGGCGAATTGGCTGACGGGCTTGATATTTATCTCGATAGAGTAAAAACTAAGTATTCTGGCTTGTCGGCTACTGAACTGGCTATCTCTGAGAGCCAAGAGCGAATGGCAGTAGTTATAGAGAGGCAGGTTATGGATAAATTCGTTTCTCTTTGCCACGAGGAAAGTATTGAAGTAGTGCATATCGCAGATGTTACGGCAAGTGGTAGACTTCGTATGTTTTTGGGCAATGATAAGATAGTAGATATCAGCCGTGAATTTATAGATTCAGCTGGTGCTAAACATACTGCTTCTGCTATTATAGGTAGGGTAGAGCCTCGCAATCCTTTCGAGTGGAAAGCAGATTGATGTACTTATTGTAAAGAATAAGATTTAGAAAAAACATAGATTGTTTGATAATAAAATCGTCCTTATTAAAAATGATTAGGGACGATTTTTATTATTTTATTTGTTATCTAATAAAAATCTTTTTTATAGAAATAATATGTCCTCATCTTTAAGTAGTGGTTTAGAGCAGAGCCTTTGGTAAAGTCTGGCGGTAGCTACTACATCTTTTTTGCAGTAGGTAGATATGCGATTGAGGTCTTTTAGTGTGTAGTATACTTGTGCTACTTCGCTTCCATCAATGTCGTCCTTAGGCGTAGGGATTTGAAGTACCTCGCATAATAGTCGGAGCGAAGTATAACTTTTATAATCGCCAAATCTCCACATATCGAGTGTGTCTATGAAATTTACTTCCCATGGTTTTTTCCCTGTTGCGTTGATAGTATCTGGTATTTTTATTCCGTTGATAAGTAATCTACGGCATATAAATGGTATGTCAAACTCTTTTATGTTGTGTCCGCAGGGTCTTATGGCTCTTTTATGAGATAGTTTCTCTAATGAGGCGCAAAAACTTGTGAGTATCTCTCGCTCATCTTCGGATGCGAAAGACTTTAATATAAACTTGCCTTGGTGTAGCATTCCTACCGATATGCATACTATGCGAGCAAACTCGGAAAATACCCCAGAGCGTGAAAAGTAGTTTTCGCCATCTGTCTGTTGGCTCTCTCGCTCTGTTTTTTTTAGTATATCATACTTTTTAAGCCAAAGGCTTTGCATTGTAGGGGCTAACTTTGTAAAGTCATCGGTAAGAGGCACTGTCTCTATGTCTAAAAACAAAATGTCGTTAAGTTCTTGCATATTACAATTAAGGGTTTAATTCAAATATCTCCATAGATTTTATTGCTTGTCGATGTAGCATCTCAAGCCCATTTTGGGTTCTAGCTCCCATTGCCTTGGATTGGCGTAGAAATTCTGTCTCTGGCGGATTGTAAATAAGGTCGAAACAAAGATGCTTTTCTCCTAAAAATTGATACGGTATGTTAGGAAAGTTTTCGCAATTAGGATACATTCCGAGAGGAGTAGTATTGATTATTAGCGAATGTTGTTCTACTATTTCTCTTGCTAACTCTTTGTATGATAGTATGTTTTTTCTACCCTCTCTCGATACAATTATATGCTTTATGTTCAAATCAGAAAGTACTGCTGATACTGCTTTTGACGCTCCTCCACTGCCGAGTATTAAAGCATTTTGGTCTTCTGGTAGTAATAGCGGTTTTAGAGAATACATAAATCCATAGTAGTCTGTATTGTAACCTTTAAGAGTTCCATTGTCGTTTTTTATGCAATTGACTGCTCCTATCCTTTTAGCCTCTTGGCTTAGGGAGCCTAAAAACGGTATAATAGACTCTTTGTAAGGCGAAGTTACATTGAATCCTTGGTACAAGTCTTTTTTGTATTCAAACTCCGAAATATCCTCTAAAGATATGTTGTCATATATAGCATCTATCTTGTTTTTGCTAAAAAACTCTTCAAAGAAACCTTTTGAGTATGAGTGCGAAAGTCCTTTGCCTATAAGTCCAAACTTCATTTCTATTTGCTGATATTTGTTAGCAAAATTACGAAATTATTTTTTTATTATATTGTTGTTCAAATGATTTTATCTGAAAAATTGTAACTTTGCAAATTATAATTACATAGGTATAAATGTCCAAGCATTGGAGATATAATTTGATTTTGGGGTCGGCATCTCCTCGTCGCAGAAGTTTATTGAAGGCTTTGGATATAGATTTTGAGGTCTTTTCGCCTACTGGCATTGACGAAAGTTTCTCTGCAGAGATGCCTGCGAATGAGGTGCCAGAATTTTTATCTAAAAAAAATCTTACGCTATATTGCCTCTTTTGCCTGAGGATACATTGCTTATTACAGCAGATACTGTTGTAATCTTGCAGGGCGAGATATTTGGTAAGCCTAAAAATAAAATAGAGGCTCGGCGTATGTTACACAGCCTATCGGGGAAAGTTCATTCTGTGATTACAGGGGTTTGCTTATCTACTAAAGATAGGCAGGTTAGCTTCTCGGAAGAGACAAAGGTGAAGTTTGCGTGCCTTACAGACAATGAGATAGACTACTACATAGAGCATTATAAACCATTTGACAAAGCAGGTAGTTATGGCATACAAGAGTGGATAGGCTTTGTAGGCGTAGAGCGGATAGAGGGAGACTTTAATAATGTAGTAGGTCTGCCTGTTTATAGACTCTATAAGGCTCTTTGTGAGTATTTTGATTTTAATAAATGAATTCTTTAGATGAAAAAAAGTATATATGTTATAGCATTCTCGTTGCTTTTTTGCTTAAATGCAACGAAAATTATAGCACAGATAGATGAGTCTGATTTCTTAGAGGTTGATGGGGATTCTATGCTTGTAAAGCTTACTTTGGAGCAGAATCCAGAGTTGATAACGGCTTATTATAGTGGCAATCTGAGCAGAATAGACTCTATTTTGGCGTTTAGCCGAGAGTATATCGGCACTCCATATCGTTATGGAGGCACTACTCCCAGAGGATTCGACTGTTCGGGTTTTATGAGTTATGTTTTTGAGTGTTTTGGTATAAAACTTCCTCGCAGAGCTACTCACCAGTATCAATCGTACTCTAAAGTAAAGCGAGGTGATATAATGAAGGGTGATTTAGTATTCTTTTCGAGCAGAAGGCGTGGAAAAAATATAGGACATGTAGGTATGGTAGTAGATGATATAGACGAAAATGGTGATTTTAGATTTATTCACTCATCTACTACGCGAGGTGTGATAATATCTAAATCTACAGAAGAGTATTATGCTAATCGCTATATTGGAGCAAGTCGTGTAATAAAGGTAATAAAGATAGATGCAGAAGAAAATCATATATCGCCAGATTTGAAGCAAAAAACTAATACAGATACCATAATCCATATAGTGACAAAGGGCGAGACACTTTACTCTATTTCTCATAAATACAATGTTACTATTGATTCTATAGACCGTATGAATTCTCTGAATGGGAAAGGTATAAATATAGGACAAGAGTTGATAGTAGGTGTTAGTAAGCGAGAACTTACAAATATCAAAGATGAGGTAAATGATAAGACAAAAAAAGCACAAGCAAAGAAAAGGCATAAGACGCATACCGTAAAGAAAGGCGATAATCTTTATAGTATCGCTAAAAAATATAGAACTACAGTAGAGAAGATAAGAAAAGATAATTCATTGAAAAATAATAAATTAAGCGTTGGGCAAAAACTTATAATAAAATAATGGCAACAATACTATCTATAGAAACATCTACTTCCGTATGTTCTGCTTCTATTGCTTTGGATAAAGAGGTTCTGATGGAAAAAATATCTTATGAGGGAAATCATGCTACTCATTTGCCTGTGTTTATAAAAGAGTTGCTCGACTTTTCTAATGAAAAAAATCTAAAGATAGATGCAGTAGCCGTAAGTGAGGGTCCGGGTTCATATACAGGGCTACGCATAGGAGTATCTTCAGCGAAAGGACTTTGCTATGCTCTTGATATTTCCTTGATAGCCGTAGATACTCTGGCTGCCATAGCGTTGGAGGCTACCAAACACTATTTGGAAGAAGATGCTTGTATATGCCCTATGATTGACGCTCGTAGAATGGAGGTATATACCAGTGTTTTTTCACGCAACTTATTACCTATCAATAGTAAATCGGCAAAGATAATAGACGAAAATTCATTCTCTGATATGCTTGAAACATCTAAAATAGTGTTTTGCGGAAATGGTTCTGATAAATGCAAAAATGTATTGCGTGGAGATAACGCTATATTTTTGCCCGATATTGTCCCATTGAGTAGAAATATCGGTGAAATAGCTTTTGATAAATTTAATCGAAAAGAGTTTGAGAATATAGCCTACTTCGAGCCATCTTATCTGAAAGAGTTTCAGGCAACTACACCTAAAAATAAAATTTGATACAACATTTCGTTTTTTACAAAATAGATGGATAATAAACTAAAATTTTCACCCAAACGAGAACTTATTTTGCCAGAATATGGTAGAAATATCCAGCATTTAGTAGAGTATGCCGTAAGCCTACCTACAAAGGAGGAGCGTATGCAGTGTGCCTCTACTATAATTAGAATAATGGGGCAGATGTTTCCATATTTGCGTGATATTGAGGGATTTAAATATAAGTTGTGGGACCACCTTGCCATAATCTCCGATTTCAAACTCGATATTGACTATCCATTTGAAATTACTCAGAAAGAGCATATCAATCCTAAGCCAGAGAAAGTAGAGTATCCTAACCACACTATACGCTATCGCCATTATGGCAGAAATGTACAGCGATTTATAGAAGAGGTTGTTAGCGTAAAAGACCCTGCGGAGCGAGAGGCTAAGACTCAGGCTATTTGCCAATATCTTAAAAAAAGTCTCATTGAGTGGAATAAAGAGACTGCTACCGACCAAAAAGTAATAGGTGATATACGAGAATTGTCTGACGGACGGCTGATTGTGGCAGAGGATACCCAGTTTATGCGAGCTGAAGATTTCCGTAGGAATAGACCGCAGAAAACGCATTTCAAGCAAAATAAACAGAAAAACAATAAGAAAAGACCACAGCCAAAACGCTAATAACTTATATCGTAATAGCAAGGTATGGTTGGGTAAAACTCATAGCGTTTTTCCTTCTGCAATACACGGCAAAATATATGCTGATTGCCGTTGCTTATGAGGAAAAAAGGAACATTAAGGCGTTGATTATAGACTGCGGCTTGGTCAAATACTTTTTGGGTAATCTCTATGGATTCTGCTTTATATTCGCATATAATCATAGGAGAGAAATCCTTAGAATATACTATCGAATCGCAGCGTTTCTTTAGCCCATTGTATTCGATAGATACTTCGTTTGAGATGAAATTTGTAGGATAATTGAGATTTTCTATCAGATGCCGTACGAGGTGTTGGCGTACCCACTCCTCTGGCGTAAGTGCTACAAACGAATTGCGAATAGAGTCGAAAATTTGGTACTTTTCGTTTTCTTTTCTAATTTTGAAGTCAAATTGAGGAAGATTCATTTTGTTTTCGATACAAAAAGCATTTGAATTTTGTGCAAAAATACAGTTTTTATGGCAAAAACAGCGAATAAAGATAGTTTCAAAGATATAATGACCGCCCTGAAAGCAGGTAAATATGCTTCAATATATTTTTTGCAGGGCGAAGAGCCATTTTTTATAGATAAAATAAGTGATTTTATTGAAAAAAATATCCTTACTATAGACGAGCAGGATATGAATCTTCGTGTAGTGTATGGTAAAGATACTACAATGAAAGATATACTCATAGAGGCTCGGCAATATCCATTTATGGCAGAGCGTAGGATAGTGATAGTAAAAGAGGCTCAAAATCTTAAGAAAGATATTGATTTGATAGATTCGTATCTAAAAAACCCTCCACAGACTACCATTTTAGTCTTTTGCTATAAATACGAAAAACTTGATGGTAGAAAAAAGTTTGTCCAAGAGATTTCAAAGCACGGAGTGCTGTTCTCTTCCGATACTATCTATCAGAGCCGTATGGCTGAATGGATTACAGACTATTGTCGTAGTCAGGCTATGAAGATAGACTACGAGGCGGCACAGATATTGGCTGATAATCTCGGCAATGACCTAATGAGAGTTGCCTCAGAGATTGATAAAATTAAAATTCTAATAGACGGCAAGGGTGATACTATTACCTCTAAAATTATAGAAGATAATGTAGGAATCAACCGCAACTTCAATAATTTTGAGTTGATAAAAGCGCTCTCTACAAAGGATTATCGTACGGTGTTTCAAATTGTAGACTATTTCGGCAAAAGCCCTAAGGAATTTGCTTTTCCCAAAACTCTTTCTGCTATCTATAACTATTTTATTAAGGTATTTTATTTCCATCTTATCCAAAATAAAAGTAATGCCGATAGTGTAGCCCTAAAACTTGGAGTAAATAAGTTTTTCCTAAACGAGTATCGAGCAGGTATTTCCCATTATAGTTATCCTAAGGTAGTCTCTATCATATCTGCTATCCGTAGCGCCGACGCTCGCCAAAAAGGCTTCCGCTCAGCCTCTATCAATGATTGCAATTTGCTCCGAGAACTCTGTGCGTTTGTATTGGCTTAATAAGACTTTTAGAAGTAACAATCTTGTTACAATAAAAAAACAGCAGTATGTCGTTTGATTGCTATACTGATGTTTTTTTTATTTATATGATTATTTATATTTCTATAATCTGTTTTTGAAGAACTCTTTACATTTTCTATATAGGTTGTAGCGAGTCTTAGAGCCGAGAATGCTATGATTCTTATTCGTGTAGATATGCATATCAAACTCTACGCCAGCCTCTACGAGTTTTTCTGCCATAAGGTATGAGTTTTGTACATGTACATTGTCGTCAGATGTTCCGTGAATAAGCAATAGGTTGCCATTTATTTTGCCTGCTTTGTCTAAAAGGCTTGTCTGGTCGTAACCCTCGAAATTCTCTTGCGGACGGTTCATAAATCTCTCGGTATATGCTGTGTTGTATAGTCTCCAGTCTGTTACGGGAGCAATGGCTACTCCAGCCTTGAATGGCGTCTCATCTGCCGCAAGGCAAGTAAGTGTCATAAATCCTCCGTAGCTCCATCCCCAGATACCCACTTCTGCATTAGGATATTTCTGTTTTAGGTAATTAGCGGCGTGGATTTGGTCTTTAGATTCCAATTGTCCTAGCTTGCCGTATGTGCATGTGCGGAACTCTGTGCCTTTCGCTGCTGTGCCACGGCTATCTACACATACTACTACGAAGCCGTCGAGAGCCATTGCGTAGTCCCAGTCTGGCATCCAGCAGTTGAGTGCCTCCTGTGAGTTCGGACCAGAGTATTGTGTCATCATTATTTTTGTAGAGCCAGATGTCCTTTGAGTAGGCTCCATTATCCAGCCATTTAGAGTCGTGCCTTCTGGGGTTGTAAACTCAAAGAATTTCTTTTGAGGTAATCCAGCTTGTTGGAATTTTTCTTTTAGGGCCAAGTTATCCTCCAGCGTACGAAGCGTTTTGCCCGAATTGTTTATTACTGAATACACATTTGGTGTGTTTACATCTGAATAGTTTAGTATAGCATATTTGAATGTTTTAGAGAAATTTGCTGTTTGGTATCCCTTTTGCTGTTTCAATGCAGTGATTTTGCCATTTTTTGCAGCATAAACCTCTCTTTCTGTTGGGTGAGCTTTTGCTGCTTGGAAATATACAGTCTGCGATTTTTCGTCGTATCCGTATAGAGCAGTGACATCAAATTGTCCATTCGTCAGTTGCTTCTTTTGCAACCCGTTGGCTCCGTGAAGGTATATGTGGCGATACCCGTCTTTTTCGCTCATTACTACAAATGAATTATCGGAATTGAAAGCGATTTGTGCAAAATTTTGATAGTCTACATAAGTCTTTGATGTCTCTGAATATAGTTTTGTAGGAACTCCGCTACGAGGATTGAGGCTTAGCAAATCCATCTGTTTCTGGTTGCGAGAAAGTTTCATTACAGCCAGACTTTCCGATGATTGTGTCCAGCGGATAAGTGGAATATAGAAATCCTCTCCCTCGATATTCATTTTTGTGGTCGTTCTGTTTTCTATGTCGTATACCCATACAGAAACTTTGGAGTTTGCTTGTCCAGCCTTTGGGTATTTGAAGTTTTGAAATGTGTTGTATGTGTCGTCAAACTCTTGCATAGCGTATTGACGCACATCTATTTCATTGAACTTTACAAAGGCTAATAGTTTATTGTCGGGCGAGAATGCAAAATAGCGAATGTTTGAGAACTCCTCTTCATAAACCCAGTCTGGTGTGCCGTTTATTACCAGTCCTGCCTTGCCGTCTTTGGTAATCTGGCTTTCGGTATCGAAGTCCAACTTCTTCAAATACAGGTTGTTGTCGCGAGCAAATGCTACGATTCTGCCATTGGGCGAAAATGCTGCAAGTTGCTCTTTGCCTGCCTCCGATAGCGGTTCTATTCTATTCCTCTGGATATTATATACATAATAATCTGTAATAAAACTACGACGATAAATTGGCTTTTGTTCGCCGTTGATGAGTATTTTTTGCTCTGCTTTGTCAAACTCAAATCCCCAAACCTCCTTCAGTGGGCATTTTTCTATTTTTGCTATGTCGAAGATTACCTCCTCTTTGCCGTTGGCATAGCTGCAAGCGATGATTTGTTTTCTATCCTTAGAAATGTATGCAAATCTCTCTCCGTCGTTCATAGATACTACGCTTACAGGAGATTTGGCTCTAAACTTTCCTTCTGTAAAATCGCGTAAATACTGGTCGGCCGACTGCGAAAATACAGTAGCATTTACTGCCAATACCGCTACTAATAATACTAATAACTTGATACTTCTCATATTTTTTATGCTAATAAAATTTTCAAACCTCAAAGTTACGAAAAAATCAAATATCCGATAGAGGAAAAGTCATAGAGTCTCTGTATATTGATATTTCTTGAAATCAAATATCGATACCTCTTTTTTCGCTACCTTTGCAATAAATATAAATAAACATTCAGATGACAATAGAAAAAACTCCAAATTCTAATAGACTGCATATTACGCTACTTGGACGCACAAATAGTGGTAAATCTTCTTTGGTAAACTTTCTGACGGGGCAACAGGTATCGCTTGTGTCGGATATGGAGGGTACTACTACCGACCCTGTACGCAAGCCAATGGAGATAAACGGCATAGGTGCTTGTCTTATAGTAGATACTGCTGGATTTGCTGATACGACCTCTATCGGAGAGCAGAGAGAAGAAGCCTCTATAAAGGAACTTGAGACTACAGATGTAGCTTTGCTACTTATATCCAGAGAAAATTTGCAGAGTGGCGATTTGCAGGAAGAGAGGCGTTTAGTAGATATTTTACGAAAAAAAAATATACGATTTGCAGTAGTCTTAAGCAAAGTTTGTTCTGAAGAAAATGGTTTAATACTCAAAGAGTTGGTCATTAAAGAGTTTCCTGAAGATATTGTAGCGGTAGATAGTGTGGAAAAAATAGGAAGAGAAAGGCTGATTTCTACAATTATTCGTCTGGTGCCTGAGGATTTCGATAGCAAATCTATTACAGGCGATTTGGTAGATAGTGGCGATTGTGTACTTCTGGTAATGCCCCAAGACAAGCAAGCACCTAAGGGTAGATTGATATTGCCTCAGGTACAGACTATACGCGAACTGCTTGATAAACATTGCGTTGTGGTGAGTTGTACTCCTCCTGAGTTGTCCTCTACGCTCTCGTTGCTTAAATCGCCTCCAAAGTTGATTATTACAGATTCGCAAGTCTTTAGCGAGGTATATACGCATAAACCGAGCGAAAGCCTACTTACTTCTTTCTCTGTGCTTTTTGCAGGATATAAGGGTGATATAAAGAGTTTTGTAGAGGGGGCAAAGTCCATAGATAGGCTTACTGAAAATAGCAAAGTATTGATAGCTGAGGCTTGTACCCATGCGCCGTTAGGTGAGGATATTGGGCGAGTGAAAATCCCCAATATGCTTCGTAAGCGTTTTGGCGAAAAGATAACCATAGAGGTAGTATCTGGTAGGGATTTTCCTGAAAACTTATCAGGTTATGACCTTATAATCCACTGCGGAGCGTGTATGTTCAATCGTAAGCATGTCTTAAGCAGGCTACAGAGAGCCTCTTCAGAGCGGGTGCCTATGACAAACTATGGCGTGGCTATCGCTCATCTTACAGGTATTTTAGATAAAATATCCTATTGATATTTTCCCAGCTACAACCCTTCTACTACGATAACGAACTCTCCTTTGGGTTCGTTTTCTGTAAAGTGTTGTATCAAATCAGATAGTGTACCGCGTCTTACCTCCTCAAACTTCTTAGATATTTCTCTGCAAGTAGCCGCTCTTCTATCTCCTCCAAATGTTTCGGCAAACTGTGTGAGAGTCTTCAGTATACGAAACGGCGATTCGTAGAAAATCATTGTGCGGGATTCGTCTTTTAGACTCTCGAGTTTTGTCTGTCTGCCTTTTTTATGGGGCAAAAATCCTTCGAAACAAAATCTATCGCAGGGCAAGGCCGAAGATACAAGTGCTGGTACAAAGGCTGTAGCCCCGGGGAGGCACTCTACCTCTACTCCCTTTTCTACACAAGCCCTGACAAGTAAGAATCCGGGGTCTGATATGGCTGGCGTGCCAGCGTCTGTTACTAAGGCTACTGTTTGGCCTGCCAAAATATCTGTGGCAATCCTCTCTACGCTTTGATGTTCGTTGAACTGATGGTGGGCAAAGCATTTTGTCTTTATCTCGAAGTGTTTGAGTAATACGGCTGTAGTCCTTGTGTCTTCAGCTAAGATATAATCTACCTCTTTTAGTAGCCTCAAGGCTCTAAGTGTAATATCCTCCAGATTGCCTACTGGAGTAGGTATAAGGTATAGTTTCGACATATTAAAGTTGCTATTTATTCGTTCTCGCCAATAGTTCGATGGTGCGAATCTGGTCTTTGTAGAAGTTGTTTAGGTTGATTTTCTCTTGCGATAAGTTGGCATCTGAATTGTTATCCCAACGGCGACAAAGATATAGAGAATCGTAAATCCTGCCAATACGCCATTCTCGAGCGATACGCAACCCCACGGCATAGTCCTCTCCGTAACTTACATTTGGGAATCGAACCTTACGGATTATCGGCGTATAAAACGCTCGAGGCGCTCCAAGTCCGTTGATACGAAGTGCGTTGTTTGCTCCGTTTTCCTCTGTCCATTCTCTGTGGTCTATCAGATATGGCGGTATAGGGCTTAGAGCGAAGTCTGTAATAGTGTAAGAGCCTATAAGCATTGCACATCGCTGTCTGTAAAATTCGTCTACAATCCTCTGTAGCGTATGCTCTGTAGAATATAGGTCGTCGCTATCGAGCTGCACTGCAAACCGTCCGCAGTAGTGGCTATCTATGGCTAAGTTCCAGCAGCCGCCTATGCCGAGTAGCATATTGTCTGGTACTATCTGCACGAGGTTCGTGTGTGTCTTCCCCAGTTCGTGGAGGATTTCTCCCGTTTGGTCTGTAGAGTGGTTGTTTACTACTATTACATTAAAAGGAAAATTGGTCTTTTGGCTTAGAGCAGACTTTACTGCGTCGGCAATAGTCCGCTCCCTGTTCCTTACGGGAATAATTACGCTCGCCTCTACCTCAAATGCCTCTTCTGATAAATTTGCCACTTCTCCTACGCCTCTAACTAACGCTCCTTGGCGTTGGAGGAAGTCTCTACAAGCCGCCTCCATCTCTATCTGCAACTCCCTATTTTTAGGGTCTGTGTAGGCAAAGTGTTTGGTATGCTCCTCTTCCTCCTCCTCTGGGCTGGCTGTATATAGAGGTTCGGATATATGGAATACTCTGCCTTTCTCTGATAGCCTAAGGCGAGAGTCGTACCACCCCGCAAATCTGTATTCTCTATGTCTCTCTTCCAATACCTCTTTTAGGAGAGCGGTACTCGCCAATACTACATCGCCGAAATCGAAGTCGTCTCTAAGGCTACCAGTCTGATACTCTATAGTCTTATGCACAGTCTGCTTCTCTCCGTCTGCCTTGTAGTAGTCTGAATATACTATTGCTGCTCCGCTATCCTTTGCTATTCTTAGAAATCTATCTATAGCGCCGGGCAGAAAGTCTATCTTAGAGGGCGATAGTAATATAAATACAAACTCCGATGTTGCCTTCTCGGCAATATCTTTTATAGCCAAGGTGGAAAAATTAGCCACTCTGAATACATTTGCCATATCTTATCTGTAATAAATTAGAAAACACAGCAAAGGTAGAAAATAAATTGCAAACTAAGGGTGTGTTATGTTTTAGAAAAATAGTAACTTTGCATTCGATTTTTAAGGAAAAATGTCAGAGTGGTCGAATGAGCCGCACTCGAAATGCGGTGTACGCATTGTGTCGTACCGGGGGTTCGAATCCCTCTTTTTCCGCTATACCTCTCTTATTTTATTTGACTTCTTTAGGTTTTATTCCTAAAAGGTTTACTTAACTGATTTTGAATCAAAGAATATGACAGCAAATAATAATTATAATTTAAATGAGATTATCAAAGACAGCGACTACAAACTTTCGCAGTTTTCGCCGGAACAAATCACAAATTTACAAAATCGCATAACAATCAAAAAAGACAAAAATGGCAACGAAATTCCTTACATAAAATGTCTAATTCGCGATAAAGAGATCAAACTCACACCAGAAGAGATATCCGCCAACTTTATATCGATACACTTTTAAATGAATACAAATATCCAAAAAAGCGACTACAAGTCGAGGTCGGCATAAATTTCGGTCGCGAAGTCAAAAGAGCCGACATTATCGTCTATGACAAAAACCGAGCCGATGTGCCTTATATCATTTGTGAGCTTAAAAAGCCAAAACTAAAAGACGGCAAAGAGCAACTCAAAAGCTACTGCAACGCCACAGGAGCACCGATTGGCGTTTGGAGCAACGGCGAACAGATTTCATACTACAACCGCAAAGACCCGAATTATTTTGAAGATATTCCTCAAATTCCAAACGCAAGTCAAAAACTTACCGACATTTTAACCAAGCGTTGGACGATAAATGATCTCATTCAAAAAGATAAACTTGTCAATGAACGCAAAAGCCTGAAAGATTTGATTTTAGAAATGGAAGATGAAGTGTTGGCAAACGCCGGCGTTGATGTTTTTGAAGCATTATTTCAACTCATTTTTACCAAGCTTTATGATGAAATGCAAAGCGGCAGAGATAAAACTCGCACGCTTGAGTTTCGAAATTATGGCGAAACCGAAACCGAACTGAAAGAAAAACTTCAAGCTCTTTTTGATAAAGCAAAAGACAAATGGCAAGGCGTTTTTGATAAAAACGCAAAGTTGATGCTTACCCCGAGCCATTTAAGCGTGTGCGTTTCAAGCTTACAAGATGTCAAGCTTTTTAATTCTAACCTTGAAGTTGTCGATGAAGCCTTCGAATACCTTATCAACAAATCAAGCAAAGGCGAAAAAGGACAATATTTCACACCACGCTATGTCATCGATATGTGCGTAAAAATGCTGAACTCGAAGCAAGATGAAAAGATGATCGACACGGCTGCCGGAAGTTGCGGCTTTCCTGTGCATACGATTTTTTATGTATGGCAAAAGATTTTGCAAAGCAAAGGCTTAACAAAAAGTCATCTTTTTACACTTGAATCAAAACCGCTTGAATGCACCGAATATGTAAATAGCAATGTTTTTGCGATTGATTTTGACGAAAAAGCGGTTCGCGTTTCTCGCACACTGAACCTTATCGCAGGAGACGGACAGACAAATGTCCTTCACCTGAACACACTTGATTTTGACCGCTGGAAAGAAAATACCAAAGACAAAAACTGGCTTAAAACTTATTTCAATGGTTGGAGCAAATTTGAAGAAATCGCTACTCGTGAAGATGATTACACTGATTTTGGTTTTGATATCGTAATGGCAAATCCGCCATTTGCAGGCGATATCAAAGAAAGTCGCATTTTATCAAAATACGAACTTGGCAAAAACGCCAAAGGCAAAATGCAAAGTAAAGTTGGGCGTGATATTTTATTTATCGAGCGAAATCTAAATTTCTTAAAACCAGGCGGCAGAATGGCAATCGTGCTTCCGCAAGGAAGATTTAACAACAGTAGCGATAAATATATCCGTGATTTTATCGCTGAGCGTGCTCGAATTCTCGCTGTCGTTGGGCTTCACGGCAATGTATTTAAGCCACACACCGGCACCAAAACAAGTGTGCTTTTCGTGCAAAAATGGGACGAAAATCTCTGCCCGAAAATCGATGACTACAACATCTTTTTTGCCACCATGATGCGACCAAGCAAAGATAACAGCGGAGATAAAATCTATCTAAAAGATGAAAACGGCAACTACAAGTTAGATGAGCACGGACACCTTATCGTAGATCACGATCTTTTCAACCACGAAGGGCTTACAAATGACGGAATCGCCGAAGCGTTTGCCGAATTTGCTAAAAAAGAGAAGCTAAGTTTTTTTTAGATAGCCCTTTTGATAAAGCAAAATTTGACGCTTTATTAAAAGGGCTTGAAATCAGCGTTAGAAAATTTAGTGATGTTATAGATGATGAACTAATTTTTGGTAGTGAATTTAATAGCAAACGAAAATTTGAAGCTTTGGAAAAATTAAATTCAAATAAAAAATTAAACAATTATTTTGAACTTGTTTCAAGACCGATAAATTCTATAAAAGAAAAAGTGATTTGTTATGATTTAACGCATTCTTTGGGAAATTTTTTACACGGCGGAGAAATTTTAACCGAAATAAACAGCACTAAAAAAGAAATTTTTGCAAATGATTTTATAATTTCCCGTTTGCGTTCTTACTTAAAAGAATTTGCAGTTGTGCAACCTGAAAACTTACGGCAATTAGTTTCAAGTGAATATTTGATTTATCGCGCAAAAACTGATGAAATTTCCACAAATACTTTAATGATATTTTGTTTGACGCATGAAGTGCAAACAATTTTGAATTTAAGTCAATATGGTTCAGAGCATCCAAGATTTTATGATTTTGTATTTAATGAGATGCCACTTCCAAAATGCCTTTTTGATTTAAATTTAAAAATCGAAAAAATGGTAAAAGAGGCTCACGAGAAAATGAGCCAAAGCAAAAGGCTTTATAGCGAAGCAGAAAATTTGCTTTTGCGTGAGCTTGATTTAGAAAATTTCACACCCAAAAACGAAGCAGTAAGCATAAAACGCCTAAGCGACACATTTTCAAGCGGCCGCTTAGACGCAGAATTTTATCAAAGCAAATATGACAAACTTTTTGAAATTCTTTCAAAGCACAATTGCGTAAAACTCGGCGAAATTGTTGATATGAAAAAATCAATCGAGCCGGGAAGTGAATTTTATACAGATAGCGGAATTCCTTTTGTGCGAGTTAGCGATGTGAGTAAATTTGGAATTTCGCAAACTCAAATTTTTCTTTCTCCACAAAATTTTGATTTAGAAAATCTGCGACCTAAAAAAGATACGATTTTGCTTTCAAAAGACGGAAGTATCGGCATTGCATATAAAATTTCAAAAGATGAAAATTTCATAACTTCCGGAGCTTTGCTTCATCTTTTGGTAAAAAATAAAAATGTTTTGCCTGATTTTTTAACTTTGCTTTTAAACTCAATTGTCGTGCAAATGCAAGCCGAGCGAGATGCAAACGGAGCGATTATCGCACACTGGAAACCAAGCGATATTTCAAATGTGATAATTCCACTTTTACCACTACAAAGCCAAGAAAAAATCGCTGAAAAATTGCAAAAAAGTTTTGAGCTCAAAAATGAAGCCAAAAATTTGCTCGAAAAAGCGAAAATTTCGGTAGAAAATGAGATAGAAAAATAAAGGGAATCTTGATAGTATAGGCAGAGGATAATTCTTATATTTTCATTACCTTTGCAAGCGAATTTTTTTAAATAAAATAGATTTATGTTAGAAGGAAAAAAAATACTATTGGGGCTTACTGGGGGCATAGCAGCCTACAAAGCCCCAGAGCTTATCCGCCAGCTGATAGCAGCAGGAGCCGAGGTAAGGGTAGTGGCTACTAAAAACGCCCTACAGTTCGTTACCCCAGTATCTTTACAGACCGTATCTCGCAACCGCGTATATAGCGAGGTATTCGAGCCTGTAATATCGTTCAATCCCGAGCATATCTCCCACGCAGACTGGGGCGATATATTGCTGGTAGCCCCCGCTACGGCAAACATTATAGGCAAGTTTGCCAGCGGTATAGCAGACGATGCTCTCTCTACTCTATATTTAGCCTTCTCTAAAAAAGTATTTATAGCCCCTGCTATGAATACCGTGATGTACGAACACCCTATAGTACAACGCAATATGCATACGCTACGCGAGGTAGGCGTAGAGTTTATCAAGCCAGCCTGCGGCGAGCTTGCTTGCCAGAGTGTAGGCAAGGGGCGTATGCAGGAGCCTGAGGTGATAGTCTCTTATCTACAACTATCTGTATAGCGGCTTACGATATGGCTTTGCGAGTATTGGTAACTGCGGGCCCTACCTACGAGAAGATAGACCCCGTAAGGTTTATAGGCAATTACTCTACGGGAAAGATGGGTTTCGCTATAGCCGAAGCCTTCGCCGAGGAGGGAGCCGAGGTATCGCTTATAGCGGGTCCTGTAAGCCTTAGTGTAGATTCACCCTCGATAGTCCGTACAGATATAGAGAGCGCCCAAGAGATGTATGAGGCGGTAATGCAGAGAGTAGGGGAGTGTGATGTGGCGGTGTTTTGTGCCGCGGTAGCAGACTTTACCCCCGAGCAACGCTCAGAGCAGAAGATAAAGCGTAAGGGAGAGGATATGCTGATAAGGCTTCGTCCGACGCAGGATATAGCAGCGGCGGCGGGCAGCGGCAAAAAGAGCGGGCAGATATTCGTAGGATTCGCCTTAGAGACTATAGACGAGGAGGCTAACGCCCGAGGCAAGATGAGCCGTAAGGGGCTGGATATGATAGTACTAAACTCGCTGAGAGACGAGGGAGCGGGGTTCGGATACGATACCAATAAGGTAACGATACTTACCGTAGAGGGCGAAAAGACATCGCTACCGCTACAGTCGAAGGCAGAGGTAGCCCGCCATATAGTAGAGCGAGTATTGGAGAAGATAAGGAAGAGAGGAGAGTAGGACTCTCACCGTCTCTCTCTTATAATTATAACAGGAATTAAACGCCCTTGCAATAGCCTTTCAGCGGACTGGAAACTAAGGGAGGAGAAAAAGATAGTTATCTTTTTACAAAAAGATAACTATCTTTTCAGTAAACGATAGTTATCTTTTAGAAATTCATAAGTAATCGATTAAAAAAAGATTAGTAATCAATTTTTTTTTGATAAGTAATGAATTTGTCTTTTATACAATAATCCCCTTTTTATAGCAAAAGCATCAACGGCAAGAGCCTCCACACGAAGAGCAGCCCGAGGCGGGTCTCTTCTTAGAAAATATCTTTCGGGCTATAAAGACAAGGCATACCAATATAATAAGGGCTACAATAGCGTTTTGTACCAATCCGAAGCGGATAGTCTGGTAGGCTACACACGATAGCAGCCACGCTACCACCGTAGTATATATCATTACAAATATAGCCCAACGCCACGAGCCTGTCTCTTGCTTGATAGTAGCGATAGTAGCAATGCAGGGGAAGTATAGCAATACAAATACCAAAAGCGATACTACCGAGGCTACGGTATATATAGGCGAGCCGTCGGCGTAGGTAGCCTGCTCTATCTCCGTAGGTAGCGAGGAGTCTATGTCGTCTTCCTCTATGCTATAGAGTACGCCGATAGTACTTACTACCATCTCCTTAGCTACAAGTCCTGTAAGTATTCCTACCGACATCTTCCAGTCGAAGCCGAGGGGCTTCATCAGGCTTTCTGCCCCCTTGCCTATCTGTGCTAAATAGGACTGCTCCATCTGCTCTTCTGCCGATAGCTCCGCATTATGAGGGAAGTACGATAGAGCCCATATCATAATAGAACCTACAAGTATCGTAGTGCCTATCTTTCGGAGATACTGCGAGCCTTTCTCCCAAGTGTCGCGTAGGACATAACGCATCTGTGGCACACGGTATTTAGGTAGCTCCATGACGAACGGTGTATCGTCTTTCTTTATCAGAAATCTTTTGAATATCTTAGCAAATATGCAGGCTACTACTATTCCCGTAAGGTAGATGAGAAACATAGCCAAGGCCTGATATTTAGCGAAAAATATCCCTACAAAGAGTACATATACAGGAAGCCTCGCACTACACGAGATAAAAGAAGTAATGAGTATGGTAATCATTCTCGAGCGTTTATCCTCTATAATGCGAGTAGCCATAATAGCAGGCACCGAGCAGCCGAAGCCCATCATCATAGGGATAAACGATTTGCCGTGGAGCCCTATCTTATGCATAAGCCTATCCATTATGAATGTAGCCCTCGACATATAGCCTGAGGCGTCGAGCAGAGTCATACAGAAGTATAGTATCAAAATGTTTGGCAGGAATACCAATACCGAGCCTACACCGCCTATCAGAGCATCTACTATCATATCCTTTAGTATGCCGTCTGCCATATTGGTGCCTATCCACTCTCCTATCTTGCCTACCCCAGCCTCTATCCACTCCATAGGATAAGCCCCAAGCGTAAAGGTAGCCTGAAACATCAGATATATAATAGCCGCAAATACAGGATAGGCTAAGTATTTGTTTGTTACTATCTTGTCTATCTTAGAGGTAGGGGTAAAGTCGCTGGAGGCTCTCTTCGATATAAGCGTCTCTTTCAATGCTCCTGCTATAAAGCCATATTTTGCGTCCATTATAGCATTCTGTGGGGTGTTTTTCATCTCATCCTCTATTCGTTTTGCCTCCTCGTCTCTTATGGCTATAATCTTAGAATAGTTTTTGAATCTGGCGGTAGTCCCCTCTATATCTTTGTCGTATTGTAGTAGCTGTATAGCAATATACCTTGGGGTGAATAGGTCGAAAGCCCCTTCGTTGCTCATATACTCCTTCTTTAGCCTCTCTATCGACCGCTCTATTACTCTGCCGTAATTGATGTGTATGTGGCGTACTATCTCGTGGAGGTGTCGCCTGCCGTGTATATCGGAGTCTGAATGTTTTTCGCTATGACGGTGTTCGAGTTCTACCACGTGTAGATACTTTTCTATTAGTTCGTCGTCCTTTATGCTCTCAATGAGCCTTCCCTCGCGGTCTATTATATCGGAGCCTTCGTAGAGCTTTACTATAGACTCCAGCAGTTCCTCCAGCCCCTCACCTCTCTGTGCAGAGGTAGGTACTATAGGTATGCCTATTAGTTTGCCCAGACGGTCGGTATCGAGGCTGTCGCCCCTCTCTCTCAATTCGTCGTAGAAGTTCATAGCGATGATAGAGCGGAGGTTCATATCTATAAGTTGTGTAGTAAGGTATAGATTTCTTTCCAGATTGCCCGAATCTACTACATTTAGTACTACATCGGGCTTTTGCCTTACGATATGTTCCCTTACTAACCTCTCCTCTGGCGAAAAGGCCGAGATAGAGTATGTCCCCGGTAGATCGTAGAATGTGATTTCATAGCCTTTGTAGTGGCACTTTCCGCTCTTTATATCTACAGTTACTCCGCTGTAATTGCCTACCTTTACATGCATTCCAGTCAGCGAATTGAAAAGTGTCGATTTGCCAGAATTGGGATTTCCTACGAGTGCTACTGTTATTTTTCGTTGCTTTTCGAGTGCTACACGGCGGAAGTCGTCCTCAGAGAATGTGCCGAGAAATCCCTCTGCTTTGCTCTTTTCGAGTTCTATCTCTGCCTCCTCGGGCGATATTACCTCTATCTGTTCGGCTACGCTACGCCTGAGCGATACATCGTAGCCCATTACTCTGTATGTTATAGGGTCTTTTAGCGGAGCGTCTTGCAATACCTCTACTACCTGCCCCTTTACAAATCCCATCTCTACTATGCGCTTGCGAAATCCGCCGTAGCCGTGTACCTTTACTATATAGCCTTTTTGTCCAAATTTCAGTTCTGATAATTTCTGCATAACTGCTTGTATCTATCGTTTCTATACTTCCTATACAAAAGAATTTGCAAAGTTAGGGCAAAATCTCCGAATAAAAAATACTTAATTTAGGTGAGAAAATAGCGATTTTGATTAAAATCGTTAGAAAAAAACGGCAAGACTTAAAAAAATAGTCTGCCGTTTCTTACTTATAAAATCTATTAAATTAAAATTTCAGGTTTTTTATAAGGCTGTCATCTACTAAGTTTGGAATAGTAACCTCGAGGTTTGGAGTGCGTTGCATCTCTCTTTGGATAGCAAACATAGCGCCTCCGTTTCTCGCCCAACTTCTACGCGCGATGCCGTTATTTACATCCCAAAGCAGCATAGAGCGAAGTCTGCGGTCGCAATCTTCAGAGCCGTCGAGTACCATACCGAATCCTCCGTTGATTACCTCTCCCCAGCCTACTCCGCCTCCGTTGTGGAGCGATACCCAAGTAGCACCTCTGAAGCTATCGCCTACGAAGTTTTGTACAGCCATATCGGCACAGAACATAGAGCCGTCGTAGATATTGGAGGTCTCGCGGTATGGTGAGTCTGTACCCGACACATCGTGGTGGTCTCTACCCAATACTACAGGTGCTGATAACTCTCCATTATTTATAGCCTCATTGAAAGCGGCTGCTATCTTAGTTCTACCCTCAGAGTCAGCATATAGAATACGAGCCTGCGAGCCTACTACCATTTTGTTTTTGCCCGCCTCTTGTATCCAATGCAGGTTGTCTTCTATCTGTCCGGCTATCTCCTTTGGAGCGTTTTTGAGGAGCTCCTGCTGTACCTTTTCTGCTATTCTATCTGTCTTTTCCAAATCCTTAGGGTCGCACGAAGTACATACCCATCTGAATGGCCCGAATCCATAGTCGAAGAATAGAGGGCCCATAATATCCTCTACATACGAAGGATAGCGGAACTTTCCAGTATCGCCTTTCATAATATCGGCACCAGCACGCGAGGCTTCGAGCATAAATGCGTTGCCGTAGTCGAAGAAATACATTCCGCGGTCAGTAAGTTGGTTTATAGCCTTTACTTGACGGCGAAGAGACTCCTGCACCGCCTCCTTGAACTCCTCTGGCTTCTCTGCCATCATAGAGTTTGCCTCTTCGTAACTATAGCCTACTGGGTAGTAACCGCCAGCCCAAGGGTTGTGAAGCGAAGTCTGGTCTGAGCCAAGCTCTACCTCTACGCCTCTCTCTGCTAAGCGCTCCCATAGGTCTACTACATTGCCTTGATATGCAAAAGAGATTACCTCTTTATTCTTTTTTGCCTGCAAAGCCCTATCTATAAGAGCGTCGAGGTCTGTATAAATCTCATCTACCCAGCCTTGTTCGTGGCGTTTTTTAGCAGCCATTGGGTTTATTTCGGCTACAATAGATACTACCTTAGATATATTTCCAGCCTTTGGTTGAGCTCCCGACATTCCGCCTAAGCCAGCCGAAACAAATAGCATTCCGCGAGTATCCTTTTCGCCATCTTTAAGCCTCATACGAGCGGCGTTCATTACTGTGATAGTAGTGCCGTGTACGATACCTTGAGGTCCGATATACATATATGAGCCTGCCGTCATCTGTCCGTATTGTGATACGCCGAGAGCGTTGAACCTCTCCCAGTCGTCTGGTTTGGAGTAGTTTGGTATTACCATTCCGTTTGTTACTATTACTCTTGGGGCGTCTTTATGAGAAGGGAAAAGCCCCATAGGGTGACCAGAATACATTACCAATGTCTGCTCGTCAGTCATTCTTGAGAGGTATTGCATAGCTAAGCGGTATTGAGCCCAGTTTTGGAATACAGCGCCGTTGCCACCGTAGGTTATCAATTCGTGAGGATGCTGAGCCACTGCATAGTCTAAGTTGTTATTTATCATAAGCATAATGGCTGCAGCCTGACGGCACTTTGCAGGATATTCGTCTATGTGGCGAGCCTTCATCTCATAGTCTGGACGCAGGCGATACATATAGATTCTGCCGTAGAGACGAAGTTCCTCGGCAAACTCCTCAGCGAGTTCGGCGTGGTGTTTCTCTGGGAAATATCGCAGGGCATTGCGTATTGCTAAGCGTTTTTCCTCTTCTGTCAATATGTCTTTTCGCTTTGGAGCGTGGTTGATAGAGGTATCGTAGGGTTTATTCGCTGGTAAAATCTCTGGAATTCCCTCCACGATCTGTTTCTGAAAATCTGTCATAAGTTATCTATCTTTTTGTATTAAAAATTTGCTCAAAAAAAACTTTCAAAGTTACAAAAAATGTCTATATGTTGTTAGTTGAAAAATGAGTTTTGTTTAGTAAGAAAAACGAAATGGTCTGAAAAAGACCATTTCGCCATACGAAGAAAAAATTACATTTTATTTATTTGCCTTATTTTAGAATCCTAATCCGCTTAGATTCAAAAACTGTTCGTCTCCTTTGGCTGCTTTGCATTTCGATACTACTGCTGCTCCTTGATACTGTAGAGTAACTGTGCTATCGGTAAGCTCGCTGTAGAGTAATGGTTTTTCGTCTGTAGTAATAATCTTGCCAGAGAAATCGTCAGTCTTTTCAATAGATTTGATTGCCCACACTAAATCGTTGGTATAGTAGTAGTCGCAACCAAGCATTGCGGCTAAAGAGCCTCCACTGCCAAATACCAAACTGTCTTTTGCTACAGCGTTTATAGAGTAGCAAAACAGAGCGCCATCATTTTCAAAAAGCCATGTCTTTTCTATAGAGGGAGCCGCTACCGTAGGAGTAGGGTCTATAGGTTCATTTGGCGTTTTGTTATTGTCACAAGCAAAAAAGATTGCAGATAGAGTTACAAGCGTAAGTAGATAAAATTTTTTCATGTTGGTTATAGGTTTTTATGATTAGTATGCAAAGGTAACTATTATTTTTTGAATTGAAAGAAAATTTTTGTAAAAATTGATATATTTTCTGTAAAAAATAAAAATATGGCTTGGTTGTGTAGCGTGTTGTATTGGTTATATTATTGATTTTAAGGTGTTTGTGTGAAAAAAAAACTACCATACGAATATGTATAGTAGTTTTTTGAGGAAAATGAGATTATATACCCTGCTATTCTATGATGCCTAATGCTACTTCCATCATCTTGGTAAAGGCTGTTTGTCTTTCAGCAGATGTTGTAGCAATATTTTTGAAAGGCGAATCGGAGATAGTGCAGATACATAAAGCTTTTTTGCCTGCACGAGCAGCATTCATATACAATGCTGGAGCCTCCATCTCTACAGCTAATACACCCATTTTTTGCCATTTTTTTAGCGAAGTAGAGTCGTCGTCGTAAAAAGTATCGGAGGAATATAGATTTCCTACCTTGTAAGTTACGCCGAGTTCTTCTGCTTTATCTACAGCTTTGCGTAGCAGTCCGAAATCGGCGATAGGAGCGAATGTGCCGCAAAGGTTGTATTGAGCCTGATAGTTAGAGTTTGTACAAGCCCCCATTCCCATTACTATATCTCCGATGTTGAGGCTCTCGTCTATAGCACCAGCCGAACCTACGCGTATAATAGTATCTACCTCGTAGAAGTTGAAAAGTTCGTATGTATAAATACCAATAGAAGGAATACCCATTCCGTGACCCTGTATTGATACTCTTTTCCCTTTGTATGTGCCTGTATATCCGAGCATTCCGCGTACCTGATTGTATAGTACTGGGTTCTCTAAATATGTTTCAGCCATAAACTTTGCACGCAGTGGGTCTCCTGCCATTATTACGGTTTTTGCTATGTCTCCGAGTTTTGCCTCGATATGAGGAGTTGGTATATTTGCCATATTGTTTTTACTTTGTTTTGTTAATAGATTTTCGCCATTGCCGTATGGCAATGACGAAAATCTGTGTTATTTGATAATCTTATTTATTGCTTATTTTTTCTTTGCCTCTTTAGGCTCAGCTGCTACACGAGGTGCTTTAAGCACAGTCAGAATCTTATCCGCGTTAGCATTTGCTGGGTCTATTTCGAGGATTTTCTGGTTCATCAATATAGTGTTTTTTACATCGTTTTGGTTGATGTAGTATTCGCTTAGGTAGTTGTATGCATCTACTATGCTACTATTAAGGTTTCCTGCAGCATTTTGTGACATCATCTTTTCTATTGCTTTCTCGTAGTCAGCTTTAGCTATGCCAGGTACGCTTCCAGTCTCTTGGCGAGCGTATGTGTCTTGTAGAGAATTAGCCTTTGCCCTACCTAAATATCCGATATAGATATTTGTATCTTTTGCTATGATTTTATTGTTTGCCTCTACGCTCTTATTTACATAAGTAGTAAAGTCGAGTTTGTTTTGAGCGAGTTCCTCGGTGGTCATCTTAGCCTTGTTGGCAGAGAATATAGCAAGGAATTGTTTTGCGTAGTTTGTAGAAGCGTCAGCGTAAGTATACATATCCATTGTTAGGTAGTTATCAGGATTCATTTCGAAGAATTTCTCGTAGTATGTTACAGCGTTAGCGTAGTCGAAGAATAGGTAGTATGAGTAAGCATACTCTTTGTAAGTATTTGCTACTTCAGGTTTCAACTCTATTGCTTTGCCGAACGCTGCCATAATCTTTTGGCGAGCCTCTATGTAGTTTGTAGTGTCTTCTTTTGCGTTGCCAGCGATTTGCTTTGGAGCAGTCTGAGTCATTGTCAATCCGTATGTTACATAGTCTTGATATACGATAGTCTTTTCGCTACCCATCTCCATTACCTTTTCTAAGCTCTTTTGAGCGTCAGCGTATTGTCCGATTTCGTAGTAGTTGTAGGCTTGAATACGGTGGTTGATAATGTTTGAAGGATTTTCAGCAATGCATTTATTGATTTGAGCCAAAGACTCGTTATATTGTTTGTTGAAATAAAGAGCCTGAGCATAGCGTTCATAAACATTGATAGGAGCATTACCAGCCTGCATTACTTTTTGGAACGCAGCGATAGCCTCTTTGTATTTGCCCTCAGAACTTTTAATCTCTCCAAATACTATTGTAGCAGGAATGTTTGTAGGGTCTGAAGCAAATATAGTATTCAATTGCTCTAAAGCGAGGTCTTTTCTACCCATCTTGATATACATACGAGCAATTTTCAGAGTTGCTATTTTATCGGCAGTATTGAAGTATTGAGCCTGCTCGTATTTTCCCTGAGCCTCTCCTACTTGCTCTTCTGCTAATGCAAAATCGCCCTCTGTAATATAAGTGCCAGAGTATTTCATATCTCTTGCCTTGGCCTTATCAATATACTTTTTTGTATTTTCTTTGTCTTTGCCAGCATAGTAGGCTTCTGCGATAGCTACTAACGCAGAAGGGTCTTTTTTACCATACTTTTCAGCAAGTTTCATTTGAGCCTTTACCTGTACAGCGTCGCCAGCCTGAATAGCCAAAAGTCCCTTTCCTATATATCCCCAAGGTGCTTTTTGACCAGCCAATACTGCTTTGTCGAAGTAGTATTGAGCAGAGTCAGAAGCCTCCTCTACTGCTATTATACCCAAGTAGTAGTATTTCTGTGACTGAATGTTTGCATCAGTGTTTGTTTGTTGTTGAAAAAAAGTTTTTGCAAAGTCAAACAATCCAGCCTTGTAATACTCTATACCTTTAGAATTGTCTGCATTTTGTGCGAAAATTGCGAGCGATAAAGCCAGCAAACTTAAAACTAACAATGGTCTTTTCATCTTCTAAACTTGATTTTATTTTAATTCTATATTTATTTTTATTCAAATAAAATAGAGACATTTATGCCTCTATAGTTTAATCAATAGAATTGCAAAGATACAAAAAAATAGGAATTAGCAGGATAGGTTTTTTAGAGACACAAAAAAAACATTGCCCAGCCTTGTGGGACTGAGCAATGTAATTGTATGGATTATC